>Ga0256407_10005756_pt1 | contig 19595 bp, 22 predicted proteins | sample RumenRJG_04DNA_FD_193489 | JGI IMG/M metagenome (GOLD analysis project Ga0256407, IMG submission 193489) | Bovine rumen microbial communities from Lethbridge, Alberta, Canada - RJG_04 | ecosystem: Host-associated > Mammals > Digestive system > Stomach > Rumen | place: Canada: Alberta... | reverse complement strand
AGACTTTATGTCGATGATTATAGGATGTGTTCTTACAGGTATCGCACTCGCTACGGTATTCATGCACAATGGCTCCACAGGAGGAACAGATATCATAGCTGCCTCAGTGAATAAATACCATAACGTGTCGCTTGGATCAGTATTGATAGCTGTCGATTTCTGTATCATCGGATCATGTATGTTCTTCCCACAATTCGGTACATATCTGGAAAGAGCACATAAGGTTATGTTCGGTCTTTGTGTGATGGCAATGGAGAACTATACTCTCGACTATGTGATGAATGCCCGTCGTCAGTCTGTACAATTTATGATTTTCACACGTAAATGGCAGGAGATAGCTAACGCTATCGGCACAGAGATGGATCATGGAGTTACTATTCTCGACGGACATGGATGGTATACAGGCCAAGACATGAAGGTACTCTGTATTCTTGCTAAGAAGAATGAGAGCGTTAATATCTTCCGTCTGATAAAGATGATCGATCCCCAGGCTTTTGTATCTCAGAGCGCTGTAATTGGTGTTTATGGTGAAGGCTTCGACGAGATGAAGGTCAAGATTAAAGAAATTGAAAAGGATAAAAAGAGTCAGAAAGAGTTAGATAAGTCATGAAGATAGTATTTGCTACAAATAACAAACATAAACTTGATGAGATTCGTAGCATCCTTGGTGATAGCATAGAAGTTTTATCACTCAAAGATATTGGTTGCAATGTGGATATTCCTGAAACAGGAAAGACTCTTGAGGAGAATGCGCTTCAGAAGGCTCAGTACGTATACGACAACTATCATATAGACTGTTTCGCTGATGATACTGGCCTTGAGGTTGAGGCTCTCGATGGTTCTCCAGGAGTATATTCGGCCAGATATGCTGCTCTACCAGATAATCCTGTGAAATCAGAAGGTGCTACATCATCACATGACTCTGATGCAAATATGACCAGATTACTTTATGAACTAAACGGTAAGGATAATCGTAAAGCTCGTTTTCGTACTGTCATTGCGTTAATACAGAAAAAGGACGTCTGTCCTTGTGGGTGCACGAGCATCAAAGAGATTCTTAAATTCGAAGGCATCGTAGAAGGCGAGATTATCAAAGAGCGTAGGGGAGTGGAGGGTTTCGGATACGACCCAATCTTCCAGCCTGATGGTTATGACAAGACATTCGCAGAATTAGGTATGGACATAAAGAATCATATCAGCCATCGAGCCCGTGCCACACAGAAACTAGCAGAATACCTGTTAAAGTAAAAATGATAATGTATAAATGATAAACTTATGCTGAGAATAAAAAACAATTATAGTATATGGATGATAGGTTTATCATTTATCATTTGTAACTTATCATTTAGCACTGTAAGAGCGCAAGTCGGCACTTGGCGCAACTATCTTGCCTATCATGAGGTTCAGCAGATTTGCGCAGCTGGTGATATTATCTTTGTAAGAGCCAGCAACGGCCTTTATCAATACAATCAAAAAGACCAGAGCATATATACTTATGACAAGACAAACGGTCTTTCAGATACCAACATAAAACTTATATCCTGGAATCGTCAGGCTAAGCGTCTCATCGCAGTTTATCAGAACTCTAACATAGATTTGATAGACACAAATAATAATATCACAAATATCTCTTCACTCTACACAAAAACTACTACAGAAGATAAAACTGTCAGCAGTATCCGCATTGATGGCATATATGCATATCTTATTTGTGGTTTTGGCATAGTAAAAGTGAATATGCAACGAGCAGAGATTACTGATACATATACACCAAACCATCCTGAATATCCAACATCACTGCCTGAAGAAGACAATAGTGACTACGATAAATACATCTCTATTGTAAATACATTAAAACCAGATGGTCCGAAATATAATTACTTTGGCTTTATGCGTTTCTATAATGGTAAACTTTATACCTGCAATGGTGACTTTGATCATTCTACGGGTATTCAGATTCTAAAGGATAACCAATGGGAGATATTTCAAAATGAAGGAATCAGTGCCGTTACTGGTGTATCTTATCAAGGAGCTTATTGTTTTGATATTGATCCATTAAACGAAAAACATATTTTCACTGGCAGCAGAAATGGTCTTTATGAATTCAATAATGGAGAATTATTCAATTTTTATAATAGTGATAACAGCCCTATTGAGTCATTTAATGGAAAAAGTAAAAACTATCAGATAGTTTCTGCAGTAAAAACTGATAAAAAAGGTAATCTCTGGATATTGAACAGTCAAGCTCCAACTACTTCGCTTATCAAGTTTAATAATGGCCAGTTTACGAAGTATAACAAAAAAGAATTGATGAAACTTAATGATGGAGGATTTACAAATAAAAGTAATGGTAATTTGAGTAATATTATCATTGATTCCCAAGGGTTAATGTGGTTTGTTAATAATAACTGGGTTACGCCAGCACTATACAAATATGATATAGATAATGATCAAATTACTGCATTTGAAACTTTTAGAAACCAAGACGGCATATTATTTAACATTGCTGATGGTGTACGATGTGTTGTGGAAGATTTAAACAATAATATATGGATAGGTACCAGTGCTGGTCCTCTAATGTTTGAGCGTAGTGAAATAAATAATGATGGTAATTCTTTTACTCAAATCAAAGTACCAAGAAATGATGGTACAAACTATGCTGACTATCTTTTAGCTTCAATAGACATTACAAGTATTGCAATAGATGGAGGTAATAGAAAGTGGATGGGAACAAAAAATAATGGTGTCTATCTAATCGATGCTGATAATATGACACAAATAAATCATTTCACCACTGAAAACAGTAAATTGCTTTCAAATACTGTCATGTCTATTGCTATTAATCCAATCTCTGGTGAAGTGTTCTTTGGAACAGAAAATGGCCTTTGTTCATATATCAGCGATGCCACAGAGACAAACACAGAAATGACATCTGACAATGTATGGGCTTATCCAAATCCAGTAGAACCAAACTATACGGGTCTTATTACTATCACCGGTCTTTCGATGAATTCTGACATTAAGATTCTATCACCAAATGGTACTATCATTAATGAGGGACATAGTAATGGTGGTACGTATGTTTGGGATGCGTGTGACAAAAATGGTAGGAGAGTAGCCTCAGGTATCTATATGGTAGCTACAGCAACAAGTAAAGGAGAAAAAGGAACAGTATGCAAGATAGCTATCATCAACTAATCAAAAAGCATTGGAGTATAGTAATTATCTTTGTTCTAGCACCAATTTTACTATGTGCTGTCTTACCTATATTGCCTACACATGATGATTGGGCAGGAACAACAAAACCTGATTTTAATCCCTTTTTTATTAAGGAACATTTTTTCTTCTATGGTTATCATTGGAGACCATTTGACACATGGATAGGATATATTGTGGGACGTAATCCACAAGCCTTATGGCCTAAATTTAATCATATTCTTGTCGTCATAGGACATTTGCTCTGTTCATTAGCTGTTTATCGATTATTGGCAGTACTCGGATTTAATAAGGCTGCAAGAAACATTGCTACCATATTCTTTTTCCTCACACCAGCTACGATGGCTACGGTATCAGCCATTGACAGCCAGAACCAAGTATATGCGCTGACTTTTGGCATCATATCCTTCCTGCTTTACATTAAACTAAAAAAAGGAAAATATGCAGTTTGGATGACATTGGTTTTTCTGGCCACGCTGTTTAAGGAAAACGGACTGATGTGGGTTTGGATGTGTCCTATACTAGCGTTTGGCTTTGATTTTATAGATAAAAAAACCTTAAAAAAGGACCTGCTGCTTGGCACAGCTCTGATGGCAGTTTATGCTTTAGCTATCCTGTTGCTGCCAAAGGATATAACTATTCATCCGGAATATGTGCCCGACAACTTTAAGACCATTAAGAATATTATAAAATTCCTATTTCTGTCATTTACAACTGTCGACTATATCTACCTGCTCCACTATCCCAATCGCAACTTGTTGTTGGCAGCTATTTCCTTCTTGTTGGCTACACCATTCATGTATTTTTGTTTTCTGTGTTACATCAAGCAGTTTGCTGATAAGAAAATAGTCTGCACCATGATTGGACTTATCATTGCAGTTGCACCACATTTAGGCACCGTATTCAGCATGATGCACGTTTATGCAGGTTTGGCTATGATTACCATCATTGCAGCCTATTCTATCAGTCTGATAAACCATATTAAACCTATGGCCTTTGCTTTCCTGTTATGGGTAGTTACTGCTGTACTGATCGATATTCATTTGATAGACTCGTCTATCAAATCAGGACGCGTAGGTAAAAATATGGCTCAGGAAGCAATACAAAAGACAGGAAAGCCTGTCAAGTCAGTATATGTTATTATTATCGAAGACGACTATCCTAAATTGTCTTCGTTTTGTGTTATTCCTAATGAAGCTTTCGGATGGGGTCAAGCTGTAAGATATGAAACAAACTATAAGTGGCCAGAAGCCATTGAAGACACTACCATAGAACGTTCTGCTGATGCTATTAAAAATGCGAAGAAACTAGGATTGGAAACTCTAAATAAAAAGCAATATGACTGTGTCTGGATAATAAATCATGAAGATATTGATGTCATTAAAAAATAAGATAGCTCTATTTACTGACAAGACTTTTATTAAGTTTGTTATGGTAGGCTTCATCAATACTATTGTAGGTACCACGATTATGTTTGTGTTCTACAATTTTTTCTATCTCAGTTATTGGGTATCATCTGCCTCAAACTATTTGGCTATGTTACTTGGTATGTGTCTCTTTGTCGTATTTAATTATTTAGGACAACGATTTTTCGCTTTTAAGAACAAAAAAAGACAAGTATGACTATACTCATAAAAAAAGTAACAATTATCGTATTATTGTTGTTTTACAATAACAATATATATGCTAATGATAATAATGAAAATAGTCTCCCTGTTTTATATTTATCTGGCAATTTCGGGAAAGGTCAACGTATTGAGAAACAAGCAAGGGACATTTATATCCAAAATAGGAGGAAATTTTTAGTGAGATAGATAAAAAAGAATGCTGGAGATTAACTTAACTCCAGCATTCTTTCTATTGGCTTTACTGCATCTTTTGCTATTTCAGGTTCTACTTCTACTGAAGGCCATTCGTATTTCAGGCAATTATATATTTTCAAGAGTGTATTCATCTTCATATACTGACACTCATTACAGCTGCATTCGAGCCCGCTCTCGCTTATTTCTGGAGGCACAGGGATAAACTCCTTATCAGGACAAGTTCGCTGCATCTCGTGCAAAATACCGGCCTCTGTAGCCACAATAAATTGCTTCTTTTCACTCTGCTGAGCATAATTAAGCATCGTAGCAGTAGATCCTTTAACATCAGCAAGTGCCAATACAGGACCTTTACACTCCAAGTGAGCCATAACAATAGCATCAGGATACTGTTTCTTTAGCTCTGCTATCTTAGAAACAGAAAAACGTTCATGGACATGACATCCACCATTCCAAAGCAGCATCTCGCGACCTGTTACCTCATTGATATAATTACCTAAGTTATAATCAGGACCAAAAATAAGCTTTGCATCCTTAGGTAACTGATTTACTACTTTCTTTGCATTACCACTGGTAACAACAACATCAGTCAGAGCCTTTACAGCAGCTGTAGTATTAACATAAGATACTACCTGATAACCAGGATGCTCGTCTTTATATTTCTTAAGATCCTCAGCCTTACACGAATCAGCCAATGAACAACCAGCATTAAGGTCTGGACATAATACACTCTTATCTGGCGACAACAATTTACATGTCTCAGCCATAAAGTGAACACCACACATCACCATCACTTTAGCATCTGTCTCTGCAGCCTTACGAGCTAAAGCCAAAGAGTCACCTACGAAGTCAGCGATATCCTGAATATCACCAATAGTGTAGTAGTGGGCAAGAATTATAGCATCCTTTTCCTCACACAATTTTCTTATTTCAGCTTTAATATCTACACCATCAGCTACTGGTTCATCAATAAAACCCTGTTCAATCCACTCCTTTTTCAACATCACAATATTATTTTTATTATATTCTTTTTCTTTTTAAAATGAAATAAATAGTATGATATGCCGTGAATATGTTGGTAACTTTTTGCCTTTTTCCTTGCATAATTCACTATTCACTATTCACTATTACTTATTAACTATCGATGTGGATTATTTCTTATTGATTATTAATCGATAATGTATTTTATCCACAATTTCAAATTTTGGTGCAAAATTAATAAGTTTATATCTTTTTTCAGCAAAAATAAGTGGAAAAGTTGCGTAAATCGTGATAATAAACTGGTTGATATCCCACTATTATATATTGTTAATGGTATTTTGTTAGTTATTAAATGAGTTTTCCACATACTTATCAACAGGTTTTTCAACTATTATTTGTATCTTTGTCGGCAAAATGAAAAAATTACGTACTATAGAAATGCAAAGGCTGTCTGTTGATGAGTTCAAACAGGCAGAGAAGTTACCATTGATAGTGGTGCTTGATGATGTTAGATCAATGCATAATGTTGGTAGTGTGTTCCGTACTGGTGATGCATTCCGTATTGAGGCTGTGTATTTATGTGGTATAACATCTACACCTCCGAATGCTGAGATTCACAAGACGGCATTAGGAGCTGAGGATAGCGTAGAATGGAAATATTTCGATACAGCATTGGAGGCTGTTGAAGCTTTAAAGTCTAATGGTTATGAGATATATTCTGTAGAACAGGCCTATGGCTCTACAATGCTACAGGAGTTTACACCTATATATAATAATAGGTATGCTGTTATTCTTGGAAATGAGGTAAAAGGTGTTCATCAGGAAGTAATAGATGCATCTGATGGTTGTCTTGAGATTCCACAGTTTGGTACCAAGCACTCAATGAATGTATCAGTAACAGCAGGAATAATAATATGGCATTTTGCAAAGATGATTATAAATAAATAAGGTGGAAATTATTTTTCCACCTTATTTGTTTCTTTACTCGTCTACAGGAGAGAAATCACTCTTACCAACTCCGCAAACTGGGCAAACCCAATCATCGGGGATGTCTTCAAATGCTGTTCCAGGAGCTATACCACTATCAGCATCACCTTCTGCAGGGTCATAAACATAACCGCACACGTCACATACATACTTTTTCATAATCTTCTAAAATTTTTAGTTATTAATGATAGATACTATTTTCTCAACAATCCGCTCTGGCGGAATGTTCTTTAAACAAGCATAGTCGCCTCGCTGACATGGTTTCTGTCCATAGATACTACAAGGACGACAGTCGAGATCCAACTGTATGGCATTGTCAGCAGGTTGTCCGAATCCCATAAATCCTGCATATGGGTGAGTTGCTCCCCAGATGCTTACTACAGGAGTAGCCGTAAGTGATGCCAGATGCATATTAGCAGAGTCCATCGAGAGCATAACATCGAGATGACTCATGATTATCAGTTCCTGATACATATTCTCTGTATAACGGTTTACACATATACACTGTCTGTATTGTGCACACCAGAGTCCAAAGTAATTATCCTCGCTCTCGCCTCTTCCAAAGAAGAATATGCGACATTGGGGATATTTCTGTACCAAATCGAAGATAACCTGTTCCATCAGACGAGGAGGATATATCTTTCCTTCATGTGCAGCAAAAGGGGCAATGCCTATCCATTTTTCAAAGTTCTTCTTAGGTCCTATCTCTTTTGGCAACATATTCAGATTACCACCTTCTTCAGGAAAGATAGAGTGGAACTTGCTGACATCTATAGGATATCCTAATTTCTCGAACACATCTATATAATTATTAAAAGATGTAGGTAATTGCTGAATACCTTTTCTCTTCTGAGATATTAGCTTACGACGATCTTTCCTGTGTTTGTTGATATGTTCTACCCTGTATCTTCCGAAATTAAATCTCAGGCGAAGATATTCAGAACGCAAAACATTATGAAGATCAGCCACCTTAGTAAATTGTTTTGCCACAAGACGACGATAAAGAGCATTCAGACCCTTTATACCATGATACTCGACTTTGAGGTCTGCCTCCATGAAATTTACATTTGGTGCCAAATCTTCAAAGAGCGTACGAGCGTACTTTCTGCTAAGTACTGTAATACGTATATCAGGATACTGGTGTGCAAGTGCCCAAATAACAGGCACTGTCATAGCAACATCGCCAAGAGCCGAGAATCTTATGACAAGGATATGCTCTTTTTTCATTGAACTTTGAGCTATATTATTACTTCTTATACAAGATGGGGTTAGTTGATGGGTCGTTATACATCTTCATCTGGCGATATACCTTCATATATTTCCTTCCTGCCTGAATGTCTTCAAGCAACTGGTCGATAGCTAGAGAAAGATCTTTCTGTTGTTCAAGAAGTACATCCAGTTTTGCCTGACATTTTGCAATATGTTCTGGTGATGCATCCTTACGATCCACCTGTTCTTTCATGTGGTAAATCTTCAAGGCAAGGATACTAAGACGATCCACAGCCCAAGCAGGACTCTCTGTATTGAGTCGTGCATCAGCTATAGGCTTAACATCGCTATAGTACTGACGGAAATAAGAGTCAATCTCCTCAACAAGATCTGTACGGTCCTGATTACTACTATCGATACGACGCTTTAAAGCCAATGCCTCAACAGGGTTGATATGAGGATCGCGAATGATATCCTCATAATGCCACTGAACTGTATCAATCCAGCACTTCAAATAAAGACTGTGATCAATACTATCCCTATCGTATGGATTGTTGATAGGAGTGTCTACATTGTCTTTCAGATGGTAATCTTTTATCACCTGATTGAAGATCTGATTAGCGTGTTTTGTAAATGACATTTTTTTGTTATATCTATTGTTTAGGTGCAAAGATACAGAAACCTTTTTAATTATCCAACTAATTCTGCATATATTTATGTGATTTTTGCATTTTTAGTGCTGGTAACGCACACAAAAAGGGTTATTTTATGCACAATTATACCATAAATGTGCAAAGTTATGATAGTTTTTCTTAAAAAAATTTGCGTAAGTGAAAGAAAATGTGTTACTTTGCACCCCGAAAGCGGAAAAACCCGCAAAATTTTCAAGATAGCAAATTCATTATTAACATTTTAAAGAAAGAAAATTATGTCAGAAATTGAAAGCAAAGTAAAGGCTATTATCGTAGACAAACTGGGTGTTGATGAGGCTGAGGTTAAGCCAGAGGCAAGTTTCACAAATGATCTTGGTGCAGACTCATTGGATACAGTTGAGCTCATCATGGAGTTTGAGAAGGAGTTTGGTATCTCTATCCCCGACGATAAGGCTGAGAAGATCGGTACTGTAGGTGATGCTATCGCTTATATCGAGGAGAACGCAAAATAAATTAGGATTATAACATAATGGTTGCTTCGGATTACGAAGCAACCATTATGCTTTAAAATTAGCTTATGGAATTAAAAAGAGTAGTTGTAACAGGCCTGGGCGCTGTAACTCCTGTTGGTAATAGTCCTGAAGAGACATGGAACAGTCTTATCAACGGAGTAAGCGGAGCAGCACCTATTACACTTTTCGATACAACCAATTTTAAGACAAAGTTCGCTTGTGAGGTAAAAAACCTCGATGTGAATGAGTATCTTGACCGCAAGGAGGCTCGTAAGATGGACCGCTATACTCAGCTGGCCATGATTGCCGCCAAGCAGGCTGTTGAGGATAGCAAAATGGATCTCGATACTGAGGATAAAGACCGCATAGGTGTGGTTTATGGTGTAGGTATCGGTGGAATTAAGACCTTCGAGGAAGAGGTAACATACTATGGTCAGCATGAGGCCGATGGTCCTAAGTTCAATCCCTTCTTTATTCCGAAGATGATTGCCGACATCGCAGCAGGTCAGATTTCTATTATGTATGGCTTCCACGGCCCCAACTATATCACCGCTTCTGCTTGTGCTTCTTCATCAAACGCACTTGCTGATGCCTTTAACCTTATCCGCTTAGGCAAGGCAAATATGATTCTTGCCGGCGGTGCTGAGGCTGCTATCTGTGCTACAGGTGTAGGTGGATTTAATGCCATGAAGGCTCTCTCTACCCGTAATGATGAGCCAGAGAAGGCAAGCCGTCCATTCAGTGCAAGTCGTGACGGATTCATCATGGCTGAGGGTGCCGGATGTCTGATTCTTGAGGAGTTGGAGCATGCAAAGGCTCGTGGTGCTAAGATCTATGCTGAGATGGTTGGTGCTGGTATGAGTGCTGATGCTCATCATATCACAGCTTCTCATCCTGAGGGACTGGGTGCTAAACTTGTTATGAAGAATGCTCTCGAAGATGCAGGTATGAAGCCAGAGGACATCGACTATATCAATGTTCACGGTACTTCTACCCACGTTGGAGATATCTCTGAGGCTAAGGCCATCAAGGAGGTATTCGGCGATGCTGCATTCAAACTGAATATTTCATCGACAAAATCGATGACAGGTCACTTGCTTGGTGCTGCTGGAGCCGTTGAGGCAATGGCAACTATACTCGCAATAAAGAACGATATTGTTCCTCCTACAATCAACCACGAGGATGGCGATGAGGATCCTGAGATTGACTACAACCTGAACTTCACATTCAACAAGGCTCAGAAGCGTGAGGTACGTGCTGGACTCAGTAACACCTTCGGCTTTGGTGGTCATAATGCCTGTGTAGTATTCAAGAAGTATGTGGATTAATAATATTATTGGTTTTATAAAGCTCCCTTTCCGCAAGGAGAAGGAGCTTTTTTCTGCTCTCTACGATATACTGGGATTCTTCCCTCGTGATATCAAATATTATCAACAGGCTCTTATGCACAAGAGCATCGGAAGACGTAATGACAAAGGAAAACCTTTGAATAACGAACGGCTTGAGTTTCTTGGAGATGCTATTCTCGATGCTGCTGTGGGTGATATCGTATATAGGCACTATGAAGGTAAACGAGAGGGTTTTCTTACTAACACCCGTAGTAAACTCGTTTCTCGTGAGACTCTTGGAAAACTAGCCAATGAAATGGGACTTTCTCAGCTCATACTGTCTGCAGGGCGCAGTAATTCTCACAACAGCTACGTAGGTGGTAATGCCTTTGAAGCTCTTGTGGGGGCGATCTATCTGGATCGAGGATATGAGGCCTGTATGTGGTTTTGGGAGAATCGTGTGCTTGGAAAGCATATTGATCTCGACAAGGTGGCTTTCAAGGAGGTAAACTTCAAGTCAAAGTTGCTTGAATGGAGTCAGAAGAATAAGGTACGCATGGAGTACCGCATGCTGAAGCAGAAAAAGGATGATAATGGCAGTCCGATATTCAGTTTTCAGGTGATGCTCGAAGGGGTAGAAGGAGAGTGTGGCTCTGGTTTCTCAAAAAAGGAGGCCCAGCAACTTGCATCAAAAGATACACTTCAGAAACTGAAGCGTGAGCCTCAGTTTGTTGATTCAATCTTTAAGGCAAAGTCTGATCGTACGAAGATGGAGGAAGAGCCAACGATGATGGTGCCTGATCCTGAGAAAGAGCAACAGGACTTTATTATTAGTAATGAAAGTGGAGAGTTTGAAACTGAGAGTGTAGAGATATTGCGTCCCTTAAGTAGCAAGCGAGCAGAGCTCGAGTGTGCAACCTCCCTTGAGGGTAAGTCTACAGGGATAGCTGAAGGAAACTCTAAACTTGATGAAGAATTCGATCTTTCCGATATTACCCACAAGGAGAAGTCTCGCGAAGATATCATTGCTGAAGCTGAGGCTGCTGCCTTTGCTGAGGGATAATATACCTTTGTTTTTATTCCCAGCGTGGGAACATTTCATTCCCAGCCTGGGAATATTTTGTTCCCACACTGGGAATAAATTCTTGGCTTCTTGCTTTTTATACCTTATTATATAAAAAAAACGTAAATTTTTGTGCTGTTACGATGGTTTTGTTTAATTTTGCAGCCAAATATGCGCAAAAATGAGTGTAACAAGTATAGTAAGAAAGGTCTTTGAGTCTCGGCAAAGGGAACTGGACAAGCATCAGACAGGAGGAGAAGTGCTGCAAAGGGCAGTGCTTAGTAGTCTGATTGCTGAGGCCAAAGATACAGAATATGGACGTAAACACGCCTTTGACAGCATTAAAGGATACGAAGAATTCATAAAGCATATCCCTGTTAATACATACGAGGAACTTAAGGAATCTATCGATCGTATGCGTCATGGTGAGACTGATGTTCTTTGGCCAGGACGTGTGAAATGGTATGCCAAATCGTCTGGCACCACTAACGATAAGTCAAAGTTCATACCAGTAAGTAAGGAAGGTCTGAAACGGATGCATTACAAGGGTGGTTTTGATGCTGTTGCGATGTATCTGAAGAACAATCCTAAGTCACGTATCTTCGACGGAAGGTCGTTGATACTTGGCGGTAGCCATGCTCCTAACTATAACGTGAAGGATTCTCTGGTAGGTGACCTCAGTGCTATTCTTATCGAAAATATCAATCCTCTGGCGAATCTCGTACGAGTTCCCAAGAAGAAGACAGCTCTCCTGAGTGATTTTGAGATAAAGCGCGATCGTATAGCTCGTGAGGCGATGAATAAGAATGTGACAAATATCTCCGGAGTGCCTTCATGGATGCTTTCTGTGCTTACCCGAATGATGGAGATAACAGGGAAGCAACATCTCGAAGAGGTATGGCCAAATATCGAGGTGTTCTTTCATGGTGGTGTAGCCTTCACACCTTATAGAAAACAATACGAACAGCTCATCACTTCGCCAAATATGCATTATATGGAAACCTATAATGCCAGTGAGGGATTCTTCGGACTTCAGGACGATCCATCAGACAAGTCTATGCTCCTGATGCTCGACTATGATGTTTTCTATGAGTTCATTCCAATGGACGGGGGTGATATTGTGCCCCTTTGGGCTGTTGAGACAGGCAAGAACTATGCGATGGTTATTTCTACTTGTTGTGGTCTCTGGAGATATGAGATAGGTGATACTATTCAGTTCACATCTACCAATCCATATAAGTTTATCATCTCTGGCCGTACGAAGCACTTTATAAATGCCTTTGGTGAGGAGCTGATAGTGGATAATGCAGAGAAGGGATTGGCATACGCTTGTGAACAGACAGGGGCAGAAGTAAGCGAATATACAGCAGCACCAGTATTTATGGATGCTAATGCAAAATGTCGCCATCAGTGGCTCATAGAGTTTGCTAAGCCTCCTCAGGATATCAATAAGTTTGCTGAACTGCTCGACAAGCGTCTGCAAGAGATAAACAGCGACTATGAGGCCAAGCGATATAAGAATATCACCCTTCAGCCACTTGAGATTATCGAGGCTCGGCAGAATCTGTTTAATGACTGGCTTAAGCTACGTGGTAAGTTGGGTGGTCAGCATAAGGTGCCTCGTTTGAGTAATAGTCGTGACAGTATTGAACAACTCTTAAACCTCAATCGATGAAGAAGCTCTTTTATATTTTCTGTATAGCAAGTATCATCGTTGGATGTGCGAGAATGGGTTCGCCCGATGGTGGATGGTATGATGACGATCCTCCAAGGGTTATTGGTGCCACACCAGAAGATAAGGCAACAAACGTGAAGTCAAAGAAGATAACAATACTCTTCGATGAGTTTATAAAACTTGAAGATGCCACAAATAAGGTTATTGTGTCTCCACCACAACTGGAGCAGCCTGAGATTAAGGCATCAGGTAAGAAAATCATCGTTGAGCTTCAGGACACCCTTAAAGATAACACAACTTATACCATCGACTTCAGCGATGCCATAAGCGATAATAATGAGGGCAACCCTATGGGTAACTATACTTATAGTTTCTCAACAGGAGAGCAAATCGATACATTTGAGGTGTCAGGATATGTACTTGACGCAAGCAATCTGGAACCAATAAAAGGTATTGCCGTAGGTCTATATGATGATCTTGCTGATTCTGCCTTTAAGACAAAGCCATTGATGCGAATATCACGTACTGATGGAAGTGGCCATTTCGTTATTAAGGGTGTTGCTCCAGGTACATATCGTGCTTATGCACTACAAGATGCTGATGGTGATTTCCGCTTTACCCAGAAGGGTGAGATGATTGCTTTTAATCATGATACATTTGAGCCATCATCAAAGCCAGACACAAGAGTGGATACTGTATGGCGCGATTCTCTTCATATCGACGCTTTATTACAGAAACCATATACTCACTTTCTGCCTGACGATATCACTCTGCTTGCCTTTAAACAACTTCAGACTGATCGTACGCTGTTGAAGACTGAGCGTGTTGAGCCGAATAAGATCTCAATGTATTTTACTTATGGCGATTCTCTGTTGCCACAGATAAAAGGTCTTAACTTCAAGGCTGATAGTGCCTTTATCATCGAGACAAATGAAAAGCGAGATACAATCCATTACTGGATTCGTGATACAACGTTAGTTAATCAGGATACTCTCAGTATGGATATCACTTATCATGTTACTGACACCCTTGGCAATCTTGTGCTACAGACAGACTCTGCCCTTGATATTGTACCAAAGGTATCATACGAGAAACGCATGAAAGAGAAAGCCAAGGAGATGGAGAAGTGGCAGAAGGAACAGGACAAGAAAAAGAAACGTGAAGAGAAATACGATAGTATCTATCCAGTAAAACCTCTTGAACCAAAGTTTGCTGTTCCAGCATCAATGGTTCCAGGACAGAAGATAACTGTTGAGATGCCAACACCTCTTATGCATTGTGATACATCGGCAGTTCATCTTTATTCTCAGATCGACTCCCTGTGGTATGATGCTGAATGCGTGTTCCGTCCTGTGGAGAATAGTATCCGTCAATATGAGATTTTGGCAGACTGGAAGCTTGGGGTAGAGTACAGTCTTGAGATCGATTCTGCTGCATTTGTGGATATCTATGGATTAGTGTCTAACCAATATAAACAAGGTATAAAGGTTAAGACACTCGATGAGTTTAGTTCACTGACTCTTAATATTAGTGGGGTAGAGGCTGTTGACACAACCATTATAGTTCAGATGCTTACTTCACAAGATGCTGTTACGCAAGAGGTAAGAGTAAGTAAAGGTAAGGCAGAGTTTAAGTATGTCACACCAGGTAAATTCTATCTCCGTGCATTTATTGATGCTAACGGTAATGGCGTTTGGGATACTGGTGACTATGATGCCGACAGGCAGGCTGAGGCTGTATATTACTATTCTAAGGAACTGGAATGTAAGGAGAAATGGGATGTCACAGAGTCGTGGAACCTCACGGCTACACCACGTTTTCGTCAAAAACCTCAGGCAATCGTAAAACAAAAACCTGATCAGGCTAAGAAACTTAAGAACCGTAATATTGAGCGAGCCAAGCAGCTCGGCATCGAATATATGAAATCAAAAGGTATTAATTTAGAGAAAAAATAAAAAATGAAGAAGATATTATTGATACTGTTCACCATACACTGCTCACTATTCACTGCTTCCGCTCAGTGTGGCATAGAGAATACAGCCTTTAAGTCAGGCGAGATGCTTGAATATGATCTGTATTTCAACTGGCAGTTTATATGGGTAAAGGTTGGTACAGCTGAAATGGATACCAAGATGACAACGTTTGAAGGCAAGGATGCCTGGAAGTCATACTTGATAACTCGAGGCAATAACAGACTCGACAAGTATTTCCTTATGCGTGATACTTTGTTGAGCTATTGTAATCCAGATCTTTCTCCACTCTATTTCCGTAAGGGAGCTCGTGAGGGTGACAGATATTATATCGATGAGATATGGTATTCATATCCTAATGACTATTGCCAGTTGAAGAAACATCGTGTTGATGCCGATGGTGAGCAGCATTGGAAGACCAGTACTTATAAGAGTTGTATCTATGATATGATGTCGATATTCCTTCGTGCCAGAAACTTCGATGCTTCAAAGATGAAGAAGCATCAGACGATACCTATGCCTGTAAGCGATGCCCGTAGTCTTACTAACTCATGGCTTGAATATCGAGGTAAGGAGAATTTCAAGATGAACGGCACAAAGGAGAAGTTCCGTTGCCTGGTTTTCTCATTCTATGAGCGTGAGAACAATAAGAGCCACGAACTTATCAGATTCTATATTACTGACGATCAAAATCATATCCCAGTACGTCTTGATATGTTCCTCTCATTCGGTTCTGCTAAGGCGTTCTTGAAGAGTTATACTGGTGTACGTAGTCCAATGACGTCAAAGATCAAATAGGCTATGGCTTTAGAGACATATCCTATCGTAAGCCGTCCGGAAGCAGGTACGGTGCTCTATCCTTATCGCAGAATCCAGAGACCTCGTACAGGTCGTTTGGAGGCTTATTTCATTCAGTATCTCCAGAAGGTTTTGCCTGAGCAGGTTCAGATACTCCAGGATGTATGTATTAATGTGTCGGAACACCAGCCTCCTTATTATCCAGATATTGCTCTTTTGGTTGATGGTCGCCCAGAAATACGCATTGATGTAGAAATCGATGAGCCTTATACCATTGATCGCAAACCTATTCATTATCTGTCGTGTGGTGATCAGTATAGAGACAGCCTCTTGAATCGTCATGGTTGGACGGTAATAAGATTTGCTGTCCTGCAGATTCAGAGAGCTCCTCTGGCTTGTGCAGAATATATTCTCTCTCTCCTCTCACTCTCACCTCTCATCACTAACTTCACACCTCAAATAAACCGTTGGACTCGCAGTGAGGCATTGAAGATAGCTGCCAAAGGAGAACAATATCCAGAGGAGGTTCCTCTACCCAACAGGCTTCTGGTTTTCTCTGAGGAGGAAAAGAGATGCAAACAATTAGTTAAGGCACTCCCTCGTACAGAGGATATGGCAGAGAAGATGTCGACTTTCAGAGATTCTGGCCTATATGAACAGGATCAGTTTATCGATTTCGAACCAGATGAGCATATCTATACTTATGCTGGTCAGGAGCGATTCCTTCCTGTCAGTTCGCTGATAGCATATTTCTTCGAGGAGTTTGATGCTTTGGCTGCTGCTGAACGGAAATATGCACGTTACCATATCCCTGTAGAGGAGAGTCTGGAACAATGGGATCGCATCGGCCGTATTGCCAGTGAGGTGGGTACTTTCGTTCATCTTCAGACAGAGAACTATTTCCAACGTGGGTTCTTTGAGGAAGTGTGTCATTTTACATATAATGGCAAGACAGAAGATATTAGCGTAGAACGAGAGAAACAGCATTTCCTTCATTTTGTCGAGGATTACAAGATTCGTCCTTATCGTCAGGAATGGCCTGTATATGACCAAGAGCTTAACGTTGCTGGCACAATCGACCTTATCTGTCGTGAGAGCGATGGAGAGTTTACTATCTATGACTGGAAACGTAGTGGTAAGGTAGTGAATACCCAAGGTACTCCTATTGTAGAGGGTTTTGGAGGCAAACGGGGATTTAATGGCATCAATCTGCCTGATACGGCTTTTTATCATTATTGTATCCAACAGAACCTCTATCGTTATATGCTGGAAACTTACTATGGCATACATGTAAAGGCGATGAATCTTGTTGTACTATGTCCTGACTATCCCACATATTATATTGCCTCTGTGCCAAAGATGGATGATGTAATACGGCAGATAGTATCTGTATGTAAGGAAAAAGATTTAGGCCATCGTCTGCTTAGCTGTTAATAACGTTATCGTTAAAAATAGTTTACGAAAAATTTGGCTGTTTGATTGATTTGGTGTATCTTTGCACCAAAGATATGAATAGCGAGACAATAACACTACAGAACCTAAGCATCGGATATCGGGTTAAGAACCACGAAACAAGGGTTGTGGCCAGCGGTATCAATGCGAGTATAAAGAGAGGCGAATTAACCTGCCTCCTTGGTGCTAATGGTGTTGGAAAGTCTACGTTGTTAAGAACTCTTTCAGCCTTTCAGCCCAAACTGGAAGGAGAGATTCTGATAGAAAGTCGAAATATCTCGACTTTTAATGACAGGGAACTTAGTCGTGTGATAGGCGTTGTGCTTACAGAGAAGCCTGACATCAGGAATATGTCTGTTCGTGAACTGGTAGCATTAGGACGTTCTCCCTATACAGGATTCTGGGGAACACTTCACGATGACGACTGGCATGAGGTTGACGATGCTATTGATGCTGTGCGAATAAGCAGTCTCAGTCAGAGAATGATACATACTCTTTCTGATGGAGAGCGTCAGAAGGTGATGATAGCTAAGGCTCTGGCTCAGCAGACACCGGTTATCTATCTCGATGAACCAACGGCCTTTCTTGATTTCCCAAGTAAGGTTGAGATGATGCAGCTGCTCAGGCGACTGGCCCAGGAAAAAGACAAGACCATATTTCTCTCTACTCACGATTTCGAGCTTGCCCTTCAGGTGGCCGATACACTATGGCTTATGGAAAAGTCGCAAACTGACAACGGACAGCCTAAACTCCATATTGGCACCCCACAAGAACTTGCTTCTAATGGAGCTTTGGCTCGATATGTTGAGCGACCAGGAATTACATTCGACCCACAAAATCTATCTGTAACAGTAGCTAAATAACGATTTATGATATACGGACACGGGGACGACACATACCGATATGGCGAAAAGGTGAAGGTGAATTTCAGCTCAAATATCTACCAGAAGGCTGATCTTACAGAACTGAAGCAATATCTTGCTACTCGTCTTGATGCTATTGGCAACTATCCTGAGCCTGAGCCTAAAGAGTTGGAGGAACTGATAGCCGAAAAGCTGGAGATACCTGCTTCGATGGTGATGGTTACCAATGGTGCCAATGAGGCTATTTACCTTATTGCACAGCTTTATCGTGGTTGGGCTTCTGTCATTCCTCAGCCTACTTATACAGAATATGCCGATGCATGTAGAATGTTCGATCATATCATCTCTTATGAACGTACAGACGAACTAAATATACTTCCTGAGGATCGTATCTATTGGATCTGTAATCCAGATAATCCAACAGGCAATGTGATGTTGAAGCAATTGTTGGCTTATGTGATAAAGAAACATCCAAGATTCCTGCATGTTATTGACCAGAGTTATGCAGACTATACCTTACAGCCTATGCTCAAGCCCAAAGAACTGTTGGATTGTTACAATGTGATGATTCTAAATTCGTTGTCGAAGAAATACTGCATACCAGGTTTAAGACTTGGTTATATGACTGCTTCTCCAATCATAATAGAACGTCTCAGGGATATTCGTCAGCCTTGGACAGTAAATACTTTGGCTATCGAAGCTGGTAAATGGCTTATTAAGAATGATCCCAAGGTTATACCTGATATTAAGGACTATATTGCTGAGGCTCAGAGACTGCATGATGAACTGCAGGCCATCGATGGTATTATGGTGATGGACACCAAGACTCACTATATGCTTGTGAATATCGACTGGGCAACAAGTCTGGAACTGAAAAACTGGCTTATCGAGAATCATGGCATTCTTATTCGTGATGCATCTAATTTTCATGGTCTTGATGCTCACTGTTTCCGTGTTGCTGCCCAGAGTCCTGAGGAGAACAATGCTCTAATCAACGCAATAAAGGAGTTTAAGGATGGAGGTGAGCATTGACCAGACAAAGTGGTATGATCGTATCTTGGCATCGTT
>Ga0256407_10005753_pt1 | contig 19599 bp, 16 predicted proteins | sample RumenRJG_04DNA_FD_193489 | JGI IMG/M metagenome (GOLD analysis project Ga0256407, IMG submission 193489) | Bovine rumen microbial communities from Lethbridge, Alberta, Canada - RJG_04 | ecosystem: Host-associated > Mammals > Digestive system > Stomach > Rumen | place: Canada: Alberta... | reverse complement strand
ACGCCAATCAACTTGACGCACCACGTCTACTTCAACATGGATGGCGAAGGGACTGTGCTCGACCAGGAACTCATGATCGCGGCGTCCAAGTTCCTTCCCATCGACAAGAACCTCGCGCCCGTCGGAGATCCGGCGCCGGTCGCCGGGACGCCTCTCGACTTCCGCGAATTCCACAAGGTGGGCGAGCGCATCGACGCGCCCGACGCGATCCTCCAGTTCGACCCCGGCTACAATCACAACTGGTGCCTTGACGGCAGCGGCTTCCGCAAGGCGGCCGAGTTCAGGGGCAAGGCCCGCGCCGTGGAAGTCTGGACCGACCAGCCGGGGCTGCAGTGCTATACCGGCAACTTCATAAGCGACGCGTGGAAAATGAAAGACGGCAAGCCCATGTGCCGCCGCGGCTGGCTCGCGCTCGAAACCCAGCACTACCCGAACTCGCCTAACCGTCCCGACTTCCCGTCCACGATCCTCCGCCCGGGCGAAACGTACAGGACGAAAACGGAATACCGTTTCAGATAAAATCGCACAAGGGTCAGGGGTTGGAGAGTAGGGAATAGGCAATAGGGAATAGGCAATAGGCAATAGGCAATAGGCAATAGGCAATAGGCAATAGGGAATAGGCAGTAGGCAATAGGCAATAGGGAATAGGGAATAGGGGCGGATTGTGCTATAATTGCCGCCGAAAGGAAAATCCGGCATGGCGACAAAGTGCAGACATTGCGGAAGTACATGTTATGGTTCGGGGTGCATCCACAGCTCGACGAAGAAACACGAACACCGTGACGACGAAAAACACTGCGAATGGTGCGGATCGTCGAGCTACGGATCGGGATGCATCCATTCGCCCACGCGCAAGCACCGCCACGGGCCGGGTGCGGGCAAGTGCATCTGGTGCGGCTCCACTTCCAACGGCGCAGGATGCATCCACAGTCCGACCGGCAGGCACGAAAAATGACGGCGCCCGCAAAGATTCAGCGCCGAAGCAAGAGACACGGAACATTGTGGTGCCGGGGACGGGGATCGAACCCGTACGCCTGATACCAGGCAGGGGATTTTAAGTCCCCTGTGTCTGCCATTTCACCACCCCGGCAAAAAACGCTATTGTTTTTTCGAAAGAGCCGGCAGGCATTCGACAACCAGCCGTTCCATGCCGTCTATCGCCGCCGCGCCGTCTTTTTCGATCATTTCCGTGAAAGCCGCACCGAGAAATACGCCGTCGACGCGGGCGGCGTCGCGCGCGACCTCTGCGGGAGAGGCGGCGCCGTAGCCGAGGCATATCGGAAGCGAAGAGACCGCGCGCAGATCGGCAATCGGGCCGGCGGCCGCTTCCGCGTCGCCGTGCAGGTAGAGCGCGGTGATGTCGCCTTCGGGCGAGGCCATCTGCCGCGACCGGGTTATGCGCGCCCCGACCGGAATTATCCTTATCCGGCGCATGCCGTGGCGGCGAAGCTGCGGGGTAAGTTCGCTGGATCTGTCGGCGGGGCAGCCTTCCACGATGAAAGCGTCGGCGCCGGCCGCCGCCGCAGCCTTGGCGAACACGGAAACGGTGACCTTGAACAGGACGGATACGTAGACCGCCATGACGATCGGCTTGTCGCACCCTTCGTCGCGCAGCGTGCGTATGATTTTCAAAGCGTCAGTATACGTGGTGCCGGCCGCGAGCGCGCGCGCGTGGGACCGCACGACGGGCGGCGAAGAAAGCATGGGCATCCGGCAGGGGACGGAAAGGACGAGGGCGTCGAGCCCCGCAGACAGAAGCCTGCGGCAGAATCCAAGCGAAGTTTCGACATCCGGATCGCCGGTCTGTATCACGCCGAAAAGCGCAGCGCGTTTTTCTTCCTTCAAAGCGGCGAACATTTCGCCTATTCTGTTTCTTGAATCATCCATTTCGCCCTCGCACTGTCATGTCTGCCAATCTTGTCCACACGGCCAACCGCCGTCCGGTCAATCGATGTAAAGATCCCCGGGGAGTTTCGAGAATCGGCGTTTCGGCGCTGGCGGCCGGTCCGCCGCGCGCTTCCCGCCGGCGCCGTTCCGGTCCTGCGCTGGCGCGGCCTGCTCCGCCTCCGCGGCATTCCCCTTTTCCTCCGACATTGAAGACACGAAACTGCGGCATCCGCGCACGAGCAGAAACAGGCAGACGACGGCGGCGAGCACGAGAGCGCCCGTGCGCCACACGCGGCGCGGAACGCGGGACACGCCGCCCGAAACCGCGGAAATGCCTTCGCGGAAGCGTTTTGCGACAGACGCCATCGCATCCGCGAAACGGCTCTCGCCGGGATCGGAATACGAACTTTCCGGCGGCGCGAAGCGCGAAGCGTCGCGCTGCGGCGCGGGAGCGTCGGGCGCGGGGGATTCCGGCGCGCGCGCGCCGGGGTCGAAAAGATCGAGTCCGCGCGTCCCCTCCGGCGGCTGCGGCGCAAGGTCGTCCTGGACGGTGCCGGGCGGCGCGCCGTCCGGCTGCGGAGGCTGCGCGTCCGCGCCGAAATCGAAAGCGCCGGATTCCGGGGGCGGGGGAGGCGGCGAAGCTTTTCTGGAAGCGTCGCCGCGGTTTTCGTAAAGCTCGGAGAATTCCGCGACGAGCGGGCGGGGGTCGAGACCCACGCATTCCGCAAAGAGCCTGACGAACCCGCGGCCGTATATTGCGGCGGCTATACGGTGGAAGTCCTCGTTTTCCATGTCCTGCACTATCTGCACGAGCATGTGGGTTTCTTCCGCCACCTGCGAATGCGTAAGCCCTTTCGCCTCACGCGCTTTTCTGAGAGTTTCACCGAATTGCATGGGATGTCCTACGTTTGTACGCGAGGGATTATACCACAAACCCCAGATTGCAGGCAAACCGCAAATCCGGAATTTGCAATTCGCGCTTGCTTTTCGCCGAAAAAAATGTAATATACGCACTTCGTTTCTGAAAGTACCAGAATCTGAAAGACCAGGAGTCCAACAACCATGGCGAACATCAAAGGCGGCCGCAGCGCCCGCAAACGCGACCGTCAGGCCGCAAAGGCAACAAAGCGCAACAGCGCCGCAAAAGCACGTCTGCACGACGGACACAAGAAACTCTTCAAGGCTGCGGATGCAGGCGACAAGCCGGCCGCCGAGAAGGAGTTCCAGTCGTTCGTGTCGCGTCTTGACAAGGCGGCGAAGCGCGGCATCATCACAAAGAACACCGCAAACCGCAAGAAATCGCGCGCGCAGCTCAAGCTCAACAAGATGAAGGAAGCCGCCAAGGCTCCCTCCGCAGAGTAAAAAGCCGCATGCGAAACAGGCGGAGCATTCCGCCGGCAACGTTCCGGGTGCGGCGCAATGCCGCCCCCGGCGTTTTTGCTTTTCCCGGACTGACAGTCCCGACTCAAACAAAAAGGATGCACAAATGAACAAGAAGACACTCCGCGACGTGGATCTCAAAGGCAAACGCGTCGTGATGCGCGTGGATTTCAACGTACCCATGGCCAAAGACGGATCCGGCAGGATAACGGACGACACGCGCGTACAGGCGGCGCTCCCGTCCATCAAGTACGTTCTCGAACAGGGCGGATCGCTCGTGCTGCTTTCGCACCTCGGGCGCCCGAAGGGCAAGGGCTACGAAGCCGAATTCTCCCTCAAACCCGTGGCCGAACTTCTTTCGACGCTCCTCGGCAAACCCGTCGCGTTCGCGCCGGACTGCATGGCGGCGGACGACACGGTGTCGGCGCTCAAGCCCGGAGAAGTCGCGCTCCTCGAAAACACCCGCTTCTACAAGGCGGAGGACGGCAAGGTCAAGAAGGACGATCCCAAGAAGGGCATCCACCTGTCCGAAGAGGAATACCAGGAAAAGAAGGCGAAGCTGAAAGCCGACCGCGAAGCGATGGCCAAAAAGCTGGCGTCCTACGGCGACGTCTACTGCAACGACGCTTTCGGAACGGCCCACCGCGCCCACGCTTCCACCGCCGTGATCGACAAGTTCATGCCGGTCTCGGTCTCCGGATTCCTTCTTGAAAAGGAGATCCAGTACCTCGGCAACGCCGTGGAAAACCCCGTGCGCCCGTTCGTGGCGATACTCGGCGGCGCCAAGGTGAGCGACAAGCTCGGCGTCGTGAAGAACCTCCTGAACAAGGTCGACACCCTCATAATCGGCGGCGGCATGGCGTACACGTTCCTCAAATCGCAGGGACGCGAAGTCGGGCAGTCTCTCTGCGAGAACGACCAGATCGACTATGCGCGCGAAATGATCGAAACGGCGAAGAACAAGGGCGTGAAACTCCTCCTTCCCGTGGACAACATCATAGCCGACAAGTTCCCCGAGGCCAAGGACGGCTCCGACGTCAAGACCGCGGTGAACGAAGGCGACATCGCGCCGGACTGGATGGGGCTCGACATCGGGCCGAAATCCGTGGCGCTCTTCGGCGAAGCGATCCGCGCCGCCAAGACCGTGGTGTGGAACGGACCGATGGGATGCTTTGAATTCCCGCCCTTCGCGAAGGGCACCTTCGGCGTGTGCGACGCCGTGGCGGAAGTCAAGGCGGCCGGCGGCATTTCCATCATCGGCGGCGGCGATTCCGTGTCCGCCGTGAAGAAATCGGGCAAGGCCGCGCAGATGTCGCACATCTCCACCGGCGGCGGGGCGAGCCTCGAATTCCTCGAAGGCAAGGAGCTCCCCGGCGTCGCGGCGCTGAACGACAAGTGACGCGTTTGCGGAAACGGCGGCGCAACGCATTGCGCTATTGACGCGCCGCCGTTTTTTTGCCATACTTCGCCCCCGACGCACCCGTGGTGAAATTGGCATACACGCTAGATTCAGGTTCTAGTGCCGCAAGGTGTGTGGGTTCAAATCCCACCGGGTGCACCAGACGGCCCCATCGTCTATCGGCTAGGACACGAGGTTCTCATCCTTGTAAGAGGAGTTCGACTCTCCTTGGGGCTGCCATCCAGGCGAAAAGCAAACGATGAAGTTTCCTTCCTCCATCTGGCGTATCGTCCGCCGAATTTTTCTTGCCGTTTTTCTGGCGGCATTCGCGCTTTTCCTGATATTCGTGCTTCCGCTCTTCTTCTGCGAACGGCAGCTGCCGGAGTCGTGGGTGCGCGCCGCCGCGGACGCCGCGTCGGACGACGAAATCGTCACGAGCATCGGGTCGATCTCGCTGAAACTCCCCGAGGGGATACGCGTAAGGAACGTGCGCATATTCGACAAAAAGGCGAAATCCCCCGCGCCGCTTCTTTCGTTCGAATCCGCGGACGTGCGCATTTCGCTGCCGCGCCTTGTTTTCGACAGGAACTCCGCGCTGAAGCGCATCCGCATATTCGGCGCGTCGATGCCCAGAATGCCGGATTCGTGGTACGAACCCGTTCTCGAGCGCAAGGAAGAATGGAAGCCGGTCGATTTCAGCGAAGTTCCCGAACTGCGCCCGTTTTCTCTTGAACTCTACGATGCGAACATACTTGGGATACGGGCTGAAAGCGCCACGATCGACGCGGTGTCCGTTTCGCCGCGCGGGATTTCCGCCGAAGGATTCCGCCTGGTGTGGCCCGACACCGACAGGCAGATGAGCCTGAGCGGCCGCGTGAACGTGGACGCCTCCACGCAGATGCTGAAGGCGTCGCTTTCCGGCGAGACGCGTCTTGCCGGCATACGCCCGCTGCTCGTGGCGCTCAACGTGAAAGGCGCGGTCGATTATATCGACTCGTTCACGGCGCTCGACCACCCCATCCCGGTAAACGCGGCCATAGAAGCCAACATCGCAAACAGCGACTTCGGCTTGACGGCGGATCTGAAGACTACCGGCGGAACATGCAGCGGAGTGCCGCTCGACACGATCTCCACAAAGCTGCGCACCGCCATCTGCACGCGGGGATCGTTCTACAACCTGTCTGTCGCGCTTGAAAACACGGACCTGCGCACGGCGGACGGCTCGACCGCGTCCGGAACGGTGGTCTACGAATACACGAACGACGTGGAATCCATAAAAATGGACGTTTCCGCGCTGATGCCGCCGGACGAAATCACCGCGCTTGCGGATTTCCTGAACAACGGGGAACTCGACGTCCTGAAAACCGAAGGCAAAGCGTCCGTGTCGGTTTCCGGCATCGTCTACACCGCGCCTGAAAAGGCGGCGGACAACAAACTCAAGGGAACGCTGAAATTCGGACGGACCGAAATCGCCGGAATCAAAGCGGCATCCGTCGAATCGGAACTCGCCCTTTCGGGGACGTCGGTCTCGTTCGGCAACATCAACGCGGTCACGCCGCAGGGCGGCAAATGCTTCGGCGACGCGAGACTCGACATTCCGGACTTCGATCCGGCAAGAATTTCGCTGTGGCTGTCCATGAACGGCAAAAAGGTGCCGCTTGGCGACGTTTGCGACGCGCTGCATTTCAAGCTCGACAACGCCACGGGGCTTGTGGATTTCGACGCGACGGTTTCGATGCCGCTCGACGATTCGATGATGGAAGGCCTGAACGGCAAAGGTTCCGTGAAGTGCCACAAAGGCGTGATCGTGCAGCTGCCGATCTTCGCGGGATTCACCAGCTATGTGGCGCGAAACGTCCCGGGCGTGTCGTCGCTCACCGACCAGTCGAACGCCAACTGCACGTTCACAATAACGAACGGCGTAATGCGCATGCCCGACGTGCTTGTCGAAGGCAGGGTGTTTTCGATAAGAGGGAAGGGGCTTTTGAACCTTCCGGCCGACGAACTCGATTTCACGGTGCGCGCCACCGTATTCCGCGAAGGCTCGTTCCTGAGCGTTCTTACAAGCCCGGTCACCTGGACTTTCACCAAACTTCTTCTGGAATTCCGCGTCCACGGCCCGTTCGAAAAACCGCAATGGGATTCCGTGACGGTGCTCGACAGGATAATGGACGCGTTTTCCCTTTCGGAGGAAGAGAAACTCGCGCCGCCCAAACCGCGCCCGGGCGCGAAGAAAAACGGCGCGCCGAAATGACATCCGCTTCCCCCAGGCTGAAACTTGAACGCGAAATCGCGGCCGCGTTCCCCGGAACGGATCCGGCGGGCGTCGACGAGGCCGGGCGCGGCCCGCTCGCAGGACCGGTGTTCGCCGCCGCCGTGTCCGTTCCTCTGGAAAAAGCGGAGGAGCTTGCGGAAGGCGCGTGGAAACGCGTGACCGATTCAAAAAAACTGCCTGCGCCCCTGCGGGAGGAACTCGCCGCCGCGATACGCGCCGAACCCGATTGTCTGTGGTCTGTCGCGTCCGCGTCCGTTGAAGAGATAGACCGGCTGAACATCCTGCGGGCGACGCATCTGGCGATGCGCCGCGCATGTCTGGGATTGATCGATAAAGGCGGCCAGGCCGCCGGCTTCGCCGCCATCGTCGACGGACTTCCCGTAAAGGGGCTTCCGTTCCCTTCGCGGAACGCGGTCAAAGGCGACATGCGGTCCCTGCTTGCCGGCGCCGCGAGCATCCTTGCGAAAACCGGACGCGACGCGTACTGCATGCAGATGGACGCGAAATGGCCGGGCTACGGATTCGCCGCGAACAAAGGCTACGGAACCCGCGGGCATTTGAACGCGCTTTCGATTCTGGGGCCCTGCCCGGAGCACAGAAAATCCTTCGCTCCGGTGCGCGAACAGCTCCTGCCGGGTTTCGACGTTTCAGGCTGACCGGGCCGGGGGAGGGACGCCGTCCCGTCCGTCAGCGGCGCTTCCCCATAAGGGAGAATATGCGTTTCAGCCCTTTGCGGGCGAGAGCGCGCAGTTCCGCGAAAGTTTCTTCCGAAAACGGCTCCCGTTCGGCCGTCCCCTGGATTTCCACGAAACGCCCGTCGTCGGTCATGACAAAATTCATGTCAACATCCGCCGCAGAGTCGAGCGCGTAGTCGAGATCGAGCGAAGGCCTGCCGCCGCATACGCCGGCGGACACTGCGGCCACGCGGCGGATTACCGGATTCTCCGCGATCGTTCCGTCGGCGAGGAGTTTTGCGATCGCGTCTTCGAGAGCCAGCATTCCGCCGGTGATGGAAGCGCAGCGCGTGCCGCCGTCCGCCTGGAGCACGTCGCAATCGATTGTGATCTGGCGCTCGCCGAGTTTTCCCATGTCCACCGCGGCGCGCAGGGAACGCCCCGCGAGACGCTGTATTTCGGTCGAACGCGCGTCAAGCTTCAGCTTCTTTATGTCGCGGTCCTTGCGTCCGCCGCCGGTGGACGAAGGAAGCATGGAATATTCCGCCGTGACCCAGCCCCTTCCCGTGTCTTTCAGGAACGGCGGCACTTTGTTTTCAACGCTCGCCGTGCACAGCACCCAGGTGTCGCCCCATTTCACGAGAACGCTTCCGGCGGCGTGTTTCGTGAAGCCGTGCACGAATTCGATTTTTCTGAGCTGGTCGCTTTTGCGCTTTGACATGTTCCATCCCCTTTTCCGTACGCCGGGCCGCGGGATTCCGCAGTCCGGAGCGCCTGCAAGGCGCGTCATCCGTCCTGCGGCTGCCCGCCGTCTCCGTTCAACGGTTTCGCCCCGTGGGCGGCCACGAACGCCGCCGGATCTATAGGACGGCCGTCCGCCGCCGAAAGCGCCGGGAGGTCGGCCGCCGTGAGCGGGACGAAGTTTTCGAGATCGACGAGGATTTCGCGAGAGCCGGATCCGCGGCTTGGCCCGACGACGCCTGTCTCTTCGAGTATGTCCACGAGACGCGCGGCGTGCGTGTAGCCGATTCCCATGCGGCGCTGGAGATAGGACGTGGAAGCGCGTTTCGTGCGGCGCAGGATTTCGATCGCCTGGTTGTAGAGTTCAAGCTCCTTGACTGTCGTAATATGCGAAGGAGCCTCCATGTCGTTGATCGACTGCTGGGGCTGGGGCGGCTCGGCGGGAGCCTGCGGCTCTTCGTCCGCGCCGTCGTCGTCGAACCCGTCGCCGTCGCGCCTGCGGCGCTTGCCGCCGCCGCGCGAATCGTCGTCTTCCCCTCCGTCCTCGAGTTCGTCCTCCGGGTCGGCCTCTTTGATCTTCGCGAGCCTTTCGGAGAAATTCTTGTCGAAATCCACCCCGGCGTGTTCGCCGATGAATCCGACCACGCGCGAGATCTCCTCGTCCGCGAGGAACGCGCCCTGCGCGCGGATGAGCAGGCCCTCGGGCGTGCGGTAGAGCATGTCGCCCTTGCCGATGAGGTCCTCCGCGCCCTGGCTGTCGAGAATCGTGCGCGAGTCCACGGACTGCGCGGTCTTGAACGCGATGCGCCCGGGGATGTTGGATTTGATCGTACCCGTGATCGTTTTCGTGTCGGGGCGCTGCGTGGCGAGGATGAGATGGATGCCGGTTGCGCGGGCGAGGGCGGTGAGGCGGGCGATGACCGGTTCCACGTCCCGCCCTGCGGAAAGCATTATGTCGGCGACTTCGTCTATGATGATCACGATATACGGAATCGTGCGCGGGAACTCGCCCGCGGAATCGCCGTCCCCCGCGAAGAAATCCTGCTGCACGGATATTTCGCGCGAATTGAAGTCCACTATGTTGCGGCATTTCGCCTTTGCGAACATGCGCAGGCGCTTTTCCATCTCCTGCACGGCCCAGCGCAGGCCGAACACCACTTTCTTGGTGTCGTTTATCACCGGCACGAGAAGGTGCGGAAGCGCGGCGTAGGAGGTGAACTCGACGCGCTTCGGGTCGATGAGTATGAAGCGCAGCTGCTCCGGAGTGCGGCAAAGCAGGAGCCCCGTGATTATGGAGTTCAGGCAGACGGATTTGCCCTGGCCCGTCGCGCCGGCGACGAGCAGGTGAGGGAGGCGGGCAAGGTCCGCCACGAGATCGTTGCCCGCCGCGTCCTTGCCGAGGAGGAGCGGAACCTGGAATTTTCCGCCCTGCCACGCCGGGCCTTCGGCGACGGAGCGGAAGTACACCGGGGACGATTTGCGGTTGGGCACTTCGATGCCTACCGCGTTCTTGCCGGGTATGGGCGCTTCGATGCGGAGCGATTTCGCCTCGAGCGACATCTGGAGGTTTCCGGAAAGGCTGGAGATGCGCTCCACCTTCACGCTCGGAGCGGGGGTGAGCGCGTACTGCGTGACGACGGGGCCGGGGCGGGTGAACGCGAGCGTGGTCTCCACGCCGAACTGCCTGAGCGTATCTATTATGCGGTTGGACATTTCGGCTATGTCGCCGTGCTCCGCGCACGATTCCGGAACGGGATTGAGCAAGTCGATCGATGGAAGCACGTATGGCTTCTTCGCCGGTTCGCCGTCTTCCGCGGGAACGCCGTCCTCCGCCGCGGTTCCGGAGGCCTCGGGCGCGGCGCCGGCGGTTTCGGCGGCTTTGCGCGCCGCAGCCTCTTCCGCCGCTTTGCGCGCGGCCTCTTCCGCCGCCGCCCTGCGGGCGTCCTCCGCCGCGCGCGCCGCCGCGGCCGCTTCCTCGGCCTTCATGCGCGCCGCCATCAGCTCCGATTCCTTCTGCGCGGCGCGCGCCTCCTCGCGGGCGCGGCGCTCGGCTTCCTTTTCCTCGAGTTTCCTCACGCGTTCCGCCTCGCGCTCTTCTTCCCTGCGGCGGCGCTCCGCCTCCTTCTCGTCGGCCTTGCGCCGGCGTTCCTCTTCGCGCGCAAGGCGCGCCTCCTCGCGGGCCGAAGCCACGCGCGCGGCGTCGATGGCGTCAGGTCCGGGAGAATCCGGCGGATTGGAAGAACCGCCCGCCGCCCATGACACGAGTTTCGCGAAGGCGGACAGGATGTCGCGGAATCCTACCGCCGCCATCAGGAAGCAGACGAACGAGGCGAACGCTATCGCGCCGGCGCCGAACGGCGCGAAAAGAGTCTCGAGCCCGCGCGTCATCAGAAGGTATCCGGACGCGCCGCCCGCGAACATGATGTTCACGCTCATGCGCGCGGCGGCGACGCGCGGCAGGGCGTCCAGCAGCTGGCACAGGCACGAAAGCGAAACAAGGGCGGCGAGGAACCAGGACACGCGCCGCGCCGCGCGCGGAGGCTTTCCCGCGAAGAGCGACAGCGCCATCGAAAGCGGCAGCAGGGGTATCGCCCATGAAGCGAATCCGAAAAGACCGTATACCGCCCACGCCCAGCGGTCGCCGATAATGCCGAGAAGGTTGGACGGCGGAACCGCGGCGGGCATGTTGAGCTCCGGCATGTCGCGCCAGTCGTATGACGCCTGCGCGAGGGCGAGGAACAGCGCAAGCAGGAGAAGGAGTCCGCCCGTTATTTTAGACCGGGCGGCGGACGCCGCGCCGGGGCTGGAATCGACGCTGCCGTCATGCATCGGCGGTTCTCTCCGTTTCCGGCTTTTCAAGCTCCGTCTTTTCCGGAGGGGTTCCGGCGGCGGCCGGCGCGTTTTGCGCTTCCGGCGCCGCGGCCGCGCCAGGCTCCGCCGTTCCGTCCCGGCCGTCCGCCATCTCCGGCTGCGGCTCCACGGGCGCCGGCAGAGGGGCGAAATCGACGCGGGGGATGTAGTTCGTATAGACCGCAGGCGCTGAAACCACGTTCGTGACGACAGTGTTTGTCACGTACAGCACGGTCGGGGCGGGCGCGAGAATCTGGAACGGCTGCGGCGACGGAGGAGGCGGCGCGCCGTCGGCGGCCGGCTCGGGCCGCAGCGAGAAATAGATGTAGCAGGCGAGCACGAGCGCAAGCGCCTTCAGCCCGATGTTGTGCATCAAAACGCGCTTCAGAAAGCGCCACAAGGAAAACCTTCTTCCAGAGCTCATTTTCCCGCCTCCCCGGATCCGTCGCCGGCGTCATCGGAAATCCTCGCGAAAAACGCCGCTATCTTCGCGCGCTTGATTGTGATCCATTCGCCTATGCGCTCGCCTATCGATCCGGCGCCGGGGAGCCCGCGGCCCATCCAGCGCATCAGCTGGGTCTTCGCGGCGCTACCCACGTAGCGGAAGAGTTTTCCGTTGTGCGCCACGGATATCTGGCCGGTTTCTTCGGAAACGACTATCACAAGCGCATCGGTTTCTTCGGAAAGGCCCGCGGCCGCGCGGTGCCGCATCCCGCACGAGGCGAGATCGGGTTTCTGCGACAGCGGGAACAGGCAGTGCGCGGAAGCGAGCCTGCCCTTGCGCACCACGACCCCGCCGTCGTGCAGCGGCAGCGGAGGGGTGAAAAGCGAAACGAGGAGTTCGGGGCTTGGCTCGGCGTCGATCTTGACGCCGCCCACTTCATATCCGCGCAGCGATATTCCGCGCTCGAACGCGAAAAGCGCTCCAAGTCTCAGGCGGGACAGCTCCATGCAGCATTCGACGAACCTTTCCGCCGCGTTCAGCGTCGCGTCGCGTCCGTACGCGCCCGGCGTGCCGAAAAACTTGAGCGCGCCGATCGAAGCGAGCAGCCTGCGGATCTCCGGCTGGAATATCACGACGGACGTGAGCAGCAGGTACAGCAGAACGGATTGCAGGATCCGCGCAAGCACGTTGAAGTTGAAGAAATACGATATCGCGCCGACGGCCAGGGCGAATATGCCCACGCCCGCAAGAGCCTGACCGAAACGCGATCCGCGCGAAAGCCTCAGCACGGAGTAGAATATCAGGTAGAGGATTGCGACCTGCGTTATGTCGGCCGCGTCGAGATTGAAGTTCATTGCCGCCCTCCGTAAACGAGTTTGTCGGAGAAATCGAGAGCCTGCCGCGTTTCGGCGGCGTCGTGCACGCGGAAGACGCCGGCTCCGGCGCGTCTTGCGGCGATGGCCGACGCAATGCCCGCCCCGAGGCGTTTTTTCGGATCCGGCTCGCCGCACGCCGCGCCGAGGAAACTCTTCCGCGACGTCCCGGCCATGAGCGGCGCGATCTGACACAACCCGGCGAGCCCGCGCAGCAGTTCCATGTCCTCGTCCGCGGATTTGCCGAATCCGAACCCCGGATCCACCGCGATGCACTCGCGCGCGGCTCCGCAGGCGATGACGCGGCGGACGGCCTCGCGCAGAAATCCGGCGGCGCGCTCGACGACCGTTCCGGGATCGCCCGCGCCTTCCGGCTTCCGCGCGGGAATGCCGTCCGACCACGTCGCGACGAATCCCGCGCCGCAGGCGGCCGCGGCGGCGGCGACAGGATCGCCTTCCGCGACTGGCGCGGGGCAGTTCACTGCAACCGCCCCGGCCGCGAGCGCGGCGCGCGCCGTCGCTTCGCGGCGCGTGTCGATCGAAACCGCGAATCCCTCGCCGGCGAGAATCTCGACGACCGGAATCGCACGCGCGCATTCTTCGTCTGCGGAAATCTCCGCCGCGCCGGGGCGCGTGGATTCTCCGCCGACATCCAGAATGTCCGCGCCGTCGCGCGCAAGCGCGCGCGCGAACGCGACGGCGGCGTCGCGCGAAGCGTGCTCGCCTCCGTCGCTGAACGAATCCGGCGTGACGTTCACTATTCCGGCGACGACGGCGCGTCTTCCGGTGTCGAAAATCCTGTCGCGGCAGCGCCAGATCATTTCGCCGCGTCCTCCTGCGGATCGTCCGCCGGAATTTCGCGCGCCCCGTCAGCCGGAGATTCCCGTCCGTCCTCTTCGTCCGGTTCTTCCTCCTTGCGCGGCTCTATGCCGAGCAGCGCGGCCGCGTCGCGCCCGTCGATCGTTTCTTTCTCGATGAGCGCGGCGGCGAGTTTTTCGAGTTTGTCGCGGTTTTCCTCGAGAATCTGGCGCCCTCGCGCGTAGGCGCCGTCGATCATGTTCCGCACTTCTTCATCGATGGCGCGGGCGGTGTCTGGCGAGAAGGGCGGCGGCATGTATTCGCCGGAGAACTGCGGCGGTTCGAGAAGCGCCTGGAAACCGAACTTCTCGCTCATGCCCCAGCGGCACACCATGTTGCGCGCAAGCTGCGTGGCCTGGGCGATGTCGGCCGATGCTCCGGTGGAAACCGCGCCCGTGAAGAATTCCTCCGCGATCCGCCCGCCGGTCAGCACTGCGAGTTCGTCGAGGAACTGGTCGCGCGTGCGGTTGTGGACGTCGTGGTCCGGCAGCGACATCGTTGCGCCGAGCGCGCGTCCGCGCGGGATGATCGTCACTTTGTGGAGGGGATCGGTGTTGGGCAGCAGGAGCTGCAGCAGGGCATGGCCCGATTCGTGCCACGCCGTCGTCTCGCGGTCTTTCTTCGACAGCGCCATAGAGCGGCGCTCGCGTCCCCACATGACTTTGTCGCGCGCCTCTTCAAGCACGGCGTGCGTCACGCCGTCGAGCGATTTGCGGGCGGCGAGCAGCGCGGCCTCGTTCAGCAGGTTTGCGAGATCGGCGCCGGAGAATCCGGGCGTGCCGCGGGCGATGCGATTGAGGTCGGCGTCTGGCGCGAATTTGATTTTCTTTGAATGGAGCTCCAGTATTTTTTCGCGGCCTTTCAGAGAGGGAAGATCGATCATGATCTGGCGGTCGAAACGGCCGGGGCGGAGAAGCGCCGGGTCGAGCACGTCGGGGCGGTTTGTGGCCGCAACGATTATCACGCCGTCGTTCGTCTCGAAACCGTCCATTTCCACGAGCATCGCGTTGAGCGTCTGCTCCTGCTCGGAATGGCTGCCGGAAAGATAGCCTCCGGCGGAAGAGCGCCGCTGGCCGACGGCGTCGATCTCGTCGATGAACACTATGCAGGGCTTGTGCTTCTTCGCCTGGTCGAACATGTCGCGCACGCGGCTCGCGCCCACGCCCACGAACATTTCAACGAAGTCGGAGCCGGAAATCGAGAAGAACGGGACGTTGGCCTCTCCTGCAATGGCCTTGGCGAGAAGGGTCTTGCCGGTTCCGGGCGGCCCCACGAGCAGGACGCCCTTGGGTATGCGGCCTCCAAGCGCGCGGAACTTGCCCGGGTTCTTGAGGAATTCGATGATCTCCTGGACCTCTTCGCGCGCCTCGTCCACGCCCGCGACATCGGCGAACGTGGTCTTGCGGCTTTCTTTTTCGAGAAGTTTCGCGCGCGATTTGCCCGCGCCGAACGGCCCGCCGCCGCGCATCGGGCGCAGGAATATAAACCAGAAAACGAGGAAGAAGAGGCCGAACATCACGATTTCGCGCAGTATCGGGCCGAAGAGCGACGGCTTGCGCTCCTCGACCGGACAGCTGATGCCGTGTTCGTCGAGGAATCTGTTCAGGTTTTCGTTCTCGCCCGGGATGAGATTCACGCGGAACGGCGCGGAAAGGCGGTCATCCCCGCCGCCATCGGCGAACAGACCGGCCGGGACCGGGCCGGACGCAGAATCGCCGGATTTCGCGCCGTCCTTCACGCGCAGGCCGCCTACGATGTAGGAGCTTCCGGACTCCATGTCGCGCACGCGTTTCACCACAAGCGAAGCGGTGTTCGACGATGCGAACTCGCGGAACTCCGCGAACGACATCATTTTCACGTCGCCCGCTTTGTCCTGCGGATTCCAGAACCATGTCCAGAGGAGCGCTGCTACGAGGAGAAAAGCGGCGAACACCGCCCAGGGAGAACGCGGCTGCGGCTGTTTTCCGGGGGTCTGCGGCTTATTGGGCGTGTTTTTGTCTGAATCGGGAAATTGCATGATTGCAAGTATATATTCCCTTCGCCGTTCAATCAAGAACGAGTTGCCCGGTTTGCCATAATAATGCACACCCTGGCACAGTGGCCAGATTCAGCTCTTGTTTCGTACAAGCGCGATATCCTCGAACGAAAGCGCAGCACTGCCGATTTCGACCTCCGCCGTCACGCCTGCCGGCGTTCCGCGGACGCCGAGAAGTTTCCGGGCCTTCTCTCCGCCGCCAAGCCAGACATGCTCTATTACTTTCATCAGGTTCGCAAAATCTCCGAACTCGCAGTACGCGCCGCTTGAAAGCGAAACTGCGGCGTTCGACGGATAGATTCCGCGCGCTGACATCCAGTCTTTCAGCCGCTTGGCTCGTTCCTGCGAGATGGATGCGACGTCGGGACGCTCGCCGACCTTGCGCGGCGTAATCCAAGAGACGATCTTACGAGTCTTCACCTGCGACGTCTTCTTTGGAAGCGGAGAAACCGACTTCTCTCCACCCGGCCGCACCTGCGCGTCGCCGCACATCGCCGCCGGCTCGAGAAGCCGCTGCAGCCAGACGTGCGGAACTTCATCTTCTCCGAGAAGCGCTATCTCCGCAAGACGCGCGCCGACATCCTCTATGCGGTGGTTGCGCCGCTCCAGCTCGCGCAGCTTCGCGTTGAGCTTCCCCCACACCTTCCGCGCCGAGTCGCCGATGCGCGACATGAGCGAGACGAGCGTTCCTCCCGCGCCGGACTATCGTCGTATGCGGCAGCCGAAAACAAGTCGTCGCCGTGTGTTTTCACATCAATGCCCATGCGCTCACCTTTCTGCCGAGGAAAATGCATCTGCGGCCAGCCTCTTCTGTCACTCCGGTCACTTCAGGCGCTTTAATCTTCTCAGTCGCTTTCCCATATCAGTCGCTTTCCCATACAACCCGAAGAGGTGGGCGACGATCTCTGGCTCGGGCGTGGCGGTTGTCTGCCACTCATCCGCCAAAAGCCGCTCGTCAGCCAACTGCATGTCATTTTTCGTTTCGATCATTTAAGACTTCTCCGTTCTGCCATGGCCCAGATCTCTCTTTGTTTGACTGACTTCGCTGACAGATTGAACCGTTTTATCATTGCACCGTCCTTTTATCTTTCACCCAGACATGGGCGCCCGCGCCGCTTATTTCGAAACGCTCTATCGCACGAAGCAGTTTACGTTGCATTGTTGTTCCTCTTTCTTGGTTATCAAACGACTGTCACTGCAAACAATCACATTCCGTCATATGTACCGCCCGGTCACGCTTTGGGCGCAGGATTTGATTTCAGCGGGCGTTCCGGTGGCGACGATGCGGCCGCCGTCCTTGCCGCCGCCCGGGCCCATGTCGACGATCCAGTCCGCCGCGCGGATGACATCAAGGTCGTGTTCGATCACGATCACGGTGGCGCCGTTGCCGATCAGGTGGCGGAACACGTCCATCAGCGTGCGCACGTCGAGCGGATGAAGCCCGATCGTCGGCTCGTCGAACACGAAAACCGCGTCTCCCTGTCCGCGCCCCATCTCGCTCGCAAGCTTGAGCCGCTGCGCCTCGCCGCCGGAAAGCCCCGGCGTCTCCTCGCCGAGCGTCAGATAGCCGAGTCCGATGTCGTTGAGCGTCTGAAGCCGGCTCTTGACGACAGGCAAATCCGCGCAGACCTCCAGTGCCTCGTCTACGCTCATCGCCATCAGCTCAGGGAGCGAGACGCCCTTCCGCTTGACGGCGAACGCCGCCTTCGCGTAGCGTGCTCCGCGGCAGTCGGGGCAGGGGATGTCGACATCCGGCAGGAACTGGACGTCAAGATTGATCTCGCCCGTGCCGTCGCAGGTCGGGCACCTGAGCGCGCCCGTATTGTACGAAAAATCGCCCGCCTTGTATCCACGCTCCTTCGCGTCCGCCGTGCGGGCATAGATCTTGCGCAGCTCGTCGTGGACGTTTGCGTACGTAGCGACGGTCGAGCGGATGTTGATGCCGATTGGCGTCGCGTCGATAAGCTTCACTTGCGCGATGCCGGGCGCAGAAAGCGCGCGGACGTGCGAGGGGAGCGCGCGCTTTCCAATCTGCGCGGCGAGCCCCGGCACGAGGCTTTCGAGAATCAGCGTGGTCTTGCCGCTCCCGGAAACGCCCGTCACGACCGAGAGCTTCCCCTTCGGGAACGACACCTCAAGAGGCTGAACAGTGTGGATCGCCGAAGTGGAGAGTTTTATCTCATTATTCCGTTTACGATCGATTTCTTTCGACTGCCGTCGAGTGCAATCGATCGCAATCGATTTCTTTAGGAACGGCCCGATCTGCGAGTTCTTGTTCTTCGCGATCTCTTTAACCGTGCCTTCCGCGACAAGATTGCCACCCTTCGCTCCGGCCTCCGGGCCCAGCTCCACGATCCAGTCGGCATGTGCGAGCACCTGCGTGTCGTGGTCGACGAGCAGAACCGAATTGCCATCGGCGACAAGATCGTCCATCACGCCCGTCAGCCCTTCCAGGTTCGACGGGTGGAGTCCGATGGACGGCTCGTCGAGCACATACAGAACGCCCGTCGTCCGGTTTCTGACGGCGCGGGCGAGCTGCATGCGCTGGCGCTCGCCGGTGGAAAGCGTCGATGCGGCGCGGTCGAGGGAAAGATACGAAAGGCCGAGTTCCATCAAGCGGCGCGACGTATCATGAAACGCTTCGCAAATCCGTTCCGCCATAGGACGCATCGGCTTCGGGAGCGAAGCGGGAACGCCGCGCACCCATTCTTCCGCCTCGGCGAGTGTCATTTCGCACGCCTTGTCGAGCGGAATGCCGCGCAGGAGCGGCGCACGGGCGCGTTCCGAAAGGCGCGTGCCGCCGCAGTCGGGGCATGGGCCTTCCTTCAGGAACTTCGCAACGCGCTTCATGCCCTTCTCGTCCTTCACGTTCTTGAGCGCGTTTTCGACGGTGTTGACGGCGTTGAAGAAGGTGAAGTCCATCTCGCCGGAGCGTCCGTCCTTCTTGATCTGATAGACCATGTGGTGCTTTTCCGGCGGGGCGTGAAGGACGATGTCCCGCTCCCGGTCGGTGAGGTCACGCCACGGCACGTCCGTCCGCACGCCGAGATGGTCGCGCGCGATGTCCTTCATGAGCGACCACATGAGCGACTGCCACGGCGCGACGGCGCCTTCGTCGATCGTGAGCGAATCGTCCGGGATGATCGTATCCATGTCGACTTCCCGCACGACGCCCGTTCCGTCGCAGCGCTTGCACGCGCCCTGCGAATTGAAGGCGAGCTCCTCCGCGCCGGGCGCGAAGAAGCGCGCACCGCATGCGGGGCAGACGAGCTCGCGTTCCGCCGCGACGTCCAGGGACGGCGCGAGATAGTGTCCGTTCGGGCAGCGGTGCGACGCGAGGCGCGAGTACATGAGACGGAGCGAGTTGAGGAGCTCCGTCGAGGTGCCGAACGTGGAGCGGATGCCGGGGACGCCTGGACGCTGCCGGAGGGCAAGCGCGGCCGGCACGTAGCGCACGTCGTCCACTTCCGCGCGCTCCGCCTGCGTCATGCGCCGGCGGGTGTAGGTGGAGAGCGATTCGAGGTAGCGTCGCGATCCCTCGGCATAGACGATGCCCAGCGCGAGAGACGACTTGCCGCTCCCCGAAACGCCCGCGACGCCGACGATCTTCCCGAGCGGAATGTCGACGTCGATGTTCTTGAGGTTGTTCTTCTTCGCTCCGCGCACCTCTATCGCGGTTGGTCTTTCTTTGCTCATGTCTCTACCTTCTTGTCATGTCTGCATCATCTTCTACCTTGAAATCTTCCGTCGAACCGCTCGAACGCGATGCGGAACGCCGCGCGCTTCTGGATGATCGTGTCCCAGCTCAGGCCGCACTGCAGCACCTCGTACATAAAATACTCGAAGAGCTTGCGGTCGTTCCGGCACGGCGTTCCCCACTCCTTGTCGTGGTACGCGCGCTCCAGATCGTTCAGCTCGAAGTATGGGCAGCGTATATTTTTCATTGTTTTTGATCCCTCGCTTTCACGCAAACATTCTACTATCAATCGCCGATTTACAAAGTGCCGCCCTTGGCATTCGCGTAGCCGCAAATCCATTCAGGGCACTTGTCGGGCCACGATTCCTTGTATTCGACATTCTGGTTCTCGTCTCGCCTCATTGCCAGTTCTTTCTCCGCTTTATGCTCCACACGGCTCGCGAAATAGCTTGTCTCATTTCATCGGCGCGGGCAGCAAGTTCGTCC
>Ga0256407_10005751_pt1 | contig 19602 bp, 19 predicted proteins | sample RumenRJG_04DNA_FD_193489 | JGI IMG/M metagenome (GOLD analysis project Ga0256407, IMG submission 193489) | Bovine rumen microbial communities from Lethbridge, Alberta, Canada - RJG_04 | ecosystem: Host-associated > Mammals > Digestive system > Stomach > Rumen | place: Canada: Alberta... | reverse complement strand
TTACGAGAACGGAAGTAACAACAGGGATGACAGTGGAAAAAAGTCTTCTTTTCGCGATCGTAAGAGAAGCGGTGAATATTCCGGCAGTTACTCCCAGGAGCGCGAAAAACGTCCCCATCAGAACCGCCGATACGGGCTTTACAACAAGATCTCCGGTGCGGTAAAACGCGGTAAAGCAGGCCCAGATGCACATTCCGAGGAACATCACTCCGGTTACGGTCTGAACCGCCAGTGCCCTTTTCTTTTTGTAATCATCGGTCCTTATCATTCGGGCAAAGCCGTAAAAGCTGTTTAAGAGCGCTATTATGATAACGACCGAGATCAGATAGAAATGGACCTTAAACAATGGGCTGTAGCCTCCCAGGAGCACATCAACGGCTTTCCAGGGCCTGCTCTCGAACTGTTCCGGCGGCACATAGCATAAAGACATCTGCCAGCTTCCGAGCACCACGGTCCGCTCTGCCATAACGAGTATCTTCGTTTCCATGAATGTCTCAGTCACATAGAATACCGCAAGTGAAGCAGCCGATCCCGCAATGATGTCGATCCTTCTGAACAACTTCTGTATGAGCGGCATTATCAGCACGCCGGCTATCAGAGATACTGCGATTGGCGTGTATGGAATGATATATTTCGGATATTCCTTATAAGGCACCGCGCCTGATACGGCCATCATCAGGATAACCTTTATGCCCATATAGATAGGATAAGCGCATGCTATAGCCAGACCTGCCAAAGAAAGCAGATAATACTTAAGATATGTTTTGTTATTCATGGTCAGGCTCCCTTCCAGCCTTTAAATTCAAGCACCACCGTATCTGACGCCTTCGCTTTTTCCAAAGCCTCATCAGCCGTACAGACAGTATCAAAGAGTGTTATATCGTTTACTTCCTTTTTCCTTGCGCTGTTGCATGAAGCGCATAACAAGACTAATGTCATCACCAGAATGACACCTATAAACCTTCTCAAATTGATCCCCTTTCTAACCTGCGTTAGTCAGTAATGTGAAAATAATAACGATTACAAGTATCGAAAAACCTATGGCCGAGAACACCGTCATACGCTTATAAGACAACACATTCTCGATCCTTGTCCTTATCTTTGCACCGCCGAATGCAGAGACCAGAAGACTCCTGCTCCCCGTGCACGAAAGGAGCGTCCTTGCATAGTCTTTACGTTCTCCGGTATCGTATCCTGAGACTGCCATCTCGTCGCATGCGAGCTCAAGATCTGAAAGGAATATCTTAAGGAACACCCATGAAAGAGGATTGAACCAGTGGACCGCGGCAGCTGCAAATCCCAGTATCCTCCACAGATTATCGAGCCTTCTGATATGCGTTTTCTCGTGCCTGATGATAAATCTCAGATCCTTATCCGCATAAGATACGGGCAGCACGATCTTAGGCCTTAAGATACCGTATGTTGCCGGACTTGTGACCTTCTCCGACAGACAGACATTATCTTTAAGGATCTTCGCATCCCTTATCTCCCTTATGGTAGTGACATAAAGGACCGTAAGAGTGATAAGTATCGCAAGGGCTATAACGGCCCATACAATCCCTGCGATATCAAAGACCTTTTCCAGGATATTGACCTTATACGTAATCGGGTCATAGCTTTTTGCAGCCATAATGGAATTGGTATACGAGAATGCTATATCATCCGCCGGCTGAAAGACCGTAACGGTCCTGGTCGTAAACTTTGATATCAGTGACATAAGGCTGTACGGACTGTTGATCCCGAAAGGAACAGTCATTCTGATGAACGGGATCAGCCACAAAAAGACAGTCACTCTGTGAGGAATGAACTTTATCCTTCTTATGAGCAGTATTATCAGCCCCATGAAGGAGGCTGTTATGCTCATATTAAAGATCCAGTAGCAAATCTCACCAAGCATCTTATCTCACCACTTATCTATAAGTCTCTGAAGTTCTTCCGCCTGCTCGTCCGTGAGATCCTCCTTATCGATCAGCGCAGAGAACAAAGCCTTTTTGGAGCCTCCGAAAAACTTGTTTATAAGAGATTCCGTCTCCTGCTTCTGCATCTGTTCACGGCTTACGAGCGGCGTGCAGATGAAGCCCGGCTCATCACGTCTGATAAAGCCCTTGGCTTCGAGTTTCTTAATGACCGTATAGGTCGTGTTCTTATTCCATCCGATGGAGTCTGCTGCGATCAGGCTGATCTCTTTGGCAGAAAGCGGCCCCTTCTCCCAAATGATCTCCATGACCTTTATCTCGCTGTCAAACAGTTTCTCACTCATGTTAATTCCTCCAGACTATTCCTATAGTCCATACTACTGCGATAGTCTGGAATTGTCAAGCGAGCTATTCCGCCCTTTTCCCGGGCAACGAAAAACTCCCGCAGATTGGTGCGGGAGTGGGTTAACTGTTACAAATAATATTCAGCTGTAATTCCAAGTTCCGATTGATCTCTTGATTCATCTTTTGAGAATAACTCAATATTAAGTAAAGACTTACTTGGAGGAAACTACTGAATCAAGCAAGACCAACCGTCTGCTTGTTTGTGTTTCACTTCCCATTGGTCTCACCTCCTTAGAACTAATTCGTTCCATTTCCTTGATGGCTTCACTATAGCACAATCTTGGTCAGAATATGTTACAGAAAAGTTAACGTTTTCTGACATTTGGACACAAACAGACACAACACCCAAGGACTGTATGAGACCGCCTTTTTCGCAGTGGGGAAAAGTCTGAATGCAGATGCCGTTGGTTTTGCCGTTCATTTGGGCTAAAAACGGCATTTTGAACGGCAGAATGAACGGCGGTGCCGCTGGTTTTGCCGTTCATTTGTGCTAATAACGGGTTTTTGAACGGCAGAATGAACGGCGATGCCGTTGGTTTTGCCGTTCATTCGGGCAAAAACAGCCATAGCAGCCAGTATTTATTCAGAAAAATATTTAATTCGGAGCCGGAATGCCGAAGTCCTTGTCGCCGTCGCGGGACAGGAATGTCATAGGCGGCAGATCAACAGCAGCACCGTCCTCAGAAGATACGGCCTTCATATAGAAAGTCATCTCAGGGTGAGGGCAGGAATCGACGGGATTCATCTTACCGTCGTAAAGCTCGGCTGCAACGATAGGCGCCACATAGCCTTCAGGCATGAGCACATTAAGCGTATCGCCCTTATAGAGCTTGTTCTTCTGGGTAACCTTGATAAGCCCGGAATCAGCATCCGAAGACTCTGTCACACCGACAACGAAGGCGGGCTTGTTATAGGACTTGTCAGGATCGATCTTTGCATCGTCTGCCGGGCTGTCGAAAAAGAAACCCGTGTCATAATCCCTGTGGACGACCTTATCGAGGATCACCTTCCAGCGCGGGTCGACCTTATAGTTATCAGGATCCTTGCAGCAGAGATCCACAGCTTCCCTGTAGACTTTGGTAACGGCTGCGGCATAGTATGCGCCTTTGATCCTTCCTTCGATCTTAAATGAATTGATACCGGCATCCAGGAGTTCAGGGATATGGTCTATCATGCAGATATCGCGGCTGCCGAAGATATATGTTCCTCTTCTGTCTTCCTCAACAGGGAGCGGGATGTCGGGGCGCTTTTCCTCAACGACGTAATAGCCCCATCTGCATGGCTGTGCGCACGCGCCGCCATTTGAGCGGCGTCCGGTAAAGTAGTTTGATAAGAGGCATCTTCCGGAATACGAGACGCACATTGCTCCGTGGACGAAGCATTCGAGTTCGACGTCGGAGGGAATTGCTTTACGGATCTTCTTTATCTGCTCCAAAGAGACCTCGCGTGCGAGGACTATCCTTTTCGCGCCCTGTGAGGCCCAGAAATTGCATGCAGCGCTGTTAGTGACACTTGCCTGTGTTGAGATATGGATCTCAAGATCGGGGCACAGTGTGCGCGCCATGGTAAAGACACCGGGATCGGAGATAAGGACAGCATCAGCGCCGCTCTCCAGACCTACAAACTTAATGGCGTGCTCAAGACCGCCCAGATCCTCTTCGGTGGGCATTACATTCAAAGTCACATAGCACTTGACGCCATGCTCGTGAGCATAGGCAATTCCTGCCTTCATCTCTTCTTCATTGAAATTATCGGAAAAGGCGCGAAGACCGTAACTCCGGCCTGAGAGGTATACGGCATCGGCACCGTAAGCTACTGCGGCACGGAGCTTGTCCGGATTGCCGGCAGGGCTTAATATCTCAAAACGTGAACGGTCGTAACCCATCTCGGACACCCTGAAAGAACGCTAGTTATCGAGCACAACCAGACCGGAGCTCTCTGTGGGCTCTGTAGTCTCTGTCGTTTCTTCAGGCTCGTCGACCTTGGTCCAGTTATCCTTATACTTGTCGATATTCTTCTGGTGATCCTTGAGATTCGTAGCAAATGCCGTGCCGCCGTCGATACCGGTAGCGCAGAAATAAAGATAATTGCAGTTCGGCTCAGGATAAAGCGCTGCAGCAATTGCCCAGCTTCCCGGCATGCACACAGGTCCGGGCGGAAGTCCGGGATTCGTATATGTATTGTAGGGGCTGTCTATACCAAGCTCATCGTCAGTATGAAGGATCGAAGCCTTGCCGCCGCGCATCTCGATGAGATAGTTGATCGTGGCAGATGAACCGAGGAAATGCATTGATTCATCCTTATGATTCAATCTGTTGTGGAAAACAGCCGAAACAAGCATCATGTCATGGACCTTGCCTGTCTCCATCTGGATAACGGAAGCAAGAGTAATGACCTCATCCATCGTCATGCCGAGCTTCTTGGCTCTTACGTAATACTCGTCATGGAGATTGTTCTGCATGTTGTTGAGGAACCTTCTGATGATGGACTCAGGGCTTGCATTGATGTCGAAATAATAAGTATCGGGATAGAGGTAACCTGCAAGGATAAAGTCTCTTCCCTCCTTGATCTCGATCTGTGATACGAATTCATAGTCAACGAAAAGGTTCGGCGAATTCATGCACTTGTCAAACTCGGCATCGTCAAAGTTAAGACCCGCATCGTGAAGGATCTTCTTGATCTCGTAATATGTGGAGCCCTCGGGAATGGTTACCTTGACGGCATCAGGCGCAAGTGTAAGGAAATACATGAGCTCGTCATAAGTAAAGCCCTTCAAAAGATAATGAGTGCCGGCAACATATGCGCCGTCAAAACCGTTGAGCTTGCTTATGATCGAGAAAAGGGTCTTATTCGTGATAAGACCGGCATCATAGAGCTTGTCGGCAATATCCGATGTGGAATCACCGCTCTTGATGACTATGGTTACGGCACCTTCGGTATCGGCCTTGATGTCGTATTTTCCCTCTTTGATATCTTCTTTTAGATTATTGAATCGCTTGTCCTGGGAGATGACATAGTTATATCCGACGTATACGCCTGATACTGCGAATCCGAATAAAAGTACGATTACTATCAATACTCTGAGAGCGACTCTGACTTTGTTAGATAACATAAGTAAAAGACTACCCCCTGGTAAGTTTTATTCTCAAACGTCCCTCTTTGCCTTTGCAAGTGTCTTGGCACGCAAGTCATTATTCAAGATCTTCTTGCGAAGTCTGATGCTCTGTGGAGTTACCTCGCAAAGTTCATCATCTTCGACGAATTCCAAGCACTGTTCAAGGGAGTAGACAAGGGGCGGAGTAAGACGCATTGCATCATCCGCACCTGCAGAACGCATGTTGGTTACATGCTTCTTCTTGCAGACATTAACGGTAATATCATCAGGCTTGGGGTTGATGCCAACGATCATGCCTTCGTATACCGGTGTGCCTGCTCCAATGAAGAGTGCACCTCTATCCTGAGCATTGTACAATCCGTAGGTTACTGCCGTGCCGGTCTCGAATGCTACGAGAACGCCCTGACTTCTGGTCTCGATCTCACCTGCGAAGGGTTCAAAGCCCGAGATAATGCTGTTCATTATACCATTGCCCTTAGTGTCGGTCAAAAACTCGGTACGGTATCCGAGAAGGCCTCTGGACGGGATCTTGAACTCAAGACGTGTATATCCCTTTGTAGGAGGAAGCATGTTTAAGAGCTCTCCCTTACGCTTTCCGATCTTCTCCATGACAGGACCGACGAATTCCTCAGGAACGTCGATAACGAGCTCCTCTACAGGTTCAGAGAGCACACCGTCGATCTCCTTCATGATGACCTTCGGCTTGCTTACCTGGAATTCATATCCTTCACGGCGCATTGTCTCGATGAGGACTGAGAGATGGAGCTCTCCTCTTCCCTTTACGATGAATGCTTCTGTCGTATCTGTCTCTTCGACTCTCATGGAAACGTTTGTCTCGATCTCCTTGAAGAGTCTGTCTCTTAAGTGACGTGATGTTACGTACTTGCCTTCCTGGCCTGCGAAAGGGCTGTCGTTGACGGAGAATGTCATTGCGATCGTAGGCTCGTCGATCTTAACGAACGGGAGCGGCTCGGGATTGAGCGCATCGCAGAGAGTGTCGCCGATGTTGATGTCAGCGATACCTGCAACGCAGACGATCTCACCTATGGATGCGGAATCGACTTCCTCGCGGCCGAGATTGTGGAATCTCATGAGCTTAACGACTCTTGCGTTACGCTTGCCGTCCTCACCGTATGTTACGAGTGCGACGTTCTCACCCTGCTTGATGGTGCCTCTCTCGACTCTTCCTACGCCGATCCTTCCGATATAAGGATCTGAATCGATGTTGGATACGAGAAGCTGCATGGGGCCCTCAGGATCGCCTACAGGGCAGGGTGTATACTTAACAACAGTATCAAGGAGAGGTGTGAAATCCAGTTCCTTGCCTGCTTCATATTCTTTGAGATCCAGTGTAGCGACACATGTCTTACCGGATGTATATACAACGGGGAATTCAAGCTGTTCGTCATCTGCGCCGAGCTCGATGAAGAGATCCAATACCATGTCTACAACTTCGAGAGGTCTTGCATCAGGACGGTCGATCTTGTTGATGCAGACGATAGGCTTAAGACCTAACTCAAGAGCCTTATGAAGAACGAATCTTGTCTGGGGCATAGGTCCGTCAAATGCATCTACAACGAGGAGAACGGAGTCAACCATCTTAAGTACGCGCTCTACCTCACCGCCGAAGTCAGCGTGGCCGGGAGTGTCTACTACGTTGATCCTGATGCCCTTGTAATCAATGGCCGTATTCTTGGCAAGGATCGTAATGCCTCTCTCACGCTCCAGGTCGTTAGAATCCATGACCTGCTCTACTACTGTCTCGTTCTCACGGTAAACGCCTGCCTGCTTGAGCATGGAGTCGACGATCGTTGTCTTGCCGTGGTCAACGTGAGCGATGATCGCAATATTTCTTAAGTTCTCGATAGTTGTTTCTGCCATAAATGATTTCTCCCAAGTCAATAGATCGGGCATCAAGCCCAAAGCCGATACTTCTAATAATTATTAATTTAAACCGAGTAATATTTTGCTACTGAATAAGCGCTATTTGTGACTGTGATATTTCACAAAATATCAGTCTTCATCGCCGCTCTTATTACGCAAAAGGAGACGTATTGGAACGCCTTCGAATCCGAAGTTTCTTCTAAGCTGGTTCTCGAGATATCTCTCATAGGAAAAATGCGACAATTCCTTGTCGTTGACGAAGAGCACGAACGTGGGCGGCTGCACGGAAACCTGTGTGCCGTAATAGATGCGGAGATGCCTGCCCTTGTCCTGAGGTGTCGGAACCTGTGTAACTGCCTCGGATATCATCTTGTTGAGAACGCTTGTAGTAAGGCGCTTCTTGGAATTCTCATATACAGTATTTATCAGCGCGAAAAGCTTGTCCGTGCGCTGACCTGTCTTGGCGGAGATAAAGAGCACCGGAGCATAATCCATGAAAGGAAGACGTTCTTTTACGATCTTCTCCATGGTCTCCAGCGTTCCGGTCTGCTTCTCTATAAGATCCCACTTGTTGATAACGATCACTGAAGCCTTGCCGTTATCGTGCGCAAGACCCGCGATCCTTGCATCCTGCTCTGTTACGCCTGCTTCGGCGTCGATCAGGATAACGCAGACATCTGCCCTGTCTACCGCAGCAAGGGCCCTTACCATCGAATAACGCTCTATGACGTCTTCGATCTTGCCCTTCTTACGCATTCCGGCAGTATCTACGATAGTAAATGAACCGTATTCGTTCTCGATCAGGGAGTCGATCGTATCTCTTGTGGTTCCCGCAATATCAGATACGATGCTTCTCTCTGTACCGGTAAGTCTGTTGGACAACGATGACTTTCCGGCATTAGGCCTGCCGATGATCGCGACTCTTATCGTGTCATCCTTGCCTTCACCCTCTTCTGCCGGAGGGAACTTGGATACGACCATATCGAGCATCTCGCCAAGACCTAACTTGTGAGCTGCCGAGATGGCACAGACATCCTCTAATCCCAGATTATAGAACTCATAGAATTCCGGCGGAGGGTCGCCTACATAGTCTGATTTATTGACGCAGACAACAACGGGACGTCCTGCTTTTCTGAGCATGACGGCGATCTCCTCATCGGCTGCCGTAAGGCCGCTCTTGAGGTCGCACATGAAAAGAATGACATCAGCAGTCTCGATCGCGATCTCAGCCTGGACGCGCATCTGCTGCAGGATAATGTCATCTCCCGTATCGGGCTCAATACCGCCCGTATCGATCATAATGAAGTCTCTGCCGCACCAGGAAGTCTCGGCATAGATACGGTCTCTGGTGACACCGGGGGTGTCATGAACGATGGAAATTCGTTCGCCGTAGATTGTGTTGAACAGAGAGGATTTACCTACATTAGGTCTTCCCACTATTGCCACGACCGGTTTACTCATGCCTTAACTCCTTTCTTTGCAAAAATAAGAGGCAGTGCCTTAATTCCATAACACTGCCTCGTTAAGTAATACTTCTTAATTTGATCAAATGTCTTCGTCGACTTTGATAACCTGTTTTCCATCCAGGTAACCGCAGTTCTTGCAGACCGTGCGGCGAAGCATCTTAGCATGACACTGGGGACATTCAACGAGACCCGGCATGTTAAGTTTCCATGCGCTTCTGTGACGAGCTGTCCTTGCCTTCGACCATTTACGCTTCGGATGTGCCATTCATCTTCACCTCTTTCTTTACACAAATGCTTGAAGATAATACCTTATATTTCTTCGTTTTGCAAGAGCCTTTTTATCGAAAAGATATTCCTGATCGGATCACCGCTGTCCGGATCGAGCGTATAACTGATCTCAGCGCCGTCAATTAAGCCTCCCGGAAAGTTGATATAATCAGTATTTATAACGACTTCAATAGGCCCGAAAGCCGTATTCATAGTGCTTGTTGTCTTATTTCCGGCCTCAAAGACCATTCTTGAAGTTACGTCGCCGTTTCTTACGACAATGGCTTTTGATTCTTCTTTAATAAGAGTCATTACAAAATGAGTTTCTTTTTCCTGCTCATTATGTTTTTCAGTCCAGTTATAAACTGTTCTTGCGCCTTCAACGGTAATCGTGCCCTTTGTCGTCAGGGGCTCGCCGTACATTCCGGACCTGATCACGAACAGGCACTGCTCTTCAGATCTTATACCCATCAGACAGTCACCTCATATTTATCCGTCGTAAAATGCCTGGTTCCTGAAGGCAGACCCTCGCCCAGGAACGGCGCTGCCACCTGCTCAAAGAGCTCAGGCTCATCGCTCGTATAAAATTCCCTTACAGGGCTCTTATTTCCTTCAGAAGCCGTTCCTTCGCTTTCCAGGAGTTCTTTTACGACCCGCGCCGTAGCTTCGCCCGTATTAACGAGGACGACACCGTCGCCCATTACTTCTTTGATAACCTTTGAAAGCAGAGGATAGTGCGTGCAGGCCATTACAAGGGTATCTACACCCGCTTCCTTCAAGGGCTTAAGATACTCCTCAGCCGTAAGTCTCGTGACCTCGGTATCCCACCAGCCTTCTTCCGCGAGGGATACGAACAGAGGGCATGCCTGCTGGAATATCTCGATATTATTCATTCCGAGCTCTTTTGCCCTGTCCTCCACAGCCTTCTTATAAACGCCTGTCGATATGGTTCCCTTTGTGGCGATAATGCCGATCTTTCCGTTCTTTGTGGCTCTGCAGGCAACGTCTGCGCCCGGTGTCACCACTTCAACGACAGGGACCTTAGCCCTTGCCTTAAGCTCTTCATATGCATAAGCGCTCGCGGTATTGCAGGCAACGACGATCATCTTGACGTCCCTGCTCTCAAGGAACTTCATATTCTGCAGGGAATAGCGGATTATCGTGCTTCTGGACTTGGTGCCGTAAGGAGATCTCGAATTGTCACCGAAATAGATGGTGCTCTCTTCGGGCACCGCTTCCCAGATCTCTCTCAGGACCGTAAGTCCTCCTATACCTGAATCGAAAACTCCGATCGGTCTGTTATCAGTCATTTATATCCTTCTTCCCCTTATTAAGGCGAACATTATAATCTGGTCCTATTTTAAAGGTTTTGCCCGACACGTCAACGTGCATGTTGTTCTTCGGGATCCTGCCGAACATAATTTGGCACGAGAAGAGCTGCTGATATCTGACCTTTTTTCCGTCAGAAGTCTCGAAATGCATATTGACCTTATTGCGCCCGTAATTGCCGTCACCTATGACCGGGTGTCCCAGATGCGCAAACTGTGCCCTGATCTGGTGCGTTCTGCCGGTAACGAGCTCTAACTCCAAGTCCGATACGCTCTCACCGTCAGGTCCCACATCCTTAAAAGTCTTTAAGATACGGTACTTTGTAGCGATGTCCAGGTCGCCCGGCTGCTTCTCGTCATGGATATATACCTTGCCGGCCTTGGTCTTCTCAAGATACCCCTTAACTTCCTTATAGAGAGTTCCGTCCTCGCCTACCGCAGGCTCGCCTTCGTCAGGTTCGCCGAGCACGAGCGCCCTGTATCTTTTGGTTACAAGGTCATTCTTGAAGAGCGCGACGCAGTCTGCCAGCGCCTGCTTATTCTTTGCGATCAGCACCAGGCCTCCGGTATTCATATCGATCCGGTGGCAGAGCTCTGCTTCCTTGAACCTGGTGTTTTTCCTGATCTGGTCGATCAGGGTGTCATCAATGTCGCTCTTGCCCGAATGGACCGCGATGCCCTGGAATTTGTTGACGATGAGAAGTCCCTTGGTCTCGGCGACGATCTCATACATCTTCTCCGAAGTTTTGGCAGGAGCTTTTTTCGAGACCTCGAAAAGCTCATCAGGAAGCCATATCTCTACTGTGCTTCCTGCCTTTACCGCAATGTCCTTATTGATCTTTTTGCCGTCGATCCTAATGTCACGCCTTTTAAGGGCGTGGAAAAGATCGGCAGACTTAAGCTGCGGGAATGCCTCTAAAGATGCCTTTACGACGTGAAGGCCGTCCTGGGACCCGTTGACTTTGAAATCACGCATCTGCTGCCTCTTTTGCTTTTTTTCTGCTCCGGTATTCTTTCGCGAAGATAAAAAGTCCGAAGAAGATAAAGTCTATCACTAATACCTCAATAAGATACAGCCATTCGACATGCTGGTCCTGCAGAACACTTGCCGAGAACGTGCCCGTAATGATCGGTATGAGATTGTTATTGAGGAAATGCATTGCCACAGGAACCCAGATATTATTCGTCTTGAGATATGCATATCCGAAGAAAATGCCTAAGAAGACGCATGTGATCATCTGTCCCGTTATCATCTGGGGAACGGAATCTTCCGTATAGAAGAATGTATCAACCGGTATGTGCCACAAGCCCCATACTATGCCGAGAAGGATAACGCCAAACTTCATGCCGAACTTCTTCTGCATTATTGGCTGCAGGAAATATCTCCAGCCGTATTCTTCGCCCAGGAAAGCGATTATGGTCAGAGGATAATTTATAAAAAGTCCTAATACGGAAAGTACAAACAATCTGTTCTTTGCAAGATCTGCATATTCTGACATATAGAGCTGCAAGTTTCCGCTGATAACGCCTTCAAGCATGAGAGGTCCGATATTTCTCGCCAGATAGAGCACGACGAACAATAAGACCAGTAAGATGCCCTTACCCTCGTTGTTTCTCGAGAGCCCGGCGAACTTACGTCTCTCCCTGCCTGCAACAAAATAGGCTATCCAGAGAAGGATCGAAGTCTCTATAAGAACACTCTGTCCGATCAGATTATATATCTGGCCCGCAGGAAGCTGCGTTGAGACTCCCGTGATATCAGAACTTGTGCCGGATGAACCGAGGAGCTCTGCAAGATCGATCACTTCAGAAGCCCGGAAAGGCATAAAGAAGACGCTCGCGATGCCGAGCAGCAGCTGGATAATGTAGTTAATGACCAGCACGACCATGAAGAACTTCGGAACGCGCTTCTCGCCCTTATAGCAAAGAAGGAATCCCAAAGCGACTCCGGCAGCGGGCGAGCACATCTGGGCATTTACGATCTGGGTAAGGTCCAAGCCCTTCTGCTTTCCGATATACATCGGGATCATCATCAAAAATGAAACGCAATATGCGACTACAATAAATACTATCAGCCGCTTCTTATCTAAAGACTTGGTATCTGCAGTATCCATTTCATGCCTCCCCCTTGTTCTGCTTGGATTTTCTGTTATTTTACCATAATTACAGGACGGCCTTTTCCCGTCATTCGTTCATTAAGATATGACCGCTCTCATCAAATCGTGATATTATTGCTCTTATGAAAAAGTCAGATTACAGGAACCGGACAGTCAGAAAAGCCGTAAGCTTATTGCTTACAGCCTGCTTGTGCGCATCAGCGGCATCCTGCGGGACCGAACCTTCGGAAAGTACCACGGAGAGCACTTCCGTCACGACAACATCCGAGACGACCACCGTCACGACAGCTTCAGAGACGACAACTGAGACAACGGAAACCGAACCTGCGGGTCCTGACTTCTCAAAGAGCATTACATACAATCTCTTCCCCGGAACCATTGATGACATGACGATAAGCATGAACGTCAACATCGATGAATACATAACGTCCGACGGTGACAAAGAAGTCTTCGAGCTGTACCGTCTGGCATCAGATCTCGGGTGGCTTGAGAAGGGCGCTTATACATACGACGATTACATAGAAGCCGTAAAGGCCAATCCCGATCAGACCAAGATCGGCCATTCAAACTGGTTCGAATACAAATACGGCGACCACAGAGCGGTATTTACCATAAGCGAATATATCGAAGATATCGAGAAATTCGATTCCCGTCAGGTGTCATGGATATCTTTCGAATACCTGAGAAACGACCTGGGCATGCCTTACTTTGAAGATTCCGGCAGCAATTACGGTCACGGCAAAGTCTTATACGGCTTCAAGAAGCACTACGATAAGCTCTGCTATCTTGTAAGCGGCCAGCACTGCGTATGTTCCAGGGAAGATGCCATCATAATCGCATACGGCTTATGGTTCTTCTCGGTAAATCCCGATGACTGCACGGTCTACAGGGATGACTTCAAGAGATTTAACACAAAAAAGGGAATCCAGATTTCTTAAGTTGCCTGCTTTTTCGGGACAGGAAGAAGGCTCCTTGTTGAAGCCTTATACTCGGCATATCCGGGCTTTTGCGACTGTCTCTTGTCTGCCAGGGGAATGCTTACGGTAAAGAACATTACGGTATTTGCAAGAGCGCCAGCAAGAAGCCACCAGTATTGAGGCATGACTGATACGGCCTGAATGCCTATTCCCCACCACATCAGTATCTCTCCCAGATAATTCGGGTGTCTTGCATATTTCCAGAGACCGGTCCTGATAAGCCCGTGCCTGCCGCTCTTTCTGTATCTGTGCATCTGGGTATCAGAAACAAGCTGAAGCGTGGCAGCGCAAATGCAGATCACGGTGCCGGCAATGCTTCCTGCATTTGCCTGCACTTCGTTCTTTATTATGAAAACAGCCGGCAGTGTGCAGAGATAGACAATCAGCGTCGGCATCATGTGGATTCCGGTAAAGCTGATGAACTGATAAAACTTTCCGGTCTCTTTCTCAAACTTGGTATAGCGCCAGTCCTGGCAGTTTAAGCCTCCGAACGTATATGCCCAGTTGCCCGTAAGCCTTATTCCCCAGTAAAAGACCGATATGAGGATAAGGACCGTCGCAAATGTCAGTTTGCTGCCCAGTGCATAGCACAGCACTATCACAATTGGCTGAACGCTCCAGTAAGGATCATATACGGATGCATTCCTGAAGATAACGCTGAATATGAACACGAATACGGTTGCCGCAATGTCAGATATCAGGAGATTTATCCAGAACGCGAAAGGGAGCATCAGATAAGTGCACAAAGCTACGGCCACCGCAATAAGATATATACCGGTGATTATGAGTATGCTCAAAGATTTGTTTTCCCTGACAGAACTCATGGTGCTCAGCTGTAATTCCTTACCTTGCCGACAGCAACATAGTTGTCGATAACTGCCCTTAAGTCCGTGCCTTCCTCTGCATCCCACGAAGGCACATAATCGATCATGTAAGTGATCTTACTGCCGTCCTTCTTAACGACATTATAGCCGCCGGAGAAGAATTGATCCTGAGATACGGAGCAGTCATATTTCACGCCTCTGCACTCTTCCAAAGTGCATCCTGGGAAATTGATATTCCATATCTCGTTTTTGCCGAGAGGCTTATCTATAAGCACTGAAGCGATCTCTTCTATGTATTTGCCTGTGACTTCATGGGTACCTTCGTGATATTCGGAGAATGCTATCGTGTGGCAGCCCTGGTTAGCCGCTTCGAAGGCAGCTCCGCATGTGCCGGAATACTGTATCGAAGATGCGATGTTATAACCTTCGTTGATGCCGCAGAATACGTTGTCGGGCCTGAATGGGAGAACCGCATTTAAGGCTACGCAGACGCAGTCAGACGGGGTTCCGGAAGTTGCAAATGCATGTACGCCATCAATCGGAAAATCAACAGGCCAGACATCTATCGGTGTCCAGAATGTGGCAGAGTGGGACATCGCACTGTGCTGCCTGCATGGCGCTACCACCCACACCTCGCCGAATTTTACGGCTGTTTCCGCAAGTCTTCTTATTCCGTCGGAATCTATTCCGTCATCGTTTGTAATCAGTATCTTTCTCATCCGTAACCTTTCAAAACACAGTACCGGGCTGTGATTATATTAAACTAAAACCTGTGGATTACAATGCTTTGCAGGCTTCGATAAAGCCGCTGATCTTCTTTTCGACATCTTCGGAAGGCTTATCTTTGGGATCGATAAGACTTAATGAAGCACCGAGAGAATCTGCATGCGCAGCTTCCTTTACCGCCTGAAGGCACTTTGCCGAATCACCGCCTGCACTTGTTGCGATAACTGCGATCTTCTTTCCTGTAAGATCGTTGTTCTCGAAAAATGTACGGAGCGGAGGCGTAAAATTGCTTGCCCAAACTGGTGTGCCGATGATGACCAGTTCATAATCTGACGCATTGAAACTGTAAGGCTCCAAGTCCGGCTTCTTCTTGAAAGTTACGGCAGAACCGCCCCAGATAAACTGCATTGCACCCTTATCGGGATATGCCTTTACGGGCTTAAGCTCGATCAGGTCGGCGCCTAATCCCTTCGCTACTCTTTCTGCGACATAACGCACATTTCCGTGCATCGAATAATAAACGATCGCTGTCTTCATTTTATTCACCTTTCAATTTGTATACTGCATTGAGATTAAGCCTTTGGAAGTTGCCGTCATCAGGCGTGAGTTCTCTTTCAAACTCTATTCCCTTATGCTCCAGACAGATGTCCATGAAGAGCATGAAGATGCCGATATCGATGGAACCGAAATATGCGAGCCTGAACGGCGGGATGATGCCGTGCTTGCCGGGTCTTCTGTAACGGTATACCTCAAGCGTTCCGTCACCTTTATTAACGACCTTCCACGGCTGGATATTGCATGCAGTGGGAGTAAGTCTGACGTTTTCCGTAACACCTTCCATCACGGTTCCTTCCCAGAACTCTTCTACGGGAACACGGATAAATGATGAAAGGTCACCGGGCTTTCTGAATTTGGAATCGTCATCGATCTTTCTCATCGCCATCATGATGACATATTCCAGGCCTTCGTATCTGCGCTCCTTTGTCCTTCCGACTCCGAACCAGAGAGGGCCTATCCCTTTGCCTGTAAGGTAGAGGTCTAACTGCTCGCCGATATAACCGATATTCTGAAGATACCCGGGCTTCTTCTCACTGTAGATGAGGATGCAGTATTCTTCTCCCCTGTTGCAGCTTGTCTGACTGCCCGGAACGATCTTGATCTTAGTCTTGATGCCTTCGAAAAGAGGCGTGAACTTATACCACATCTCAGAGATCTCATTTAATTCTTCCTGCGAAATGGTCTTGCCGTCCGGCTCACCGTATCTGTGGAAGGATCTTCTCTTGAAGATCAAATCGTAATATGAGCTGTCCATCGGTTAAGCCCCCTTAAGATCAGATTTACTAACCGTATTTTATCATAATGAAAACAGGGCCCGTCGGGTTATATCCCGGCAGGCCCTGCAATATTTGAACTGTTCAGTTATCAGCCCCGGCTCTTAACGTAAGCAAAGAGGAATACTACAGGTGAATTCCAGTAGATCGTTACTTCGTTCAAAGAGTAAGCCTGGTCGCTGTCCGCATAGCAGAGAGCAGGTGCGGTATCCGCAAGAACGTTCTGTGCATACGGATCTTCGAGGTTCTGGTTAGGGCCTCCTGCTACCATTCCCGGAACAGCAGCCTTCTTAGCCTGTGAAGGTCTGTGGTGTGGGGCCGTCGGAGAGAGCGTACCGAATCCCGTGAGGAAGCAGTAACCTGTACCGTTGGTTCCGAGGAGATAGTTAAGCTGCTGTCTTGCGATCTCATCACCCTTCGCATAACCTGCGATCTTATCGTACAGGAGTACATACATGCCGTTGTTTGCGATGGTCATGTTGCTGCCCCAAGGATATTCCTTGAGTGAAGAATTATAGCTGTCAGTGGAAGCAGTCGCTTCTACATCCGCGATTCCGCCCATGAAGCTTGCAAGGACCGCATCGTAGAACTTGCCCTTTGTAGGAGCAGAAAGATATGCATATCCTGCATACGCACTTACACCCTGCCAGCCGAGATCTGCAGCGCAGGATGCGCCGGACTGCATAAGCTTGCTGAATTCCTCATCGTAAACTGCTTCGCCTGTTGCCTTATAGAGCTCTGCATAAGCCCAGATCCTCTCGTCGATATCCTTATCGTCAGGATATTCGCCGGTTACGATGCCGTCAGGATTCTTCGTGCCTTCAACGCCCTTATGGGACTCGAGATAATTCGTAGCTCTTGTAGCCGCGTCAAGGCATCTCTGCGAGTAAGGCATGTCGAATTCCGCAAAGACTACCGAAGCCATTGCCATGACTGCTGCAAAATCTGCCGTAGCAGTTGTTGATACGGGTGTAACGATAAGTTCTTCAGTCTCTTCTTCAGGCATTACGAATCCGGGGAAGTTGGCGCATGTTACCTTGTGGTATACGCCGCCTTCGGAATTCTGCATCTTGAAGAGCCAGTCGAGCTCATATCTTACTTCATCAATGACATCGGGAACTCCGTTGCCTGATTCAGGGATATTGAGAGCATCGTCAAATGCGTTGGGATAGAGCTTATATGCGAGCATCAGGTCAGCTGCAGCCTTTGCGCCTGATACGACATATCTGCCGTAGTCGCCTGCATCGTGCCAGCCGCCGGAAACATCGATCTTCTCGCTTGTGCCGAAGACCGTTGCCTTCTCTGTATGGCATGCGGGGTGAGCATAGTCACCTGCAAGGTCAGAAGTAAGTTCCATGCCGCATCTCTGCAGATAGAACATCCTGAGTGAAGCCTTAAATGCTTCATCGTAAACATCAGCACCGATCTTGAATTCGAACGACTCCTTATCTCCTGCCACGATCTTATATGTACCGGGAGCAGTAACGGAAGAGAAATCGAATCTTGCTTCATTTCTGCCGGTCGACTTGTCCATGGAAGCAGCTGCAACAGCTCCCTCATAGACAGCCTTGCCTGTAGCGCAGTCAACGACCGATGCCTTGTCCGTGATAGCATCACCGTTCATGACTGCAACCTTGACTGCGTTAGGAAGATATCCTACCTGGTTAAGATTGATGAGGCTTGCAGCAGGACCGTCTGAAGTGTCACCTTCGACATAGCCCTTATCATCGATGCATCTTAAATCGAAATTATCGAAGCAGACAGTGTGCTCCTTGAAGCCTGAATTATTTGCGAATTTACCCATATTGAAACAAAGTCTCGGTGCCGGATCAGAAGGCTCCTCCATAGTGAAGACTATGTCGAAATGCTTTACTTCCGGACCTACGTGAATAGTCTCTTCACTGTATGCGTGATAGTCGCTTCCGTTGATCTGGATCCTGTAACCCAAATCACGCTCAACATTCGAATAGCAGTCGAACTGCATCTCATATTTGCAGTTCTTATAGAGAGCAAAACCGTCGTAATAGAACTGGTTGGACCACTCCTTGATGCCGACCATCTTGCAGTCGAACTGCAGCTCGCCCTTGTCATTGATGGTCATCAGGCCGTCGCCGCCTTCGAAGTAAGTATGCCAGTCATGATCCTTGCTCGAAAAATCGCCGTTGTTGATCATGTTGAAGCCCATGATGGACGGTTCGGTCTCGGTGGGTTCAGTTACTTCTGAAGTCTCAGTCTCTGTCTGAGATTCTAAAACACCCGAATTGCTGCCATCGCAAGCTGCCAGGCTCAGGAGCATGGATCCTGCGAGCAGCGCACTTACAATCCTCTTCTTCATAACAAGCCTCCCTGTTCGGATTCTTTACATTTGACGATTATATCATCACTAAATGTCAAATCCTATTAGATAAATAAATATGGCTTTTTCAACTTCATAGTTGACAAACGTATGTTCTGTTATTACAATGTAGATAGAACGTTTGTTTGCCTTAAGGTGTTTGTACAATGTCGAAGTTGATGGAAGTCTTTGCTGCATATAAAGATCTATCCTTTACTGACCGTATTGTGTTCTATACAACGCTTTCAAATAATGTGAATTTCCACGAGGACAATCTTCAGGATTTCCTTATTGAGACGCGGATAAATGACGGTAATACATGTATCTATTGTGAATGTTCTCATGTAGTTAGGAACGGAAAGCTTAAAGATGGTGTACAGCGTTTCTTTTGTCGTGATTGCAAGAAGTCATTTATCCCTAGTTCCTGTTCTATCACGTCAGGCACTAGAAAGAACTTAAGTGTATGGGCTCAGTATCTGAAATGCATGTCGTATAAAAAGACTCTTAAGGAAACTGCAGAAGGATGTTCCATATCGGTAACAACCGCCTTTTACTGGCGACATAAGATACTCGATGCTTTGAAGGAAGTAACAAGACATAACAGCGATATATCGGCGAGACAACCACCTTCATTCGTCACATAGAAATAAGGGGCATATAACATGATACTCTCGGAAGAACACAGGATAAAGAAACATAACAATGCAGAACTTCTCCGAGAGATTGATAATTACTGCTATAAAGTGAAGAACCTCTCCAACAGCATCAACTACCTGATAAAGCAGTGCTACCGCATCCATAAGAAAATCGTGAACGGTAAAGCACTTGAGGATTGGGAAAAAGAATTAATCCAAGAAATAAACAAAGCGCTCGAGGAATACAATGCAGGCCGCTCTGAAGTCAAGCGGTTA
>Ga0256407_10005748_pt1 | contig 19611 bp, 7 predicted proteins | sample RumenRJG_04DNA_FD_193489 | JGI IMG/M metagenome (GOLD analysis project Ga0256407, IMG submission 193489) | Bovine rumen microbial communities from Lethbridge, Alberta, Canada - RJG_04 | ecosystem: Host-associated > Mammals > Digestive system > Stomach > Rumen | place: Canada: Alberta | collected... | reverse complement strand
AAGAAAAAAATAAAAAAAAATGTTAATGGGGAATATAATGTTTTAATCAATCCTACACCAATTTCTATTACTACTCCTAAAAAACAAAATATAAATTTTGATTATAAAGATGAAAAAGGAAGAAAATTAACTTTTGCAAATTTATCTGTTTTTAAAGGTTCATCAAATAATTCATTAAATCTTAATGCAAAAATAATTGATAAAAATAAACCAATTAATGACTTATTTAATTTAAATTTATTAAATATTGAAGAAATAAATAAAGATCCAAGTATTCAAATTAGTGATTTAGAGAGTAATGAAAAAAATGAAAATATGAATAATTTAAAGAGTGTGGTGGAAATACCAAAATTAAATAATAATTATAACTTAAATAATTTTAATAATAGTAATAATAATTTTAATAGTAACAGTAATAGTAATTATGATTCAAGTAAAGGAGAAGATGAATTTCATAAAAGTTTATTATCAATGGGTGGAAAAATTTTAACAAATAATAAATTTCAAGAATTTTATATTAATGATAATAATAAAAACAAAATTTTTAAACATAAAAATAATGAAATAAATACAACAAAATATAATTTTATAACATTTTTACCTAAAAGTTTATTAATCCAATTTTCAAGATTATCAAATGTATATTTTTTAGCAACTGCAATAATCCAATCAATACCAATAATAAGTCCTTTATCATCAATGACAGCAATTTTTCCTTTAATATTTGTTTTAGGAGTAAGTATGATAAGAGATTTAATAGAAGATTTATCAAGATTACAATATGATAGATTAAACAATAATGGAGAAGTAATAGTTTTCAGAGAAAAAAAATTTATAAAATCAATTAGTTCATCTCTTCGTTTAGGAGAATTAATAATTGTTTCTGAAAATGAACAAATTCCAGCTGATATGATAATAATTGATAGTAATTTAAATGATGGAATGGCTTATGTTGAAACTTCAAGTTTGGATGGAGAAAAAAATTTAAAACCTAAAATTTCAAATAATAATTTATGTGGTTTATTTAAAAATTGTTTAAATTCTCCTGAACAAAATCCTTTTAATTCTAATATTTTTAAAGGAATGGAAATTGAAGGTTTTTGTCAATGTAATCCTCCTAATTATATTTTAAATAGATTAGATGGGAAAATTCTTATTAAATATAATATTAGAAATTATGTTCATAATGAAATACAATTTCCTATTTGTGAAAGACAAATGCTTCTAAAGGGAAGTATATTAAAAAATACTTCTTGGATTGTTGGAATTGTTCTTTATACTGGAATGAATAATAAAATTATTTTAAATTCTAAAAAACCAAGAACAAAAATATCTCTTATTGAAAAAAAAATGAATAAATATTTAATTGGGATTTTTATATTATTAATTATTTTATGTATGACATGTTCTATTATTCATGCTGAGGAATATATTGAAAATAAAGTTTATTATGAAAAATTTATTTTATTACAAAGATCACATAAATTAGAAAGTTTTATTACTTTTTTTACATATTTCCTTTTATTAAATACATTAATTCCAATTAGTTTAATAATAACAATTGAAATAGTAAAAATAGCACAAGGTTTTTTTGTATCATGGGATATAGAAATGTTTTCTAAAAAAAGAAAAAAATTTGCTAAAGCAAAAACAGTTTCAATAATTGAAGAATTAGGAAATATAAATTATATATTCAGTGATAAAACAGGAACATTAACATCAAATAAAATGGAATTTAAATATTGTGTTATTCAAGGTAAATGTTATGAATATGATAGAAATTTAAAAAAATCAAAAATCCAAAAAGATGAATCTCCAAATTCAAAAAGTGGAAAATACTCAATAATAAAAATCCCAAAAGAATATTTTAGTTCTCTCATTAAAGATTCCCAAAAAAATAATTTTTTAAACGGTAACGAAGGTTCAAAAGATGAAAATTCTGAAATTTACATAATAAATGAATTTTGGACAGCAATATCAATAGCACATGAATGTATAACATCAAAAATAGGAATTTATTCAGGTGTATCACCAGATGATGTAGAACTAGTAAAAACAGCACATGAACAAGGATATACTTTTCTACAAAGTCCAAATGGTATTCGAGAAATTAGAATTGGAGATTCAATTGAAAGTTTTACTGTTTTAAATGTTTTAAATTTTTCAAGTGAGAGAAAGAGAATGAGTATTATTATTAAAGATAAAGATAATGTTATTAAATTATATTGTAAAGGTGCTGATAGTGAAATTATGAAGAGAATAAGTTGGAATTCAAAAAATAATATTTATACTAATTTTACTCTTAAATGTGTTGATAAATTGTCTTGTAAAGGTTATCGTACTTTGATGATTGCTTATAAAATTATTAGTGAGGATGATTATGATAAATGGAATAGTGAGTTGAAAAATAGTGAAATGAATTTAGCAAAAAAAGATACTTTGGTTGAAAAATGTTATGATGCGATTGAAAAAGATTTGGAATTAATTGGAGCTACTATGGTTGAGGATAAATTACAAGATTTAGTTCCTGAAACTATTAAAGATTTGAGAATGGCTGGAATTAAAATTTGGGTTTTAACTGGTGATAAAGTCGATACTGCTGAAAATATTGCTTTAGGATGTAATTTAATATCCAGAAATCAAAAAATTTTTAGAATTTTTGTTAATCATGGTGATACTGAAAGAGCTAAAAATAATGTAAATCCTGAAATAGAAAAATTTTTTAAAGAATATTATGATTTTGAAAATGAAAACAATAAAAAAAATATAAATTTCCTAAGTAATAAATCAAATAATAACATATCAAACAATAATAGTAATTTAGTAAGTTCAAATAATAGAATAAAACAACAACAAAGTAGTAATTATTACACATTTAAATACAATAACAATTTAAATAGTAATAATATACCAAACGATGGAAGTGTAATAAGTTTCATTCCAAGTATGAACGCAAGTAGTATAGTAAGTAATAAAAATGGAAATAATAACATAAGTAACGTATCATCAAGTATTAGTTGTCAATGTCATTTATTATCAAAAAAAAAATTATCAACAAAAATATTATCACCATCAAATCAAAATATAGATAATTCTCCTTTTAGTATAATAATAGAAGCACCAATATTATCTCAAATATTTAAATCAAATAAAAAAACAAATTCCTTCTTAAAATTAGCATTAAAAGCAAGTACAGTAATATGTTGTCGTGTATCTCCATTACAAAAAAGTAAAGTTGTACAAGAAGTTAAAAGATATGATAAAAACGCAATTACTTTAGCAATTGGAGATGGAGGAAATGATGTATCAATGATAATGGAAGCTCATTTAGGAATTGGAATTTATGGGGAAGAAGGTATGAGAGCTGTTCAAGCAAGTGACTTCGCAATTGGAGAATTCAAATTTTTGAGAAGATTATTATTTTTTCATGGGAGAAGTAATAATAATAGAATTAGTAATATGATTATTTATTTTTTTTACAAAAATTTTGTTTTTACTATTTTACAATTTGTTTATGCATTTTTTTGTATTGGAAGTGGACAAACTCTTATTGATGATTGGTTTATTACTTGTTATAATTTAATCTTTACTGCTTTACCTGTTGGTGTTTATGCAGTTACTGATTTTGATTTAAAGGAAAGTGATGGTGATATTGTTAAAAAATTTATGCCACTTTTATATAAAGAAAGTAGAGAAATTCATCCAATTTTTTCACTTGGTACTTTTGTTTTTTCACTTATAAAAGGATTTGTAACATCTTTTTTAATTTTTTATATTGTTTGCTTTTGTGATATAGGAAGTGAAATTAATAAAAGAGGTGATTATGGTACTTTATGGTGGATGTCACTTAAAACTTATACTAATATTATTATTTCTGTTAATATGACTTTATTATTAAAAATGAATAATGTTACTTTTTTATTTCCTTTAATTATGGGAACTAGTTCATTTATGTTATATATTATTTTTCTTATTATGGTTCAATATATGACTATGTTTAATTCGTGTGCTTCTATTTTTCATACTTTAGCTTGTCCTAAATTTTATATTAGTAGTTTTCTTGTAAGTAGTATGAGTTTTTTAACTGATTATATGATTGAGTCTATTGTTATGAATTTTGGTCGTAGTTTATCGACAAATTTATTAAGAACTATTTTAAATGTTAATTCTAGGAATGATTATTTGGATGAATTTGTTCAAACTAGAAAAAAATTTTCTCAATTGTTTCAAATTAATCATTTAAAAAAAAAAGCAATTAATAGATTAAGTTTGTTTAATGATTATAATACTAATGATGACACTTTTAAAAAATCTAAAAGTTCACAAATAAAGTTAAATTTAAATAAAGAAAAAATTATTGAAAAAAATATTTCAGAAACAGTATTAATTGAAAATTCAAAAATAAATAGATTAGTACATTATTATATTGAAGAAGAGAAGAAAGATAATTTGTTTAAACCAAATGAAAAATGGATGACTTCTTCAAAAATAAAGATTGATAATAATAAAAAATTAGATATTCCTCGTTTTCAATTAAATACTTAATGTCATATTTTTATATATATTATACCAATATATTTTGAGTAAAATTAATTTATATAATTAAAAGGTTTTTTATAAATGTAACGATAATTATCAAATTTATTTTGAGAATGAAAAATCATAAAAATATTATAAATAATTAATAAAAAATCAAAATAATTTAATAAAAAAATATTTTTATATTTTGTTTAAATTTAAAGGAATTTTATATCATTTAATCTTATATATTACAAAGTCTATATATATAATATAAATTATTTTGATTAATTTAAATTAAATACAAACTTTTTTATTTATAAAATAATTCTCATAATTCCAAACATTATATTATTAATAAATACTTTAATTTCAAATAATTTATATTGACTCAAATAAAAGCAATATTTCAAAATTTACAATTTCAATATCATTACAATTTAAAAAATAAAACAAGCATTACATTGACAATTATCATTATTTTTTAAATTTGAATATTTTGATTCTATATTATAAAGAAAAACTTCTGAAATTTTTTCTCTTGATATTTCATCAATAAAAGTAACTTTATGATTTTTGGAACCTTTAATAATCTTATTTCCAAAAACATCACATCTAATTCCATTATTTTTATTAAAAATATATTTTTCACTTGATTTTTGTATAAATGATGGTCTTGATAATGTTCTTGTCATTGTTGATTTTGAAATTGAATCTAATGAATTTCTTCTTTGATTTAAATTCAATTTTAAAAAATTTTCGTTTGTTTTTTTTATATTATTTACTTCTAATTTTATCATTGTGGATTTTAGTGTATTTTGGTTTAATAATGACATAATTTTTCTTTGAAATAAAATTATATTTTATGTTAAATATAATTAAAAAAATTTTTTTGATTAATTATTTTTTTTTATATTTTTCTGTTTAATATTAATTTTATTTTATTCAAATAAGAATATAAATTTAATTAATTAATATCTAAATTTAATTTATCTTTATAGAATCCTATATAAAATAAATTAACTCCTTCATTACAAATTTTAATTTTCCCAAGCATATAAAGACCCATTAATATAGTAATACTAATTATTAAAATTGTTTCAAAAATTAAAAAAATAAAATTTATATATAATGTTTGATTTTCTAAATATTTTTTAATCCACTGAAAATCATCCATATAAGCAGAATAAAATTGAGATTGTATTTGACTAAAAACAAATTCAACATTTTCTTGTAAATCATTAAATTGATGATTTTGAAAAAATTTAATAATATCATTTTTATTTAATCTTTTAAAATTATCAGAATTTCTTATTGCTGAATAATCCATTATTATATTTAAATAAGATTGTATAATTAATTCATAACATAAAACAATTCCTTCTGTACAATAACCATGATCTCTTCTTAAATATAATAAACATAAATCATTTTCAGCACATAAATAAGATAAATTTGTTTTTGAATTATTTAAAGGTAAATTTATTTGTTCCCAAAAATAATTAGTTTTACTATATTTTAAAAAAGAAGATCTTGCTGTTAAATCTAAAATTTGAATTTTTGATTTAGTAACAGTTGATTTAAAATTTGCTAAATCTGGAACAATTGGAATTTGAAGTAAAATTACAGTTCTTAAAATAACTAAAGTTCTTGGTATACTCATAAAATAATATGTAAATGAATTTAATACTAAAAATAATTCTTTTATTCTTTTATCAAATAGTAATGATAGTAATATATGTAATATACATATTATTATTGCTAAAAGAAAGAGAATTATTAAAAGAAATTGTGAAGTATATGAAATTGTTGTTTTGTCTTTTCTTAATAAAGGAATTAATTGTTCTGATTGAATTATATTATTTTCTTTTTCTTTATTATTGTTATTGTTTATATTAACTTTTACACTTTTTTTTGATTTATGTTTATTTTTTTTTTGTAATTTTGGTTTATTTTTATCTATATCATTATTTTCAGTTGTTTGATTCAATTGGTTTAAACCTAAAAAATTTAATGTTGAATTATTATTCATATTTGTTGCATTTAATGAAATAATTGATTTTTCATTTAAAGGTTCATACTTTAAACTTTTAATTTTTTGAATACTTTGTTCATTATTTATATTAAATAATAAATTTGTATTTGTTAAAAAATTCATATCATTAAATTGGTATTTTTTATATTTTTCTAGAAACTGTTTTTTATGTTTTAAAAATAAATTTTTATTTTCTTTTGAAAAATTTTGAATTAAATTAATATATAATTCTATTTTATGTTTCATATAAATATTTTCAGGTTTATTTTTTATAAAATTTTTATTAATATCTTCATGGATGAATAAATTTAATATTAAATTTAAAATATATTTATCAAATATTTGAGACATAATTTGTGATATAATAAAAAAAAAAAATTCAAATATTCCCCAAAAAATAAGTGAAAATAAAATAATATATTCAGAATTTAAAATATAATCATTAAAAAAATTTGAAATTTGATTACTTAATTCTAATAAAACATATATAAAACATCCTTGATAATTATTAATAAAAAAATATAAGACTTTTACAAATTTTGAATTTTGGCTTTTATTAATGTTTTGTCTATATTGTCCACTTAAAAAAAAATCTAATTCAGATTTTATTAAACTGGAATTAAAATTTTTAATTGAATAATTAACTAAATAAATAACATAATTTAATTCAGTAATTAAATCAGAAGTTTCATTTTTTGTTTCCCAAGTTCTAGTAGTCTTAACAAAAATATTAAATATTATTCTAAATAAATTTTTATTAGTATATAAATCAAATTGGATTATTGAATCATAAAATGACATTAAAGCATATTGAGTTATATCTGAACTTAATTGTAAATAATTATACATTTGTTCATCTGTAATTGTCATACTTGTATAATTTCCAAAATGTAATGATTGAGTTAATATAGAAGAAAAAAAATAAGAAATTTTATCTTTAAAATATGATAATTCTTTATAAAAATTTCCATATATATCAATTTTTTTTAATCTATCTTGCTTATATATAATAATAAAGATAGTTAAAATAAAACATATAAATTGCATTATAAAACCGATAAATTTGAATAAATAAAATCTTTTTGTTACCTTATGTTTTTTATTAAAAGTTAATTCTTTTGGATTAATATTATTGAATTCATTATTATATTGTTCATCTTTAAAGAGATCATCATCATTACTTAATGTTGGACTATTTAAATTTGATTCTAAAAAATTACTAGTTGATAAATTATTTGTATTATTTGTATTTATTGTATTAGTTTTTAAATTTGTGATATCAAGTTTTATTAATTCATTATTTGATGTTTGTTTTGAATTTGAAAATAACCAATTTGTATTTAATAATCTTCTTTTTTCTCTTTTTGAAATTGACAAAGCTCTTTTAGGAATTTCTTTGAAAAAAATATTTTCCTCTTCTTTTTTCTTATTTTTATGGTCTCTAAATTTAAAAATATAAATTGGTGAATTATAAATAACTTTAATATGACATTTCAAACTCAAAAAATTATGTTGTGTTTCTTCCATTAAATTTACACTTAAACAACTACCCCTTCTATTAAATTTTTTAGATTTATTAGAAGAAATTAAATTTCTATATAATCTTATTGCATTATTTATTAAATCTTCAATATTAATATCTTTATAATATTTATCAGAAAGTTTTTTTAGAGTTCTAATTACAGTTTGAATTATTAAAGTTTTACTTATTTCAGTTTTATAATATTCTCTTTTATTTTTATCATGTAATAATGAAAGATCAAAACTAAAACCATTTAAATTACTTATTTTCATCGAATTATGTTTTAAAATAAATTTTTGATTTTGCATTTTAGAATAATTTGTATTAGTTGTATATAATTTATTATTAAAAAATTCAATATTATTTCCTTTAATTTCTTTCTTAATTTTTTTTACTAAATCTAAAGTTTTTTCTAAAGACTTTTTAATTGAATGAGGATTTAAATTAAAAATATCTACTAATTCAACATCAGTTTTTTTCAAAATATCTAAATTAAAAAAAAATTTTTTTTCAATACTATGACTAATACTTAAACCATTAAAATTTCTATCTAAAATAAAATAACAAGCATTATTTTCAGTTAATTCAATTTCAATAATAATAACTAAAGTCTTATCAAAATGAGGCATTGATGCACCAGTAATTGAACAAGAAATTGAATGTTTACTTGTATCAAATAAAAAAGCATTTTTTCTCATAAAAAAATTTTGATATATTGTTATAGTTCTTAAAATTGATTTATTATGTTTTTCTCTTATTGAAACAGGAAATAAAATTCCAAAATCTTCTCCTATTAATTGTTCTTTTTTATAATTTAATATTGAACATAAAAAAGAATTAATATATTTTATTTTTAATCCATTTTCAAAATGTAATATCATATGATTTTTATTTGCATTTTTTTTAAATAATTTTTCAATTAAATAATTGAATTTTTTTGATAATTCATGTATTGTCATTGATTTAAATGATTCTCCCGATAATGATAAATAATTAAAAGAGTTTAATATTTCTTCTGGGATTTTATCAAAGAAAATATTATAAAATAAATAAATAATATAATAAAATTCTGTATTTTTTTTTACTTTTATTGATTTTAGTAAATTTGTTTGAATTGTTTTATTGAGTTTATATAATTGTAATAGTTTGTTTATTATTTTTAATATTATATCTCTTTTATTTAAATTTGATTCTACTTTATTTAATTCTTCATTATTTACAAATTGAATTTTAATTGAATTTTCAAAATTCATTTTTATTTCAATTAATTGAATAAATTCTTTTGAATATTTACAAATATTTTTATTAAATTCAAGTCTTTCTGTAATATCATCATAAATTATTTTAAAAACTCTTATATGATATGATTCAATAAATTTTTTATCAAAATATTTTTTAAAAAATAAGATTAAATTATATAATTCATACCATTCAAGAGTTGTTAATGTTTTACTATGTTTATTAATTACTGTTAATAATAATGAATATGATAGCATTTGATTATCTTTTACAAAATTAAAATAATCAATTAAAAAAATTAAATGTTGAAAATTTTTAACTAATTCATTAATCGTTAAAATTTCTTCCATAAAAAATCCAATACTTAAAACAAATTTTTTAATATATTCATCATTTATTTCAATATTCCATCTTGGGAATGAATCAATTATTTTACATTTACAATCATCATTTACACATTTTTTTTTATGATAATAATATATTTCTATTATTTTATCTCCTTTTTGTTTATTTTGTTTTATTTTTATTAATTCATCTAAAACAAAATTATATACTTCTAATATTTTATCTAATTTATTTAATTCTAAAGATGCAAATAAATAATTTCCTGCTAATCTTAAAAAACGTTCTTGTCTTATGAACATTAAAAAAAAATAAAAAATACAAGATATTATTATATTGATAAAGAAAAGTGAAATACTTTCTCTTTTTGTTAATTTCATTTTTGATAAACCAATGAAAGAATTTAAGATAATTGATTGAAATAAATATAGCATAATAAATTTAATTAAAAAAGAAAAAACATTATTTTTTTCATAAGTTATAACATTTAAAAAATATTCATAAAAAAGAGAAATTAATACTAATAAATTGATAAATATTTTAAAAGTAATTCTTTCTTTTTCTTTAAGAAAAATTTCATAATAATGTAAACAAGCAATAATATTAAACCAAATAAAAACCAAAAAATTTCTAGTATGTCTAATATTTAAAGTTTGTTTATTACTTTTGAATATACAATTTATAATTACATGACAATAAAATCCAAATAAAAGAAAAATAATAAAAAAAAAGCTATTTATAAAATAAATTATTATCAAAAATATTAAAGAAATATTTTCATTTTTTTCTAATATTTTAAAATGTTTATAATCTTCAAAAACACCATCTTTTGGTAATGAAAGTTTATTTCTAAAAAGAAATAAAAGAATAAAAGATAAAAATTCAAGTATGAATTGATAAAATAAAGAATTAATATAAAACATTATTTTTGAATATTTTGATAGTTCAATTCTTTTTCTTTTTTCATTATTGTTTTTAATTACAAATATATACCATAAAATATTTATAATAAAAGGTAATTCAAAAAGAAATAAAACTACTACTAAGATTAAATAATTAGTTGGAGATGTGTTATGAATAAACTTAAATAAAGTTAATTTCCTTAATTCATTTGTTATAAAATAATTATTTTTATATTCATTTGAAGTTTTAAAAGAAAAATTACTAGTTATTACTAATAATGGTATAAATTTAGGGAAAATAAATAAAGATACATATATAGGGTTTTTTGATATAGAATAACTAAAAAGTAATAATATTTGAGAAAAAACAGGAATATTTTTATTTACTAAATATAAAGCTTTTTTCTCATCTTTTAACATTTAAAATTACAAAAAAAAAAAATTCATTTAATTTTTATTTAAAAAAAAAAATATTAAAAATTATAAATCAAAAAGTTTAATATTATTATTCTTATAATATTATATAGCTTTTTAATTATATTTCTTTTTAATAATGATATATGTATTAATTAATTATTATAATTGATGTCAAATAATAGAAAATTGGAAATTATTTCTATATAAAAAAGTATAATAAAAAAAATGTGAAGACAAATAATAAATTTAATAAGTTCTCAAAATATATATTTTTTATATATTATATATTTAAAAATAATTTAAAAAAAACAATTTAATTAATTTCAATACAAAGAAAGTCTTATTAAAAATAAATTAGTAATAATAAATAAAAATAAAAAATATTTAAAATTTATATATATAAAATATTCGATATAAAATTAAAAAATTATTTATGAAAAATATATTAGTTTTTAATATTAAATATACAATATTAATTCTTTATTTTATACCTCATTAAAAATACTAAAAACAAAGTGTCTATATAAAAATTAATTTTTATTTCTCAAAATATTTATCAAGTAAATAATAACTAGCAGTAGCATAATTGATATCATTTTTAAAAATACAATCCCTAACATAATCTTTATTATATCCTAACTCAAATAATTGATCTAAAACTTTATCATTAATAATATTATCATTTTTATTATTTTCTCTTCTAGAACTTAAATCTTCCTCAAATTCATTATTAGGAGAAAAAGGTTTACTATGAATTTTACTGTAATAACTCCCATTAAAATTATAAGGAGAAATATCATAATCTTTTTTTTTTTTTTCAATCGAATCTTTTGGTGATATTACAATACCATTATCAATTTCTCCATTATTATTTAATTCATAATTCCTATTTAATTCCTTAACTTTAGCACTAAATTTAATTACATTATTTTGAATAATTAAAGATTTATTATTATAATCATAATTATTATTTTTTATATTATCATATGTCATTGATGAATTAAAAGGAGCTAAAATGTAACTTTTACTATGAATATTTTTATTTTCATTATCTTCAAAAGTATCTAAATTTCTCAAATCAAAATATTCAATCATATCATTTTTATTATTAATATCTCTATAATCAACATTACTTTTATTTAAAAGAATCCTTTCAGCATTAGTAAACAAATTATAATTTTTATTATTATTAACATCAACATTAATTAACCAAGGATGATTTAAAATATTATTAATACTAATTCTTTTCTTAGGATCAACTTCTAATAAACATTTAATCAAATGTTTAGCATCATTAGAAATATCATTAATATTATTAAACTTACCTTTCATAATTAAATCATGTAATTCATTTAAATTATTTCCTTTAAAAGGTACTGTCCCACTTAACATAGCATAAAGAACAACACCACAACTCCATATATCAACAGAAAATCCTTCATAACCTTTATTTTTTAATATTTCAGGTGCTATATATGCAGGAGTACCACATTGTTCAAACATTTTATCATTATTTGATATTTTTTTACTAACACCAAAATCACATATTTTAATATTATTATTTAAATCTATTAAAATATTATCTAATTTTATATCTCGATGTACAATATTTTGACTATGGATAAATTGAAGTGATAATATTATTTGTTTAAAAATAAATTTTGCTATTTGTTCATTTAATTTACTTCTTTTTCTTATATAACTTAATAAATCACCTGCACAAATATATTCCATTACTATACAAAAGTGTTTTTTTGTTTGATATGTTTCATATATTTTTACAATGTAATTTGATGATGATAATGATTTCATTATTGAAGTTTCTAATTGAATTTTTTGTTTATAACGTTCATTTTTTAATTTTGTTTTATTTATTGATTTTATTGCTACTAAACGACCTGTTAAAACATGTAAACATAAATTTACTTTACCAAAAGCACCTTTTCCTAATAAACGACCATATTTGTAAAATTTCATTTTTGTTGATGGGTATTTTTTATATTTTTGATAATATTGTTTTATGTATGATAATATTATTTCCATGTCTCTATTATATATTGAATATATTCCATTTTCTTTTAATAAACTTTGAACTGAGTCATATGATTCATTTAATATGTTTGAATTTAAATTTTGATTTATGTCTAAATTTGAATTTAAATATGATAAGAATGAATCTTTTAAATTTTCTTCATTTTCTATGTCACAGTCAGATTTCAGATTTTGGTTTTTTTCTTTTGATTCTTTTGTTTCTTTTTTTATTTCGGTTTTTTTTTCTTTTGTTTTTCCTTTTTCTTTTTCTTTTTCTTTTTCCTTTTCTTCGTTCATTATTTTGATTTTTTTTTGTTTTTGATCTTTTTCATTTTGTTTTTTGTTAAGAATTATATTTTCCAAATTGTTTTCTTTTATTTTTTTTGTATCATTTTGAACTTTTCTTTGACTTGAAACAAGAATATTATCTTTAGAATTATTTTTAGATTGATTTTTTGATAATGATTTTGAATTATCTTTTGAATAATTTCCAAATATATTTTTATTATATATAATTCCAGTATTAATTTTCTCATTTGATATTTTTTTAATATCATAATTACTATTTTCTTTCTTCATTTTCTCATTTTTTAGCAATAAACTATTATGATAATAATTATTACTATTAACTTTAATAATATCATTTTTTTCAATTAAATTTGAATTTTGAATATTACTATTATTCATAACAAAACTTCTTTTATCATTAGAATTTTTTCTACTATTTTTACAAGAAGGATGAGAAGTTTTACTAATAAGTTTATTTTCAATATAATAATTTTTTGGCTTATAAAGAGGATTTACAGCAGAAAATAAAGAACTATTTTTCATATGATTAGGAATAACCAATTTATTATTTAGATTATTGTTATTTTTTGCAATTAAAGAATTAAAAGTACTTTTAATATTTGAATAATTTTTATATGATGATGAAGGAACATTTTTTGAATAAATATTACCATTTTTATATAAATTTTGATAAAAATTCTTTTCATTATCATCAATTATACTATTTGATCTTTTTTGAGTAGTACTTCCATTTTTTATTTTAAATGAATTATCCAAAGTCATTTTAGTTTTGATTTTTTTTATATAATTTGATTGTTGAAAATATCCATTTAAACTATTTGATATACAAGTATGATTCATTGTATTATTACTTAAATTAACACTATTATTATTTGTATTTACTTGAGTTATTGATTTTTTTTCTTGAATTTTCATAATTTTTCTTTTTAACAGATTTTCAAAATTTTTTTCATTTTGTTTTGCTAAAATGATATGATTATTATTATTTATTAAATTATTATTATTATTTCCTAAATTAATATTACCATTTTGTATTTTTGATTCATTATTTTGAGAGTTTTCAAATATGAATTTTTCAGGAGAATTTTTAGTTGTTTTAAATCGATTTTGTTTTTTATTTATTATTCCATGATGAAAGGAATTAACAATATTTTTCATTTTATCTTTATTTGCATTTTGAATATTATTTATACGCTTTTGATTATTTATTTGATTTTTTAATAATCCCATATTTATTCCTTTATTCTTCAAGCTCATTATTATATTTGAAATATTTTAAATTTTTTGATAAAATGATTTTATATTTAATTATTTATTTTTATTCATTTATATTTTTTCTAATGTTTAATTATTACAAAATTAATAAATTTTATTCTTTTATTTTTTAAATAAAAAAATATTTTGTATTTTTATAATTTAAATAACAATATTTATTTAATATTTTGAATTATCTTCTAAAAATTCTTTTTTCCATTCTTTAATTTTCCTTTGTTTAAATTTATTCATTTCTCTCATGAATTTATTAAAATCATTATTTTCTCTTTCACTTCTTTTAAAAATATTTTTCCCAGAAGAATAATTTTTATTATTATCAAATAAAGAAAAATATTTTTTTCTTCCTCCATTATCAAAATCATTATAATCTCTTATTTTTTCACTAGCTTTAAAAATTCCAGCTTCAATAACACTTCTATTAATTTTATTATTTCCAATAGTAAATTTTGGACTAAAATTAAATTCTTTTGATGATAAATTTAAAATTGGTCTATTTCTATATTTTCCTAATTTATTTTCTTCTTTATTTAAAGCATATATTAATAAATCTTTTGGATTATTTAAATTTATTGTTTTTTGACTTATTATTCCTAAATCTTTATTTATTGTTTGAATTTCTCTTTTTAATTTTAAATTTTCTAAATTTGATAAAGAATTTGTTGGGATTAAAAGTTTTATATTTTTATTTCTATTTATTTTATTTGGGGATGTGTATACAAAATATGATTTATTTATTTTTGTTTGGGAACTTTTAAATAAATTATTATTATTTGCTCCATTTGATATTGTTGTTGTTTTATATGGTAAACCAAAGACTGATGTTTCTTGGGAACAATAATCATTAATTAAATCTCTTATTTGCTTATTAACTGACATTTATTATTATATAAAAATATAAAAAATTTTTTTAGTACTATTATTTATTTAACTTCATTTTTATTGATTTTATTTTAATTTTCATTTCAATTAACTTTGAATATATATATTGTAAAAAAAATTGAATTTAAATAAATATTCTCAAAAAAAAAAAAATACAAAAAAAAAAATAATTTTTTATTTAAAAAAAAGAATTTATTAAAATGAAAAAAAACACATTTACCCCTCAGATTCAAAATATAACCCAAACAGAAAACTCAATATTTCAATCAGAATATCTTCGTCAAACCTCAGAATACATTCCCTCAAATCAATATGAAATAAAAACATCAGGAATTCCATTTGGAATTCATATAACTCCATTTCCCTATAGCGAAAAATCAAAAAATAACATAATAAAACAATATTCCTTTGGTCATGGAAATGGAAAAATTTCTCGTTGTATGAAATGTAAAGCTTTTATTAATTCATATTGTATAATAGAATTTTCTGGTTGGAGATGTAATATTTGTAATACTTTAAATCCAAAAGATGATAATGTACAAAATACAGTTGAAAATATTTTATCTGGAAATAATATTTTTGAAATTTTTGCTAATAGTGATTATATTGAAAATTCTCCTATGAGTTCTAATTATGTTTTTATTATTGATGTTACTTTTAAAAATATTAAATTAGGTGTTATTAAAATTGTTATTGATTGTTTAAAATTCATTTTTGAAAATAATATTTTTCAAAATGAAGATAGAACTTATATTTCTTTTATAACTTTTGATTATGATGGAGTTTATTTTTTTAAAATAAATAAAAATGGGAATATTCAAATTTTTAATATTAATGGTGATGAAGCCTTTATTCCTGATAGTGAAAAAAATTTATTAATTTCATTTGATGAAAATAAAGATAATTTAATTAATTTTATTAATTCTTTTGAATCTTTATATGACATTTCTAAATTAAATGAAGAAAATGATAAAGAAATTAATAAAAATAATTTTGAATCTGATTGTTTATTATTTGCTATTGAATGTGGAAAAGTTCTTTTAGAAAATAAAGGAGGAAAAATTATTGTTATTAATTCTACTATTGATTGGACTAAAAGAGTTTCTAATATTAATCATAGTAATAATTTTTATGAAAGTATTGATAAGGAAAAAAAAATTGAAAGTTTAGGGAAAGTTTTAACTAAATATAAAATTACTTGTGATATATTTCAAATACAAAATAAAAAAGAATATTTAAATGTTTTAGATTTAAGTGATATTTGTTCTTATTCAAATGGTTGTTTTTATTTATTTAAAAATTTTAATTTACAAATTCATGAAAAAAATATTTTTAATACTTTAATAAAATGTATTCAAAAACAAAAAGCATTTGAGGTATTATTACAAATATATTTTCCATTAAATATTGAATTAAGTCAATGTTTATCAAAAATGCCACTTCAAGTAGATAATGATTTTCTCTTATCTAATATTGATATTGAACAAACATTTTCTTTTATTTTTAATTACAAAAATAAAGATAATTCTAAAGAAAAAGTAAGTGGAGGTGCATTAAAAAATCAAACAATAATTTTTTTTCAATTTTCTATTATTTATACTAATATTGAAGGAATAAGATTAATTAGAGTTTTTAATTTAAAAGTTCCTGTTTGTTCATATGATGATTATCTTAAAAATATAGATAATGAAGCTTATTATTCTTTAATATCCAAATTATTAATTAATAAAATATATGATAGTAAAAATATTTCTAATTCATTATCTGAAATAAATCAACTTTATTTAATGAATTCTTTAAATTTTATGGCACATAAAAATTATAATGAACTTTTATCACAAGGTTTATTATGTTATTTAGGATTTATGAAAAATAAAATTTTTTGTATTGAACCTCAAAAATTTAAATTAAATCAAGACGAAATTAATTTCTTATATAAATTAATACTTAAAGAATCAATAAATGAAATAATGACAATATTATTACCAAAAATATATGATTTAAATAAAATTTTTTATTCAAATGATTCATTTGAAAATATTTCAATGAATCCTATTCAATTATCAATGGGAGAAATTAAAAAAGATTCTATTTACTTAATGGATAATGGACAATTTTTTGATTTTCATATAACTTTTGGTCCAAAAAGTAAAGAAAGAATAAAATTATTTTTTGGAGAAAAAATGACTCCTGAAATTGTTGGTACATATTTTCATAATGAAATAAGTGTTTTTGAAAATAATATTAATAAAGATAATTTTGAAATTGAATCTTGTAATGATGCAATTGGTTATTTAAGATTTAAAAAATGTAATTTATATCAAGATGTTTTTTTTTCTTTTGAAGGAACTTTAAGTGAAAATATTATAAAAAGTTGTATGATTTTAGATGATTTTTGTCCTTGGTTTTCTAAAACTTATGGTGAATGGATGAAAAAATTAAAATATTAAAAAAAAATAAGAGTTAATTATATAAAATGTATATTTTCAATATTATAAAATATATAATAAATAAAATGTTGGAATAATCCAAAAAAATTTTACTTTTTTAAATATGAAAAAAATTATATTTTATTATTATAATTTTTTCCAATTTTATATGGATTAATTTTCTTTTTTTTTGGAAGGGATGATATTGGCTTTTGGATTTGAATTGTATGATTATTAATTGTATTATTTCCATTATCAAAATTACTTTTTAAATAATTTTTTTTAATATATAATTGAGCATAATTTGAATTTAAAGGATGAAAATTATTATTATTATTATTTATATATTTATTTATATTTTTATAATATTCTTTTTTATTTGATTTATGATTATTTACTTTATATTTTCCTAATCTTTGATTATATATTGTTTTAGCATTCATTGTTAATGATGATGATGAAATATGTTTTTTATTATTTTCAATTGAACTACTTTTAAAATACATATTTTCTTTTTTTAAATTTCTAGATTTTTTAATATTATTTTTATCTTTAGAACTTATATTATTCATATTATTATTTTTTATTTCTTTTATTTTTTTAACATTATTATATTTATTATTATTCATTTTATTTACCCAAAAAGAAACATCATCTAAAACACTATGTTTCTTAATATCAATATTAGAATTTGATCTTCCTTTAATTTTAATATTATTTTTATTTCTTGATTTAGACTCACTATTAATTTTGATATCTCTATCAGAATTATGATTAATACTATTTCCCATATTATATTTTTTTACTTTCATACTATATTCTATTGCTCTTTGAGATTTACTTTTAATATAAGCAATCCAATCTTTTTCTTTTTTATTTATATTTTTATTATTATTATATTCAGAATTATTTATATTACTAACAGTTGAATATTCTCTATCAGATAAATCATTTATTATTTTATGTTTTTGAAGATGATTATTATTTATTGTTTTGTTTGTATAATCTGAATTTAAGGAAACATTTCTTTTTTTTTTATTGTAATTTCTATTATATTGAATCATTGTATTTGAAATATTATTTTTATAAATTGAATTATATTGTTTTGAATGATTTTTATTATTACTATAATTATGATTATTTCTTGAAATTGATGATGATTTTTTTAAAGGAATTGGAAAAATATTTTCTTGAGAATTATTTTCATTTACTTTTATTATTCTTTCTGTTTCTGGGATATTATTAATTATTAAACTATTCATTTTATTATTTTTATTTGTTAATAAATTCATTTGTAAATGTTTATTAAGAATAAATTTACTTAATGGTAATTGTGTTAAATTTTCTTTATTATTTGAATTATTAAATATTGATGTATTTCCACTTTTACTTTGATGAAGTATTAAATTATTATTTCTTGTTTTATTTTGCTATATAATATTAATTTATTTTAATTTACTTGTGATGAAGGATTTATTGGAATTTGTTGTCTATATAATATTTCTAATCTTCGATATAATTCTATATATTTAAAATGGGCCCCTCCTTCATAGAAAAGTTGTTCATTATTTTCTCCATAATATATTCCTTTGTATTCATGCATTTTATACTTAAATTTAAATTATTAATTTTTATAAAATATTTAATTTATTATTTTATATTTTTTATTTATATTTAATATTTTTAACAATTATGATTAACCAAAATAAAAAC
>Ga0256407_10005746_pt1 | contig 19619 bp, 12 predicted proteins | sample RumenRJG_04DNA_FD_193489 | JGI IMG/M metagenome (GOLD analysis project Ga0256407, IMG submission 193489) | Bovine rumen microbial communities from Lethbridge, Alberta, Canada - RJG_04 | ecosystem: Host-associated > Mammals > Digestive system > Stomach > Rumen | place: Canada: Alberta... | reverse complement strand
CTTCAACGAGGGCATCTGCCCCGTCGTCTATCGTCAGGGCTCGCTCGGCGCATCGGGCGACCTGGTGCCGCTGGCACACCTGTGCCTGCCCCTGGTGGGTCTGGGCGAGGTCGAGATGGACGGCCGCATCATCACCGGTGCCGAGATGCTCAAGGCCAAGGGCTGGGAGCCCATCCATCTGGCCAGCAAAGAGGGCTTGGCACTGCTCAACGGCACCCAGAACATGGGTTCGTTCGCCGTGTGGGCTGTGCTGCACGCTATGAAACTCAGCGACTGGGCCGACCGCATCGGCACCATGTCGCTCGAAGCCTATGACGGACGCATCGAGCCGTTCACTGAGGCCGTCCACCTGGTGCGTCCCCACAAGGGCCAGCTCGAGACCGCTGCCCGCATCAAGGAGTTGCTCCAGGGCAGCGAACTCATCGCCCAGCCCAAGGTGCATGTGCAGGATCCCTACTCGTTCCGCTGCATGCCGCAGGTGCATGGCACCGTCAAGGACACCATCCGCTATGTCAAGAGCGTGATTGAGACCGAGATCAACAGTGCCACCGACAATCCCACCGTCTGCCCCGACGAGGACCTCATCATCAGTGCCGGCAACTTCCACGGCGAGCCCATCGCACTGCCCATGGACTTCCTGGCCATGGCCCTGAGCGAGCTGGCCAACATCAGCGAGCGCCGCATCTACCGCCTGGTGAGCGGCACACGCGGCCTGCCCGACTTCCTGGTGGCCAACCCAGGTCTGAACAGCGGCTTCATGATCACGCAGTACACCGCCGCCAGTGTGGTGAGCCTCAACAAGAGCCTGGCCATGCCGTCGAGCACCGACAGCATCCCCTCGTGCCAGGATCAGGAAGACCTGGTGAGCATGGGTGCCAACGCCGCCATCAAGCTCTACAAGGTGGTGTTCAACACCGAGCGCGTGCTCGCCATCGAGCTGTTCAACGCCGCCCAGGCACTGGAGTTCCGCCGTCCGCTCAAGTCGTCGCCCGCCATCGAGCAGCTGCACGCCGACTTCCGCCAGGTGGTGCCCTTCATCAGCGACGACGACGTGATGTATCCGCACATCGAGGCCGCCATCCAGTTTATCCGCAACAACTAATCAGATGAAACTGTTAGTCAAGAATATCGCCACCCTGGCGGGAGTTGACCGCCAGGCGTTGCTGCGCCGCCAGGGCCGGCAGATGAGCGAGCTGACCGTCATCAACGACGCTTATCTGCTGGCCGAAGATGGTGTCATCGCCGACTTTGGCAATGAGGCCGACCTGGTCATGCCCGAGGGCGATGTCGCCGTCATCGATGCCGAGCGCGGCACTGTGCTGCCCAGCTGGTGTGACTCGCACACCCACATCGTCTATGCCGGCAGCCGCGAGCAGGAGTTTGTCGACAAGATCAATGGCCTGAGCTATGCCGAGATAGCCCGTCGCGGCGGCGGCATCCTCAACAGTGCCGATCGCCTGCACGCCATGAGCGAGGACGAGCTCTATGAGCAGGCCATGCAGCGCGTGCGCGAGGTCATCGCCAAGGGCACGGGAGCCATCGAGATCAAGAGCGGCTATGGCCTGAACACCGACGACGAGCTCAAGATGTTGCGCGTCATCCGACGCATCCAGCAGAACACCCGCTTGCGCGTGGTGAGCACCTTCCTGGGTGCCCATGCTGTGGGGCGCGCCTACGCCGGTCGGCAGGCCGAGTATGTCGACATGCTCATCGCCGAGATGTTGCCCGCCGTGGCCGCCGAGCATCTGGCCGACTACGTGGATGTGTTCTGCGACGAGGGCTTCTTCACGCCCGACGAGACAGGCCGCATCCTCGAGGCCGCACTGCACTATGGCATGCGCGGCAAGATTCACGGCCAGGAGTTGGCCGACAGTGGCGGCGTGGAGGTGGCTGTGCGGCACTGCGCCCTCTCGGTCGACCACCTGGAGAGCATGACCGACCGCGACATCGAGCTGCTACGCGGCAGCGACACCATGCCCACGGCTCTGCCCGGCACATCGTTCTTCCTGAACATGCCGTTTGCCCCGGCCCGCAAGATGATTGAGGCCGGACTGGGCGTGGCCATCGCCAGCGACTACAACCCCGGCTCCACACCGTCGGGCGACATGAAGTTTGCCGTCTCGCTGGCGTGCATCAAGATGCGGCTGCAGCCCGCCGAGGCCATCAACGCCGCCACCATCAACAGCGCTTACGCCATGGGCGTGAGCGACAGTTACGGCAGCATCGCGCCCGGCAAGGTGGCCAACTTCTTCATCACCCGGCCCATTGCGAGTGTCGACTTCATCCCTTACGCCTACACTACGCCCATCATCGCCCGCGTCTTCCTCGCCGGCGAGGAGCAGTGAAAATGGCGAAAAAGAACCGTCCCCAATCCGCCATTTTGGCGAATTGGGGACGGTTCTTTTTCGCCATTTTTTGCCCTATAGCCACGGGTTTTTATATTTATAAGTTTTCAACTTCTGTCCTCCACACTTGGTGTGTTGTGTATATATGCAATAATTGAGACGAATCGAGCTAAATTTAACATATTAACAAATATTAACACCAAAAACATTGATTATTTCAACATATCGTGCTAAATTTGCAGCGAAAAACTATTATTTATTCAAGATTTTAAGATTTAGGGGATTCAAATAGCTTGATGCCTTTTATTGTTAAATAGCTTAAAATCAATAACATTTCTACATCTTGAGCTAGTGGGCTAGACCGTCGTTTATGGCAGCAGCACTAGTCGGGTATCACGTCGATTTTTCTTTTTGTTATTTAAATAAATATATAAAACTATTCGCTTATGGAAAAACTAAACATTTTGCAGATAATGCCTCGATGGCGCATGGCAGTCTTGCTGGCCGTGGTCGCCTTGGTCGGCATCAGAGTGTGTGGCGAGGGGCTTCCGGCACCGGTCTATCCCGTTGTGCACGACCGCCAGTGGTATGAAGAGCGGAACTTCATCTATCAGTGGACCGATGAGCGTGGCATCAGCCACTACAGCAACCTCCTGGAGACGGCCACCAACCCGCACCAAATCGAGGCCATGCTCAAGTATGTGTACACCAACCCCGAGATTCCGGGACTGCTCTACGCCATCCCCGACTCGGCCGGCAGGGAGAACATCTACCCTTATATGTTGTCGCGCGCCGACTTCCCGAACTACAACTTCAGGGCCGATTTCGACAAAGGAAGAGCCGATGGTTCCTGGACACGAACCACCTGGGAGGACATCCCCATCCGCGCTAACAACCTGAGCACCATCATCGACTATGAGCGCCATGTCGACACCCACAACTTCACGGGTGACATCCCGCAGGGTGACTCCCGCTGGGACTTTGAGAACGGCCTCAATGCCGGCACCAATGGCCAGGGGGCCTGGGGCCTGGGGCTGTGTGGCGGCCAAGCGCGCGTGCCACAGCCCAACGAGCATGGCTTGACCGTGTTCCTGGTCAAGATGAAGGACACCTACGAATATACTGATGCCGGCAAGCCCTTACACACCTATTCCAGCGGTACGCCCGAGACCACGCCCACACCGCTCACGCTCGCCATCACCGACGAGATTGAGTCGGTGACGCTGCTCACCAACTTTGTGCGCATCGAGGACTTTGAGCGCGACGCGAGCGGCCAGCGCATCATGGACAGCAACTATATGTACAACCACAACTCGGGCACGCTCTACAGCGTGAGCGATGACAACATCAACCGCTTCTACTTCATCGCCAAGGGCACGCCGCGACAGTCGGTCAAGATGCCCACCAAGCCGCTGTTCGAGGAGTTCAGCCCCATCGGGTCGCTGGACAATGCCATGGAGGGCGACTTCTACCGCGAGCTCATGGGCGGCAAGACCTACACGATGAAGCACGACTGCTCGAGCGTGCCTGAGCAGGCTCATGCCTTCTCGACCCACGGTCTGCTGAACCACCAATCCGCCGACCACCGCAAAATTAAGGGTATGGCCCTGTGGATTCCGGACTATCGCATGGAGTACTGGACCTGGGGCGGACCCAATGACTATTCTCCTCGACCCGGCGACGTGACCAGCCGCGAGGGACTGGGGCGCGACAACTTCAAGATGTATGTCGCCAAAAAAAATAACGCTCCCATCGAGTCTTCGCGCGTCTATCGCGTGATTCGCTACTTCAACTACAATCCTCATCACATGCCCACGCTGGCACTCTACACCTGCCAGCTCGAGGCGTCGGCCCAGCCCATCAGCGACTGGGACGGCACAGTCGAGGAGAAACGCAAGTATGACGTGACACTCGACTGGACCACCACGGTGAGCAAGATTGCCTCGGGCAACCTCATCCCCGAGGACTTTGAGGTCTATGAGGTGATTAATGGTGTACGCAGTGCCGAGCCGCTGTTCACCTTCACCTACGGCAGCGACGGTTACTGCACGGTCAACCAAAAGAACAGCGACCCCGTGCAGGCATCGCCGGCAACCAAGTACCGCGAGTATCAGCACACCTATCCGGTGCAGCAATATGAGGATCACGGCTACTGGATCAACTACCAGATTTACGCCCGGGTGCACAAGGAGGAGGGAGTCCCCGAGAGCTTCGAGCCGGTGCTCTCCAACATCGACCGCGTGTGGATTCCGCCTCTGGCGGTGCCCTCGTCCATCCAGATGCGTGCCGAGGCACACACGTCCAGTGCCTACGACCCGGTGCGTGAGGTCAACCGCTATGTCAACACCATCCGCATCACCAACAACCCGCAGAGTCCCATCATGGTCAGCCTCATCCACGACCGCAACGAGGATATGACCTACTATAAGGACGAAGGGCATTATGGCCCGTATGACCCGAGCAACGCTACCGTTCACCCGCAGTGGGTGGATGACGGCCACGGCTCGGAGATCATCGTCTATCGCTACGACCGCTTGAATCCTGCCGAGAAGACCAAGATTGCACAAATCTACTTCCACGGCACCAACTCGACCAGCGATCTGGCCCCCAGCGTCAACGCCAAGACCTACAGCGAGTTCCACCGCTTCGATGTGCGCATGAGCAACCAGGCCGCCAGTGCTCAGGACGGCGAATACGTCTACAAGAAGGGGGAGACATACCCCTGGACGCAGCGCACCGTCACGACCTACACCGTGCCCGCCAGTGCCGACGAGGCTGCAGCAAAGGCCGCCCTGGCCACAGTGCGTGGTGCCACACCGTTGAGCTTTAAGTCCTACGGCTATCCGTTGGGCCTGGCCGATGGTGACAAAGATGTGGGCGGTGCCAACACGCTGTACGACGGCCTGATGATTACCGACGTGTTTGAGGAGTCCACCAAGTTCAACGACCATCCCGACCACTACGACTACATCGCCGAGTTCCACCAGTGTGTCAACCCCGACGGCATCAAATATCCCGAGAGCACCTGCTACAGCAACGATGTCATGGTGGATGTCTTCAAGACCATCAGCGAGTCGGCCGAGCACACCTTCACTCAGGCCGAGGTGGATGCCGACACCAGCCACGGGCTGGAGCTGGGCTACGAGGCCGGACTGACAGTGACCAACATGCAGTATCTGCCCCAGGTGGCACGCTACGACCTGAAGTCGCGCGAGAGCGAGAGCAGCGGCGTGAGCGGTGTCGACAGTTATGCCGAGAAGGACACGCCTAGCAACTACCTGGTGTTCTCGCAGCGCCAGCGTGTGAGCGAGCCGGACGCCAACCAGACCATGATCAACATTCCCGACCGTTCGCGGCAGGCATCGCTGATCACCCATCAGGACTATGTGCCCGTGCTCACCGCCAACCTCATCAAACGTGCCGAGTGGATTCTGGGTCAGGAGGCCACCATCGAGGAGAGCACCTATGGCAGCAACTACCACGGCACCGACAACACCAAGGTGGAGCTGAAGAAAGACACGCGTCACCCGGAATATGAGGACATCATCAACGAACTGGGTGGAGATTACGACATCAGTGGCGAAACGTGGGCCGAACACTCGCCCGTGGGCTATGGCAGCGATGACGAATTCTACGGCTATTTCATGACCGTCGAGAGCGACATGTCGCGCGATGTCGAGGTCTATGGTGTGCGCGTGTGGCGCACCCGGGCCAGCGACCACGAGGGCAAGCCCGAGGACGTGCTGGTCAACGAGTGGTTTGCCGGCGACAACAGCGGCAATGGCCGTATGAGCATGCCCAAGTCGTGCTACTTCAAACCCACCCTTGACGACGAAGGCAAGTTGCGGGTGGCCATGAAGGATGCCTTCCGCGGCCCCAAATTGGAGACTTACCAGAGCAGCGCCGATGTCAGACCCACCTACATCGTGCGGTTCTATGGCCGACTCAAGGAGGGTGCGTCGCCGCGCCGCGCGCCGCGCCATGCGCCTGGCGATGCCACCGCGCTCGTCAAGACCTACTATGTGTCCGAGAGCCAGCTCACGGCCGATGCCGAAGACGAGATTGTGACTGCGGTCGACCGTCTGGCCATCGGCGGCGAGGTGGTGAGTGTCCGCTACTACGACACGATGGGCCATGAGAGCGACCGACCGTTCGACGGTGTCAACATCATCGTCACCACGCTGGCCGACGGCACTCGCCTCACCCACAAAGAGTTTAATCACTCAGAATCCAGATAGTTTATAAAAGAAGTAATAGTTTTATCATTATTGTGGGCCGACATGTCGCGACGACACGTCGGCTCTTTTTTTTACCTCGTTGAAACTGCCCCGGCTGTCGCCGCATCACTGACCACCAAGGCAACGACCCCCTCTCCCCCGACAGAGGAAAGAAAAGAGTGACCGCTGAACTGAAAGCTGAATTGTCTGCATCTTAAGCTCAGGGTGGGGTCGATGGTCGATGAAAGATTGAATCAAATATGTCCATAATAGGGAAAAAATCCACCGAAAGGCGTGATTTTGTCAGTTTTTATTTGTAACTTTGCCCATGCCATTGAAGATTTTATTTGTTTTATTGGGCATCACAGAGTTAAGTGAACAACCTGACATGGCAGAATCCTGGGCAACTTTTTGTTGCCTAGGTGATTTTGATGACGAAGAAAAGTCCGCCCTGACCATTGAGATCGAGAACAACGAGAAAGGCATTATCGCCCACATCGTCTCCCACGACCTCTAAGAACCGTAATAGCCACATTAACAGCTGTTAAGTTATGGCACGTTTTTTGCTGTAGTAATAATATACGCTGATTAAAATGACATTAGAGAAAGCAATATCATTCGTCATAAATAAAGAAGGCATTGAGATAATTAGCGACGAACGGTTCGTTAATTACCTTAGTGACTTGCAGGCTTTTGAGAGACCTGCAATTAAGCGTATTGTTAATACAATGGTTTCGAATGGCTACGGCCAAAAATTGAAACATTCTTTGGCAACTCAGAGCTATGAACTTGATGTTAATGATACCAAAAACAAACTGGTCCGCATTGAGGGCTTCCAAGAAGACTTAGTAGATTACGTTCTCAACTGCTTTCTTTTCGTAACAAGAAAGACATCATCTGTGCCAATCATGCCGTCAGCGGAAACTTATTCAATGGTAGCAAATCCTCTTGACCCAACAGGAGAATCAAGAAATTACCATTTCCCAACATTGGATTTGTTATATACCCCCCATAAGTTAGATTCTGAAGATTATTTTAATATTTTGCCGTTGCAATCGGCATTGTCGACAAGAGCATTTCAGGAATCCAGAGCAGAACTTCCCGTATGCATGGGTGTTACAGAACAGGACGAAGTGTATGTTGTTGACCTCGCGAAACTGCCTCATTTGTTGATTGCAGGTTCAACAGGTTCTGGCAAATCGGTGTTTATACACTCTATTATTTCATCATTGTTATACAAGTTAGGCCCATCAGAAATTAAATTCGTACTTATAGACCAACATCGCGTTGAGCTTTCGCTATATTCAGATATAGAGAAATTCTTTCTTGCTAAATCAGAATACTCGACAAACTCAGTTCTTTCTGACTTTGAGGATGTCCGCATGACATTGCAATCTTTAATTCAAGAGATAGAACACCGCTATCAATTGCTTGAAAGAGCTTCAACGCGCGACATCATCAATTACAATACTAAATGGAGACAAGTGTTGAAGTCTGAACGAGACGAACAAGGTATATTCAAATTTGAATATCTGCCCAGGATAGTCGTCATTATTGATGAGTTTGCATCCTATGCTCAGAATATATCATATTTCCAAAATCTCATCTCAGAGACAGCTGGTAAAGGCCGAGCAACAGGTGTTCACCTTGTAATTTCTACAAATGCTGTTGGGGCACGCTTGCTCACACCTTCGATTAAATCTCTTTTCCCAGCAAGAGTTGCTTTCAATGTTCCACAAGCACATGAAAGCATCCTTATTCTTGATAATGCTGGCGCAGAGAAACTAAATCATAAAGGAAGGTTGATATTCAAATATGTTGATACAGAAACCTGTCTGCAAAGTCCATATGTTGATGTTGCTGACACTATGCGCCTATGTAATTTCATCAAGTCGCAAGAGGATACCGATAATAGTTCATGGCATGAATGCTATGTTTTAGGGCATCCAATCTATGAACCAATAGTAAAAAAACAGCTGCCAAAAGATTTAGACCCACTCTTTGAGGAATGTGCTCGATGGATTGTTAAAAGCGATACGGCTAGCACATCTGCACTCCAGCGAAAATATGAAATTGGCTACAATAGAGCTTGCAGAATTATGGATCAGCTTGAAGCTGCTGGTATAGTCGGTCCTGCAATGGGAGGTAGACCCCGAAAGGTATTGCTTTCGCCAATGGATATAGACGATTTGTTTGCTAGCATCCAGCAATTTTCAAAACCAGTTGCTAAGCCATCTCTGAAAACATGTGAACAACAAACGGCAAGTCCGCTCCCTAAAACTAAAATAAGGTTTAGCGGTTGGGCGCAAAACATCATTCTTCTGATACTCTTGATTATAATAATATTAGCTTTCATTTTTGCGAAATAAATATGTCGAAACTGAGTAACAAAGCGTTTGCTATCATGGCAATGTGCGAAGAAACAAAGAAACCTTTCGGGATAACTGTTGACCCGAAAGAGGGCTATTGTGTCTTTCACTGGGCTTTCAAAATTAGGCCAGGACAGGGAGCGCGTGAAGGCTATGACAAAATACATGTCAAAGGCGGAGTCATGTATGCCCCGGAGTTCAACGGTTGCCCACATTGCGGAGCAAAAGCTTTTTATATATGTGCTCGATGTGGCAAGGTTGTTTGCTATCACGAGCAAGAATATGTCACTTGCCCGAACTGTGGCAACGCCAGTTCGCTACGACCGCAAAAAGAAGTGGATTTAAGCGGAGGAGGATTCTAAAGATTAAGTTTAACAATATATACACTGATACATATGACAGAATTAAAAGCCAACGATTTAGTCAGCCTAACCAATGGCTCAAAAGCTAAAGTCATTAAAGAGTTAGGACGAGGCGGACAAGGTATTGTCTACCTCGTGGAACTGGCTGGGCAGAAGATGGCTCTCAAATGGTACATCAACGCCCCGAACGACACCTTCTACAAAAATCTTCAATCAAACATTGCTGATGGCGCACCGTCCGACGCTTTTCTTTGGCCGGAATACCTAACCGAAAAGCAGAAAGGAACTTACGGCTATGTAATGAAACTGCGTCCACAAGGTTACTACGAGTTCGGACACTATCTGCTTGCAAAGGTGCAGTTCAAGAGTTTTGAAACTGTCGCCAATGCTGCCATGAAGATATGTCAAGGCTTTAAGGACTTACATCTTAAAGGTTTAAGCTATCAAGACTTGAACGATGGCAACTTCTTCATTCATCCCGACACCGGCGATGTCCTTATCTGCGATAATGATAACGTATTCCCACAAGGTGAAATATCGGGCATCATGGGCAAAGCTCGCTATATGGCACCTGAAATCGTGTGTGGCAAAGCCATGCCCGACAAGTTCAGCGACCGCTACTCACTTGCTGTAGTGCTGTTCATGCTATTCTTCGGCAATCATCCTTTGGAGGGCTCGCGTGTTCTAGCTTGCCCTTGCATGACCGAAAAGTTTGAGAAAAAATTCTATGGCGAAGAGCCCATCTTCATTTACGACGAGAAGAAGTCTGAAAACCGTCCCGTTAGAGGCGTGCATAACAACGTGCTGCGTCGCTGGCCGATTTATCCTGAAGCATTGCGCGAGGCGTTCATCAAGAACTTTAGCGAAAATTGCTTGAAGAACCCGCAAAAGCGCACTATCGAAGCCGACTGGCAACGCATAATTCAGCAGCTTCGAGACAGTTTGTTGCGTTGTCCGAGTTGTGGTGAGGAAACTTTCACCACCGATGCGGCAAGCAAATGTATGTGTTGCGGCAAACCTATGACTTTTGCCGGCACACTGCGCTTCCCGAACCGTGACATATTGCTCACTCCAGGTACACGAATTTATGTAGACTTGGATAACAACCCCGACATCGAAGTAATCTCTGTGCCGGGTGATAAATTCCCAGTACAACTGCGCAACCTCACCGCCAACAAGTGGACGGTTGAGACACCAAGCGGAAAATTACGCGCCATAGAGTCTAACGCCTCTTTCCCTGTCAAGGCTGGACTGAAAGTGAGCATCATCGCCACAAACAAATCTACTCACCAAAGCGAATTAGTTTAATCATCAAATAATTATTAATTATGGGACTACTTGATAATGAAAGACCTATAAGAAGAAAAATGATTTTGTTCTTCTTGATTGACAAGTCGGGCAGTATGTTCGGCAAGAAAATTGGCAGCGTGAACGATGCCATTGAAAATGTATTGCCATTGATTGGCGAAATCTCTGATGAGAACCCCGACGCAGAAATCAACGTCGCAGCACTGGAGTTTTCAACAAGCACTCGTTGGCTTTATGATGAACCAAAAGATGCAAAAGAGTTCATCTGGCAACAAGTGGAAGCAGAAGGCATGACATCACTCGGAGAGGCTTGCGTAGAGCTTAACAGAAAACTGTCAAGGAAAGACGGTTTCATGTCATCACCTAGCGGTTGCTATGCACCTGCAATCATTCTTCTCTCTGACGGTGGTCCGACAGACAACTTTGAGGCAGGTCTTTCCCAACTGAGAAACAACAGCTGGTTTAAGAGCGCAATCAAGATTGCCATTGCCATCGGTGACGATGCCGACAAGGATATCCTCAAAGAGTTCACCGGCTCACTTGAGGCTGTGATTACAGTTCATAACCTCGACGCACTGAAGAAGATGATCCGCATTATCGCCATCACTTCTTCACAGATTGGTAGCAAGAGTTCCACCGCAACCGATGAGACCAAGCAAGAGCAGGTTATCAAAGAAGTGCAACAGCAAGCACAAGATGTTGATGGTGCAGAAGCAGCCAATACTGCCGCACCTGCATCGGGCGACTCATACGACGATTGGGATTAACACCTGCTTCTAAACTTGAATAATGAAAAGAATTGTTCATTATTGTCAAGGGGAAAGCCATAAGTCATCCGGCAAACCATGCCAAGACTGCGCTTATGCCGAGAGTTCTCACGACCTATCCATTGCCATTGTGTGTGATGGACATGGCGGAGAACGCTATTTTCGCAGTCAATTTGGCTCGGAAGCTGCTGTCAAAGTCACCAAAAATGCGGTTAAGGATTTCCTAAACAACTTGGACTACTCCTCATATACTCGTGATAAACGAGCACCGCTATTTGTTGGTGAAAAATTCACTGATTATATTGCAGAGAATGCTCCTGCAGAACATGCTGATATTGCCGAGCATCAAGCTCTCATGTGGCTGTTCTCGAATATCATCAGTGAATGGAACAAGGAGATTGCCAATGATGCTAGAAGTCGAGACTTAACCGAATGGGAACTTGCTCACGTAGAGCAACAGTATCTCAATGAATTTGAAGCCAAACGGCAAGACTCCGAAGCCACTTTCGAGAAAACCTACGGTTGCACACTTATGGCTTACGTGCAAACCAATGATTTTTGGTTCGCATTCCATATTGGTGACGGAAAATTTGTGGCATTTGATAATGACAATGGCACATTGGCTTGTTCGCAACCCATTCCATGGGATGAGCGTTGCTTCTTGAACAAAACTACTTCGATGTGCGATTCGAATGCCATTGAACGATTCCGTTACTGTTATCAAGGTGACGGTCACTTCCCGCTTGCAGTATTTCTTGGCTCTGATGGACTTGATGATTCTTATGGCGACGGAGAGCATTTGTATAATTTCTATATTGAAGTTTTCAAATTGCTCATAAGAAAAGGTTATGAAAAAACCATGAAGACTTTGCAGCACGACTTGCCGGAAATCAGCAAGGTAGGCAGCAAAGATGATATGTCAGTTGCGGCCATCTATGATGACAGCAATCCCATAGAAACATTCCTGTTGCTCACAAATTATCAAGAAAGTCAGCTAACAAAGCAAGCGCAGTCGCTTGAACTGAAGATTGCAGAGTTAGAGCAGAAGATTAGAGATTTCGGCGACCCCGAAAGACTGGTTAAAGCAGAACTAATCAATCTGCAATATGCCAAGAATGATTTGCAGCGTGCTAAAAAGAATTATAAAAAGAACAAGAATAAACTAAAAGCCATCAAGACAGAACGGACAAAGTTCAAGAATAAGAACAATGTTCAAGACGAGCCTGTTGTGGCACAAGAATCTATCATTTTGCCATCTGATGGTCTCGATTCAGAAAACAACATGGCTACAGAATAAGCGATATGGGTACTTGTAAGTATTGTGGTAAAAGTGCTGGCTTGTTCTCTCACTCTCACAAAGAGTGTGAGGACAAGCATAGCATTGCTTTGCATGACTTCACGGCAGTTTTGAAATCTTACTTTCAAGGTAGGGCCACTGCCACTGATATTCAAAACGCAAGAGCCGGGTTGAAAGCAAACAGCTTTTTATCAGACGAGGACATCTGCAACATGACGGATGCAGAGATACGACAATATACTGCAAGTATTCATCGCCCATTCTCTCCGAGTCAAATGCACTTGATGGACGACCTTTTGAATGCTATCGGTGTACCGTACAATCAAGTAAATGCAAATGGCGCGGTCGATGAGTTCACCAAAAAACTCATGAAAGGTTTTATGGTGGAATACTTTACCGACAAGCTCACGCTACCTGTTGCCCAATCGCGTTGTCATAAGGTCTTGACAAAATTCCCAATGTCTCAAGACAACATTGAGGACGCATATCTATATGTCCTCAATCGTGCCGTAACAAATTTCCTCAATAACGGAATGATTAGCAATGACGAGCAACAAAAAATCGATGATTATGTAAATACTCTTGCTCTTCCGTTGAACAACCTGCCGGCGCAGTATCAAGACAGCGAGATCAGTAAGATTGGGCAAGTTGCCATAATAAAAAGTATTCAGCGTGGAGTCGTTCCTCACACCAATCTTTCTGCTCCTATCATTCTTGGACGCAACGAAACCATTCTCTGGATTTACAATGGTGTGAGCTTCTATCAAGAGAAAATCACGAAAGAATGGGTCGGTCGCAGTGGCGGTTTTAGCTTCCGAATAATGAAAGGTGTGTATTATCGAACAGGAAGAATGAAAGGACATCCAGTTGAGCATAGCTCAATGGAGCTTCAAGGCCAAGGCTCATTATTCATAACCAATAAAAACTTGATTTTCTATTCTCCATCAAAAAGCACCAAAATTCCGTTCAGCAAAATCATCGGACTGACACCGTACTCTGACGGTGTGGAAGTACATAAAGACGGAACAAATCAAAAAAGAATGACAATGCAGGGCTTCGACCCTTGGTTCTTAATGAACCTTCTATCGCAGATAAATAACATATAAAAATTCTATTTATGGCTTCACAATCCATACATTTACGAAATGTGCTTGGAAACGTTGCTCCTTCGGGGCTTTCTGACATCGAAAGACGTTTAGCGTTTTTCCAAATGTCTATTGAACTGGAGCGCAAGAAAGAACCCGACATTAATAACTATCATGAATATCCCATTAACTATAAAAGCGAAAAGTTAATGGTGATAGACTTCCCTTGTAATTATCAGTTTAACCAATTATTCAACGATAACAAAGACTCACAAAAGACCAAATGGCCAAAAGATTTGTACATTGGATTGGTCGTAATATTAGACAGCAAGGCTTATCGGCTCCTTAATATGACAATCGCATTTGAGGACTTCAAAGATATTGACACTGAAGAAGAACTCTTACCGGTACCTATCAATAACTTTGAAGTCAATTTGCGAGAAGCTGCAAAACTTGAAATGCAACCGGAGCAAATCGATTCGCTAAATAATAGATTAAGTGCCGTAAACTCTTTCAGAGAAATACTTTCTCTATTGAAAGAAATTATATCGCCCAATATAAAGCTTCAAAATAGCATTTATTTGGCTCTTAGCTCTAAGAGCATTGAACTTAGCCAAATCTATTCTGAACTTAATAATGTGCGTCTAAAGAATGCAATACAAAGTCGGAACAGCCTTTTATATGCTTTTTTAACTAATGCAGCAATAGACAATCTCATAGAGGATGTAAATCCTGATGAAATAATCCGCATCACAGATTTAGACAACTTCCAGCTTCAAGCTGTTGTCAAAGCGTTAAGTTCGAGAATATCTGTTATAACCGGTCCTCCGGGAACTGGCAAAACGCAAGTTATAGAAAATATATTAGCAAATGCTTTATTAAGAGGCAAAAAAGTTCTTGTAGCAAGCAAGAACAACAAAGCCGTTGATAATGTCAAGGAGCGATTTGACATAATTGATGAGACAGGCTATTTTATTCGCTTCGGAGCAAAACGCTTTATCGAAGAAACAACAAAACCTGAAATGAATCGTGTCGCATCACAAATTTCATCCATTAGGAACAGTGATGCCGAAGACCAATATAATCAGTACATAAGATACTATACTTATTGCGTTCAGCAAATTTCCAAAATTAACCAAGAATTTCAGAGGAAATTGCGGCTGGCAAGAGAACTGCCAACAATCGCATCGCAAATTGATGCAAAGAAGCAGCGGAAGCAGCAGTTGCTAAATGAGCATAATCAGAAACTTGCTTTTGTAGAACAGTCGTTCAATGACATTCAAAACGGCAAAGTCGTTCCGGCAAACACGATTAATGCTTTATCATCAAAAATAAAAAAGCAAAAAAATGAAATCAGTTCAAAGTTGAGCGGATTCTTCGGCTTTTGGAATAAACTGACATCAAACAAAAAATATGCATCGATACTCTTAAATATTTTTGAAGATTTCCCATGCCAACTTAAGGAAATAATTCAAGAACGAGACATTAAGTCCGAGGTGTCAGAGTTCAGAGAACTGGCAGATTTCACGTCTTATTGTGATACTATTCTTAATGTGTTAAACCAAGTTCTTGCATACCATTCGTCAATAAGCAAAGAAAATAGTTCATATCAACGGAACGATAAATCGATAAGCAATGAAATCTTGGTTTTAACTAACGACTTCAACAAAAAGAAATCAATACATGACGATATTGAATCTCGTCAATCTGTCCTCGTTTCGGAATCGAATAAACTCAAAAAATGGATTAAAGAGAATGGCAAGCAGATAATGCGCATTTGCATCAGACATTATCTTACTCAAGATGGCGCTCAAACTGCCATTTCAAATTATAAACCATATCTTTCGAGCAACGTATGGAAATCCAGTGAATATAAAGATTATGAGCATCATTGCAATCGTTTTTTAGAAACGATACGTATGTGTTCTGTAACAAGTCTATCTGCTAAAAACGCCTTGCCTTTGACCTCTGAATTATTTGACATTGTTGTCATCGATGAGGCTTCGCAGTGTGATGTAGCTTCCGCTATTCCTTTGATTATGCGTGCAAAGCAGCTTGTTGTCATTGGAGATCCCCAACAACTTAAGCATATCTCGGCGGTTAAAGCGGATGAAGAAAATGCGATTCGCCAACACTTGGGTTTGGCTGCATCGCCATATCTTCAATATGCCGATTGTTCTTTATGGGACTATTGCTGTAACTTTATCAGCAATACTACGAATGGTATGAAAGAACCCTTGATGTTGCAATGTCACTATCGCTGCCACCCAAATATTATCGCCTACGCTAATGATATGTTCTACGGTAGTGGCAGTGTGGGAAAGCTGGAGATATGCACAAGAATAAACAAACTTAAAGGCGACCCGCAAGGAATTGTGATTGTAAATGTGGTTGGTAGACAAACTTCTGATGTCGTTAATATTAACGAACAAGAAGCACGAAAAGCCGTTGACATCGCTTGCCAAGTAGCGAGACAATATCCAGATGTTTCAATCGGTATCGTAACCCCCTTTAAGCATCAAGCGGAACGGATAAACCAACTTATCCCAGACCAATTCGTCCATCGTATTGATGCGAATACCGTACATAAGTATCAAGGCGATGAGAAAGATATTATGATTTACTCCCTTGTCGTAACTGATAACTCACCAGACCGAAAGATTAATTGGATTGATAATTCAATCCCAAATCTTGTTAATGTTGCTGTTACTCGTGCGAAAAGCACGCTATATGTAGTTTGCAATGAGAACTATATTTATTCGCACTCACCTGCAAACAAACCGTTAGGTCATTTAGTCAGAACTAAAGCATAATAACTATGTATAACCGAAATATTCTTAACGATATACAAGAGGCAATCGATACAGGTGCAACCATTGAGATCGAATACACCAAGTATGGGGGTGATTATTCAATCCGCAAATTAAGTGATGTCGAATATTCTTCTGGTCGAGGCAATTCTTATATAGAGGCATTTTGCCATTTAAGACACGAACGTCGCACATTCAAAATCGACCGAATAAGTCGAGTGACTTTCCTTTCTGGTGGTCACGATGAAGAAGACAGCTCTGTTCAATCAGCAATTATTACTCCAATGAACCAAGATGTGCCATATCATTTTGATCCGAGCAAGCGCATCTTTAACCTGTATGGTAACAACTATAATTTTTAATTATGAAGTTATACGAAGCCATATCAGATGCTCTTGACCGATTTGGCTATGAGCAAATCAAGACGGAGAAGTTTGTCAACTTCCTCGCTGACTATCGTGCGTTTGAATTGAAACCGGCCAAAACTATATTGCGTGAGTTTCTTAAAGCAGGATATGGAGAACGAGTTTTCCAATTGAATATTGATGATGCTCCTGACAAACTGCTTAAACTGAAAAGTTTTGGCATGGATTTGATTCAAGCCCATGGTTTCAATGAGATTATTGTCAACTATGTCCTTGATTGCATCAGCTATGGCCTGGGGTGGATAGAACTGCCCCCCGAAGACTTAGACGAGGAACAAGTCAAAGCATCGGTTTGGGTTCGTAACATTCCAATAGCGGGTGAGCAGATTGTAATGATTGCAGTCAAAGGAGGCTCGTTTGATATGGGTGGCACGCCGGAACAGGGAATCTTTGCAGCATTCGATGAGAAACCGTCAATCGAGGTTTCTCTTGATGATTTTTATCTTTGTGAAGTTCCTGTCACACAAAAAATATGGGAAGCTGTGATGGGAGAAAACCCAAGCCATCATCAAGGAGAGAACTTGCCAGTTGAAAGGGTGTCATGGGAAGAATGTCAAGCTTTCATTGAAAATCTCAATTCGATGACAGGTTTCAAGTTCCGTTTACCAACTGAAGCCGAATGGGAATATGCGGCACGAGGCGGCTCAAAAACAACGCATACCAAATATTCTGGTACGGATGATGCAACGCTTAATGATTATGTTTGGCACAAATCTAATAGTGACAACCAAAGCCATGAGGTAAGGAGCAAATCACCGAACAATCTTGGCTTGTATGATATGAGCGGAAACGTATCTGAATGGTGTAATGACTGGTACTTCAATTCCTATGCAAATACATCATCAAGACACAATCCAAAAGGGCCAAGTTCCGGGATGAACAAGGTCTATCGCGGTGGAAGCTGGAATGACAAGCCAATGGGTTGTCGAGTTTCCAAACGCTATAACATGAATCCCAATTATAAAAACAAATTAGTCGGACTTCGACTTGCAGCATCTATACAATAATGAAAACCTACGACGACGAACAATTAAAAGCGATACATGCACAAGGTGGCTACTATTTGGTATTAGCCCCTCCGGGATGTGGAAAGACAGACATCCTTTCAGAAAGGATATTGAAAGCACGCGAGAGTGGTGTGAACTTTGAAGACATGTTGTGTCTCACATTCACAAACCGCGCTTCAAGAGGAATGAAAGAACGTGTTCGTCAGAAAATTGGTGAAGATGCTAATAGTATATTTGTCGGAAACGTACATCGATATTGCTCACAATTCATCTACAACAATTCGATAATTCCTGAAAACTCTGCCATTGTCGATGAAAACGACATGGCTGATATTCTTATTCAGTATGATGACACATTGTTCACGAGAACGAACAAACGCACAAACCGAGTCACTGTCAATAAAGACCTTGTCAACTTGGTTGATAATATTGATGGATTCCTCTCACAGATGATTTTTGGGCATCCTGAACACTCAATTTATTTGCCTAAGTCTGAATACCAACGATATTACGACATTGCATGTGCCGCCAACTTTGATGCAAGAAAAGTTCCCGATATCAAGGTTGTTGATTACAAGATAGTCAAATACACCTTGATGTATCGTGACTATAAAAGAGAAAGAAACATTATGAGCTTTTCCGACATCCTAATATATGCTTATAATGGGTTACTACACGATACAGAAAACGAATTTAAGAAGTACAGCTGGATTCAAGTTGATGAGGTTCAGGATTTGAACGCATTGCAGACAGCCATCATTGATGAATTGCTTGACAAGAGTGGTGATTTCACGGTGATGTATCTTGGTGACGAGCAACAGGCAATATTTTCTTTTCTGGGAGCAAAGCTTGGACAACTCGAACTGCTCAAAAGGAAATGCAAAGGCAACATTCTCTCGCTGGGTAACAATTACCGCTCGCCAGATTATCTATTAGAGGTTTTCAATACTTATGCTCAAGCAGAATTAGGTGTAGACCCTGAATTACTACCCAAACCGATTAGTCATGAGCTAAAAGGGAAATACGATCTCAGTCTTACAGGTAATGATGACACGGAAAAAGAAGACAATCGTGTCAAAGCCATGATTGATTACTATCTGAAGTTTGATGACGAAAGAGTTGCTATTCTTGTGCCAACAAACGATGCCGCAGATAGAATTAGTGACCGTCTTGCAAAGGAAAACATTTCTCACTTTAAGATTTCCGGAACCGATATGTTCAAAACGAAATCTTACAAAACCTTGTCATCGCTATTCTGCGTCAATGCCAACGAGTTTAATTTCTTGGCTTGGGCTCGTTTATTATATGGCATCGGTGCTACTCGTAGCGGTGCAGATGCGAGAGAATACATCAACGACATGAAGCGAATCATGATGATACCATCTGATTTGCTTGAAGAAGAATCATATATTGCACGATTCAACCGAGAGTATTTGTCGAGAGAGTTCGTGTTCTTTGACACCGAAACCACCGGGCTTAATGTGCTTGAAGATGACATTGTCCAGATAGCAGCTTTCAAGGTAAGCGAGGGACATAGAGTGCCTGGCACGGATTTCAATATCTTCATACACACCGACAGGGAAATCCCGAAGAAACTTGGAGATAAAGAAAACCCTCTCATTGAAGC
>Ga0256407_10005745_pt1 | contig 19620 bp, 13 predicted proteins | sample RumenRJG_04DNA_FD_193489 | JGI IMG/M metagenome (GOLD analysis project Ga0256407, IMG submission 193489) | Bovine rumen microbial communities from Lethbridge, Alberta, Canada - RJG_04 | ecosystem: Host-associated > Mammals > Digestive system > Stomach > Rumen | place: Canada: Alberta... | reverse complement strand
ATCGCTGAGTATGCGGCATACCTCAGCTTCCGCACAACGCAAAAGCGGGCCATACGGCCCGCCCGTTTTGCATTTCTCTATTCCGTTCTGAGTGCTTCTACAGGATTCTTCCGTGCGGCCATGCCTGACGGGATGAGTCCCGCGATGTAGGTGAGGAATATGCTGATGAGTATCAGTATTACTCCTCCTGCCGGCGGCAGGATGGCCCTGAGTGAAGCTATCTTGGTGAGATTTAACAGTATGTGGTTGATAGGTATCAGGAGGAGCAGGCTCGCCGCTATTCCTATGACACCTGCGCACAGACCGACTATTATAGTCTCTGCGTTGAATATCCTTGAGATGTCCTTCTTGGATGCTCCGATAGCTCTCAGGATACCGATCTCCTTGGTACGCTCAAGTACCGAGATGTAGGTGATGACTCCGATCATGATCGAGGATACGATCAGTGAAATCGCCACGAATGCTATAAGAACATAGCTGACGGCATTGGTGATCGTCTTGACCGACTTGATCATGACGCCGGTTATATCCGTGTAGCTGATGACCATGTCCTCATCGCCGTTGTCCTGCATCTCCTGATTGTAGTCATCTATATACTTCAGGAAGCTCTCCTTGGACTCAAAGTCCTTGAGATAGAAGGACATCGCCATCGGGTTGGCGAGATCCGCATATCCGAGTTTCCTGAGGTTGGAGTCATAACTCGTCTCCTGTCCTCCGGATACATATGCCGTGATGAGCCGTGTGATCTCATCCTCATCCATCTTCATCTGGAAGGCCGAAGCAATAAGCGACGGATCGACATTGAACTGGCTTCCGACTGCAGCGGCTACCTTGCCGAGAGCAGGGTATACCTCCTGGGCCATCTGCATGGCCTGGATGCCTTCGCCGTACTGTTTGATGCCGTTCTGCACCTCACTGTTGGTCACATACGGATCCACGGTCTGCGACAGACCGTCCTTAAGCATCTGAGCCGGATCGGCCTGTGCCTGCTCTTCTACCATCCTGTTGATCTGTCCGGCAAGAGCTTCTGCCGCCTCCTCAGTCATATCCGGGATAAGAGCCATTATGGCTTCCTTATTTACTCCGGTATTGAGAAGCTGCATGGCCTGATCTGCTGTGATCACACCGCCTGTCTGCTGAGCTATCTGCTGAGCCAGCAGCGCCTGCGCAGCCGCAGGGTCAGATGCAGCAGCTATACCCGCCATGATCTGCGGTCCGGATGCCTTGAGAAGCTCGGCATATCCTTTGAGAAGACCGTTTACTACCTGTGCATGCTTGTCGCTGTTCAGGTTCTCTCCGAGAGCTGCAGTGACAAGATCATCATTGAACCTGAAGTTTGCAGGATCTTTCTTATACTGCTCAACTATATAGTCTATCATTCCGTTGCATCCTGTACGGAGTGCGGAATTGACATCTTCTTCTATCTTCTCCGCTGAGTCCTGATTCATCAGCTTTTTGAGCTCGTCGTCTCCGGTCTTGCGGATTGCCTTTTCGAGCGCCTTCATGTTCATGTTGCCGCCGAACGCCTGCTTCAGCTTGTTCTCGTCGATGCTGATCATGTCATCGAAGCCGAGCCCCTCATCGGTATTGTTGCGGATCGACTCGAAGCTTTTGCCCGAGAAAACGTCAGTGTTCTTGTTGGCGCGCTGTATCCTGACGATCTCTGATTCCTTGGCATAGTCGATCATGTGATGCGTCAGGGCCGGAAGGTATCCTACGCCGGACTCCATGGCATTGGCAGCACTGGCTTCCTTCGCACAGACTATACCGGTTATATGAAGCTTCTCTGAATCCTTGATCAGATTCTCCATGTATGCCTCGTCATCGGTCATATCCTCCCATACAGCATAGGAAGAGTTGCGTCTGAATGTATCGCAGGCATGAACAAGGGCAAACTCCTTGCCGATGAAGTCATCGTAGGTCCATTCGAGCTTTTCATTGGTGTTCTCGACCTCTTTGCCGTTCATGACATCGTTGATCATGTCCTTCAGTTCCTGAGGGTCGCGGAGGCCGAGCGTGTAGACTATGTAGTCATTGAGCTGGTCTTCGCTGTCGAGGACGAGCAGCAGCTCGTTGTACTTTTCAGGCCACTTGCCTGCGAGCACTTTATACTGGGATTTCAGCAGCTTCTCGTTGTCCATCATCTGGAAGAATACGTCTGTGTTCATCATCGAGAAGTTGTTCTGCTGGAAGCCGCTCATATACGACTGCATGATCGAGCCCGGGCTGACTCTCAGCGGGCCGTACTTCATATCCGTCGAGTATATGTTTACGGACAGCCCGTATGAATAATCGTACGCATTGAACCACTTGCCGATTTTGCCCATGTCAGCATCCAGCCTCTTCTTGAATGCCGCGAGGTCATTGCTTCCGACACTTGCCAGCAGATCCGTTATGATCTGCTGCTCATGGATCCGGTCGCCGGATTCCTCACCTTCAGTGTCCTGGGCGTTTGTGGCAAAAGCCGTGATCATGGATGTCATGTCCGCGGTCTCGGACTGTATCGTCAGAGGATAGGACGAGAGTGTATCCTCTTCGAGTTTATCTATGTACTTCTGGAATCCGTTGGATACCGAAAGTATGAGCGCGATGCCGATGATACCGATGCTGCCGGCAAACGCCGTGAGCAGAGTCCTGGCCTTCTTGGTCATGAGGTTGTTCAGCGACAGCTGCAGCGCGGTCTTCATTGACATCGACTTATTATGTCTTCCGCTCGCTCTTCTTGCAGCCCGTTTCGGAACGTCCGCCGCATCAGCTCCGGCCAGTCCTGCCGCTGCTCCTGCTGCAGGAAGGGCTCCTGCACTGAGCATCACAGGCTCTGTTCCCGGTACGAACGGATCGGAGTCGCTGATGACCTGTCCGTCAGACAGCCTTACTATCCTGGTGGAATACTCCTCGGCAAGTTCAGGGTTGTGCGTTACCATTATGACCAGCTTGTTTCTGGATATCTCCTTTAGGATGGCCATTACCTGGATGCTGGTCTCGGAGTCCAGCGCACCGGTCGGCTCATCAGCAAGGATTATGTCCGGGTCATTTATGAGTGCACGCGCTATCGCAACTCTCTGCACCTGTCCGCCAGACATCTGTGCCGGCTTCTTATATATCTGGTCTCCCAGGCCTACCTGCTCAAGAGCCTGTATCGCCCTCTGTTTTCTCTCCCCTGCGGATACACCTGAAAGAGTCAGCGCAAGCTCAACATTGGCAAGCACCGTCTGATGTGAGATCAGGTTGTAGCTCTGGAATACGAAACCTATCGTGTCGTTTCTGTACGCATCCCAGTCCGCGTCCTTGTACTCCTTGGTGCTGATGCCGTCTATTACAAGGTCGCCGTCCGTATACTGGTCAAGTCCTCCGAGGATGTTCAGCATCGTAGTCTTGCCGCATCCTGAAGGTCCCAGGATCGAGACGAACTCGCTCTCACGGAAAGCGAGGTCTATGCCCTTCAGAGCATGGACCACCTCGGCGCCCGTCTTATATTCCTTGGAAATGTTCTTCAGTTCAAGCATGTGTTTATAACTCTAGTCCTTTGATCAATATAATTTGACACCATATTATACAACAGTGAATTTGCAATAGGTATAATTGCGGACGATTCAATAGTGAAAGTTATGTGACGGATTCCAGCATGGATGTGTCACATCACGCATGTGTTCCGTAACGCAAAACAAGAGCGGAGACTTTCATCTCCGCTCTCATCATTGTCTAAGGTATTATATGGAAATTTTATATGGAGGTTTCAGAGGTTTCTCTCTGTTACAGCTATATATTAACCCACAATTATGTTGAATTGGTGATACTTGTGAGAACAGCTGTTGTCATTTTGAAGTCATTCTCTGCCACCAGCTCATTCCATCCTCAGGCTGCGGCGCATCAGGAAGTTCAGCGTTTACCTCAGGATCGCCGGTATAACCCGGGAATCCGTTCAGGCCCGCAGCAAACGCTTTCATGTCATCATACGGGATCCTGTTTCTGATGCCCGAGGCTGCAGAGTTCACCTCTGCATTCCACATCCTCGACGCGTTGGCCCACGTCTTGAACTCCGTTTCCGCCCACACAGTGCCTGCGCCCTTGTAATCCGGGAAGTCGCACCATATCGCAAAATATCCGCCGCCGTGCTTATCCTCAGGCACCGTGTCGCTTTTGCCGGCCTTGCGGGCAAACGACCTCGGGTTCCAGTTCTCATATATGTTTCGCCCGTTGACGGTCCTGTACTTGCCGTTCATGATGTCCCTGCCGTTCTCGCTTCTCAGAACATAGAAGCACCAGGACTCCATGAAGTTGTGTACGGTATGTCCCTTCTCCGCAAAATGCGCAGCTGTATTGTCCTCATCGAACCAGTATGTGACTTCTATCGAATCCTTCAGTTCCACATGCTGGCTCTTGTTCACATCTATCTCGTCGTTGAAGACCCTGCAGGTGTAACCCTTTTTCTCAAGACGACCCGCGAGATCATTGATGTAGGATACGAGAACGTCTCTCGCGCTTCCTTTCTCTATCCCGAGCGTGTTTCTGGCATAGCTCTTCCAGTGCTCGAGCGCAGTCCAGCGGTTATCATAGTCAATGACATCTCCGCCCAGCTCGAACGTATACCACCCGAGCAGCTCGTCACTTCCGATATCGAACTTGCTGCAGCCGAGTTTGCTGAAATAATCCGCGTAGCCTTCGATCAGCGTATTGGTGAAGGCCACCGCATTCTCTCTGGTAAGATCGATGCCTATATAGTCCGCCTTCTCCGTCTCTCCGCCGTGAGAGTAATGATTGGCGATCGAGCTGAATCCGTCAACACTGCTGTCATACGTCTTTCCGTCATACGTGAACGAGAAGTCCGGGTTGCTCTTCACATACGAAGCATATCTCTCGACCATGAATGTGTTGTGTCCCGGAGTATCGAAAGACGGGATCACCTCCATGTGATAGCGGTGCGCAGTTTCGACGATCTCCTTCATGTCCCCAGTCGTAAGAGAGTCTATGTTTTCCGTCAGCCACGGGAAAACTCCGGAGTCGAATCTGATGCCCTCCGCTTCGGCAAAATGCAGGATGATCGCGTTGTATCTCTGAAGAGAAGCTCTTTTAATAAGATTCTCTATCCATTCCTTACTGTAGTATTTGCGCCCGCAGTCGAGCATCAGCGCACGCTCTTTCAGGTCAGGTCCGTCCTTGATCCTCATTTTGTCAAGGACCACCGCATTTTCCTGCTCCGCGTTCTGCTTTTCCCTGAAGAGCTGCATCAGCTCGATCAGGCCGTACCATATCCCGTCCTGTCCGCAGGCTTCCACCGCCGCCGTTTCATCCACGTCGATCCTGTACGTCTCTTCCGGGTCAGCCGTCTGTATCCCCGGCATGAAGTCCTCTTCACCGACAAGGTTAACGACGATATCCCCCTTAAGGGCAAAATCCTTTTTCCCGTATACGACAGGAAGAGGCTGATCCGAAGGGATGGCGTAAGCCGCAAACTGAGAGTCTATGAGCCTTACAGTCTCAACGAGGTCCTTGTCCGGCTCTTCGTCTGCCACTATATAGAACCTGCTGTCCTTAGTCAGGATGAAAGACCCTTTCTGCCTGCTGTACTCCTGAGCGAGAGCTTCAGCGAAGCTCTGCGGCCCGGCTTCAAGGCGCGGCTCCTCAGGCTCTTCTGTCTCAGCTGCGTCCCCGCTGCCTGCATTATCTCCGCCGACGATCCCGGATGCTATATACTCATCGAGTCCGGACGGGCCGGCTGCGTCAACGTAAAGAAGGCCGCTGCTCATGATTAGAACAGCTGCCATAGTCATCGTTATTACCGCCTTATATATACTGTTAATTCCGCTCTTTTTTCTCAACTTAGTTTTTACTGTCAGAAGAATATTCCTCTTGCCCATATCTCGATCCCGATGGCGATGAGTATAACGCCGCCGAGGACAGACGCCTTGCCGGCCAGTCTTGTCCCGATGCTCCTGCCGAGATACAGTCCTGCTATGCATATGAACAGTGTCACGACTCCGATTATGAGTGAAGACATGACTGCCTGACCCGCGCTGTATGCCGCTATGGTGAAGCCGACCGAGAGAGCGTCAATGGATGTGGCCACGCCCTGGACCAGGAGGTCGCCGGCGGAAAGGTGTGCATCATGGGAAGATGCCTCTGCTGTCTGCGCAACAGCCTCTTCTTCCGCGCCCGCTGCGCTGCGGTTCTCACGGATGCCTTCGATCAGCATTTTGCCCCCGATATACAGGAGCAGAACAAGTGCTATCCACGGTATGAATGCCTGAAAAGCAGTGAATCTCTCTGCTGCAGTGTGTACAAGAAGCCAGCCTGCTACCGGCATGGCGAACTGAAACACCGCAAAGGTGCCCGCGATCGTGAGCACTCTCCCTGCGCTGAGTTCCTTCTCGCCGAGCCCGTCCGCCAGGCTGACGGAAAACGCATCCATAGCAAGGCCTGCGCCAAGCAGTATACTTGTAATGATAAGTTCCGTAGTCAATCTGATATCCCTCTTACCCGATCTCAGTTACTGCGTATATGTATCTGCTCAGAACATCCCCGCTGTCCTGAGTATGAACAGCCAGACCGGTATGGTCAGGCATGAAATAAGCGTTGTCGTTACGACGAGCTCTCCCGCGAGCCTGCCGTTGCCTCCCATTGAGCTCGCCATAGCATATGAAGCGAGCGCAACAGGGGCCGCCACCATAAGCGTGACGGATACAAGAGGCACTCCTCTCAGACCGATGAGCACTGCTCCTGCGATCCCGAATGCCGGGAAGAATACGAGCTTGCCGAATGTGCAGATGGCTACTTTCTTCGTGTCGCTCTCAAAATCCTTCAGGTTGAGTCCCGCGCCGAGCAGGATGAGCGCTATCGGAGAAGTGCAGTCAGAGAGTGCCGTGACCGTGTTCGCTATGGTCTCAGGGAGTGTGATATGCAGCAGCATCACTACCGCTGCAGCTATGCCGCCGTCGATGATAGGATTGGTCAGGATCCTTTTTACCATGTCCTTAATGTCTACTTTGCCGCCTCTGAAAGTCTCGAATACGACTACAGTTGCGATATTATAGAACGGGATCACAAGCAGCATGATTATGGCTACAGGCGTTATATTGCCCCTGCCGAACAGGTTCATCGCTATCGGGAATCCCATCAGGATGAAATTGCTCCGGAACAGCGCCTGTATCATCGCGCCGCGGTCGTAGTTGTCCTTTTCTGTTTTGCACACGAATACCCACGAAACAGCAAACTGCAGGATGGTGAATCCCAGTGCATAGGCGCCGAGCTTAAAGTCCAGATGCTCGCCGACGTTCTTGCCGTAGAGATTATCGAACATTATAAAAGGATAGAGCGCCACGAATACGATGTGCGTGAACCTCTTTACATCCCGGTCATCGATCACTTTGTTCATCCTCAGGATGATGCCGATGGCCAGATATATCATTGATGGAAGTACTGCATTGAAGCAGAGTATAAAATTCTGAAGCATACTGTTCTCCGCGGTATTATTCCGGGCATTTCAGCCCTGCCGCTACAGTCGCATATTATAACAGATAAAGAGGCTCCGCACCATAGACAGAGCCCTGATTATCAGATTACAGCAGTATCTGCCACCTCTCAAGCAGGAATGCAAGCGCGAGCATGTCAGCGCTGCCTCCCGGCGACAGATTGCGTCTGATCATTTCATCATCAAGTTCAGCAAGAGCCTTTTCACGCTCCGCTTCCGGCATTGCGGCTATCTCTGCCGCGGCCTGCCGTGCAAATCCAAGTCCCTCTTCGCCCCCTCTGTGCAGCAGGTTAGTATCTTCGAGGTCCGCCATGACGTCACAGAATGCAAGTGCATCGGGGTTCCCGCATCCCAGGCTTCTGTAGTGCACGAGTCTTGAGAAGCAGTACTCTGCTTCCGGAAACCCGGAAGCCGCTTCCGCAGTGGCACCCCCGGCACCGTATTTTCTGTATACCGCCCCGCCATTCGTGACCGGTCTTTCAAGGTTTTCTCCGAGATACTTGTCCGCATCCCGGTGGGCAAGCTCTGCCGCATGTTCAATGCAGTCTCCGCCATCCGTCAGGCATCTGCCCATTCCCGCCAGGAGAAGTCCCATTGAATATATCATCCCCTTATGGGTGTTGACTCCGCCGGTCGCTCTGAACATATCCTGTTCCGCTTCCAGTCCGCGTCTGCGGAGGTCTGCCATCTCACAACAGTCCATACCCATCAGGGCAGCGTCCCTGAAATACGGCACCAGCGCTGCAGCACTCTTTTCGAAAAGCGGGACATCCATGTCCGTATGCGCACCGCAGCTCATCAGGTCCACAAGTCCCGGTTTAGGCGTTGTGTACAGTTCATCCAGAAGCGAATCATGTGCTGCCTCCGCCAGCTCATCAGCGCAAAACTGCCTCAGCAGCCGGTCAGTAGCTGCTTTTACCGCGTCCAGTCCGTGCCTGCGGCTTCTGGCACACTCGGCTGCCGGCGCATCGCATATGAGGCAGCGCCTGCTTACATTCCTTGACAGCTTGGTTCCGTCCGCTGTCAGAACATCAAAATCAAAAAGCCTGGCTGCAGGGAACGAGTCCTCAACAGTCTCAAGCTGTCTTTTTACTTCTACGGGGTCTTCTTCAGCCAGCCAGAATCCCTCAGAGCCCGTTGGCTCATCGAGCATGAAGCTGTCCGCTATCCTTAGGTCCAGGGCTTTCAGTTCTCTGACTCCGCGCCCGAACAGCATGCGTGTCATCGGCGTCCTTTTGACCTCTCCCGCTATGTTCAGAGTGAGGCAGATAAGGCAATGGCCCTGACCAGCTCCCGCAAGCATTTTATTCTGTATCGCTGCACGTCTCTCGCGGGCGTCAAGCACCTGCGCAAGACTTACGCTGTATGATTTCATATGTAGTCTCCGGAACCATTTCTCTTACGGATCCCATGTCGCCCTCAAGCAGCAGGCTGCGGACTTTTCCGGCGCTGATGCCTTCATATCTCGGGATCTCACAGAGCGTGATCCCGTGCTCCGGCAGCAGCTCCTTCATCCGTTCGTTGTAGGCCTTTGTGACCGGGGAGTACGGCTCTTCTCCCACGAACCTCTTCGTGATGTTAAGAGCAGGTGCGATCCGCGCACCGAACAGCTCTATGTCGATATCGGACTTCACGAGGTCAGCCCTCTCTTCATCTCTTATGAAATACGCAGGAAAAGTTGCGCGTGATACAAGGTACAGATTGCTTTCGAACACATGGCAGTCCGGGATATCCTCTGTTCCCCTTTGTATCATCTCAAGGCGCTCCGGCGGGGTGAACATCGACCCGCTTTCAGATACCGCAAACACATACAGATGATCGCACTGCGATGCCGCATATTCTATAAGATGCCGGTGTCCGAGGGTAAAAGGATCGCAGTTGCACACCACGGCTCCGCACACCCCTTTGTATCGCGGCAGCGAGCTGAGATAATCCTCCAGTCCGTCTCTTCTGTTCTCCATGAGAAGGGCATCCGCTGTACTGATGACAGTGTAGAATCCCATCGAGCTGAACATCTTCACGTTATCCGGCCTGGTACACAGGAACAGCCTGTGCTCCCCGCGGGCATGAGCTTCACCTATGAGAGCAGACAGCACGGATGCCATCACTCCCTGTCCTTCAGCGTCCGGTGTGACGGCGAGCTGCTTGACAGTATGTCCTGCCAGTGCGCCGCAGCCGGTAAGAATGCCTCTTTCGTCAGTAGCCAGAGCTACTGCATCCGCGTCTCCTTCATCCCTGAGACCGCATAAAGCCAGCAGCTCGAGATAATCGTGCTGCTGACTTTCGTATAACGGTGTCTGATAAATCGCTACGCCCATCAAGTGTTCCTGATCAGTCCCGCCCTGTAGTTCCGTCCTATGCGAGCTTCTGCTCCAGGCGCTCGCGGATTGCTGCTATGAAGTCCGTGGTGAGGACTGCCCTTGCTTCCATTCCGTCAACGAGACCTACGAGGTCCTTGGTCATGATGCCGTCATTGAGGGTATCGATGCATGCCTCCTCGAGCTTGTCTCCGAATTTCTGAAGGTCCTCGAGACCGTCCATCTCACCGCGCTTTCTGAGAGCGCCGCTCCATGCAAAAATGGTAGCCATCGGGTTGGTCGAAGTCTCTTCGCCGTTGAGATACTTGTAGTAGTGTCTTGTAACAGTACCGTGCGCAGCTTCGTACTCAAACTTTCCATCCGGGCTGCAGAGTACGGATGTCATCATTGCAAGTGAGCCGAACGCTGTCGAAACCATGTCGCTCATGACATCACCGTCGTAGTTCTTGAGAGCCCAGATGAATCCGCCCTCGCTTCTGATGACGCGCGCGATGGCATCGTCGATGAGTGTATAGAAATATGTAAGTCCGAGCTCTTCGAATTTTTCCTTATAGCATTCGTCATACAGCTTCTGGAACACATCGCGGAAGTGCATGTCGTACTTCTTGGAGATAGTGTCCTTAGCGGAGAACCAGAGGTCCTGTCTGGTCTCTATAGCATACTTGAAGCATGAATGAGCAAAGGACTCGATTGAGCTGTCCTTGTTGTAGATTGCCTGCAGGATGCCCGGGCATTCATAGTCATATACTGTCTCGCGGAACTCAGCTCCGTTTTCGCCTGTGAACACCAGCTCAGCCTTGCCCTTCTCAGGCACGCGGTACTCTGTTCCTCTGTAGAGGTCGCCATATGCGTGACGGGCAACGGTGATAGGCTTCTTCCAGTTGCGTACGACCGGCTTGATGCCGTCTATTGTGATAGGTGCGCGGAAAACGGTTCCGTCGAGTATCGCACGGATCGTCCCGTTAGGGCTCTTCCACATCTCGTGCAGATTGTATTCAGTCATGCGCTGAGCATTAGGTGTGATGGTAGCGCACTTGACTCCGACGCCGTATTTCTTAATGGCTTCTCCGGCATCCTTGGTGATCTGGTCACCTGTCTCATCGCGGACAGGAAGTCCCAGGTCGTAATATTCACTCTTGAGATCCACGAAAGGAAGGATCAGTTCGTCCTTGATCATCTTCCAGAGTATTCTTGTCATTTCATCCCCGTCCATCTCGACGATCGGGGTCGTCATTCCGATCTTATCCATTTGATCTCCTTTTACTTGCTTTCTTCTTATACACAACAGGCTCCGGGATTTCCTTGCTCTGCCTTACTACATCAATGATAGTTCCGTCACGGGCTTCTATGATGCCTACGACTCTGTCCTCGAATTCGACCTTCTCAGGCTCGCCGACTATGGAGTATGCGATGTCCCTGAGTTCCTCTATGGTCTTCAGCGGAACGCAGTCAGCCTCCTTCAGCGCCTGGAGAATATCCTGCCTTGCCGGATTGACGGCGACGCCGTAATCAGTAACGACTACATCGATGCTCTCTCCCGGTGTGGTTACTGTTGTTACATCGGTGCAAATAGCAGGTATCCTTCCCTGCAGCAGAGGACAGATTACGATCGCGCATTTTGCTCCCTGAGCCGTGTCCGGATGTCCTCCCTGCGCTCCCGTGATCATTCCGTCCGAACCGACAACTACGTTGCAGTTGAAGTGGACGTCGACCTCAAGGGATGCAAGCACGACGTAATCCAGCTTGTTTACTACCGCACCCTTGTTAAGCGGATTGGCGTATACGCCCGCCGGGATCCTGTGATGGTTGACATTCTTAAGATTGCGAACCGCATCAAGGTCAAAATCCTGTACGTCGAGCATGACTCTTGCCATTCCGTCATCGAGCAGCTGGCACATTGCTTTTGTCAGGCCTCCTACACCAAAGCCCATATGTATGTTGCGCTCTCTCATTATCTCAGCGAGATACTGAGTGGATGCGATGGATGCTCCGCCTACTCCTGTCTGGTATGAAAAACCATCCTTGAACCACGGCGTATTTACTACAACATCGGTGCAGTACTGTGCCATCAGGAGTTTTCTCTGGTCAGTCGTCGGCTTGGCCGCGCCCGTCGCGATCTTGGACGGAATACCGATCTCGTCCACCACGCATACATAGTCTACCTTGGTCTGAGAGATGTGAGCCGGGAAGTTCGGATAAGGTACGAGGCAGTCAGTGATGGCTACGCAGTGGTCTGCGTGGTTGCCGTCTACTATGGCATAACTGAGTACGCCGCAGTCTGCCTTTCCTCCGATACCTCTGAGGTTGCCGTAGTCATCCGCAGTCGGAGCACCGATGAATGCGATGTCTACGTGAGCCTCACCTGTGGCAAGAGCTCTGACTCTTCCTCCATGAGATCTCATTACAGCCAGCCCCTTGAGCTTGCCCTTGGAGATAGCCTCACCGATTTTGCCCCTTACACCCGAAGACTCGATACCCGTAATTGTGCCGTCTTCTATCATCGGCACGAGCGGATCGTGAGCCTTACCCAGCGAAGTGGCGCAGATGGTTATGTCCTTCAGCCCCATGTCATGAATCTCTTTCATGACCATGTTGACTATGAGGTCGCCATCACGGAAGTGATGGTGGAATGATACTGTCATCCCGTCATGCGCATCGCACTTGACAAGAGCTTCCCTGATATCTGCGACCAGCTTGGACTTCTCGTTGTTCATGACAGGCCTGATCGTCGGTCCTCTCATGACTATGGATTTGTCGTCTTTATAAAAGTTTCCCTGAAAAGGTTCTTTGCCTGTTATTTCCAGTATCTCTTCCGGGATGTCTCTTCCTACTGCATTAATCATGTTACAGATCCCCCTTGTATATACCGGATGCTTTGGCAAGCGCGATCGTTCTCTTCGCTCCGTCATAGAACGCGATATCGATCATCTTTCCGTCTACTGTGAATACGCCTATGCCCTTAGCCTTCTTATCGTCGATCTCCCTGATGACCTTCTCGGCGAAGATGATGTCCTTCTCCTTCGGTGTGTATATCTCATGGACGACCGGGATCTGGCGAGGGTTGATGATGGACTTGCCGTCAAAGCCCATGGAATGTATGACTTCAACTTCTTTTCTGAAGCCCTCCATGTCATCGAGGTTGGTCCATACTGTATCGAAGCACTGAATCTTGGCTGCTCTTGCAGCTATGATCATGTGCTGCCTTGCCCCCATGAACTCGACGCCGGTACCGGATATCGAGATCTGAAGGTCTCTGGAATAGTCGCCTCCGGAAAGGGCTATTCCGAACAGTCTCTCCGATGAGTCGCATATGCTCATCGCGTTGATGACGCCTCTTGCGGATTCGAGCGCCGCCATGATCAGCACGCTGCCGGCAGGTCTGCTGAATTCTCTCTCAGCCTCTGCTATGGCGTACTCTACAGTGCGGACATCATCAGCTGTCTCTGTCTTAGGGATGCGGATGGAGTCGCAGCCTCCTGCGACCGCGCATCTTACATCTTCTCTCCACAGGTCCGTATCGAGTCCGTTGATGCGGACGACTCTCTCGACGCCTCTGTAATCGATCTCCTGCAGAGCATGATAGAGGGAGAACCGGGCTGCGTCCTTCTCTCTCTCAGCTACAGCATCCTCGAGATCAAGCATGATCGAGTCCGGCTTATAGATGTACGGGTCCTTGATGAGACCAGGTTTCTGGCAGTTCAGGAACATCATCGTCCTGCGCAGGCGGTATTTGTTAGGATTTGTCATTTTATAACACCTCCCCAGCCTATTCTGCCTTCATATTCGGCAGAGCGCATAACGGCGCATTCCACTCTGGCCTTGATGGTGCAGTCAAGAGCGCCCTTGTCCACAATGCTGACTCTGGCGTTTTCAACGCCGAGGCGGCCGAGCGTCTCCATCGCCACTTCTGCGATCCTCTTTCCGTACTGCCTGATGACAGCACTTTCAAGATCCAGCTCCAGGCCCTTGGCCGATGGCTCGATCGTGACCATGCAGTCGCTGCTTTCGAGTGTGCCTGCAACTGCGGTTTTCTTGATTTCCATTGTTCTTCCTCCCCGGGCACGTTACTTATTCTGAGCTGCGTAGTAATTCATGAGGCATCCCTCAAGTATGATCTCTTTCTCGTCTTCCGTAAGTCCCTTTACCCAGAGGTCTATGTCATTTACCTTGCCGTCCTTAGTGATGACCTTGGCAGGTATCTTCTCTTCTCCGCTGCTTATGGCTGCGCGGATGCCGGGTACGAATACGAAGTCGCCGTCCTCGTAAGGGAATTCAGTGCCCTCGTCAAGTGTGAACGGCAGGATGCCCCAGTTGATGCAGTTGCTGCGGTATCTCTTGGTCGCGTACTCGTAGCATATGTTGGCAAAACCGCCGAGCACCTTCTGGCAGGATGCGGCCTGTTCACGCGCCGATCCGTCACCCGGCTTGTTGGCGAATACGCAGGATCCGAACTGTGTGTTCTTAATGAGTTCATCCGCGTCGCCTACTGCTCCGAGTACCTTTGCCAGCTTCTCAGGCTTCCCGCCTGCACGGCGTGCTGCCTCGTCTGCTGCAACAGCTTTGGATCTTCCGACGTATTCAGGTACGCGGCGCGAGAGCGCGAACTCTGACAGTCTCAGTGGATTGCTCCTGTATGAGCTGGTCTCACCCGAAGGGATCAGCTCGTCTGTTGTAGTAACAGGGTCTCTGATAACAGCTGCCAGCTCTACAAGCAGGTTGTCTGAGAGCTCGTACATCTTCGGCCAGTCTGTGATGTTAGGTCCGAGTATGAGCTCTGCTTCAGGATCAGCCTTGCCAAAGCCATAGTAGCATCTGTTCCTGTATGCTGTGTTATCGAATGTATACGGGATGTGCTCTGTTTCGTAATCAATATCCGTTGCAGCTGTGATGTATCCTCCGTTCTTTGCAGTAGCTGCGATTGAACGTGAATCCATCAGTGCAACAGCGCTTATCTGTCCTTCGCCCGGCTTTGAGCCTTCACGGTTAGGGAAATTCCTTGTCGTGTGGCGGAGAGACAGTCCGTTGTTGGCAGGTACGTCTCCTGCACCGAAGCACGGTCCGCAGAACGACGGCTTGATGACAGCTCCCGCCTCAAGAAGCGCTTCTGTTTTGCCCGCACGTGTAAGAGCAAGGCTCGTCGGCACGCTTGTCGGATATACGGACAGCGAGAAGTAGCCGTTGCCTGTGCTTCTGCCGGCAAGGATATCTGCCGCTTCTACGATGTTATCGAAGATTCCGCCTGAGCATCCGGCGATGACGCCCTGATTGGCAAGAACGCCCTTGTCACTGACCTTGGAGCGAAGGTCGAGACGCGCCTTAGGGAACTTCCTGGCTGCTTCTTCCTCCACTCCCGCGAGGATCTCATCTGCGTTCTCAAGGAACTCATGGATCGTATATGCGTTGGACGGATGGAAAGGAAGCGCGATCATTGACTCGATCTTGTCGAGCTCGATGGTTACGATCGCGTCATAGTAAGCGCCTTCTTCAGGTGCAAGTTCCCTGTAGCACTCAGGACGCTTGTGGATCTCATAGTATTTCCTGATCTCATCATCAGTAGCCCAGATGGACGAGAGACATGTCGTCTCTGTCGTCATTACATCTATACCGCTTCTGAAGTCATACGGAAGATACTCAAGTCCAGGTCCCGCGAACTCGAGAACCTTGTTCTTGACCTTGCCGCCGGCAAATGTCTCTCTGACGAGATCGATGGCCACGTCATGAGGGCCTATACCTTTGCGAGGCTTGCCTGTGACATAGCAGAGGACGACCTCAGGAGGGGTTATATCCCATGTGTTCTTAAGGAGCTGTTTTACCAGCTCAGGACCGCCTTCTCCGACGCCCATCGTGCCGAGCGCGCCATAACGGGTGTGGCTGTCAGACCCGAGGATCATGTTGCCGCATGCAGCCAGCTCTTCTCTTGCATATGAGTGGATAACACTCTGATTGGCCGGAACATATATGCCGCCGTATTTCTTTGCTGCAGACAGACCGAATACGTGGTCGTCTTCGTTTATGGTGCCGCCGACAGCGCAGAGGCTGTTGTGGCAGTTTGTCATTGCGTAAGGGATCGGGAACTCCTTAAGTCCGCTCGCCCTTGCTGTCTGTATGATGCCTACGTATGTGATGTCGTGCGATACAAGAGCATCGAATTTTATATGAAAAATACCGTCATCAGTCTGTTCGCGGTGTGCGTTCAGTATCTGATATGCCATTGTCCCGTTGCGCCCGCTGCACTTATCTGCCGACTCAGGTGCATCCACCGGAGCGCCGTCATGCCACAGGACTCCCCTCTGATAATACTTGATCATAATTAAATCTCCTTCCCTGATCTCTGTTCAAGAAATAGCTTCTTTTCCCCTGAAAGCGTACGATTTACGCCGTCCATTATCAGTAATTAGATTATATTTAGAGACATCCGATAATTCCACTAAATTTGAAGATTTTCTGCCCTCAAATTCAGTCTTTTTGATGTGCCCGTAAGCGTTGGAATCTCAGCACTGGCGGTATTTATGCAAAAGCAGCGGAAGTACCCGTACTCCCGCTGCTTCTATGTCTGCATATACCGGCTGACAGCTTACTGCTGAGTGAACTCGTTGACCTTGTTGTAGATCTCCGAGGCGCCGATTTCTGCCACACGTCCGCTCGCGTATTCGCTGTCGATCCACTCTTTGACATATTTGACGACCGGACTGTGCTTGTCTACCTGCTTCTCGCCCTTCAGGCCGTAGCTTGTGTTGAGCCAGTGTGCGACACCTGCTGCACCTGAGTTCTGGTTGATGTTGACAAGAGGCGGTCTGTCAAGGAATTTGCCTGTGTCGAATATATTATAGATTTCTTCATTCTTCAGAAGACCGTCTGCATGGATGCCTGCTCTGGTAACATTGAAGTTGGCTCCGGCAAACGGTGTCTGGGCCGGAAGTGTATATCCTATCTGGTGCTCATAAAATCTTGCGAGCTCAGTGATGGCCGTCGTATCCATACCATTGAGGGTTCCCTTGAGCTGTGCGTATTCGAATACCATCGCCTCAGTAGGAATGTTGCCGGTCCTCTCTCCTATTCCGAAGATCGTGCAGTTGACCGCGCCGCAGCCGTAAAGCCATGCAGTTGCTGCATTGACAACAGCCTTATAGAAGTCATTGTGTCCGTGCCATTCAAGCATCTCGCTCGGTACGCCTGCATACTGCTTGAGACCGTAGATTATACCTGCAACCGACCTAGGCATTGCAACGCCCGGATACGGAACACCGAATCCCATCGTATCACAGAGCCTTATCTTGGCAGGCATTCCCGCCTCATCGGCCATTTCCTGCACCGCCCTTACGAAAGGTACTACGAATCCGTAGAAGTCCGCTCTGGTAATATCCTCGAGATGGCATCTCGGCATGATCCCGGCTTCAAAAGCATCATATACTACAGACAGATAGTGTTCCATTGCCTGCTTTCTTGTCATTCCGAGCTTGTAGAAGATGTGATAGTCAGAACAGCTTGTCAGGATGCCTGTCTCCTTGACGCCCATCTCCTTGACTATTTTGAAGTCTTCCTTCTTTGCGCGGATCCATGTCGTGATCTGCGGGAACTCAAGCCCGAGATCCTGGCAGGCATGGATAGCTTCCTTGTCCCTGTCGCTGTATGTGAAGAATTCTGTCTGTCTTATTATCCCCTTAGGTCCCGACAGTCTGGATATGAGCTTGAATATATCCACTATCTGCTTTGTTGTATACGGCTCTCTCGACTGCTGTCCGTCGCGGAACGTCGAGTCCGTGATCAGGATCTCCTCAGGCATGTCATAAGGGCTTGTTCTGAAGTTGAAACCGACCTTAGGCACCTCAACATATTCGAAGAACTCTCTGAACAGGTTAGGCTTATCCACATCCTGCACTTCATAGTTGACCCCTTCCATCTCAAGAAGGTTGCTCTTTCTGCTGAGGCTGGTCTTTCTTACCTTCTTTCCCTCGAGCTCATCAAAATTGGTAATTCCGTCATTATCTGTTATGTGGTCTTTATTGATCATTCTGCCATCCTCTGTGCCCGGCTCTCTCCTTACATTCCGGTGCAGCATTATAAAGTGTATACATGTATTCTAATGCCGCGCATAGGATCAAGTCAACCTCACAAGACAAAATAACCCTATATTTTCAGCAGTTCGAGGCGTTCTGCAGCAACAGAAAAAGCCGCAGGGATAACTCCTCCGGCTTTCGTCTCATTTTCCGGCGTCCTCACCGGTCATTCAGATCAGTCAAAATCGCCTGTTTTGTATACAATTTCGCAATTTCCTGCCTTTTACTACAGATACCACTCGGAATTGCTTCTCCTGATGCAGATCCTTTCGAGCAGATCCTGCGCTGCAGCGGCGGCTCTCGGTGACAGCCTGCTTATCCTGTGTATCGGCAGCCGTCCGGCGACCTCAAGCGGTACAGGTCTGATCCTGAGTTCCTCGATCTCGGTCCCCGCCAGCCTTCTTATCTTGGCAGCGGCAGCCGTCCCGAACTCCGTCAGCGAAGCAACATCACCATAGTGCTCACTCATTTCGCGTCCGATGCCGCCCTTCCTGTATCTGACAGCAAACGCGCCCGCGCCGAGCACTTTGAACCCCTGATCCTCAGTGAAGTGCTGCAGCTCATACAGCGCATTGCCGAAAGTTCTCGACCCGAACGATACGGCTGTAACAGCAGCAGCTCCGTTAGGCCTGAATTTTCTGAGAGCGCTTATGGCAGGAAGCGGAACTTTTCCCACGTAAACAGGCATACCGATAACAGCTACCGTCTCATCGTCAAGATCCACCGTCTCCGGCCCCATCCTCATCAGCTCATACGACTCCACCCTGATATCATCCGGGCAGCAGTCCTTCAGCAGATCCGCGAGCTGCGCTGTAAGCCGGTCAGTCATTCTTGCCGTCCCGCCTATCGGGCTGAAATGTATTCCGACAATTCTTCTGATCATGGTTCCTGCTTATACGTCACGAAAAAATAGCATAAATGCAGACGGGGATATAACTCCCCGTCCAAAAAGAATTGTAGCACCATATACAGGACCGTTTTCGTTGATATTGTGAAGAAATTATGTAAATCAGCTATGGTAATACCATGCAATTTGAAGTACAATCGGATACATAAAGCAAAGAAGGGCAACGGGACTATTGAAATCAGGAGGTATCATATAATGGAAAATAATAATCAGAAGAAAAGAATGCTGTCAGGCATACAGCCAAGCGGAGACCTGCATCTCGGGAACTATCTTGGAGCTATTTCCAACTGGGCAGCCAGGGCAGATGAATTTGACAATTATTATTTCATGGCTGACCTCCACACCATCACGGTAAGACAGGAGCCTGCAGATCTTCGCCGCCGTTCACTCAACCAGCTGGCACAGTACATTGCCTGCGGTCTTGATCCGGAGAAGAACGTACTTTTCATGCAGTCGCACGTTCCTGCACACTCCCAGCTTGCATGGGTCCTCAACTGCTACACGATGTTCGGCGAGCTTTCCCGCATGACCCAGTTCAAGGACAAGTCGGCAAAGCACAAGGACAACATCAACGCAGGTCTGTTCACATATCCTGTTCTGATGGCCGCAGACATCCTGCTGTATCAGGCAGACTATGTACCTGTAGGCGAGGACCAGAAGCAGCACGTTGAGATCTGCCGTGACATAGCAACAAGATTCAACGGCATCTACGGCGATGTATTCAAGATCCCTGAACCATATATCCCTAAGGCAGGCGCAAGGATCTACGGACTTACCACTCCGACAGACAAGATGTCCAAGTCCATCCCTGACGGATGCATCTTCCTGATGGATCCGCCGGATGTTATCAACCGCAAGTTCAAGAGAGCC
>Ga0256407_10005744_pt1 | contig 19622 bp, 13 predicted proteins | sample RumenRJG_04DNA_FD_193489 | JGI IMG/M metagenome (GOLD analysis project Ga0256407, IMG submission 193489) | Bovine rumen microbial communities from Lethbridge, Alberta, Canada - RJG_04 | ecosystem: Host-associated > Mammals > Digestive system > Stomach > Rumen | place: Canada: Alberta... | reverse complement strand
CACCCGTCATCTCCTGCGAGGCCACGCCTACTTCGCCCGTGGGCGAGTATGTCATCAAGATTGAGGCCGGCACGGTGGAGAACTTCAACGTGACGTACGTCAGCGGCACGCTGACCGTGGAAAAAGCTCCGCTCACCATCAGCGGCGGCGAATACACCATGAAGCAGGGCGACCCGCTTCCCGAACTGAAGGCTGTCTTCGAGGGCTTCAAGAACGGCGAGACCGCCGAGGTGCTCACCGTGCAGCCGGTGCTCACCACCGAGGCCACCTCGGTCTCCGCCCTGGGCGAGTATCCGGTGGTAGTAAGCGGTGCCGAGGCGCAGAACTATGCCATCACCTATGTCAACGGCAAGTTGACCATTATCGAGGCCGATCCTATCACGGTGCGTGTGAACAGTGTCTCCCGCCTCTACGGCGATGAGAACCCGGCATTCGACTTCACTGTCGAGGGCGGCACGCTGAAAGGCGCACCCGTCATCTCCTGCGAGGCCACACCTACTTCGCCCGTGGGCGAGTATGTCATCAAGATTGAGGCCGGCACGGTGGAGAACTTCAACGTGACGTACGTCGGTGGCACGCTGACCGTGGAAAAAGCGCCGCTCACCATCAGCGGCGGTGAATATACCATGAAGCAGGGTGACCCGCTTCCCGAACTGAAAGCTGTCTTCGAGGGCTTCAAGAACGGCGAGACCGCCGAGGTGCTCACCGTGCAGCCGGTGCTCACCACCGAGGCCACTTCGGTCTCCGCCCTGGGCGAGTATCCGGTGGTAGTAAGCGGTGCTGAGGCACAAAACTATGCCATCACCTATGTCAACGGCAAACTGACCATCATCGAGGCTGATCCTATCACGGTGCGTGTGAACAGTGTCTCCCGCCTCTACGGCGATGAGAACCCGGCATTCGACTTCACCGTCGAGGGCGGCACGCTGAAAGGCGCACCCGTCATCTCCTGCGAGGCCACGCCTACTTCGCCCGTGGGCGAGTATGTCATCAAGATTGAGGCCGGCACGGTGGAGAACTTCAACGTGACGTACGTCAGCGGCACGCTGACCGTGGAAAAAGCGCCGCTCACCATCAGTGGTGGCGAGTATGTGATGAAGCAGGGTGACCCGCTTCCCGAACTGAAAGCTGTGTTCGAGGGCTTCAAGAACGGCGAGACCGCCGAGGTGCTCACCGTGCAGCCGGTGCTCACCACCGAGGCCACTTCGGTTTCTGACTTGGGCGACTATCCGGTCTTTGTAAGCGGTGCTGAGGCACAGAACTATGAAATCTCTTATGTCGACGGTAAACTGACCATCATCGAGGCCGATGCTATCATGGTGAAAGCTATCAATGTGAAGCGTGAGTATGGTGAGGAGAATCCGAAACTTGAGTATACCGTATACGGCGGCGAACTGAGGGGCGAGCCTGTTATTACCTGCGTGGCCAATCCGTTCTCGCCGGTCGATACCTACGACATCGTGGTGGAACCCGGCACGGTGGAGAACTTCAACGTCACCTATGTCAACGGCACGCTGACCGTCGAAAAGGCATCCCTCTTCATCAGTGGCGGCCAGTACACCATGAAGCAGGGCGATCCGCTGCCCGAATTCAAGGCTGTGTACGATGGCTTCAAGAATGAGGAGACACCCGAAGTGCTCATCGAGCAGCCCACGCTTTCTACCCTGGCTACTTCCGACTCTGCGCCCGGTGTGTATTCGGTTGTAGTTGAGGGGGCCATCGCCGACAACTATGAAATCTTGTATAGCTTGGGAACACTTACCATCACCGAGGCTGATCCCATCGTGGTGAGAGTCGCCAGTTGCTCACGTCTCTATGGAGAGGAGAATCCTGAGTTTGAATATACCGTCGAGGGCGGCGAATACAAGGGAGTGCCTGCCTTCACTTGTGCAGCCACCAAGGAGTCGCCGGTGGGCGAATATGCCATCGAAGTGGGTGAGGGTTCGGAGAAGAACTATAATGTCACCTACATAGGGGGCACCCTCACCGTGGAGAAGGCACCGCTCCTGGCTTATGTAGACAACTACTCCAGAGTGTTCGGCGAGGAGAACCCGGTGTTCGTCATCCAGTACGACGGGTTCCGCAATAATGATACCGAAGAGTGTCTCGAGGTGGTACCCGTGGCTTCTACTGTGGCTACCGTCAACAGTCCAGCAGGTGATTACGAAATCGTGGTCTCCGGAGGCGTGGCGCAGAATTATGAGTTCTCTTATCAGAGCGGCACACTCACCATCATCCCGCAGTCGGGCATCGATAGCATCTCGGTCGACCATCCTGTCAATGTCTATACCATACAGGGCACGCTGGTTCGCCAGAACACCACATCGCTGCAAGGCCTGCCCCGTGGCGTATACATCGTCGAAGGACGGAAAGTGACGGTGAAGTAATAGCTCCTCTGCCTCAACGCCCATGATACACAAAATGCGTATCTTGACCATCCTCTGTCCATCGCTGCTTCTCATCGCGGCCATGGGCGGAGGATGTGGCAGATATGTGGATACCCCTGCTCCGACCGATAGCACTGCTGTATTCACACCGGTGCTCGATGTGGAACCCGACGATACCACCAAACTGATTGCGTCGCTCAGAGAAGCGGCTTATCTCTCAAGAGAGAAGGGCAGTATGGACACGGCGTTCGTCTGTCTCGACAGCGCGCTCCAGATGTCGGTGTCGTCGGGCAAGTTCCGCGCAAGGCGCGAGGCGCTCACCATCGAGAATCTCCGCAGAGAGGGCAGCCTGGGACGTGACTTCATCTTCCTGCTCACCGTATTGGTGGTGGCGGCTTTCGCGGCTGTGGCGTCGCTCATCGAGTTTATACGCATCAAGAATGCCGACAATAAAAAACGGGCGGCACGCTTCCTCTCGCAAATACGTACAGGCGAACAGCAACTGGCGGAGATGGAACAGCACCACCAGACGGAAATACGTATCCTCGAGGGTAAACTGGCGCTCATGGAGGGCGACAACTCCCAGCTACGGCAGGATATCGCCGATGAACAGGCCAAACTCCAACTCTTGCAGGAGTACCGAAAGGAACGCGAGAACAAACGCGACAGCAAACAGAGACTTATTCGTGAGTCGGAACCGTACCGGAGGGCGTGTGCCCTCATCGAACAGGGACGGAGCCTCAACGATGCCGACTGGGAGGCGCTGCGCACCAAGGTCGAGGAGGTCTATCCTGCCTTCCGCGAGGCACTCTATGCCGACTATAAGCCGTCGCCGCTCGAATACAGGGTGTGCGTGCTCATCATCCTCGGTTTCAAACTGGTGGAGGTGGGGGCGCTCGCGCCTACCAGCAAGCAGAACATCACGTCCATACGCAAGCGCATCATTCAGCATATCGGCGGACCTGCCATGCGGCCGGCCGACTGCGATACGTATCTCATGTCGCTCATCGAGTGAAAATATTGGCTCAGACTGCTGTCTGGGCCTTCTTTTTGCACTTTCGTACTTCTATCGTACCCGATTCCTTGGTCGTTAACCCCTTGCAGACCTATCTTTGCAGCGTAGTTCGAAGGCAACTTCACTACCTCAGAATCTGCAACTCAGCGATGTGCCCCAGCATCCTGTTCAGGCCAGGATGTCAAAGCAATTGCCTTTCAGCATTGGGGAAGGGCAATTGCGGGGCACTTCCGCTCTTCGCTTCTCTTTCCCTTCCGATAGCTAAAACTACGGAACATTCCTCCAGATTTATTTTGTGAAACCGTCTTTTTTTACTACCTTTGCCTAACTTTGTGCGATTTTCAAGCTCATAGACCTGACTGTTATGCTCAATTCTTCTTGGAAAGTTTTCGTCCTCGTAGGTTCTGTCCTTACGGCACTACTGCTCCTGCAGCTGGTGCCGCCGGTCAGTTTCCTCGGCTTGGAAACACGGCAGGTAGATATGGTGGGCGAGGTGATGAACCCGCCTGAGCCCAAGCCGGCCAAGAAGAAACATCATCCCCAAAAGACAACGGCACAGAAGGATAATTCTGTCTATCAGCCCGAAGGGGTCACACTCTTCGAGGATTTCTCCAACGGCGAAGAGGGTGGTCTCAACCACTTCCTGGCACTGCTTGCCGACAGCCTGCCTACCGACCGCACCGTGAACATCGCCTATTACGGCGACTCCTTTATAGAGGGGGATATCCTCACGGCCGACTTGCGCGAAATGCTGCAGACCCGCTACGGAGGGGGCGGACCTGGATGGGTGGAGCCGGGACCCAACTTCGGCAGTTCCCGGCCCACCGTCAACGTGTCGTGGTCCAATGTCTCTGAGCATGCTGTCGTCAACAGGGGCTTCATACCGGCCCTGCAGGGTCCGTCGCAACGCTATTACCTGCTCTCCAGATATGCTGCCTTCACGGCCAAGGCGTCTTCCAAGTATGAACACGCGGCGCAGTGGCAGCGCATGCACCTCTTCCTGCGCTCGCAGGTGTCTTCCTCCGTCATGTTCGGACCTTCACAGGACCGGATGACGGTCAAGCCCATCCTGCCCTCCGACGCCGTGCAGACATTCGTGCTCAATGGGAGCTCGCGCAGTGTCACCTGCGGCTTCGGCGAGTCGCCAAGCAATATACAGCTCCTCGGAATCACCCTCGATGCGGCGAAGGGCATTGCGCTCGACAACTTCAGCATGCGGGGCATACCGGGCCATTCGCTAGCTTACATGCCGCTCAACACCATGCAGCAGATAGCGCGCTACCGGCCCTATGACCTGGTTATCCTCCACTTCGGACTCAATGCTGTGGGGGCCAAATCGTCACAGGCCGAGGCAGAGGCGTATATCGGAAAAATGAAAGAGGCCATAACCCACATGCGTGAGGCGTGCCCGGGGGCTTCCTTCCTCATTGTCAGCGTTTCTGACCGCGACCAGCGCTCGGCGCAGGGCATACATACCATACCTCAGGTCAAACAACTCGTCGACCTCCAGCGAACCATGGCACAGCAACTCCATGTGGGGTTCTTCAACCTCTTCGAGGCTATGGGAGGCGAGGGTAGCATGGCCGATTTCGTAAACAAGGGCGAGGCGAACAAAGACTATACGCACCTTAACTTCAAGGGGGGCAAACGCCTGGCCGAACTGTATTATAAGGCCATCCTGGCCGGAGTGGAAAACTATAAGCGCCGCATGGATGCGGAGGAAGGAGACGACGAATGATTGAGGCGTTCTGGCAGCAGTTTGTCTACCATCCCGACGAGCCGATGATATTCTGCACATCGCTCTTCATCTTCCTGTTCGCACTGTTCACACTGGTCTATGCCTTGCTGCGCCATCAGCTCACCGCAAGGCTCATCTTCGTCACGGCCTTCTCCTATTATTTCTATTATAAGAGCAGCGGATTCTATTTCATCCTCCTCGCCGTGGTCACCTTGAGCGATTTCTTCCTGGCCGAATGCATCTACAACGATCTGCAGGAACGACCCGACGACAACCGGCGGCGCAAGCGCTATCTCGCATTGAGCCTGCTCGTCGACCTCGGACTGTTGGTTTATTTCAAATACACCAATTTCTTCGCCGGCATGCTGGCGCAGATGGTGGGACACAATTTCCAGCCCTGGGACATCTTCCTGCCGGTGGGCATCAGCTTCTTTACCTTCCAGAGCCTCAGCTATACGCTCGATGTATACCGTGGACAGCTCAAACCGCTCGACTCGCTGCTCGACTACGCTTTCTTCGTGTCCTTCTTCCCGCAACTCGTGGCGGGACCTATCGTGCGCGCACGCGACTTTGTGCCGCAGATAAGGCAGGTGCCCAGGGTGAGTCCGCGCATGAGGGCCTACGGCGTCTACTTCATCCTCGTCGGAGCACTCAAGAAATGTGTCGTCAGCGATTATATCAGCATCAATTTCGTCGACCGCGTCTTCGAAGATCCTACCCTCTATTCCGGACTGGAAATTCTCATGGGCATCTATGGCTATGCGCTGCAGATTTACTGCGACTTCAGCGGCTATAGCGACATGGCTATCGGCATCGCGCTCCTGCTCGGATTCGTGTTCAACAAAAACTTCGACGCGCCTTTCAAAAGCAGCAGCATCTCGCAGTTCTGGCACCGATGGCACATCTCTTTCTCTTCCTGGATAAGAGACTATCTCTATATCTTCGCGCTCGACGGAAACAGAAAGGGAAAGGTGCGCACCTATGTCAACCTGATGATTACCATGCTCCTCGCCGGACTCTGGCACGGGGCAGCGCTCAATTATGTGGTGTGGGGCGGACTGCACGGCATAGCGCTCTCGGCACACCGCTTCCTCCGCATGGATGTCCTTCACCGCGACCGGCATTACAGGCCCGTGGGATGGCGGCTGTGGGGGTCGGTTTTCCTGACCTTCCATTTCGTCTGCTTCACCTTCCTCTTCTTCCGCAATACGGATTTTTCCGTCACCTGGACTATGCTCTCTCGCCTCTTCACCGATTTCCATCCTGAGGTGCTGGGACAGCTGCTCTCTGGCTATGGATGGGTGGTCTTCGTCATGGCGCTGGGCTTCATCGGCCATTTCCTGCCCAAGAGATGGCTTGAGGAGGTGGTCGACTTCCTCTATGGCGGCGGACTGCTGGCGCAGGGCATGGCGCTGGTCTTCGTCATCTGGCTCATCATACAGGTCAAGAGCAGTGAAATCATGCCTTTCATCTATTTCCAATTCTAACGCTTATTCCACCATGACGATGATTTACCGCTTCCGATACCTCCTTTCGCTCTGTGCCTCGGCCCTCCTCTCCGTAGGCACGGCACACGCACAGCAGGTGCCGCACGTCAACTTCAAGTCGGGCAGCAAATACTATCAGCAGCGAACGGCGCAGTTTGAGCGTCAGATGCCCGTCGACTCTTCCATGGTGGTCATGCTCGGCGACAGCCATACCGAGGGGGGAGGCGACTGGAACCTGCTGCTCGGTACAGGAAATGTGGTCAACAGGGGCATCAACGGCGACCATGCCTTGGGAATCGAGGCGCGACTCTGCCAGGTGCTGCCGGGACAGCCCAAGGCGGTGTTCCTGCTCTGCGGGGCCAACGACCTGAGCTTCGGCCTCGCGGCCGAGACGGTGGCGGCGCGCATCTGCCATCTTATCGACACCATCTGCGCCTCGGCACCCCATACGCGCCTGGTGGTGCAGAGCCTGCTGCCCATCAATGAGTCGTTCGGCAGATGGAAAACACTCAAGGGACGTACCGATGATATACCGGTGGTCAATACCATCATCGCCGAACACTGCAATGCCCTGAAAGTGCCTTTCCTCAACCTCTTCCCGCTCTTCACCAACGGCGAGGACAATGTCCTCGTCCGCGAACTCTGCAGCGACGGACTCCACCTCAACCACGACGGCTATGCGGTGTGGGCTGAGGCACTGCAGCCGTATATCGACTGGGTCAATGGGGTGGGGGATGCCGGACTCTTCTTCAACGACATCTTCCAAGATGAACCGCCATCACCCGATGCTGGCGCTCCCGGCACCCTCCTGCCCGATACGATGCCAGACGATGCCGTCTCTCCTGATGCCGAATAGGCGCTCCAACCTGAATGGTGTTTCAACCTATTTATTAACCATTAATTATATTGATGAATATGAAAAGATTTCTCCTAATGACGATGATGGCCTTCACTGTCAGCCTCTCCGTAAAGGCGCAGTGGGGACACAACTGGCTCACCGTCGTGGTCTACAACGACGGCTCGTTGGCGGGACGCTTTGTGCGTGAAACCGATTCTACCTATATTGCCAATCCCCTCGACTGGGAAGTGGAAGTGTCTAAATCAGAAGGTCGAAAGGAAGTGTGGAGCCCGGAAAAAGGGAAAGGCTTCGTAGTGCGTGCCGATGGTGTCAGAGGCAATATCAATGTGCGTAAGGGGCCGTCCACCCGCACCGCTATAGTTTCCACCATCACCGAGGCCGATGGCAAGAAAGATTATCCCGACTGCGCCTTCGACTGTCTGGGCAAGGTGGATAATTGGTACAAAATCAAAATAAAGGGCAAGATAGGCTATGTCCGTGAAGACCTCGTAGAATGGGCCGCCTACTACGCCGATTAGAAACCCCCTCCTACCATCCGATTACTCCGATTACTCCGATTACTCCGATTACTCCGATTACTCCGATTATTCCGATTATTCCGATTATTCCGATTACTCCGAAAAGATAAAAAGCGGCTTGCTCCACCAAGAGCAAGCCGCTTTTTTAAAAAACCTATATAAGCGTTATTTCTTCTTCAGCAGGTCGCGAATCTCAGCGAGCAGCTCCTCCTGGGTGGGGCCGGCGGGAGCGGCAGGCTCCTCTTCCTTCTTCGGGGTGAGCTTGTTCATGGCTTTCACCATCAGGAAAATACAGAATGCGATGATCAGGAAGTCGATGATGTTCTGGATAAAGGCACCATATTTCAAAACAGCACCTGCCAGAGGCTCACCGCCGTCCGGAGAGGGAATCATCATCTTGTACTCCAGACCCGAAAGGTCTACACCGCCAGTCAGCATACCGATGAAGGGCATCAGCACATCGTCAACCAGTGAAGTAACAATCTTGCCAAAAGCACCGCCGATGATCACACCGACAGCCATGTCCATTACGTTGCCTTTCATGGCAAACTCTTTGAACTCTTTAAAAAATCCCATAATTAATTTTTTTTAATGAACGAAATAATAATTAATAATGTTATATCCAGTTATGCGTAGCGCATAAAGATGTCGTTTTGTCAACTGCATTTTGCAATCTTCTGGCGGCAAACACTTTTTAACCGACCATTCTCGCTGCACAAGCCTTTTTTTGGTTTTATTAAGACTGTTGCGTATGCAAAATTAGAAAAAAATAGTAATTTTGTGCACGAAAACGGAAAAAAAATGTACTACACCTCAAAATTTGGTCGGTTTGTAAACATTTATCACGTTTTTTAAGGCAAAAAGGTAATAAAAAGTGAATATTTAATTAAGATATTTTCAACCCTTTTAAATAAATTAAAATAAAATGACAAAAGTAGCTATTAACGGCTTTGGCCGTATTGGTCGTCTCGCATTCCGTCAGATGTTCGAGGCTGAAGGTTATGAAGTGGTCGCTATCAACGACTTGACAAGCCCCAAAATGCTTGCTCACCTCCTCAAGTATGATACCTGCCAGGGTGGTTTCGCCGGCAAGTTCGGTGAGGGTAAGCACACCGTAGAGGCAACTGAGAACTCTATCATCGTTGATGGTCAGGAAATCACCATCTATGCTAAGCCCAATGCTGCTGAACTGCCTTGGGGTGAACTGGGCGTCGACGTAGTGCTCGAGTGCACCGGTTTCTATACCTCTAAGGAGAAAGCTTCTGCTCACATCCAGGCTGGTGCCAAGAAGGTGGTCATCTCCGCTCCCGCTGGCAAAGACCTCCCCACCATCGTGTACAATGTGAACCACACGACCCTGAAACCCGAAGATACCGTTATCTCCGCTGCTTCCTGCACCACCAACTGCCTCGCTCCCATGGCCGACGCACTCAACAAGTACGCTCCCATCTGCTCGGGCATCATGTCTACCATCCACGCTTACACCGGCGACCAGATGATTCTCGACGGCCCGCAGCGCAAGGGTGACCTCCGTCGCAGCCGCGCCGGCGCTCAGAACATCGTTCCCAACTCCACCGGTGCTGCCAAGGCTATCGGTCTCGTTATTCCTGAGCTCAACGGCAAACTGATCGGTTCCGCACAGCGCGTTCCCACTCCCACCGGTTCTACCACTATCCTCATCGCTGTGGTGAAGGGTAAGGACATCACCGTCGAGGGTATCAACGCTGCCATGAAGGCTGCTGCCAACGAGTCGTTCGGTTACAACGAGGATCCCATCGTTTCTTCCGATATCATCGGTATGAAGTTCGGTTCGCTCTTCGATGCTACCCAGACCATGGTTTCCCAGATTGACGAGGACACCTATCAGGTACAGGTCGTTTCCTGGTACGACAATGAGAACTCCTACACTTCTCAGATGGTTCGCACCATCAAGTACCTCGCTGAGCTCAAATAATATTGAACTTACAGCCATCATTATAAAGCCGTCCGGAACCACCGGGCGGCTTTTTTGTCGATGGATTGGTGCAGAGAACAATGGGCAACAACCCGCATCTACCGGCCGAAAGGCTCCAAACCCACGGCGTTAAGAAAAAATCGGCCTTTTCTTTGCCGTATGTCGGAAATAATTCGTAAGTTTGTCCTCCAATGCAGCGAATGATTACCATACTCGGACCTACGGCGTGCGGCAAGACGGCTCTTGCCACAGCACTCGCCGCCCGTCTGGATGGCGAAATCATCAGCGCCGACAGCCGGCAGGTGTACCGGCGCATGGACATCGGAACAGGGAAGGACCTGGCCGATTATCTCGTCGACGGAAAACACATTCCTTACCATCTCATCGATATCTGCGAGCCGGGCACCAAGTACAATCTCTTTGAGTATCAGCGCGATTTCCTCCATGCTTATGAGGATATCGTGGCAAGAGGCCGCCGGCCTGTACTCTGCGGGGGTACGGGGCTCTACCTCGAGGCGGTCATCAGGGGCTATCACCTATCACCGGTGCCGCAGAACGAAGCCTTGCGCCGGCAACTCGAGGAAAAGTCGATGGACGAACTCACCGCCATGCTACGCAGCCTGAAGGAGCAGAGCGGCAGCGCCATGCACAACACCACCGATGTCGACTCCAAACAGCGGGCCATCAGGGCCATCGAGATTGAACTGCACAACCTCGAGCAGCCGATGCCCGAACGGGAGGCACCTGCTGTCGACTCACTCATTGTGGGACTCGATGTGCCGCGTGATGTGCGGCGCGAGCGTATCACACGGCGGCTAAAAGACCGCCTCCAGCAGGGCATGGTCGAGGAGATTCGCGGACTGCTCGACAGCGGCATACCGGCCGATGACTTGATGTACTACGGACTGGAATACCGCTATGTCACCGAGTTCGTGCTCGGCTTCACGTCCTATGAGCAGATGTTCTCGCGCCTCGAAATCGCTATCCACCAGTTTGCCAAACGGCAGATGACGTGGTTCCGGGGCATGGAGCGCCGCGGCTGCGTCATCCATTGGATAGATGCCATGCAGCCGCTCCACACGATGGTGCAGGCGGTGATGGAACTCGACAAGAAAAAATACTGCCTTTAATATCAAACAGAATTAATAGAACACACCTATATATGGCGGAAGACAACAAAAGATGGGGCATCGTCTACTGTCCCAAAACAGGGGTGGTCAACCCGAAGAAAAAGTGGGCACGCATCGAGAAATGCCTCAAGGAGAAAGGCGTCAGCTACGACCATGTGCAGAGCGAAAGCTCCAAAAGCGTGGAACGCCTCGTCAAGATGATGATCAACAATGGCTATACCACCATCATCATCGTAGGAGGCGACTCGGCGCTCAACGAGGCGGTCAACTGCCTCATGCACACCGACCGCGAGGTGAGAGAACAAATCACGCTCGGGGTGATACCCAACGGCACCATGAACGATTTCGCACGATTCTGGGACTTCCGCGATACTGAACTCGAAGACAACATCGAACGGCTGGTACGGCACCGTGTGCGAAAGGTGGATATCGGATGCATACGATACACCAACCAGCAGGGCGAACGCTGCCGGCGCTATTTCCTCAATTGCATCTGTATCGGATTGGTGGCCTCGGTCATGAACCTGCGCAGAAGGGCGCACGGACTGCTTGGTGCTCTCTCTTTCATCCCTTCCTCGCTGCTCATGATCTTCCAGCGGCTAGAGTATAAGATGAGACTGCGCATCGAGAGCGATGTCATCGACCGGAAGGTTATGACGGTGTGCATCGGCAATGCACGCGGATACGGATTCACACCCAATGCGGTGCCTTACAATGGGCTGCTCGATGTGTCCGTGGTATATCACCCGCAGGTCACACAGCTCATGGAGGGTTTCTACCTGCTCTACAGCGGAAAAATTCTCAACCACGGCAGCGTGCATCCTTACCGCACCAAGGAGGTGACGGTCGAAAAGGCTGAAAGGGCGCTCATCGGCATCGACGGACGTCTCATGAACGCTCCCGTGGGCACATTCAAAGTGCAGGTGGAGCAGGAAGTGCTTAACTTCCTGATTTAAAAGGGCCGTCATAGTGCCTATCCACTTCCTGATATAAAAGGGCCGTCATAGTGCCTATCCACTTCCTGATTTAAAGGGTTGTCAATAGGGCAAATGTCCCTTTAACTTCCCTTTAACTTCCCTTTAACTTCCCTTCAAAACCACAAATGTCCTTTTAACTTCCTTTTAACTTCCCTTTAACTTCCCTTTAATTTCCCTTCAGAACCACAAATGTCCCTTTAACTTCCCTTTAACTTCCTTTTAACTCCCCTTTAACTTCCCTTTAACTTCCCTTCAAAACCACAAATGTCCTTTTAACTTCCCTTTATTTAAACAGCTTCTCCTGCGAGATGGCCTGAAGGGCGTCTTCCTGCAGGATCTTTATCTTCTTGCCCTCTATCGCCACAGCGCCGTCTTCGGCAAGAGAGGCGAGCGTGCGGATGGCGTTGCTCGTCGTCATGTTCGACAGACTGCCCAGGTCCTCCCGACTCAGATAGATGTTCAGCGTCTGGCCGTCGCTCTCCATGCCATACTGGCTCTTCAGAAACAGTAACGTCTCGGCCAGACGGGCACGAATGTGCTTCTGCGTGAGCGTCACCGTGCGGGTGTCCGAATGACCCAGGTGGATGGCCAGATGACGGATGAAGGAGATGCTCACCTCTGAGTTGGCCCTGATTACCTCCATCATCACCTCAGAGGGAATAAAGGCTATCACCGAGGGCTCCAGCGTGGTGGCAGTGCTGCTGTGAAGCTCGCCGGCAAAGTAGGCACGGGCACCAAACAGCTCCACAGGCTTCACAACACGGATTATCTGGTTCCGGCCGCCTATGCCGTCCTTGAATACCTTCACCTTCCCGCGAAGCACCACCAGTATGTAGTGGGGCATGCTGCGGGCACTGTATATCACTTCTTGCTTGTTGAATTGACGCACTACCATGCGGGAGAGCAAAAGTGTTTCCTGAATGTCCGTCAGACTGGGCCACAATGTGCGGATGCCTTTTTCTATGCCGTCCAACTGAAAGCTCTTCTCTGTATCTTCTATCGTCATCTTATAAGGCTTTTCATATATATGGAAGGGGCGCTAATCACCCCAATGACCGCAAATTTACAATTTTTTCACAAATCGGGAAATATTTATCTGTTAAAAAATCTCCTCTGCGGCTTTTTCTTTTCCTATTAAGAAAAAATAGGGCGAATATTTTGTATTAAATGCAAAAATTATTACCTTTGAGCAAAATTTACACCTCATCAATGTGAGGTGCGGATTTTGATGTTACTAACTAATGAAAAATATTTATTTCAAACCTTAATAGAACAACTATGAGCTATCTACGATTAGAAAAAGCGCTGATGACAAACCTGCAGGAGTCGCTGCCCAGGGAGCTGCTGAGAACCAACCGCTCCGGTGCCTACTCCTGTTCCACGATTGTCGACTGCAACACGCGGAAGTATCATGGCTTGCTCGTGGTGCCCATACCTGAGATGGACGATGAGAACCATGTGCTGCTCTCATCGCTCGACGTCACGGTGGTGCAGCACGGTGCGGAGTTCAACCTCGGACTCCACAAATACCAGGGCAACAACTACAGCCCCAAAGGTCATAAGTACATCCGCGAGTTCGACTGCGACAAGGTGCCCACCACGATTTACCGGGTGGGAGGTGTAGTGCTCAAGAAAGAGGTGGTGTTCCAGCACTATGAGGACCGTATCCTCATACGCTACACCCTCGAAGATGCACATTCAGCCACCAAACTGCGTTTCCGTCCGTTCCTCGCTTTCCGCAGCGTGCGCCAGTTCACACACGAGAACCATACCGCAAGCCGTGAGTACACCGAGGTGGACAATGGTATCAAAACGTGCATGTATGCCGGATATCCCGACCTCTATATGCAGTTCAGCAAGAAAAACAGCTTTATCTTCCAACCCGACTGGTACCGCGGCGTGGAGTATCCCAAAGAGCAGGAGCGCGGCTATGCCTCCAATGAGGACCTCTATGTACCTGGCTATTTCGAGATGAGCATCAAGAAGGGCGAAAGCGTCGTCTTCTCCGGCTCTACCTCATCTATCAAGTCGAGCTCGCTCAAGAAACTGTTTGAGAGCGAGGTGGAGGAACGCGCACCGCGCGACAACTTCTTCCACTGCCTCGTCAATGCCGCACACCAGTTCCACAACCGCCAGCCCAACGACGACCGCTATCTGCTGGCCGGCTATCCGTGGTTCAAGTGCCGTGCACGCGACACCTTCATCTCCCTGCCGGGACTCACCCTCGCCATCGAGGAGCAGGACTACTTCGAACTGGTCATGAAGACCGCCGAGAAGGGCTTGCGCGAGTTTATGGAGGGCAAGCCGAACACCACCAAGATCTATGAGATTGAGCAGCCCGACGTGCCGCTCTGGGCCGTATGGGCCGTGCAGCAGTACGGCAAGGAGTGCACACTGCCCAAGGCTTACCAGATGTACGGCCGACTGGTCAACGACATCGTCGACTACATCGCCGGCAACGGACATCCCAATCTCACCCTCGAGGAAAACGGACTGGTACACACCGAAGGACGCGACCGCGCCGTGACGTGGATGAACTCTACCGCCAACGGACGGCCTGTAGTGCCCCGCTCGGGCTATGTGGTGGAGTTCAACGCACTCTGGTACAACGCCCTCCGCTACTGCGCACGCCTCGAGAACGAGTTCGGCGACAAGGAACGCGCCGCACGGCTCGAGGAGATGGCCGAGAAGTGCAAGGTGTCCTTCGTCGACACTTTCCTCAATGAGTATGGATATCTCTACGACTATGTCGACGGCAATATGATCGACTGGAGCGTCCGCCCCAACATGATTTTCGCCGTGGCGCTCGACTACTCACCCCTCTCGCAGGAGCAGAAGAAGGGCGTGCTCGATATCTGCACACGCGAACTGCTCACCCCCAAGGGACTGCGCTCGCTCTCGCCCAAGAGCGGCGGATACAACCCCATGTATGTGGGACCGCAGTCACAGCGCGACTACGCCTACCACCAGGGCACGGCATGGCCGTGGCTCGGAGGCTTCTACATGGAGGCTTGCCTCAAACTCTACAAGCGCACCCGACTCAGCTTCGTCGAACGGCAGCTCGTGGGCTATGAAGACGAGATGTACTACCACTGCCTGGGTACCATCAGCGAGCTCTTCGACGGCAACCCGCCCTTCCACGGACGCGGCGCTATGTCGTTTGCCATGAATGTGGCCGAGATTCTGCGCACACTCAACCTGTTCGAATCATATACCTATAAATAAAGGAGGAGAAACGATATGAAAGTTTTAATGTTTGGATGGGAGTATCCTCCTCATGTGTATGGTGGACTCGCCACAGCCAATTATGGTATCTCCGAGGGACTGCACGCCCAGGGAGATATGGATATCACTCTTTGTCTGCCGCGTCCCTTCGGCGATGAGGACCAGAGCGCATGCCGCATCGTGGCCATGTGCGCAGTACCTATCGCATGGCGTAACGTCGACCGCGACTATGTGCGCAACCGCGTGGGCAATATCATGGACCCCGACTACTATTTCCGTCTGCGCGACCATATCTATGCCGACTTCAACTACATGCATGTCAACGACCTGGGATGTATGGAGTTCGCCGGAGGCTATCCCAAAAACCTGCATGAGGAAATCAACAACTATTCCGTCATCGCAGGCGTAGTGGCACGCACCGAGGAGTTCGACATCATCCATGCCCACGACTGGCTCACCTATCCCGCCGGCATTCATGCCAAGCAGGTGAGCGGCAAACCGCTTTGCATCCATGTGCATGCCACCGACTTCGACCGCTCCCGCGGTAAGGTGAACCCCACTGTCTATTCTATCGAGAAAGACGGTATGGACAATGCCGACTGCATCATGTGTGTGTCGGAACTCACAAGGCAGACCGTCATCAACCACTACTTCCAGGATCCGCGCAAGGTGTTCACCATGCACAATGCTGTATATCCCCTGCGACAGGAACTGCAGGACATCCCGCGTCCCGACCACACCAACAAGGAGAAGGTGGTCACCTTCCTCGGACGTATCACCATGCAGAAAGGACCGGAGTATTTCGTCGAGGCTGCCAGCCTGGTGCTCCACCGCACACGCAACGTGCGCTTCTGTATGGCAGGATCGGGCGATATGATGGACGCCATGATAGAGCTCGCTGCCGAGCGGGGCATCGCCGACCGTTTCCACTTCCCGGGCTTCATGCGCGGCAAGCAGGTCTACGAGTGCCTCAAGGATTCGGATGTCTACGTCATGCCTTCGGTGAGCGAGCCCTTCGGCATCTCTCCACTCGAGGCCATGCAGTGCGGCACGCCCTCCATCATCTCATGGCAGAGCGGCTGTGCCGAAATTCTGAACAATTGCATCAAGGTGGACTATTGGGACATTCATGCCCTGGCCGATGCCATCTACTCTATCTGCCACAACGACAGCCTCTTCCACTATCTGCAGGATGAGGGCAAGCGTGAGGTCGACCAAATCACGTGGGAGAAAGTGGGCCGTAAGATAAAGGATTTGTATATCCGCACCATTAACAAGTAAATATTCTACGACAATGAAAACGATATGTCTTTATTTTGAGATACACCAAATCATTCATCTCAAACGTTACCGTTTCTTCGATATCGGTACCGACCATTATTATTACGACGACTACGAGAACGAGCGCCTTATCTCCGACATCGCCGAACGTTCCTATATGCCGGCACTGGGCGCCCTCCTCGAAATGGCCAAGGAGCACGGCAAGTATTTCAAAGTGGCCTTCTCGCTCTCCGGCGTGGGCATAGAGCAGCTCGAAATGCACGCACCCCAGGTGCTGGAGAAACTCCAGGAGCTCAATGAGACGGGATGCGTCGAGTTCCTCGCAGAGCCTTACTCCCACGGACTCGCCTCGCTCAAGGACGAGGAGTCGTTCGCTGCTGAGGTGCGCCGCCAGGCCATCAAGATTAAGGAGTACTTCGGACAGGAGCCGCAGGTGCTGCGCAACTCGTCGCTCATCTACAGCGACGACATCGGCGGACAGGCTGCAGCCATGGGCTTCAAGGGCATGCTCACCGAGGGTGCGCGCCATGTCCTGGGATGGAAGTCGCCCCACTATGTCTACAACTGCGCCATCGCACCCAACCTGAAGCTGCTGCTCCGTGATGTGAACCTGAGCGACGACATCTCGCTCCGCTTCAACAACAGCGAGTGGGAGGGATACCCCCTCTTCGCCGACAACTACATCGAGCGCATCGCCAACTTCCCCGAGGAAGAGCAGATTATCAATATCTTCATGGAGCTCTCCGCACTGGGTATCGCACAGCCGCTCTCCAGCAACATCCTCGAGTTCATCAAGGCGCTGCCGGTGTGTGCCAAGGCCAAGGGCATCACCTTCTCCACACCTACCGAGATCTGCATGAAGATGAAGAGTGTGGGCTCACTCGATGTGCCCGACACACTTTCATGGGTCGACGAAGAGCGCGACGTGAGCTGCTGGCTGGGTAACCCCATGCAGCGCGAGGCGTTCGACAAACTCTACAGTGTGGCCGAGCGTGTGCGCATCGCCAACGATCCGCGCATCAACCAGGACTGGGACTACCTGCAGGCTTCCAACAACTTCCGCTTCATGACCACCAAGCCTTCCAACGTGGGTCTGGACCGTGGTATCTACAGCACGCCGTTCGATGCCTTCACCAACTACATGAACATCCTGGGCGACTTCATCACCCGTGTCAACAGCCTCTATCCCGAGGAGATTGAGAACGAGGAGCTCAACTCGCTGCTCACCACCATCAAGAACCAGGGCGACGAGATTGCCATGAAGGACAAGGAAATCACACGCCTCCAGGCAAAGGTGGAGAAGATGCAGGCCGAGGAGGACAAACTGAAGGCCAAACTCGACGCCGCTGCCGACAAACCCAAGAAAGCTCCTGCCAAAAAGAAGGCTCCCGCAAAGAAAAAAGAAGAGGAACCCAAAGCTGAATAAAGCAGATTCTGACCTCTTTTTGTGAATTAAAAACTACGGATTTATCTGATTTATCTGATTTAGATACAGCAAAAATCAGCCTAATCAGTGAATTAAAAACTACGGATTTATCTGATTTATCTGATTTAGATACAGCAAAAATCAGCCTAATCAGATAAATCCGTAGTTTATATTGTTTAGTGTATGCCCTTAGGCATACGCCCTTAATTTCAGCGCGTAGCGCGATTAATTTTTGAATTTAATTTTTGAATAATTTCCGCCCGTTAGGGCGCTGAAGAAAGAGTATGCCTTTAGGCGTACTCACCAATATTATCTTCCCCGCTCCACGATTCTGTTTGATTTTGATATGATTTTGAAAGATTTCTCGCTCGAAGAGCGACTCCCAAGAATAATTTCGGCGCGTAGCGCGATTAATTTTTGAATTTAATTTTTGAATAATTTCCGCCCGTCAGGGCGCCGACATAGTGAGTATGCCTTTAGGCGTACTCACCAATATTTTCTTCCCCGCTCCACGATACTGTTTGATTTTGATATGATTTAGAAAGATTTCTCGCTCGCAGAGCGACTCCCAAGAATAATTTCGGCGCGTAGCGCGATTAATTTTTGAATTTAATTTTTGAACTTTTTCGTTAAGCCAAATGAGCAATGTCAAGCTTGCTTGAGCATTGCCATGGCGAGAAAAAGTAGAATGAAATTCAATAATTTCCGCCCGTTAGGGCGCTGAAGAAAGAGTATGCCTTTAGGCGTACTCACCAATATTATCTTCCCCGCTCCACGATTCTGTTTGATTTTGATATGATTTTGAAAGATTTCTCGCTCTCAGAGCGACTCCCAAGAATAATTACGGCGCGAAGCGCGATTAATTTTTGAATTTAATTTTTGTATAATTTCCGCCCGTCAGGGCGCCGACAAAGTGAGTATGCCTTTAGGCGTACTCACCAATATTATCTTCCCCGCTCCACGATTCTGTTTGATTTTGATATGATTTTGAAAGATTTCTCGCTCTCAGAGCGACTCCCAAGAATAATTTCGGCGCGCAGCGCGATTAATTTTTGAATTTAATTTTTGAACTTTTTCGTTAAGCCAAATGAGCAATGTCAAGCTTGCTTGAGCATTGCCATGGCGAGAAAAAGTAGAATGAAATTCAATAATTTCCGCCCGTTAGGGCGCTGAAAAAAAGAGTATGCCTTTAGGCGTACTCACCAATATTATCTTCCCCGCTCCACGATTCTGTTTGATTTTGATATGATTTTGAAAGATTTCTCGCTCGCAGAGCGACTCCCAAGAATAATTTCGGCGCGCAGCGCGATTAATTTTTGAATTTAATTTTTGAATAATTTCCGCCCGTTAGGGCGCTGACAAAGTGAGTATGCCTTTAGGCGTACTCACCAATTATTCTGCGTACTCACTAAATATTCTGTTTGATTTTGATATGATTTTGAAAGATTTCTCGCTCGCAGAGCGACTCCCAAGAATAATTTCGGCGCGTAGCGCGATTAATTTTTGAATTTAATTTTTGAACTTTTTCGTTAAGCCAAATGAGCAATGTCAAGCTTGCTTGAGCATTGCCATGGCGAGAAAAAGTAGAATGAAATTCAATAATTTCCGCCCGTTAGGGCGCTGAA
>Ga0256407_10005741_pt1 | contig 19636 bp, 21 predicted proteins | sample RumenRJG_04DNA_FD_193489 | JGI IMG/M metagenome (GOLD analysis project Ga0256407, IMG submission 193489) | Bovine rumen microbial communities from Lethbridge, Alberta, Canada - RJG_04 | ecosystem: Host-associated > Mammals > Digestive system > Stomach > Rumen | place: Canada: Alberta... | reverse complement strand
CGTTTAATCTGCCGGACAACAATATGCGCCTCCCAGTATGCAGGTTCCTTTTATCATTCCTTTAAATTCAGGTCTTTCATCAACTTTTCTGAGCATCTTTTCAATTGCCTTTTCTATAGACTTATCTTCTCTTGCTTCAAACAAAAGAACAAATTTATTCAGAAAGCTCATAAACATAGGATGCCCTTCAAGACTCGTTACTTCATGATTTATGCAGTCAGTATAAAATTCATAGGTATGTTCATCCTGCTCAAGATTTACGCCGTATGTCCTGTCTACAACTATTATTCCCACGCGATAATAGCGGCTAAAGTCAAAATCAAACTGCGAGGCTACCTTTTCCACATATTTGTCATTTATGTCATAACCAAAAAGAAGATTATAAAGAAAATCCCCGGCTCGCTTATTCTGAACATTCTGTTCAAGTATAAGCCTTCCTATACTCTGCGCTATGTCAACAAAGGATGCCCCTTCCCATCTGACAAAAAACAAGGGAAGTGCAAGTTCATCTGCCTTTGCTTTCATGCTTTCAGGAATATCCTCCTTGTCATCCACAATAGATATTCCAAGCCCTGATATGCCAAGTTCATTCAGTTCAAGCATACATTCTTCAGCTTCCTCCATACTGAATCTCACATCATCTACAACTATCAGGGCAAAATTTCCTCTGTTCATGTGATCTGCGTATGGCCTTGTCTGAACCATGTATGTCCATGAAACCATCCTGTCAAGGCCATTTTCTCCGGCGACCAATGATACCCCATCCAGTCTAAGTCTTAGTATATCTTCACATGTAACCATTCTGCAGCCTCCCTTATAGTCTCACACATAGGGTCCGTTCATTCTTCATATCATGGAAAAGCCTGATATTATCTCCTGAAACATCATATACATAAATAATGTCCTTAATTTCATCATATCCGGAAACATTTTCATCAAGAATTGTATTAAATGAGTTGATAATGTTCACATCATATGCCTCAGTTTTTTCATTTTCAAAAACAGCAATATAAAGAATACCGGATTCCACCAGATCCTGAAAGAAGTGGCTTCCATAAGAAAGCTCCGGATTATATCCTGCCTTTGAATCAGCAATTTCACAAACTGCGTCAAACTCGCTTATATCAGAAAATGCAGTCGGAACACCGAGTTCCGGAGAGGAAGTTCCTACTCTTCCCGGAACCATGAGAAGCATATGCTTATTCTTCCCTCTCATTTCCCAGTTTATTTCTCCTATTGCAGCAGCCACCTTGCTTTTTTCCTGATATGGCATACTGTAATACCTGACAGGATCCACATATACTATAAGATCAAGTTTCTCTTCCCTCGATAGTCCCATGGCAGATTTTCTGCACTCAAACAAGATATTTCTTCCAACGATATCTTCAGGCATATGTAATTCTTCCATATCCTGATAGACCTGCAATGGTCTGCATTGAAGAAGGTTTATGACATAATCACCACTTTCATCAAAGTTTATTGTAAATTCAATATCTACCGGGTGGCGATATTCTCTCTGCAAAACCCCAAGAATATCTCTCATCTGGCTCATCAGCTCATCTTTTCTGACTATCCCCTGACAGGATATGAACTCTATGTCCCTGTCCTCTCCCCTGTCACGGAACATTCTCTCAGTATCAGTATCATGCTCCAGCAAAAGACGCTTTAGGAAAAAAGGGATATCTTTCTTCACATCATCAAGCCCAGCTCTCTCAAGTTTCCTTGTAGCTCGGTTCATAAGCTCAAGCTTTCTCTGGGAATACTGATGCTTTTCAATAGAATTTCTGGAAGTCGTTGCTGTAGGGTTATCCAGGCTTACAAGTCTTGGGTATGAGCCTTCTGTCCGGTCAACAGCCGAAGTTCCGAGCCCCATTACAAGGCGCAGCATACCCGCTGACTGATCAATTGACTCCATGAACTTATACGGACTATAAGAATAGCCAACACCTGCAGCACATGGCATATAAAATTCACCATAGTAAGATCCGGAAACTCTCTGAACAAGCAGTGCCATCTGTTCATCTCTCGCCTGAAGTCCCCTGCGGCTTCGATAATCAAGGGCTGATCGGCTCATTGTACTGGCATAAACTGTGCGTATGGCATTTTCCAGTTCTTCTAATCTCTGTTCCATAGTACCTGTATTTGAGCAGAAGACAGACTCATACTTACCGGCAAACGCATTCCCAAACCCATCTTCGAGGATAGAGCTTGATCTTACTATGATAGGATCCTGACCATAGTATTCAAGCAGTTTCTCAAACCGTTCCTCCATATCCCTTGAAAACTTTCCATTCAAAAGATGCTGTGCAAATTCCTCTGCAACAGAAAAAAATTCTTCCTTAGTTCGCTGCTTTATCCGAAGATTCCAGAAATGGTTCTCCACTATAAATGAATAAAATACATCAGAACCTATATAGAACGAATCATGAGGTTCTAAATGCTTGTAAATTTCAGGCGTCATGTGTTCTATTATCTTTCTTGCAAGCAGCATTCCACATGCTTTTCCGCCTATCATCCCGGTCCCGATCATCCTGTCTTTTATTGCAAAATAGTCCCTTGGCGTAAAAAGCTCTTTTATCATTTCTCTTAATCTTTCATCCCTGGTCATCATGATATTGCACATGCGACTACAGTTATCATTTACATCTGCTCCGGATTCATGAAGAATCTTTGTTGTGTTAAAGAACCTGTCCCAGCTGTCCATGTTATCGGAATCTGACATGAAAGTACTCTTATCAAGTACCTGGTAAAAATGACTCGCCATCACTCCGTCAAGAATCGGTTTGAAATCTCCGGTTCCGGGATTATACAGATGAGGAAGGAACATGGTCTCAGAATATCTGTTCCATACTTTGTCCGGTCTTACATATACGTTTTTTTCATCGGAATATACGTCAAGAAACAGCTGCGTAGTATCCCTTATCTTGGCGATAGCTTGAAAAGAGTGCTTACCACGAATAAGAGGAAAAAATGCGACTGTATCAAGAATAAAGAGGTACGGACATGTAACCTGAAAGAAATTGCCCATCATAAGATCCGTAGCCCAGGCTGTCTGTAGGTCCGAAAGGCAATCAAAAACATAAAAAGCATCCCTGCCTTCTTTTCTTATTATTTCATGAATCTCTACTGTAAAATTTTCGAATCTGTGGTTTAATTCCACCTGTACAATTTTAAGCCCTTCCTGCTCCTTAAAGAGTGCCTCATGGGTGGCAAATCTAATATAGATCAGATTTCTTTTATCAGCTATTGCCTGCTTTACATAAGGCTCTACAAAAAGCTTAAACTCATCAAGATTATCCACACGCCATACAACATTATCTCCAAGACGAATATTATCAAAAGCGTCATCCATCTGAAGGATTCCCGAACATACCCTGTCAAATGCTGCCATAACTGCCTCCTTTCCGGCCAAGTTCATTCAATGCATTTTCTTACAAATTCCTCAAAAATCAACCTGCTGTTTTCATCACTTTTATATGAGAACTCCGGATGCCACTGAATTCCCCATACAAATTTCTTATCCGTCATTTCAACTGCTTCTATGATGCCGTCATCCGCAACTGCCATTATCTTTAGAGGCCTGGCTTTTTCCTTTATTGCCTGATGATGATAACTATTTACTGAAAGTGATTTTCGATTCAACAATCTGAAAAGACCGCTGTTATCCATGAGCTCCAACTCATGCACAGGCACATCATACGGTGGCTTCTGATGATGTTCTGTGCATGATGGACGTTGAGTTGGTAAATCTTGATATAACGACCCTCCTAGAAAGACATTTATAAACTGGATTCCCCTGCATATACCCAACACCGGGATATCACGTCCCAGGGCTCGGCCAAGCAGAATATGTTCCATTTTGTCTCTTTCCCTGCATGTAGCTCCACACTGTGGAATTTTATCTTCGCCATAAGTTGATGGGCAAACATCATGCCCTCCGGTCAAGAGAATCCCCTGTATTGTCCCTAAAAGTATGTCTATAGTTTCCTCTTCTGATGTAAGTGGAAGCATAACAGGAACGCCTCCTGCTTTTTCCACTCCTTCCATATATCCTGGAAGCATCCATAAACTGTTTTTTGCTTCGTCTACCAGCGGCACAACTCCTATTATTGGTTTCATACACTACCTCCAAAATTACAAAAAGGCAAAAGCACCTTTTGTGGCGCCTTTGCCTTTTCTTTATCATACTACAAATAATGTTGATTATCCAATGCCATAGCTTTTTCTTTTTATCTTGGTACATTAAACTGGAATTGAACTAAGTCGCTTCGCCACAGCCTTGGCAGGCCGTCGCGCAGCGACTTAGTTCAATTCTGATATAAACGACGAAACACCTTTTTTGATGAAATTGTAAAATCAACTCTTTTTGCATAGAATCGGTATATTTATTCAGTCTGCAAAAACAACTTGTATTTCATTTCAGCCAGTTTCCAATCTGTAAGTGCATCTATATCCTGCACTTCCATTTCACTGATGATAAGAGGTTTTGCTTTGTCTACTACGGATCCAGTTTTCATGAAATTATCCACCCTGAAAAAATAGAACTGACCGCAATCATGATAGATTGGCTGCAAATCCTGTGACCTCTTCATATAATCATCCGGACTTGTAGGTTGCAAATAGCCTCCAGCCTCTGATAACCCTCTCTGCGGTGGGAAAGAAAACTGTACCACAGGAAATACAGCGTTACATTCTCCAGCTAAAATGATCTCATATGCTTCTTTCAGTCTTTTTGCAGTGATAAAAGGCGCTGTAGGATATATTGCATGCTAGTTCAAATTCCTCTCCCTGTTTGTGATAGTTCTCAATAACCTCTTTTTGTGCATCTTCTATGGTGGCAAAATCATTAGATGTCTTCTCACTTCTCATAAAAGGCACCTCTGCACCAAGGCTTCTTGCCACATCAGCTATCTTCTCGTCATCTGTAGACACCATCACAGCATCAAATAATAGACTATCCAGCGCTGCCTGAATTGAATATGCGATTATTGGCTTGCCGCAAAACTCTTTTATATTCTTGCCAGGAATCCTTTTGGAGCCGCCCCTTGCGGTAATAATAGCAACCGTTTTTACCATATCATCTCAGTCCCATCAATAGTACATCTCATACCATCTTAATCACTGCTGTTTCCGCATATGTAATCGGGTCAGAATGCATAAAGAACAGCGTACCTCTTCTTGGCGCGTACAATGTTTCCATTACTGAACCATCATAGGGATTTATGATCTCAGCAAGAGGAGTCCCCTCATCCACACTGTCTCCCACTTTTACAAGCGGCTCAAATATGCCTGATTTGGCAGTTCTGACACTAATCAGCTCCTTATCACTTATAACTATTGACGGGTGATCACCATTTTCCTGGTATTTTACAAATCCAACGCTTTTGCAGAATCTAAGAACAGACAGCACTGCCTGACCGGCACTCTTTTTATCAATCCTGCTTGTTGTAGATGTATAGAGGCTGTAAGCTTTTGTGTTCCACACCTGCCAGTTATAGTTCAGCGTTGCCGTATCATACGGTCTGACAGTTCTTTTTACAACGTAAGGCATTCCAAACTTCATTGCCGTTATAACATCAGAATATCCTTCATCCATTAGTCTCACATGTGGTATAAACTCACCCGGCATGTAAAATGATGTAAACTGAATCCCATACTCGTAATCTTTTATCTGAGAAAAAATGCCGTCGGCAATTCTCTGGGTAGTCTCCCCTAGGTCATACCCTGGGAACATTCTGTTTATGTCAGTATTATCAATAGTCCAGAATCGCTTCTGCGTATTAATCGAATATGGGTTACAGCAGGGTATAATCAGAATTTTGACATCCGGACGGATTCGTCTTTCTTCCTCAAGCTGCCTGAATTTTTTAACAAGCTGGGAACAACAGTATAACTGCTGAACTTCATTTCCCCGCATGCTTCCGACAATGCAGAGAGACTTTTTGCCCTTTCCAAATTCAAAACCTGTTATTCTGAAACTGTCTCTGTACAGCCCTTTGATCTCATAAATAATCTTCTTTTTCATACAGCCATGACTTCCTTTTTAAGCAGTCTGCCAATGAGCGATCCTTCATCAACAATCGGATATTCTCTTATGGTAAAAAGAATTCCGTCTACAGGACTTTCAACATTTTGTAAAACCTGCCCAGAAAGTGGATCAATAATCCTCCCAATCCTGTCGCCCTTGCAAAGCTTCTCCCAGTGCTTCACATCAGGGATAAAAAGCCCACCTGATGCCGCATTGAGAAAACAGACATCTTCAGCATTCTCAGAAACAATAGGCTTTCTTGGTGTTTTCGTTTCTCCGGTCCACATTCCCATATAATGCATTAGCCCCAGTATCCCATCCACAAGCTGGTCACCGTACTCTCTTGTTATACGCATCCCAACGCCCATCTCAACAACAAGGCATGGTGTTCCCGCATGGTTTAGGCTGTATGCAAACGTAGACTCAAGAACAGTACTTGCTTCATGTATCCAGACAAAATCAACATTGCAGTGCTTTGCAAGTGGAACAAGTTCTTCTTTATGGAGTCTGTTGATTCTTATCTGCGGAATCTCAGTAAGATAGATATTACTTGCATGTATATCCAGCACCACAGCGGATCCTGATACATCCTTTAAAATATTTGCAGCAAGTAATTCTGTCATATTGCCTTCTGTATTTCCCGGAAATATCCTGTTCATATCAAGGTCAAAAGCTGGTATCCCTCGGGTCACCGAGTCTATCCCAAGTGGATTCATGGCAGGGTAGATGTCAACTATTCCCTTAAGGCACTTTTTGTTTTCCTCTATCTGCCTTGCAAGTTCAAAGCATACATACTGCCCTTCAAGCTCATCTCCGTGTATTCCTGTAACAATGCTTATTCGCTTCGGAACACTTTCAGAGCTATCCGGCAATATGCGTCTTTTTTTTATTCTTAAAACTTCATCAACTGGTAGTGCTACCTCTGCTACAGTTTTTATCATCAGAACAATGCTCCTCTACTTATGATGCTCTGTCCGGGGCTTATCTCAGATACATTCACATATATATCCTGTGTCTGCTCTCCTCCCCCATGCATAATCCCCCTATTAATCTGGCACTCAGTTGCATCCCTGCCACAGCCTATTTTTATGTGTGAGTCTTGCACCAGAATATTATTTGTCGGGTCAAGGCCATACCATTTTCCATCATCTACAACTTCCACCCATGCATGAGATTCACCCTCTCCTATGATGAGTCCGGTTACGTATCTGGCTGAACATCCTGACATATTAAGGAGTGAGATCATGATATGGGAATAATCCTGGCATACTCCCCTTCCAATCGAAAAAGCTTCCTCTGCCCCTGTATCGATTCCGGTACATCCTTTTTCATAAACCAGGTATTCATGAAGTTTTTCCATTATATGCTTTGCCTTATCAAGTGGTTTTTTCTCGTCAAAAGAAGGCATATCAGCCCTTATGGATTCCAAATATTCCCGTAGCCTTTCTCCTGGAACAGTAAGTCCATGACTATGCCTGTATATCATCTCTTCAGTTTCAGTCGCAACAGATTCATGCGTCGCACATCCGCATTCTGCATCACCCTTAATGTGATATTTAAAATATGAATGCGGTATCTCATTGCTGCCATATATGTATCTGTTTCCGTGGGAATCGGTAGCCCATTCTGCTTTTGTTTCTGGTATCATATCGATCTTTATATTCGATATTTTCTGTCTGTCACTATCCTTTGGGATACACTTTATAGTGTAGCAGCACCATGAAACATCAGCAGAATAGCGGATTTCCATGCAATAATCAAAATGAAGTTTTTTCATGACATCACATGCTTAACCCTTTATGCAATCAACGTCTCTACCATTCTTATCACACCGTAATAATCTACTTCCTGTTCTTCCACAGCCTTGCGGATTTCCTCGAGTCTGTCTTTTTTTATGTCCATACCGCTCTTTTCAATCCTTGGAATCATTCTGTTTGCCTCTCTTACCAGCACCTCTCTTCCAAGCCCCAGCCTTGCATAAAGATCGAATCTTTCAATCCTTTTTCCGGACTTGATTATGTTCCTTACGTGATCATCATCCAGCTTGTCATCTATCATTCCCCAAAATGCTAGAATATTATCTATCACAAACTGCAGCTCAATAAGAGGTGCATCGCTAAGCTTTGCCTTGTTCATCTCATATATTGCAAGCTGTATATATGAAAGAGACTCTGAGCCAATACTTTCCCTCAGCACAATGGCATTATCATAGGCCCTGATGAGATTGCTGATAATTGAATCAGGATTATTTTCATCAAAGGGATAAGACTTCATAAAATCCTGCTTGTCCTTGTAAATGTCCGGTATATCAATCATCTGGCAAAAATCATGATAGCTTTCACGGATTTCATCAATCATGGTGTCATAGCTTTTGAAATAACATCTAACCAACGTGTACACCCGCTCTGCATATCTTCCCAGCCAGTATAATCTGTTTGTCTGTTCTACTGAGATAATACCCATGTATCCTTAAACCCTCCTCCCTGTGAAGAATTTACAATGAATGAGTCAGGATTCCTTGAAAAACGCGTAAGACCACTTTTCCATACAAGTGGCTCATCTGCCATCAGCACAAATGCCCTGAGGTCTGCTTTTCTTGGAACCATATCATCGCCTTCAAGAATATCCAGATCCTGGAAGTCGATGACTTCCTGTGCGATAAACCTTCTTGGCTCTGCCTTGAGAAGTTTTATAAAGCTCTCCTTCTGTTCCTTTGTCATTGAACTGCTAAACACCACTCCATAACCACCTGCTTCTGCCACATCCTTGAGTACCAAACTGTCAAACTTATCAAGCACATATTTCATATCTTCTTCATAGAAGGGCAGATATGTCGGTGCATTCTGGAGTATTGGCTCTTCACCCAGATAATAGCTGATCATTTTGGGGACGAAATAGTAAATGCCTTTATCATCAGCAATACCATTGCCCGGTGCGTTTATCAGGGCAACGTTGCCTTTCCTGAAAACATCATAGATATGCGGAATTCCTATGACAGACTCGGGATTGAAATTCATAGGATCAAGGTATTCATCAGAGATTCTTCTGTAAACAGCCCCGACTCTCTCATGCTTTCCATCAGCAGTTATAAAGTATAGCTTGTCATTTTCCACGATCAGCTCAGAACCGTTGGCAAGATGCGCTCCCGTCTGCTCAGCAAGATAAGAATGTTCAAAATATGCAGCATTATATCTTCCGGGTGTTAGGATAACTGTGTGTCCCCCGACATTCACATTATCCATAGTCCGCCTTAGGAGCTTTGCATAATTTCGGTTGTCTTCAAGCCTGACATCATTGAATGTTCCGGGTGAACTCCTTCTACAGAGCTCCCTGGCTATCATGGGATACGAAGCTCCTGAAGGAACACGCAGGTTGTCCTCCAATATATACCACTGCCCGTCTTTACCTTTTACAAGGTCGATTCCTGATATGTGGGAATAAATTCCTTTTACCGGGCAAACTCCCTCGCACTCAACCATATAACCACTGGAAGCAAAGATAAAATCCTCAGGCACAACGCCGTCCTTTACAATCTTCTTGCCACTGTATATATCCTTAAGAAAAAGATTCAATGCAGTAACACGCTGTTTTAGCCCCTTTTCAAGGTATTCAAATTCATCGTGTTCTATAACCCTTGGTATGGCATCAAAGGGAAAAAGCTGCTCCTTAAACTCATTATTCTTATAGATTCCAAATTTCACTCCATACCTTGCCAGCAGTGCATTGACATCATCTGTATGCTTTAGCAGGTTTACATTGTTCATAGGCCTTTTCCCTTCTCTTGAAATAAAACTGATGGTGTAGTTTGCGTACTATCTGGTCGCACTCTGTGTAACAGTAATCCGTTTTGTTCCTGTCGTTATCGCCAAACGTAAGTGTTTCTTCCGCGCCTGTCATATTTCGCAGGTAGTCTGTCATATTCTGTACGGAGGCGTTCTTGCTATAGATTTTTATATATGAATATCCTTTGTAATCATCAGACGGATACGAAAGGATCTTAAGTTCTTCGTAGATATCGCTTCTTTTTATATCCTCCACCAGCTGCTCTATCTTTCTGGTCTCATCAACACACATCATGTATACTACCGGATGATCCTTTGGTCTTTCCTTGTTAAGATAGTTGCGGTAAGGAGACTTATGCATTTTTTCATAAATATCTATTTCTGCAGTATTCTTTAGCTCGTCATAATAGATGATAAGTACGTCTTCAAGAATTATTGTCGTAAAGATATTGAACCCCCTGCTTCTGACAAAGCTTTCTATGTTGCAGGCATGCTCTGCGGATATAACATATACCTTCGGGTACCTGTTTTCTTTTATGTCATAAAGGATTGCCCCATCCATCGCTATTATTGGTAGCTTCGGTTTTATATCAGGCATCCCCTCCAAAAATCCTGCTGGTGTCCGCAAGGTCATGAATGTAAGCAGCATTCCTTTTTCAAGCATATTCTTTATCATGATCTGACTAAATGGCGTTATTCCTGTCGAAAGACCATCCATAGCCCTATCAACATCTGCAATAAAGAGTGTGTCCCTGTCATATTCACCATGAATACATACTGAGTTCAGGACAAGTCCCACAAATATGCCTATAAGAGTATCCAGAGATCTGTTAGCAACGAATATGTATGGGTTTTCATCCATAAGATGATTTACGACTATGCTCAGAAAAACAACACATGAAAAATATGATGCTTTCTTCTGCTTTATAACAACAGTTGTATATATTATGGGAATCAGTGCTATTGATATGATGCAGTAATGAAGAAAGCTATCGCCAAGTTGCGGGACTCTTTGTTTTATCAAGATATATATCAGCCCATATGCAGCTCCTATGCCCGTCCCAACTGTCCTTTGAAGCGCATTTTGAACTGTGTTTTTTGTCTGGTTCTGTATGCACCATAAAACTGCCAGTGCTGAATAAAACGGTGCTCCCTGTTTTCCCCTCATGAAATAAATAGCAAAGCAGATAAGCACTCCTAGTGCTGATTTTATAATCCGCATCCCTATATGCGGAACATGTACCATGCCCTTTTCCATATATCAGTCAAAAACACTCCTCACAACTCCACACAGAATATCGGCGCTTGTATCAGCTCCAAACTTTCCGGAATCTATGCATATATCTCTGTTGTCAAAGATCCCTGCTATATCCTTACAATATTTACGCCTGTAATTCTCGCGGGCTTTATCGACATCCTGTATCATTCCCCTTGCAGTTTTTTCATCCATCCCCAGTATTGAAATGCAATTTTCAACCCTTTTCTCAATCGGCGCATATACATATATATCAAGCACACGCTCCATATCTCGCAAACAGTAATCACCACACCTGCCGACTATAATACATGATTCTTTAGATGCAAAATCCCTTATTATGTTTGTCTGAACCTGAAATAATTCTTCCTGCATACTTACAGGTCCCATTCCAAGGGGATATCTTCTCTCTGCAAAGAAGCCTCCTGCGCGTTCTTCCTCTTTACTTATTTCAGAAACAGGAAGTCCCATACGTTTTGCAGTATGTTCAACAATATCCCTGTCATAAAATTCTATTCCCAGTTCAGCGGCCATCTTCTGAGCTATTGTTCTTCCCAGCGCGCCAAACTGTCTGGAGATCGTAATTACATATTTATCCATTGTAGGTCCATCCTGTCTGCCTTCTCTCCTCCAAAACCGGAGTTTTTTTCACTTTTACAGTCATTTTCTTTTTCTGCAGATTCCTTACTGTCATGGAAATCGAAAAATTGATCACAAAGTAAATGGTTGCAGCAAGACCAAACAGTACAAATACGTCAGATACATTTATCGAATTAAGTCCGTTATACCTGTTAGCTGCTGACAAAACCTGCTTGGTCCTTGCCATAAGCTCAATAACTGCAACATTTGCAAGAAATGAGCTGTCCTTGATAGTTGTTATAACCTGGCTTAAAAGTGTAGGGACAATTGCTCTGAATGTCTGAGGCAGCACAATATACCACATGATCTGAAGCATGGAAAATCCCTGCGATTGCCCAGCTTCAATCTGTCCATGAGAAACGGAATTCAATCCGCCCCTCACTATTTCGGCAATAACACCTGATGTATATAAAATAAGCGCCACAGCAGCCTTAAACAAAAGCTTGTTGTTTACTGAGGAAAGACCGAACATCTGCCTGTCTACAAATCCCGGTGCAGGACAGAATACAACACATATGAAGATCCAGAATAACAACGGTGTGTTTCTGAACACTTCTATGTATATTACGGAAAGAGCCTTCAGTACTCCTGTCTGTTTACCTGTACAATAATTCCTCATAAGTGCCAGTACAGTTCCTATCACTATACTGAAAAGTACTGCAGCAACAGATATTATCAGTGTAAAGAGCACCCCCTGAAGTATGAATTTTATAATTGCCGGATTTCTCAGCATTGAAAGGCTGCCATCCAATGTGTTCATATCACGCCTCCTTTGGTGTGCCGTTCTGGAATACTTTCTGATCCCTCTTCTTTAATGATGTCTCCCACATCGATGCAAAGGATGAAAGAGGGAAACAGATAAGGAAGAATATTACTCCACATACGATATATGCTGGAGCATACGATCCACCTGTGTTTTCTCCTGTAACAAAGCTATACGTAAGCGATAAAAGATCTGCTCCACCCACTATGTATAAACAGGAAGTATTTTTAATCATGTTCACAATTACATTTGTCATCGGTGGCAAAATCACTTTTATACTCTGTGGGATTATGATGTAAAACATCTGTCCTGCATACCCAAATCCCTGGGACTGGGCTGCTTCGAACTGGCCCTTCGGCACCGACTCTATCCCTGCCCTTATAACTTCTGCCATGTATGCTCCGGTATATATACCAAGTGCCAGGAATCCAGTGACTATAATTCCAGGACTGTGACCAGAAAAAGCCAGTGCATAGTATAGAAAGCACATCTGTAAAAGGACCGGTGTATTCTGAATCACCTCAACATACACTCTGCTGATACTCTTCAGTATTTTTCTATTACTTGTTGCCATAAGTCCAAATATGATTCCAAGCAAAAGAGCTATCAGGAGCGCCACCACGGCTGTTTTCAATGTATTTGCAAGTCCGAGGAGGAATGTCCCCCGATAAATCCATATTTTATTCCATGCTCTTGGTGAGAATAATCCAGACATTGCCGGTCCTCCGTTACTTAATCAAGTCCATTTTCTGAAACAAGTTTAGCAATTGTTCCGTTATCAAAGCTCTCGATTACAAGATCCTCTGCAACCTTTGAAAGGCCTGATCCCTTCGTGGTTGCGATACCATAATTCTGTGGTGAGAACTCTGCATCGATATAAGATCTTCCCTCTGTCTTGTATATAGCAAGTATGGACTTATCGACACAGAACGCATCAACTTCACCGGCACTAAGTGCTGTAGAGATTGTTGGATAATCATCATACTGCTGGAACTTTATACCATCAGTCCAGGTGGCCGGATCAAAGCTTTCTTCATCAAAGCCATCACCACTTATAAGACCTTTTTCAATCATTGCTTTTACAAGAGCCTTAGCTGATGTTGATCCGGAAGAGACACCTACAGTTGCATCAGCCAAATCATCAAGTGTCTTAATTCCTTTTGAATCCTCAACAAGAACGCTTACATAATCTGTATAGTACGGTGTCGTAAAATCCCAGCTCTCTTTTCTTTCATCAGTGATTGTGAATGTAGCGAGTACACAATCAATATCTCCTGAATCAAGAAGCTCAGTTCTCGTTGCAGCTGTTACGGCTGTAAACTCCACATCAACTCCAAGCTTATCTGCCAGAGCTTTTGCAAGTTCAATTTCCATTCCTGTATACTCACCTGTCAGCGGATCTTCATAGCCGAAGCCAACTACCGCATTCTTAACGCCAACCCTCAGGACACCTCTATCAACAATTGCCTGTACATCCGCTGCCACACTTTCATCGGCTGACGCTGCTGCCAAAGGTGTCTCCTGGGAAGCCTCTGTTATCTCTGTTACTTCTGTTGGCTCTGAAGCACTTCCACATGCAACAAGCATCGCCCCCATGATTCCCGCTACCACTGTACTTAATAATCTTCTCTTCATAATTTTTTCCTCCTCGTTTTGTCTATAGACAGTACAGATAAAATACTCTGTACATTGTCATCATCTGATTATCTTTCCCAAAAACTGCTTAACTCTCTCGCTCTCTGGGTTATTGAAAAAATGTTCCGGCGTTCCCGATTCTATGATCTGCCCGTCTTCCATGAATATCACCCTATCAGCCACCTGCCTTGCAAATCCCATCTCATGTGTTACTACAACCATCGTTATGTTCTCTTTTGCAAGTTTTATCATTACATCAAGTACTTCCTGAATTGTCTCGGGATCAAGCGCTGATGTTGGCTCATCAAACAAAATGATCTTACTTTGTGAGCAAAGAGCCCTGGCAATTGCTATTCTCTGTTGTTGTCCCCCGGAAAGTGTCGTCGGATATACATCTGCTTTATCCTTTAATCCCACGATATCCAGATAATGGTATGCCAGCTCCTCAGCTTCTTTCTTGGGTTTATGATGAAGCTTCATAGGTGCAAGTGTAAGGTTTTTAAGAACAGTCATATGTGGATAGAGATTAAACTGCTGGAATACCATCGAAGTACTTTCGCGAACCACTTTGGTTTTATTCTTTGAAGTCAACTCAGTCCCGTCTATATAAACATGTCCACTACTTGGTGCCTCCAGAAAATTCATGCAGCGAACTGTTGTGGATTTTCCTGATCCGGACGGACCAATAATTACCAATTTTTCTCCCTCTTCAACCTCAAGATTCACATCTTTTAATACGTGAAGATCCCCAAAGCTTTTATTTACATTTTCCAACTTGATCATTGCCATAGCTTATTTTTCCTTTCCTAAATGCAAAGATGGCGCTCCGGTATCAAGCCGAAACGCCATTGTCTCATTACACTTATATAGGATTAGTTATAATGAAAAAGAATAAAAGAAAAGGCGCTCCGAAACACTGTGTGAATCAAAACGCCTTTGCTTGTATACAAGTATACGGTTTGTATTTATTTTAACAATTGCCATTTTATACAAAAATTTTGCGACAATATCCTGGTCTTATCATTATTTTTGCCAAATCAAAGCTCCTGACAATGCTTCACAAACTCCCTGAATATCAGCTTGCTGTTATCATCCACTCTATATGAAAATTCCGGATGCCACTGTACAGCCCAAACAAACCTCTTTTCTGGTAGTTCCACTGCTTCCACCAGTCCATCTTCTGATACTGCCATGACCTTCAATTCATCAGCAACATCTTTTACTGCCTGATGATTCATAAGTTATCAAGTTCCTCCAGCCATGTATTCACGCAAGCATCGGATGGCATCCTAAGATCGCCTCTGGGCGAAACAGCCACAGAGCCGACTTTTGGTCCGTCTGGGAGGCAACTCCTCTTAAACTGCTGCGCAAAGAATCTTCTATAAAATGTCTTTTCCCATTTCAGAATAACGTCATCCGAATATTCACCGGTGAAAGCGATTTTTGCCAATCTGTATATCTTGCCGGGACTTTGCGAAAGCCTTAGCATATGATAGAGGAAAAAGTCGTGAAGTTCGTACGGTCCGACTAAATCTTCAGTCTTCTGCGTGATTTCACCTCCATCTGGTGGCAATAACTCTGGCGATACAGGTGTATCTAAAATATCATATAAAGTTTCTCTGAGCCTTCTGTCATCAGTAGTATCTGCGTAGTACTGTACAAGATATCTAACCAGAGTCTTCGGCACTGAAGAATTCACCGCATACATCGACATATGGTCACCATTGTAAGTAGCCCATCCGAGCGCAAGCTCAGATAAATCCCCCGTACCAATTACTATGCCATTTTCCTTATTGGCAATATCCATCAGAATCTTGGTCCTCTCGCGGGCCTGGCTGTTTTCATAGGTAACGTCATGAACATTTTCATCATGACAAATATCAGCAAAATGCTGTTTAACAGCCTTACTGATATTAACTTCCCTAAATGATGCACCTATCTCTTTTATGAGCCTTACTGCATTTTCATATGTCCTGTCTGTAGTACCAAAGCCCGGCATTGTGACTGCTATAATTCCATTTCGATCGAAGGTCAGATAGTCAAATGCCTTTGCAATAACAAGAAATGCAAGTGTCGAGTCAAGGCCGCCTGATATACCAATGACTGCTGTCTTACATCCGATATGATCAAGTCTTTTTCTTAATCCCATTGCCTGTATGGTAAGGATCTCATTACATCGCATGTCGCGTTCCTGTCCCAAAGCAGGTACAAACGGATTTGGATCAATATATCTTGTCAGTTCTGCATGTTCCTTATTCAGTGAGAATACCACGCGGGTATACTTGACGCTGGAGTCTGCCTCATATGTTGTCATACGTCTTCTTTCAGCTTCAAGATATTCCAGATCAATCTCTGATACGATCATATTTTCAGAGAAACGTTCCGATTCACACAAAACATTTCCATTTTCTGCTATTATATTATGCCCGGAATAAACAACATCCTGAGTGGATTCTCCAGGTCCTGCTGAAGCGTACAGATACGCACAGACCAGCCTTGCAGACTGGGCACTCACAAGATTTCTGCGATATCTGCTCTTGCCGATTATCTCATTGGAAGCAGAAAGATTGGCTATTACTGTCGCTCCAGCCAGACAGTGTGCTGTACTCGGAGGATCTGGCGCCCACAAATCCTCACAAAGTTCTAATGCAACCCTAAGTGACGGCATCTCATTGCACACAAACAGGATATTTCTGTTTATTTGTACAGTTCGCCCACCAATATTGATAACTGTATCTAATTCTCTTCCAGAATAGAAGTGCCTTGCTTCGTAGAACTCGTTATAATTTGGCAAGAATGTCTTTGGCACAATTCCCAATATTTCTCCATTACATAAAGCTGCTGCAACATTGTATAGCTTCGCATCAACCGCGAGTGGGAATCCCACAAGAATCAGTGCATTCACGCCCTGACTGTGCTTAACTATTTTGAGCAGAGCTTCCTTTGCTGCTTCCAATAATCTGTCCTGAAAGAACAAATCCTGGCAGGTATATCCCGTTATACACAGTTCAGGAAATACCACCAGCTTTGCTTTTTCCCCAGCAGCTTCATCTATGCATTTGCATATTTCATTACAGTTAAACTCTACATCTGCAACCCTTACATTTGGAGTAATAGCTGCAACTTTTAAATATCCGTCTATCATTTCCCTATCCTCCTTATATTCTTAGCTGTTTTTGAAAACATATTGCCCCTTCCAATTTGTCATATGGAGGATAATTAGGCATTCTGGTATAACCAAGCCTGGCATACAATCCAACAGCATCCTTCATGGAATCTCTTGTCTGAAGTATTGCAAAGTCGTATCCATCCATTATCGCCTTATGCTCTATACGATGCATCATTTCTTCTGCTATACGCCTTCTGCGATGACTTTCTTCGACCCATACACGCTTTATTTCAACGGCAACAGATGAATACCTTTTAAGTCCGGCACATCCAACCGGAATCCCGTTGTCAAAGGCAATTATGACCGCTTCAATTTTGCCAGACGCATTATATTGCACAAATGCTGTTCTGTTTGCAAGTCCACCGGCAATCTGATTATAGTACTCTTCAGTTTTTATGTGGAATCGATGAAAGTCTTCATCATTCCCATCTGTCCACCTGTATACTATGTCACCCACTTAATATCCTCGATCCATATGCAATTACTAGACAACCATGAATTGTTCTATTTCTTTAATCAGTGCGTTAGTAGCATCTTCATCACCATATATCCTTAATCTGGCTGGAGAATTAGACACAATAGATAACGCACCAAATAATGATTTAGCATCTACGTGTCTGCTTCCCTGACTTAGATCCGCATCTGCTTCACTTTTTTCAATGATATCTACAAAGCTTCTTATTTTTTCAACGCTATCAAGCAAAACACTCACCTGTTTCATTACTATAATTCCTTCATATTTTAATCTATAATGTCATTCTGAAACCTTGACAGATGCTCATATGGCAAGATAAGCCTTCCCCTGTATAATCCACATCCGTCATTTACAAGTTGATTGTTTACCGCCCCAAACATATTTACATCAACCTTGGCCAGATCAAGCCCCTGCAACAGCATTCCCCTCTCATAAGCCTCATCAAAATAAGTGCATTCCCCCGAAAGTACTGCATCCCTACGGCTTCTCTCTTTATCCTGTCTCTTCTCATATCCAAGGTGATGTGCCGGTCCTATCTCAGCATAATCATCCATCTGTTTGGTACGCATCTGCACTTCAAGGTAAGACCTGGACTGATTATCATAGAAGGTAATGTGAAGAGATTTATATCCATAGGGACTAGGATTCTTTATATAGTCCCTGTAATATGGCCTTAATGATTCTGTTATCATCTCAGAAGGTTCTTTCCCTGGTATTCCATAGATTTCTGCCGTAAAGCCTTTCTCTTCCAGAAACCCCGGAAGCGCATTGGCAATCTCGTAGAGATACTTAAGTTCTATCTCCTCTCGTTTTTCACCATCCTTAAGGTGACAGACAGGCATGGATATAACTATGCGATAAGCAATAAGATCACGTATGGGACCAATCTGCTGTTTAAGCTCTGTGATACTTGGGAAAGAAGTGTTTTTCTCATAGTAATCATATACATGTTCTACTATGTTTCCATTGAATTTCTGTTCCGCTCTTATAAGCGATTTGATTCTTCCCTTAAAAGTAAACGCTAGAAAAGGGTATTCACTTGACATATATTTGTAAAATTCCCTGAGTCGCTGGGACTGAGAAGTAAGGAAATCATTATGTTCAAGAAGTTCCATCAGCTGCAAAAGGAAATTACAGTGAATCATATCCATACCATTTTGTGTCTTTTTAGCATCTTCTTTCAAATCATTGTGATATCTCTGCAGAATCTTTAAGACTGTGTCCCCTGAATACAGGTAATCATTCAATGTAATCATTCCCCAGATCCTCCCTTTCACAAATCTTACCTAACAGAAAAAGGCAAAGACACCATCATCTCTGAAAGCGTCTTTGCCTCTAACCAATATAATATCACAATTATATGCATCATCATGCAAGAAATATACAGATTGTTAAGATATTTGTAAGCATTTTATACTGAAATATAATGTACTGTCCATCCTAATATTTCTTGATCATTTAATACTGAATATTCTATTCAACGAATCACGATATTGAAAGTAATATAACCCTTTGTCTTCTCTGTAACTCTCTCCTTTTCTTAAAAGTTGTCCTTTAGGGCTTTTTCTGTAATTCTTATCTGTTTTCGGTTTGCGTCCTCTTTTGCGTCCCATATTCTTCCTGCCTTTTGTGTAGATATAATAGTGGTTTTGCCGAGAAGAACATGGTCAACGATCATAAGAACAGCTGCCGGAACAGCAACACATATCCGTTCACTTTTGCCTCTCTGTCTGATCAACCGGTTTTACTTTGCTGCATGTAGTATGGTGTGATATGCAGCGCCAATATCTTCTCACTATATATATCTAAGATTTTCTCGGAATTTATGTAATTTTAGAGGATTTGTGTTCCCTAATGCGGCAGGTAGGACAGGCGAGTCCATTTTGTGCA
>Ga0256407_10005740_pt1 | contig 19638 bp, 14 predicted proteins | sample RumenRJG_04DNA_FD_193489 | JGI IMG/M metagenome (GOLD analysis project Ga0256407, IMG submission 193489) | Bovine rumen microbial communities from Lethbridge, Alberta, Canada - RJG_04 | ecosystem: Host-associated > Mammals > Digestive system > Stomach > Rumen | place: Canada: Alberta... | reverse complement strand
TGATTCATATTTTTTTTCGATGTTTCGATGTTTCGATATTTCGATGTTTCGATGTTTCGATATTTCGATGTTTCGATGCTTCGATATTTCGATGCTTCGATGTTTCGATGCTTCGATTATTCTCCTAAATAAACGACCTCGATGCCGGCGCGCTCCAGCAGTTCGATGCCGTCCATCAGACGGTATTTCTCCCCATAGACCACACGCTTGATGCCTGCCTGGATGATGAGCTTGGCGCACTCTATGCAGGGCGAGGCGGTGATATAGATGGTAGCACCGTCGGAGTTGTTGCTCGAGCGGGCCAGCTTCGTGATGGCGTTGGCCTCGGCATGCAGCACGTAGGGCTTGGTGACACCGTTGTCGTCTTCGCAGACATTCTCGAAGCCGCTGGGTGTACCGTTGTAGCCGTCGCTGATAATCATATTGTTCTTAACCACCAGCGCACCCACCTGACGGCGTGTGCAGTAGGAGTTCTTCGCCCAGATACGGGCCATCTCCAGGTAGCGCTGGTCAAACTTTGTTTGCTTGTTGTTCATAGGGCTGATGGGTCTTATGGGACTTATGGGTCTTTATACCGTTGCGTTTGAGTAGGGCGTCAATTGTTGGTTCACCACCACGGAAGCGCTTATAGAGCGTCATGGGGTGTTCGGTACCTCCCTTGGAGAGTATCTCGTCGCGGAAACGCTGGGCGGTCTCCTGGTTGAAGATGCCTTCTTTCTTGAATACGCTGAAGGCATCGGCATCCAACACCTCTGCCCATTTATAGCTGTAGTAGCCGGCTGCATAGCCACCCGCCATGATGTGCGAGAACTGTACGGTCATGCAGGTGTCGGGCAACTGTTCACCGAGAATGGCTTTCTTCCATGCCTGTTTCTCGAAGGGGATGATGTCCTCCGTGAACTCGTCCTTCTGGGTGTAGTAGGCCATGTCCAGCAGACCGAAGCTGACCTGTCGTAGACAGGCTGTGGCCGCCATGAAGTTACGACTCTTGACGATGCGGTCGATGAGCTCGTCGGGTAGGGGCTCGCCCGTCTGATAGTGGAAGGCGAAGGTGCGCAGGAACTCTTTCTCTACAGCATAGTTCTCCATGAACTGCGAGGGCAGCTCCACGAAGTCCCACCAGACATTGGTGCCTGAGAGGCTTTCGAAGCGGGTATTGGCAAACATGCCGTGCAGCGAGTGCCCGAACTCATGGAGGAAGGTCTCCACCTCGCCTAGTGTCAGCAGGGCTGGCTTGTCCTCTGTGGGCTTGGTGAGGTTCATCACTACGCTGACGTGTGGACGAACGTTTTCCCCCTTCTTATCGATATATTGTCCTTGGTATTCCGTCATCCAAGCACCGCCCTGCTTACCCTTGCGAGGGTGGAAGTCGGCATAGAAGACGGCGAGATACGAGCCATCCTTGTCAAATACCTCGTAAGCCTTCACGTCAGGATGGTAAACGGGAATGTCCTTGTTCTCCTTGAAGGTGATGCCATACAACTTATTGGCCAGTCCGAAGATACCCTCTATTACCTTCGACAGTTCAAAGTAAGGGCGCAACATCTCCTGGTCGATGTTATACTTCTTCATCTGCAACTTGTGAGAGTAGAATCCTGAGTCCCAGGGCTGTAATTTTGAGTTTAGAGTGTAGAGTTTAGAGTTTGCTACCGCTGTAGTGGGCTGCGTATGACCTTGTGCGGTAGCAAACTCTACATTCTCCGTTCTACACTCTGCACTAAACAGCTCAGAAAGCTCCTCGCGCTCCTTAACCGCTGTAGGCTTGTATGCATCAACAAGGTTGTTGAGCAGGCGATAGACACCACGGGTATTGCTGGCCATGCGACGCTTCAGTACGTAGTCAGCATAGGTCTTGTAGCCCAGCAGTTGGGCAATCTCACGACGCAGGTTGATGAGTCGCTTGCATATCTCGATATTGTTCTCAGCATTGTCGTGTGTACAGATGGTGTTACGCGCCATATATAGCTGCTTGCGCAACTCACGCTGAGTAGAGTAGGTCATGAAAGGTGAGTACGATGGCATATCCAAGGTAAAACGCCACCCCTTGGGACTGTCCTCTAACCTCTCACCACTAACTCCTAACCCCTCTAAATACTCTTGCGCAGCTGCCTCACGAGCTGTCTCGGGTAGTCCATCGAGCTGTGCCTCATCAGTGATGTCCAGCGTGAAAGCCTTCTGTTCCTTCAGCAGGTTCTGCGAGAACTGCAGGGAGAGCATCGAGGCCTCTTCGGTCAACTGACGCAGGCGCTCCTTGCCGGCTTCATCCAACAAGGCACCAGAGCGCACGAAACCCTCATAGCAGTTGTCGAGCAGCATCTTCTCCTCTGGCGTCAGCTTCCTATGGTGCAGGTGTACCTGTCGGATGCGCTCAAAGAGACGTGGATTCAGACGCACGTCGTTGGCGTGCTGCGTCAGAATGGGTTGCATCTTCTGTGCCAACGCATCCATCTCGTCGTTGGTCTCCGCACTGAGCAGGTTGAAGAACACCGTGGACACGCGCGACAGCAGGTCGTAGTAGCCCTCGTCCTCCTCCGTATTGATGATCGTATTGTCGAAGGTGGGCTTCTCCGGATTATTGATGGTCTTCTCTATCTGTTCGTTGTCACGACGGATACCCTCCATGAAAGCCTCTTCGAAGTCTTCCAGGCGGATACGGTCAAAGGGCACGGTGTCGTGCGGTGTGTTATAGGGTTCAAAAAAAGGATTCATACTAACGTTTTCTCTCTTACTGCCTGCAAAGGTAGTGTAAATAGAGCGAAACGCAAAAAAAATTAATATTTTTTTATTTACATGAGCAATCGTTCAAGTAGTGGAATCTCGATACGGCCACGATGGAGTGTCAGCTGTTGGTCGCGCTGCATGTCGTTGAGGGCATGACTGATGTCCAGACGACTGTCGTTGAGGTCGTCAGCAATCTGCTTCATCAGCACATGGAACGTCTTGGGACCGGCAGGGTAGAGACAGCGCGAGAAGAAGTAGCGCACCAGTCGCTCGCGCAGACTCTTGGGTGCTGAGCGCCAGGCACGGCGGTGCAGTCGCTGGTTCTCTGTTGCCATGATGTTCAGCAGGTTTAGACGGAATACCAGCTGCGTTTCTAACAGCAGCAACACCTCCTGCTTGTCGATGGTGATGAAATTACAGGGACTGTCGGCCTTGAACGAACTGCTGTAGCGTTGGGAGAGTCCGAAGAGTCGGTCAGGTTGTACGATATACGGTGCCTTGACGGTTTCTACGACCCTGCAACCACCATCGTCGCTCAGCGTCTCGCACTGCAGACTGCCGTGCGTGAGGAAGGTCAGGTGTGTACAACTGTCGCCCTCCTTGACAAGGTGCTTACCTTGCTGCAACTTCATGAATCCCAGCTTGGTATGCGCCACCACCTCCATTAGGTCGGCGTGACTCATGCCTTGGAACAGCGAGAAGCGTAACAGTTGGTCGTAGATCTCCATGAATTACTTCGCAATCTTATCCTTGAGGCTGGGGGAGTACCAGACACCCATCTTGCCGTGGTCATCGTAGATGAGATAGGCCATGAGGTCTGGATTACGCTCCAGCACCTTCTTGGCACCCTCGAACCCCATCACCATGAAGGCAGTGGCATAGGCATCGGCACGCATGCAACGGTTGGTGAGCACCGTGGCCGACAGGATGCTGTGCTGTACGGGATAACCCGTCTTAGGATCGATGGTGTGCGCATATTTACGCTTGCCCTTATAGTAGAAGTTGCGGTAGTTGCCGCTGGTAGCCATCGCCTTGTCGGTGAGGTTCAGGACGGTCTGCAACTCATTGCCTTCCTGCAAGGGGTCGTCAGTGGGTTTGGTAACGCCAATCTTCCAAGGTACGCGCTTCTCGCTGATGCCGTGGGTCACCACCTCTCCACCAATCTCTACCATGTAGTTGTCGATGCCTTTCTCCTCCAGCAACTGTGCCACGACATCCACGCCATAGCCCTTGGCTATAGCCGAACAGTCGAGGGTGATGCGTGGATCGCGCTTGATGATATGCTTGCCGTCATAACTCACCTTCTGGTACCCCACGATTGCCATCAGCGAGTCGACGGCGTGCTTGTCGGGCATCTGCTCGTTCTTGAAGCCGAAGCCCCACGCGTTGACCAGTGGTGCAACGGTGATATCAAAGGCACCATTGGTGTCCTCGCTAATTTTCTGTGCTTGCTGAAATACCTCCACGAACATCTCGTTGAGTTCCACGGGCTGGTTGTTGTTGACCTTAGAGATGATGCTCTCCTTATTGAACATTGACAGGGCATTGTCCACCTCCTTCATCCGAGCCTCCAGCTCTGGCTGCAGGTCCTCATCATACTGATAGGTGATATGATAGGTGGTACCAAAGATGGTGCCGGCACACTTCTGGTAGGGCATGTTGTGCTGCTGTCTGATAATCAGCACAGTACCCACGATGAGCAGCACCAGGAAGGGAATCTGCCAAAGTAGTCGTTTGTTGCGGTTATTAGTCATATTAGTAGTTTTTTTTGTTTTCTTCGAGGTTTCGTTATCTCGATGTTTCGATGTTTCGTTATCTCGATGTTTCGATGCTTCGATGTTTCGAAATTTCGAGAATTAAATATCAATAATCACATTAAAGTTCACGCCAAAGTTGTCTTGGTCGTTGACACCGAATCCGGGGACATACCAGGAGTTGCCGATGTCACCCTCCTTGTGGAAGATGCGACGCTTGTAGCGCACCGTCCACCCTAGATGGAAAGGACCATAGATGGTGGCGTCAATGCCGATGAGACCCTCCAGCCAGTGCTGGTAGCAGCTGATGCCCTCGTCGACGATGTCCGATTTCGTCTTGTAGGTAGCGTCTTCCAGCCCCCTGCAGAGGATGTCGCAGCTGTAGTTGGTATAGGCATAGCGGAAACCAGCATAGATGCGGTAGGGCTCGTGCTTCTTCTTCATGATGTTCCAGTCCATACCCAGTCGGAAGTAGGGGGCCGTGGTCTTGTAGGTCAGTCCCGTCACCTCGTCATCCTGGTGGTTGGCACGGCCGATACCCAGTTCAAAGACCGGAAACCATTGGTCGTGCAGGTTGATGCGCAGGGCTCCCTCATACTCACCGGTGTCGCCCAGCATCAGCTTGGCAGGTCCTACGAGGTCGAACGACAGCGCAAAGCCACGGAAGAAAGGTATGGAGTCTTTCTCCATACGGAAAATCTTCTGTGCCTGTGAGCCCTCGACGCCCACCACCAGTAACAGTAGACTAACGGTTAGCCTTGAGATAAAGGAAAAAAGTCTCCGTTTGGTCATAGTTCACTTCCTTGTTGTTAATGCTGATGGAATCGATGCCGTGAGAGGTCGTCGTGACAGCGGTAATCGTGTGGAAATAGGTGGCTTTGCAGTCTACCGACTCAAAGTGTGGATGGTTTGTTTTCTGGATGCAGATGGTGTCGAGCCACCGCTGTCCCGTCGTGTCGGTGAGCAGGGTGAAGAGCGAGTCTTCCTCCAACATGTGACTGGCAGAAACACTGAAACTGGTCGCCTTGACGCCACAGAGACGGTTGATCAGCAGGGTGTCTTTCCTGCCCACTCGGTGAGCCCATACCGACAGCGTGTCAATGCCCATGGTGTCCGTGCCTCCTGTCGGTTTCTTCAGCGCAAAGATGTACTCCACCTGGTTCTGCACAGGACAGTCGATGCTGACGCACGACACGACAGCAACTAACAGCAATATGGCGACAATTATTTTCCGCATCTGATGGTTGTTTCTACTTGGTAGTCGTTGCGTCCGGCACTATTACGACTGATGAGGTCGCCCAAGAATCCGGCCAGGAACAACTGCGTGCCAATCATCATCATCGTCAGGGCGATGTAGAAGTAAGGTGAGTCAGTAACCAGGCGCATGGGGACGTTGTTGTAGAGGGCCCACGCCTTGTCGATGCCCAGCCACAGGGCGGCAAAGAAACCAATCATGAACATGATGGTGCCCAGGAATCCGAAGACGTGCATGGGCTTCTTGCCAAACGTGCCGAGGAACCACAGCGTCAACAGGTCGAGATAGCCGTTGACAAAACGGTTCCAGCCCATGAACTTCGACTTACCGAACTTTCTGGCCTGATGGTGAACGGGCTTCTCAGCAATCTTGTCGAAGCCGGCATTCTTAGCCAGATAGGGCATATAACGGTGCATCTCACCATAGACCTCAATGTTCTTGACAACCTCTTTACGATAGGCTTTCAGTCCACAGTTGAAGTCGTGCAGGTTCTTGATGCCGCTGACCTTGCGGGCTGTAGCGTTAAAAAGCTTTGTAGGAATAGTTTTCGACAGCGGGTCACCCTGCTTGCGGTTCTGCTTATAGCCGCTCACCAGGTCGTTGCCGTCTTCCTTGATCATGCGGTACAGCTCAGGAATCTCGTCGGGTGAGTCCTGCAGGTCGGCGTCCATCGTGATAACAACATCTCCTTCTGCCTCCTTGAAACCACAATACAGGGCAGGCGACTTGCCGTAGTTGCGACGGAACTTGATGCCTTTCACATGCTCTGACTTCTGTGACAGCTCGGTGATGACTTCCCACGAACGGTCGGTAGAACCGTCGTTGACGAAGATGACTTCAAACGAGAAGTTATGCTCCTTCATCACGCGCTCTATCCACGCATACAACTCAGGAAGCGACTCATCCTCATTATAAAGAGGTATTACTACAGAAATATCCATAACTTTCTATTTTCAACTTTCAATTCTTAACTTTCAATTTCCTCTGCATCACAGCGGCGATGGGCAGTGCCAACAACAGACCAATGGTGATATTGACTGACAGCATGTTGACGGCATAGTCGATGGGACGCATCTCGGCCAGCGCCTTCAGATTCTCTTGCATCTGGTCGGCCATCCCATAGAGCTCAATCAATTGCTTGCCTTCTTTCGTCATCAGAAACTGGTTGACAGTACTCAGCAGGTAGCCGTTGTCAATAAAGGCAAAGTAGATGTAGATGGCTGCAGCCAGCAATACGGCGGCATAGAAGAAAACAAGCGCAGTATAGGCATAGCCGCGACGGAAACTAATGACGCCCTCGCGTGCACCATCACGGAAATGACGCAGACGGTTAGCTGCAAAGATTGGTGACACGAGAATCAACAGCAAAGCCAAAGTCCCCAATAAGGGATTGGCGATGCCGAGGATGTAGCAGGCAAAGCTGCCAATCCACAACACTGACAGCAAGGCGCCGTCCTGACGTGCAAATGCTTTTAGTTGATGAAACTCTTCTGGTGTCATAATCGGGTGCAAAGGTACGCATATTTTGGGAACATACAAAAGTTTTTTAAGGAAATGTTTGGTGGATAGGGGAAAAATGCGTACCTTTGCAGCCGCAAAAACGGGCAGTCCTGTACGGCCAGCTCCCTCGGAATCCCCCAGGATGGGAACATAGCAAGGGTACTTGGTTGTAGCGGCGCGATATAGACCGCTGCCCACCCGCCTCTTTAGCTCAGTTGGCCAGAGCACGTGATTTGTAATCTCGGGGTCGTTGGTTCGAATCCGACAAGAGGCTCAAAAAAGAACGTTCGGCGTTCTGTTCTGTTCAAAACTACATCCATGAAACTTGGTTTTATTTCGATTTTATTGCTAGTGCCTGCAGTGTGGGCAGTAGCAGATACTGCCCATAAACTTACTGGTACGGTGATTGGAACAAGAGAGAGCGTTGACTATTCGACGTCTCAGAAATCAACCACTGTCAACACCCGCGAAATGGCATTCGATGGTGACCTTAATACTTGTTTTGCCTCATGGGAGCGTAGCTATACCTGGACGGGTTTGGATTTGGGCGCGCCTCATGTCATTACCCGTGTGGGGTGGTCTCCCCGCAATGATGTACATGGTGAACAGCGTGTGCTGCTTGGTGTCTTTGAAGGTGCCAACCGTGAGGATTTTATGGATGCCTTGCCCTTATATATTATTAAGGAGAAGGGTACCATCGGTCAGATGTCGTACGCTACCGTTGCGTGCTCTCGTGGCTTCCGCTATGTGCGGTATGTGGGTCCTTCGGATGCTCGTTGCAATATTGCCGAACTGGAATTCTATGGCAACGAGGGTGAGGGAGACGACGGTCATCTGAGTCAGTTGACGAACCTGCCGACGGTAAGTATTCATACACAGGACGGTGTGATACCTTATGACAAGGAGACGGAAATCGTCTCACAGATTGCCATCATTTCTGAAGAAGGAACCCATTTGCTCTACCAACCTGGTGGCGTCAGGGAGCGTGGCAATGCCTCGAGAGGTTTCCCCAAGAAACCCTATCGCATTAAGTTTGAGAAAAAGCAGCAGGTCCTTGATGCTCCTGCTAAGGCCAAGAAGTGGACGCTCATCAACAACTATGGTGACAAGACGCTGATGCGCAATCTGTTGGCCTTCGAACTGAGTCGTAAGATGGGTATGCCCTATACACCTTATGGCACTGCCGTTGACCTCTTGCTCAATGGTGAGTATAAGGGCTGTTATCAGTTGTGCGACCAGATAGAGGTAAAGAGTGGGCGAGTGGATATCACGGAGATGACGCCCGAGGACAATACAGGTGACGCGCTGACGGGAGGCTACCTCTTTGAGGTGGATGCTTACGCTTATGATGAGCCTTCTATGTTTACCTCTGCCAAAGGTAATCCTGTGACTATCAAGTCGCCCGATGAAGACGCTATTACCCCCAATCAGTACGAATACATCCGCCAGTATTTTAACAAGATGGAGAACCAGTGGAGTACCTACTTGGACCTCAATACCTTCCTGCGCCATTTTCTGGTGGGCGAACTGTCAGGAAATACCGATACTTATTGGAGTACTTATATGTATAAGGATCGTGGCGATGCACTGATTTATACGGGACCAGTATGGGATTTTGACTTGGCGTTTGAGAACGATAACCGTACTTACCCCATCATGAGGCTGACCGACTATATCTACCGCACGAAGGGCAGCTGCGCAGGCAATATGCGACAGTTTGTCAACAAGATTGTGGTGGACGATGCTGCCGCTAAGGCTCAGTTGAAGGCGATATGGGGCGAGGTGCGCCAGGCAGGACTGACTGAGGAGTCTATGACAGCTTATATCAATGGTTGGGAACAGACTCTCGGACAGTCACAGGAGCTGAACTTCAAGCGCTGGCCCATCATGAACGAGTATGTTCATCAGAATCCGCATCTCTGGGGCAGCTACGAGGCCGAGGTGCAGAATGTCCGTCGCTATATGAAGGAACGCATTGAGTGGATGGACAACAAACTGGACTATGTCTACGAACCTGCAGGCATCCATACGGTGGCTGGCGCTAAGGAGAAGCGTCGCCAGGAGCTCTACGACTTGAGCGGACGTCCTGTCAGCATGTCGGCACCCAAGGCTGGCCTGTACATCTCCAATGGCAAGAAGGTCGTCGTGAAGTAATTACTCCAGGTCTACGACCGTGATGCCTGCGCCGCCAAACTGTACGTGCTCGTCCTTGGCTTTCTTGACGTTGGGCACGGTGGCCAGATACTGGCGGATGAGCTGACGGAGTATGCCTGTTCCTGTACCGTGCAGGATGCGTACCCGACTCAATCCTATCAGGATGGCATCGTCTATGAAGTGCATCACCGTATCGATAGCTTCGTCACCACGCATGCCTCTCACGTCAAGGTCTTGGTGGAAGTTCTGTCGACGGTCCTCCATTGTAGCACGTGTCATGTGACTGGTCTGAATGGCCAGATGGGCATGCTTGTCGGCAGGGGTAGCTGGTGTCGGTGCCTTGCTGGTGCGCTCCAGTTGTTCCAGTTTAACCTTGCTTCGCAGACCGCCAAAGATGACGGTTGCTTGCTTGCCCTGAATGCTTTCTATCTCGCCAATGCTATTCGTCCCCTTGATGCGTACTGAGTCACCCTTCTCCAATGGACGGTTCTCTGGGTGCAGGTCCTCTTTGGCTCTGGCTGCTAACTTCTCGCTGGCAGCTTTCAGCTCTTCGCCCTTCTTTTCCTTGCGTTGTGCCTTGCGAGCCTTACGCTCCTCCATCTGACGCAGTTTCTTGGCAAACTCCTCTTCGCTCATCAGTCCGCGTGTATCGTCGTTTTGTACCTGTTCGCGGAACTCTTGCAGTTCCTCGCGAATTAGTCGCGTCTGTTCCTTTTCTGCTTGTGCCTCCTTGATTTCTCGGATGGCATTCTCTATCTTGCGGTTCGCCTCTGCCAAGAGTTCTTCAGCTTGTTGCTTGGCACGGTTCAGAATGGCCTTGCGCTCACGCTCAATTTCTTCCAGATTGGTCTCATAGCGCTGGATGTGACCCTCCAATGACTTCTCGTGCTGGTGGATGGTCTGACGCTTGCCCTCCCAGTAGCGCTTGTCGCGCACAATATCCTGCAGGTATTTGTCGCTCTGGATATATTCCGAACCGACAATCTCTGAAGCATCATTGATGACCTCTTCTGGAATACCTGTCTTGCGAGCTATCTCGATGGCAAACGAAGAGCCGGGCTGTCCAATGGAGAGCTGGAACAACGCCTGCATTTGATGGCGGTCGTAGAGCATCGCACCGTTCACCACGCCAGGATGGTCTTCGGCAAAGTGCTTCAAATTTTGATAGTGGGTGGTAATTACTCCAAAAGCGTCCTTCTTCCAGAACTGATTCAGTACGGCTTCAGCAATGGCACCACCGATGGTAGGCTCCGTGCCGCCGCCAAACTCGTCAATCAGCAATAGCGTGCGATTATTGGCCTGCTTCATCATGTTCTTCATGTTCAGCAGGTGACTGGAGTACGTACTCAAATCATCAGCTATAGACTGTTCGTCACCGATGTCTATCATGATGTTTTGGAAAATACCTACCGTACTTCTATCGCCAACGGGTATCGACAATCCGCATTGTAACATGTACTGAAGTAGTCCTACCGTCTTCAGGCATACTGACTTACCACCTGCATTAGGACCGGAGATGATGAGGAGGCGTTTGTCCTTAACAAGCATAATGTCAAGAGGTACCACCTTCTTGTCTTGCTTTGCCAATGAGCGTTGCAGCAGTGGGTGAATGGCGCGAATCCAATCCATTGTGGGCGCTCCCTTTACCTCTGGTTCAAAGGCTTGCATCTGTTCGGCCATCTCTGCTTTGGCATGCACCAGATCTATCTGTGCCAGGAAATGGTAAGAGTCAAGTACTTCCTGTACATGTGGACGCAACTCGTCAGAGAATACCGTCAGGATGCGAACAATCTCTCTGCGCTCGGCAGCCTCCAGTTCGCGTACTTTGTTGTTGGCTTCCACCACCTCGGCAGGTTCGATGAATACCGTCTTCCCCGTTGCTGACTCGTCGTGGACAATGCCCTTGATTTTGCGTTTCAGTCCTGGCGCTACGGGAATCATCAGACGGCCGTCACGCAGGGTGGGGGCTACGTCTTGAGCAACCAGACCGTCGCGCTGGGCGGAGTGTAGTATAGTATATAAGGTACGCGAGATAGACCCTGCTGTCTGTTCCATTTCGTGACGGATACCGGCAAGTGTCATTGATGCTGAGTCCTTGATTTTGCCAAACTTATCCAAAATGGAGTCAATGCGACGGATGATAGCAGGAAACGTCAGTACATCCTCAGCCATGCGGTGCAGGGCAGGGTATAGGAATTCTGGCTTCTCGTCATCGCCGTTGTTCTTATTCAGAAATGCTACGATAATGCCTATCGTTTCCAGTGAACGACGCAGGTCGAAGAGTTCATCCTCTTCTATGTGGGTGTTTTCCATGCGTAGTCGCACTACCGATTCGCGTACATCGAAGAAGTAGTTCATTTCCGGTTTCTCCGTTGCTTGCATCATTCTGCGCATTTCGCGCACCTGAGCCATCGCTTCATTGATGACGGAGGCATCGTCAGAGAATGCCAGTTCATCGACTTTCTCCTGTCCCAAAGATGACATGCAATGCCCCTTCAGCAAGCGTCGTATTTCGTCGAATCCTATCTTCGATTCGTAATTGTTCGGGTAAATCATGCTGCAAAATTACTCATTTATTATCGAACCTGCAAAAAAGTTGCCCTAAAATTTGGTAAATTCATTTTTTCGTCGTACCTTTGCACCCGCTTTCGAGATTTTCGAGCACTGGAGAGATGGTAGAGTGGTCGATTACAGTAGTCTTGAAAACTACCGTACCGAGAGGTACCGGGGGTTCGAATCCCTCTCTCTCCGCAAAGGACTTAGCGTCAAGCTAAGTTCTTTTTTTATGTTTTCTTCTTGTTTGTTTGCTAGATTCAGATTTTGTGCGTATCTTTGCATCATGTAAAGACTGAAACTGCTAAGACAATGAATAGACTGATTTTACTGCTGATGACACCCCTGCTGATGTCGGTCGTGGGAGTCCAAGGACAAAGTGTACGTGAGAGCATCCTACTGGATAAGGGATGGAAGTTTGCATTTGGGCATGCTGCTGACCCGAAAAAGGATTTTGGTTGTGGCACGGAGTATTTCAATTACCTGACGAAGGCAAGCTCTATACACAATGAAGGGCCTTATGCGCAGAAGTTTGACGACTCGGCATGGCAGGATGTACAACTTCCACACGACTGGGTGACGACGCTGCCTTATGCTTCTGAGGCTAGTCACTCGCATGGTTACAAGACGGTGGGATGGAAGTATCCAGAGACCAGTGTGGGGTGGTATCGTAAAACGCTGATCATTCCTGCCTATGACCTTGGCAAGCGCCTCATGTTGCGCTTTGATGGCATCTTCCGCAATGCCCGTGTATGGTTTAATGGCTTCTATATGGGTACTGAACCCAGCGGCTATGCGACGCAGGTGTATGATATCACGCCCTATGTCAAATACGGTAAAGAGAACTTGATTTGCGTGCGTGCTGATGCCACGCTGGAGGAGGGTTGGTTCTACGAAGGTGCTGGCATTTATCGTGATGTGTGGCTGGAGAAAATGGCTGAGGTCAGTGTGGCACCCTTCGGCACCTTTGTCTATGCCGAACTGCAGCAACCCTATGACCATGCTGTTGTCCATGTCAAAACTGAGGTGACCAACAGCGGACTGAAGACTCAGCTATATGAGGTTGAGCAACGGATGTTGGATGCCGAGGGTAGGGAGGTGGCACACGTCAGCGGAATCATGTATCCCTTACTCGCCAAGGAAACACGAACAAGCGACCATCGGATTAAGATATCCAATCCGCATCTCTGGAGTACTACGGATCCCTATCTGTATAAAGTGGAGACAACGGTGAAGGTGGACGGCAAGGTGACCGATGTTTATACGACAACAACTGGTTTGCGCGATATCAAGTTTGATGCTGAGCGTGGCTTCCTGCTGAATGGTGAACCCCTGAAACTGAAGGGAGTCAACATGCATCAGGACCATGCTGGTGTGGGTTCAGCTATTCCCGATGCCTTGCAAGCGTGGCGCATCAAGCAGCTTAAACAGTTTGGTTGTAATGCCTATCGCGCCTCGCATAATCCGATGACTCCCGCCTTGCTGGATATTTGTGATCGTGAAGGAATGCTGGTCATAGATGAGAACCGACTGATGGGCATCAACGACGAACACCTTCGACTTTTGGAACGCATGATTAAGCGTGATCGTAACCACCCCAGCATCATTCTCTGGAGCGATGGTAACGAGGAGTGGGGACTGGAGAATAGCGTGCAGGGAACCCGTTTGGCAGAGGCGATGCGTGAGTATACCCGTCTTTACGACCCCACACGTCCCAGTACGGTAGCGAATGCCGGCGGTACGGAACTGATTAAAGGTCTTGATGTGGTGGGCTTTAATTATATCGTGCAGAATGATGTGGATAACCGCAAAAAGAACAATCCGTCGTGGAAGATAGTGGGCACTGAGGAAACCAGCGGTTGCGGTACACGTGGCTGGTACTTCAAGGATGAGAACTGCAAAGGGCGTATGGTCAGTTTGAACCGTACCAACGAGCAGAATTACGAGAATATCATTGAGCGCGGTTGGAAGTTTTACGATGAGCGCCCTTGGGCTGCAGGACTTTTCTACTGGACAGGCTTTGACTATCGTGGTGAACCCAACCCGCTGTCGTATCCTGCCCACGAGTCGGAGTTTGGCATTTTGGATTACTGTGGATTCTGGAAAGATGAGGCGTGGTATCTGAAATCATGGTGGACCAGCGCCCCCGTGCTGCACATCTTCCCCCATTGGAATCTCCAAGGACACGAGGGCGAGGAGGTAGAGCTCTGGGCATATAGCAACTGTGATGAGGTGGAACTCATTGTGAATGGTAAGAAACTTGGTCGACAGGCAATGCCAAAGAATGGTCACCTGAAATGGAAGGCTGTCTATCAGCCTGGCAAGGTGGTAGCGTATGGTTACAAGAATGGCAAACGCACGATGACACAGGTGATAGAAACTACGAAACCAGCCTATAAGTTGGTGCTCAAGAGTGACCGTCAGGAGATTATGGCTGATGGGCGTGATGTGGCTGTTATAACTGTGGAGGTGCAAGACCAGAAAGGGCGCATCGTGCCTGATGCTTGTCCTATGCTGAACCTAACATTGGAGGGCGAGGGACGTATTCTTGGCGTGGGCAACGGCGACCCGATGTATTTGGGTGCAGACCATCCCAAAGAACATAACTGCAAGTCATTCTCTATCCCAGCTTTCAATGGTTTGGCACAGGTTATCGTGCAGAGTAGTGAAAATCCGTCACAGGTTACGCTGCGTTGCCAGAGTGAGAAACTGCAGACGGGAAGTGTCTGTATTACAGAAAAATCTAAATAAATTCGTTTTTTTTCTCACTTTTTTGTACCTTTGCACGCTCAAATAATTATAATAAGGTGAATCAGGAAATTGAACGTAGGCGAACTTTCGCCATTATATCGCACCCAGATGCTGGTAAAACCACGTTGACAGAGAAGTTTCTGCTCTTTGGTGGACAAATCCAGGTGGCAGGTGCTGTGAAGAACAACAAGATTAAAAAGACCGCTACTTCTGACTGGATGGATATCGAGAAGCAGCGTGGTATCTCGGTGTCGACCTCTGTGATGGAGTTCGACTATACTCCCGACGGTTCGGACATTGAGTATAAGGTGAATATCCTTGACACCCCAGGTCACCAGGACTTTGCCGAGGATACGTACCGTACGCTGACAGCTGTTGACTCCGCAATTATTGTGGTGGACGGTGCTAAAGGTGTGGAGACGCAGACACGTAAACTGATGAACGTGTGTCGTATGAGGAATACGCCTGTTATCATCTTCATCAACAAGATGGACCGCGAGGGTCGTGACCCCTTCGACTTGCTGGACGAGTTGGAGCAGGAGTTGGAAATCAAGGTTCGCCCGTTGTCGTGGCCTATCAATCAGGGTGCCAAGTTCAAGGGCGTATATAACATCTATGAGAACAAGCTCGACCTCTTTACGCCCGATAAACAGCGCGTGACGGAGAAGGTTAGCGTGGAGGTTAGTTCAGCAGATCTCGATGCTCGCATTGGTGAAAGAGACGCCGCCAAGCTCCGTGAAGACTTGGAACTGGTGGATGGCGTGTACCCTGAGTTCGAGGTAGAAACCTACCGCTCGGCTGAGGTGGCTCCAGTATTCTTCGGTTCAGCTCTGAACAACTTTGGCGTGCAGGAACTTTTGAACTGTTTCGTAGAGATTGCCCCAAGTCCCAAGCCTACGAAGGCTGAGGAGCGCGATGTGCAGCCTGATGAACAGAAATTTACGGGTTTTATCTTCAAGATTACTGCCAATATCGACCCCAACCACCGTTCATGTATCGCCTTCTGTAAGGTGTGCAGTGGTAAGTTCCAGCGCAACCAGCCCTACCTGCATGTGCGTCAGGGTAAGACGCTGCGCTTCTCCAGTCCTACGCAGTTTATGGCTCAGCGTAAGTCAACGATTGATGAGGCATGGCCTGGAGATATTGTAGGTCTGCCCGATAATGGTATCTTTAAGATTGGCGACACGCTGACGGAGGGTGAACAGTTGCACTTCCGCGGACTTCCTTCGTTCTCCCCTGAGTTGTTCAAGTACATTGAGAACGACGATCCCATGAAGTCGAAGCAGTTGCAGAAGGGTATTGACCAATTGATGGACGAGGGCGTTGCCCAGCTGTTTGTCAACCAGTTCAATGGCCGTAAGATTATAGGTACCGTTGGTCAGTTGCAGTTCGAGGTCATCCAATATCGATTGGAGAACGAGTATAACGCCAAGTGTCGCTGGGAACCCGTACACCTGTATAAGGCGTGCTGGATTGAGAGCGATGATGCAGCGGAGCTGGAGAACTTCAAAAAGCGCAAGTATCAGTATATGGCGAAGGATAAAGAAGGCCGCGACGTATTCCTGGCAGACTCCGGTTATGTGTTGTCGATGGCGCAGGAGGACTTCAAGCATATCAAGTTCCACTTTACATCAGAATTCTAATGACGAGAGAAGAAGATATTAAGAAAGCGGTAGAGGTGCTGCGAAAGGGTGGGGTAATCCTCTACCCGACAGACACCGTTTGGGGCATCGGTTGCGATGCTACGAATGTGGAGGCTGTGAAGCGTGTGTACGCCATCAAGCAACGCGACGACTCGAAAGCGCTGATATGTCTTGTGGATAGCGACGCCCGTATGCAACGATATTTTCGTCAAGTACCTGATGTCGCTTGGCAACTGATAGATAGTTTGAAAGAGGCCGAAAATGCGAAGCCAACCACGCTGATTTTGGATGGTGCCATCAATCTGGCTTCTAATTTGGTGGCTGAAGACGGGAGCCTGGGTATCCGCATCACCAATGAACCATTTTCGAAAGAACTCTGCTATCGCTTCCAGAAAGCGCTGGTAAGCACTTCGGCGAATATCAGTGGTGAACCTGCTGCTCAGAACTATTGTGATATAGACCCTCGTATCATCGAACAGGTTGACTACGTTTGCTGGAGTCGTCGTCAGGAACATAAGCCTCATACGCCCAGCAGTATTATTCGATTGAAGGCAGATGGCGAAGTAACGATTATCCGTCAATAGAGAAATAATTATGAATCGCGACACAGACAATAGACCCCTTTGGCTACAGCGCTTGCACGACTGGCGTGTGGCGAATGTCAGCGACAAGATGTTCTTGCTCATCCTGGCGTTCCTGGTGGGTGTGCTGTCGGCTGTTGCCGCCTTTGTGCTACATGGACTTATCAATACCATTGTGGCGTTGTTGACGGGTCGCTTCCATGCCGATACCTACAACTGGCTCTATCTGGTATATCCTGTGGTGGGTATCTGGTTGACGTCGCTATTTGTGCGTTATGTGGTCAGAGATAATATCTCGCATGGAATTACCCGCATACTCTATGCTATTTCGTCGAACCGTTCCCGACTGAAGGGTCATAACACGTGGTCGAGTGTCATAGCCTCTGCCATCACTATCGGCTTTGGTGGCTCGGTGGGTGCCGAGGCCCCTATTGTACTGACAGGCTCTGCCATCGGTTCTAACTTGGGACAGTTGTTCCGACTGGATAACAAGACGTTGATGACCTTGGTCGGTTGTGGTGCCGCAGGTGCAATAGCCGGCATCTTCAAGGCCCCAATAGCAGGATTGGTGTTCACACTGGAAGTGCTGATGATTGACATGACGATGTCGGCGCTATTACCCATCCTCGTGTCGTGTGTGACGGCAACCTGTTTTACCTATCTGTTTAGTGGCAATGCCGTGCTCTTCTCATTCCATCTGGACTCCGACTGGACGGTAGAGCGCGTGCCTGCCAGCATCTTGCTGGGCATCACGTGTGGACTCGTTTCGCTGTACTTCATCCGAACGATGAACGCCTGCGAGGATATGTTTGCACGTTTCAAGAACAAACCCTATATCAAGTTGCTCATTGGTGGCGCTATCCTAAGCACGCTTATCTTCCTCTTCCCGTCGCTCTATGGTGAGGGCTATCATAGCATCAATCTCTTGCTGAACGGTAAGACGGAAGCCGACTGGAACCAGATACTTGATGGCTCGTTGTTCTATGGGCATAGCGAGTTTATCATTCTCTACCTTGCTCTTGTACTCTTTACGAAGGTCTTTGCCACCTCGGCAACGAACGGTGGTGGCGGCTGTGGCGGTACGTTTGCTCCCTCGCTGTTTATCGGCTGTTTTACGGGATTCCTATTCTCGCGATTGTGGAACATGCACCAGATTGGTGTCTATGTGCCAGAGAAGAACTTTGCCCTGCTGGGAATGGCTGGTGTGATGTCGGGTGTGATGCATGCCCCATTGACAGGTATTTTCCTCATCGCAGAGATTACCAGTGGCTACAATCTCTTCATGCCGTTGATGATAGTCTCTGTATCGGCCTATCTTACGATTAACATTTTCGAGCCTCACAGCATCTATGGCATGCGTTTGGCTAAGCAGGGACGACTGGTGACTCACCATACTGACCACGCTGTGCTGACGTTGATGAGTCTGGACTCTGTCATCGATCGCGACTACCAGGGGGTAGATCCTGATATGGAGTTGGGGCAGATGGTGCATAAGATTAGTCGTTCACATACAGACGTGTTGCCTGTAACGGATGCTGCAGGGACGCTGTTGGGTGAGATCGATATCCGTAAGATACGCCATGTGGTATTCCGCACAGAACTGTATAACCACTTCAAAGCCCAGCAATTGATGGTAGAGCCTGCTGCTGTACTGAGTGACGGTACTCCGATGACAGAAGTGATGAAGACTTTTGAGCGCACGCAGGCCGACTGGTTACCTGTGCTCGGCGAAGATAACCACCTGAAAGGTTACATCTCGCGTAAGCGCATGTATACTATGTATCGCAAGATGGTGCACGACTTTAGCCAAGACTAATATGAAGAAGGAAGATTTAAGAATCGTATTTATGGGAACGCCGGAGTTTGCAGTAGAGACGCTGCAGGCACTGGTGGAGAACGAGTATAATGTGGTGGCAGTAGTGACACAGCCCGACAAACCAGTAGGGCGCCACCAGACAGAGATGCAGCCCTCGCAGGTCAAGCAGTATGCAGTGGCTCACGATTTACCCGTGCTGCAACCAGAGAAGATGAAGGACCCTGTCTTCATTGAACAGTTGCGTTCGTACAATGCCAATCTGCAGGTGGTCGTGGCTTTCCGCATGTTGCCTGAGGTGGTGTGGGCGATGCCAGAATACGGCACGTTTAACGTCCATGCAGCCCTGTTGCCGCAGTATCGTGGTGCAGCACCTATCAACTGGGCAGTTATCAATGGTGAGACGGAGACGGGTGTGACGACCTTCTTCCTCGACCACGACATTGATACAGGTCGCATCATCATGAAGAAGCATTTTCCCATTCCTGACGATGCCGATGTGGAGTATGTCTACGATGGTTTGATGCATTTGGGGGCACAGATTTGTCTGGAGACCCTCGAGACTATCATTGCTGCTGATGGCCATCCCGTCAGTATCCCCCAAGATAGTGTGCTTGATGGTTCTGCCATCAAGCCTGCCCCTAAGATTTTCAAGGAAACCTGTCAGATTGACTGGACGAAGAGCGCAAAACAAGTCTATGACTTCGTGCGTGGCTTAAGTCCTTATCCTGGTGCCTGGACTATGCTAATAGGCGGCGACAAGGAAACGGTGCTGAAGATATACAAAACCCGTAAGACGCATGTCGCCACTAACCAAAATCCCGGTACCATCCGCGTAGAACAGAAGGCACTACAGGTTGCTGCAGCTGACGAATGGCTGGAAATAACAGAGCTTCAGATAGCCGGTAAGAAG
>Ga0256407_10005738_pt1 | contig 19642 bp, 22 predicted proteins | sample RumenRJG_04DNA_FD_193489 | JGI IMG/M metagenome (GOLD analysis project Ga0256407, IMG submission 193489) | Bovine rumen microbial communities from Lethbridge, Alberta, Canada - RJG_04 | ecosystem: Host-associated > Mammals > Digestive system > Stomach > Rumen | place: Canada: Alberta... | reverse complement strand
GGATTAGCCTGCTTAATTTTATCACACACAAATGTATTTCCATTTTGCCTTCATTAATAAAAATGGGCCGCAAAGATAGTGATTATTTCCTCAATCTCCAAGAAGAAATTGAAAAAAGCACTTTTTTTAATCAAATGTTTGGATATGTTGGGGGATATGGTTATCTTTGCAAACTCAATATTAGTGAATAGCATAATTATTTAAATTATTAAGGCAAAAGTAAGCAAGTCTCCCTGTGAAGGTCGGCTTGCTTTTTTCTAATAGTGGGAATCATTTTTTCACACCTACTTCTTATCTTTGCATCATCAAAGGAGCAGAGGAGAAATCCTTTTGCCAAAAGGAAGAAGTTTAACTCTAAAAAATAAAGATATGAAGAACGATGAAAAGAAGAAGGACATCCTCTCCAAGGAAGATCTGTTCATGGTCATTGATTCCATGCTCTCAATGGAGGAGAAAAGGGAACTGAAGAAAGCCGACCCAGCAGAACTGCACTTCGGTTTTGGCACGTGGATACGCAACGAGTTCATCTATTCCGGCAATTACCCGATAGACGAACTATATGGCGACGAAGAAGGCAACTATTTCTTGCTATCTTCGCCAGATATGATTTCAGGTAGGATTATTGAGGATTATATCAATCATCTCAAATACACCGAGTTCAACCGATAAGCCTCCTCCTCAATCTCTTCGCGTAGTTCTGCTGGTTCCAATACCTCCACCCTAGAACCATAATACAGTATCTGCATCGTCAGCTCAATAGTCAAAGCAACATTCAGTTCGAAGATGCTGTATTCCTCCTGCGTCTCGATCTCACGTTGTGAGGTGTGAAGCGGCAGTGTGCGAAAGTAGTCTCGCTGGCAATCTTCCACCTTCAACAGCACACGCTGTGGAGGATTGTCTTTTTCCACACGGGTGCCAACAGCATACCTGAAGTATTCTTTTGCATCGAAGTGCTCGTCCAACACAAACTTCTCGTCCGTGACCTTCATCGACAAGATGCGGTCGAGCGAATAGACATGCATCTCCTCCTTCTGGTCATGGCTCACCAGCAGTGTGCGCCACTCCTTCATCAGCACATACCAGCGTTGATGATACAGTTTCACGCAACAGGGAGCGCCCTTGACCTTCTGGACATGACTATCCGTAAATCGCTTGTACTCGAACTCAATCTTGCACCCAGTGCGCATTGCCCCCATAATTTCCAGCAGGAACTCCTGTCCTGCTGGGATTTCCTCCAGCAGGATGCGGCTGCGCATATCTGCGTTGCTCGCCAGGATCTCATTCACCGCCGACGACTTGATCAGCCACCTGCTCATCTCGTCATCATCGTCCCGAGCCACAATCTTGTATCGGTTCTCATCTCGCTGGTCGCATTCAATCACAATCTTCAGCAGGTCCGCAATGGCATTCTTGTAGTTGTAGAACGTACGTCGCTCGATGGGTACTCCATCGCTCAGGCTCTCGTCTGCACACCAGTATTCGTTGATCTCCTTCAAGGTCAATGCTCCATGTTTCTCCAGGAGCCTCACGATCCAAAGCAGGGCACGCAGCCTGTGATTCTCTTTCGAATCTCTCATTGTTCCATTTTTTTGTGTTTTGACGTTGCAAAGATATGGAATTTGTGGGAAATAACGATTCTCACACCATGAAAAATCAATTAATTTTTTGCTTTTTTAAGACGTGGGAAACAAATTTTCCCAGTGTCCCCCTATCTTTGCAGCGTCAAACAAATAAAACGCATAAACTATGAACTTCAACAAACAAGTGGAAGCCTACGTGGCATCCGGTAAGAAGGTACTTACCCTCATCATCAAGCAGAAGTATTTCGACGAGATCATTGCAGGGACCAAGAAGCAGGAATCTCGTGAGGTCAAGCCATCGACCGAACGCAAATACATCCTCTTCGACAACGATGGCTATCCCATCGAGGACGAGAACGGCAACACCGTGCCCATCCAGTACGATGCGCTGCTTCTCTATGTGGGCTACCAGCCCAATCGCGAAGCTGCATTGGTGGAAGTCGCAAGTGCCGAAACAGCCTTATACGTCGATGACAACAACGAACCCATCTTCTACTTCATCGACAAGCACACCCGCAAGGAAGTCTTTCCAAGGTATTATGACGAAGACACCCACGAAGCCCTCGACGAAAACAACAACGTCATCGAGGATTACGAAGCCTACTATCGCGAAGAAGTCACCTACAATCTGGGCAAGGTCATAGCCTCAAAACAGAATCGCTAAGATTATGTAACAACATAACTTACCCAAATCAGATTTAAGTTGTCGACGTTATCAGGTCAAGCAAATTACTGCGCCACCCCATCATTCATTTGGTGGGGTGGTCTTATACCTCTTTAGCGTTAATTTGTCCTTGGTGCCAAAGCTCACTAATTGTTGCTTTAGCTCGCTTGGCCTCCAATTTCACTAGGTTGCTCAAACACATTGCGTTCAAAAACATTGAACAACTTGATATGATAGTACTTATGAGATTATTACTATCGTTTTTATGAGAGAAAAGATAAAAAAAGGAGAAAAAAACTTCTAAAGTTGCAGTTTTTTTGATATAAAATTGCAGCTTGTTAGAAAAAGTGTTATATTTGCGCACAGAAATATGAAAAATGCGTCTCCCCTTATGGGCAGCTCTAGCAAAGCTTTCGTATTATATCGTTTAAAACATTAAGTATGGAAACCAAATTTTTTAATAATCAAATTAGTTCTCTTTTTGAGAAGTTCAAGGGCATAGCTGAAAATATGCATGACTTTCATACTTTCTTGGCAGTAGCCGGATATTTTCGTTCATCTGGTTACTTCAAGCTTAGAAAGGAGCTCCAAGATGTAAAAAAGATTCAAATTATAGTAGGTATCAATATAGACGATATATTTCGCAAACACGACAAGAGCCTTTTGATGCTTGGTGGTGAAGATGAAGCGAAGGCACAATTCACAGATGACTTCATCAAAGATGTCAAAGAGGCGAAATATACAGCTGAGGTTGAAGAAGGAATACTCCAACTTTGCGATGATCTTGCTAATGGCAGGGTGGAAATGCGTATTCACAAATCCAAGAACCTTCATGCAAAGTTTTACCTTTGCCTGCCAGAAGAACATAACGAGCATTCTGATGGATGGGTTATAATGGGTTCCTCCAATATTTCTGAGTCGGGATTGGGTATCACGCAGCCGCCTCGTTATGAATTAAATGTGGCAATGAAGGATTATCCAGAGGTAGAATTCTGCAAAAAGGAATTTGAAAATCTTTGGGAAGAATCAATTCCCCTTTCTCCTGAAGATATTGCACGTATCCGCAAAAAGACACATCTGGAAAATATGCCCACTCCATACGAAATTTACATTAAGGTTCTTATAGATGCATTTGGCGATCAGGTCGAAGATAATTTCACTATGACATTACCTGATGGCTATATGGATTTGAAATATCAAAAAGATGCCGTCATCCAAGGGTACCAAATGTTGAAGGAGTATAATGGTTTCTTTCTGGCAGATGTTGTCGGCACTGGAAAGACTGTCGTTGGAGCCATAATTGCAAAACGCTTTATTGAAGAAAATGGAAAGGATACCAATGTCCTGGTTGTATATCCACCTGCCGTGAAAGACAACTGGATGGAAACTTTCAAGGATTTCGGGATTACTCGATATACCCAGTTTATCACCAATGGCAGCTTAAGCAAGATACTTGAGGGTCAAGACAACTATAAAAAGGAAGAGGAATTCGACCTCATTATTGTTGATGAGGCACATAATTTCCGTTCTGATACAGCAGAACGTTATGATGAACTGCAACGTATTTGTAAAGCTCCACGACTAAATGAGGGCTTGATAGAAGGAGTTCATAAGAAAGTTATGCTTCTCTCTGCAACTCCATTAAACAATCGGCCTGAAGATTTCCTGAATCTTATCCTTCTGTTCCAAGACGCTCGTCGTCCCACCATTGACGGCATCAGTAACCTTAATACCAAGTTTCAGCCATGGATTAAGAGATACAAGGAATTGATGCGCTCACGTTTCAAGTCAACTCCTGACATAGATCTTTCTGCCGAAGTTGATAAGATTTACGAAGAGATGAGAACTGAGGTCTTGGATAAGATTCTGGTACGTCGTACCCGTAAAAACCTTATAAACAACAAGGAATATAAAGCAGATCTCGATAAGCAGGGAATAAAATTTCCCCATATTGAGCAGCCGAATGAATGCATTTATGAGATGGATTCGAAGCTCTGTAATTTGTTCTATGACACCATTAACGTTCTGACCGATACACTCACCCCAGAAAATCCGATGGGACGTGGCTTGAACTATGCTCGCTATCGTGCCATTGAATTTCTAACTGGAGATGCAAAAGACAGGTATAAGCAAGCCTTGCACATTACGAACCTTCTATCGGCCATTTATCGTGTCCACATGGTTAAACGCTTGGAAAGTAGTTTCTTCGCATTCAAGCGGTCACTCCATACTTTTAAGAGGATTACTGAGGACATGATTAAAATGTTCGAAGAAAATAAGATCCTGATAGCCCCAGATTATGATGTCAAAGGCATGATGTCTAAAGATATGGAGCTGGACGAAATTATTGAAAAAATAGCCAATAAGGGTGTAGATCCAAAGGATTTTGTGTACGAAGCTTCAGATTTTGATCCTCGGTTTTTAGATTTACTCAATAAAGATCTTATTATTCTCTCTAACCTCTGCGAAAAATGGGATAATGTTAATGAGGATCCAAAATTAGACAAATTTGTTGCTTTGTTGAAAGAGCAACTTTTCAGCAAAACAATAAACAAGAACGGAAAACTTGTCGTTTTTTCCGAAAGTGTTGATACACTTAATTATCTTTTAGAAGAACTGCAGAAACGACTAAAACGAAATGACCTTCTCATCGTCACCGCTTCAAATCGCAAAAGCAAACTGGATGATATCAAGAAGAATTTCGATGCCAATTACAAGAGTGGAGAGAAATTAAATGAATATAATATTATTCTTACATCTGATGTACTGGCCGAAGGCATCAACTTGCATCGTTCAAATGTCATCGTAAATTATGATTCACCATGGAACGCCACACGACTGATGCAGCGTATTGGTCGTGTAAATCGCATCGGTTCAGTCGCTGATAAGATTTATAATTATATGTTCTATCCATCACATGAGGGCGATGAACAAATCAAGCTTTATGAGAATGCATTGCTGAAGCTTCAAGGTTTCCATGCAGCTCTCGGTGAGGATGCCCAAATTTATTCACGGCAAGAAATTCTTCATGACTTCAAACTGTTTGACGAAAATGTCCGTGATAATATTGACAAGCAGCTTGAAATGCTGCGTGAAGTAAGAGCTCTTTATGCCCAAGACCGCGATTTGTATAAGAAGATTAAGGAACTGCCTATCAAGAGTCGCACAGTGCGAAAACCTGAGAATTGCGATGTGAAAGTTGATTCGAAGACAAGTATCATCTACATATCTCAAGGACTTAAGTCACATTTTTACAAGGTTGTAGGTGACGGCCGTCCTGAATCTATCGAATTTGTGGCAGCAGCCGAGATACTCCGAGCAGACAAGATGGAAGCAACTGGAGATTTTGAAGCGGTCAAAGACGTCCACTATCAGCATGTAGATCGAGCTTTCCAGATTTATCAAGCTCAAGAAACCACCAATAATGATACGACAAGCTTGAATGTCAGGAAAAACGACAATGGTACAAAGGCAATGGCTGTAATACGCAGACTGAAACGGGCATTTAGGAATGATGAAGTCTATGAAAAGATAGTTGTACTGGAAGAATACGTATCTGCCGGTATCTTTAATCGCCTTACCAAGGAATTGAATACCTTGGGACAGAAAATTAATAGATTGACTAAAGACGGTTCCCCAATAACGAGTCACGCTCATCAGATTCTTCCTATTCTTGAAGAATATTACGATAAATATTACATTTCTTTGGAACGTCGTCAAAAGGACGAAGATGTAATAGATGCAATGATTATAACCTCTGAAACATTCGAATAATATGGCTTACACTAAAGAACAGATTCTGAATATTTTCCAATCACGATTTGATCAGAGTGTTTGGACCTCTTTTATCATCAATTTCTTCCGTGCAAACACCCTAAGAAGGGTGCCAGAGCCATTAGATATTGATCCAGACGAAGGTCAGGGGTATTATTGGGGCAAGTTGTCAACCAGCGATGACTATGAGATAAGCTTCTTCTATCTGAAGATGAATAGCTCCATTGACAGGCGAAAGGTTGGATTGCGTCAACTTATCAACCGTTATATCAAGATTGATTCAGATGCTGGACTTGCAGTATTTGATGATGGCAACCACTGGCGCCTGTCTTTCATCACGGATATGCGTGGCGAAAAGACTTCGCCCCAACGATTTACCTTCGTTTTTGGCGATAAGGAAAAACTCTATAATACTGCTGTAGGCCGCTTCCTTGATTTACAAAAAGCGGGTATCAGCTTTAAGAACATTAAAGAGGCTTTCTCTGTAGAAGCACTTACCAAACAGTTCTACAACGATCTGTTCAACTGGTACACCTGGGCACTTGATCCTACTACAGGCGTATATTTCCCCAATAATCCAAACACCAATGCTGACGACACCAAACAGCTGGATATAAAGCTGATTCGTCTCATCACTCGCTTGATGTTTGTGTGGTTCATCAAGCAGAAGGGCCTTGTGCCAGCCAATCTTTTCGATCCTGAGGAAATAAGCCTGTATCTGAAGGATTTTGACAAGAATAGTATGAGGCAAGGCAACTACTACCAAGCTATTCTACAGAACCTGTTCTTTGCTACACTAAATCGTCCCATCAAAAATGTCACTTTTGACAAGAATGGCAATGAAGTAGTAGAGCGTCGATGCTTTGCTAAAATTAAGGACAAGCCAGATGTGAAGTCGAAATATCGTTATGAGGAATTGTTCAAAATCAACGAGGACCGGATACTTCGACTCTTTGAGTTTGTCCCCTTCATTAATGGCGGTCTCTTTGAATGCCTTGATAAAAACAAGACGAGTGACGGTGTGGATCAAGCCTATTACGACGATGGCTTCAGCAGAAGCAATACAATCAGAGATGGACATTATACGCATCGTGCTTTTGTGCCGAACAAACTATTCTTTGACTCCGAGAATGGTATCATTTCTATTTTTAATCGATACAATTTCACAGTCGAAGAGAATTCTCCATCAGAACAGCTTGTAGCGCTTGACCCTGAGTTATTAGGGAAAGTTTTCGAGAACTTGCTTGGAACATTTAATCCTGAGACACAAGAAACGGCACGTAATCAAAGTGGGTCTTTCTATACGCCACGAGAAATTGTCAGCTTTATGGTTGACATGAGCCTGCAATCCTATCTTGGGGATTCGAATGAAGTTAAGGCCATATTTAGCGATGAGTTTGAATACGATGAGAGCAAAAAGGGCTTTTATGACAGTATTATAAGCCGGCTGAATGCAATAAAGGTACTGGATCCAGCTTGTGGTTCTGGCGCATTTCCTATAGGAATGCTCAATCGTATTGTCGAGCTTCTTCAGAAGCTTAATGCTCCAGGAAGAAAATATGACCTAAAACTCCATATTATGGAGAATTGTATTTATGGTGGCGATATCCAGACGATTGCCGCGCAGATTACAAAGCTTCGTTTCTTCATCTCATTGATTTGTGATTGCGAAAAGACTGGTAATGCAGAAGATAACTATGGCATTCCTAACCTTCCTAACCTCGAGACTCATTTTGTCACTTGCAATTCTTTGATAGGTCTCAAGAAACCACGCGAATATAGTCTATTCGAACAGGACGTAATTGAATTGAAGAAAGAGCTGCAGACTGTACGTCATAAACATTTTATGGCTAAGACAGTTTACCAAAAGACGCTATTACGAAACAAGGACAAGGATCTACGTGAACAATTGGCACGAATGCTCACTGACGATAATGTTATTGCCAGTGAAGATGCCAAGCAGATTGTTGCTTGGAATCCTTATGATCAAAATGGCAGAGCTTCCTTCTTCGATCCAGAATGGATGTTTGGTATTGCCGACGGCTTTGACATCGTAATTGGTAATCCTCCATATATTCAGTTACAGAATAATGGAGGTGAATTGGCCTCTTTGTATGAAAATTGTGGCTTCTCTACATTTGCTCGCACCGGCGACATCTATTGCTTGTTCTACGAGCGTGGTTGGCAACTATTGAAAAAGAATGGACATCTATGCTATATCACATCCAATAAATGGATGCGTGCTGGTTATGGTGAGAAAACGCGCGAGTTCTTTGCCAATAAGACCAATCCTTTGCTGCTGATTGATTTTGCAGGAGTAAAGATTTTCGAGAGCGCTACAGTTGACACTAATATTTTACTTTTCTCCAAGTCCAACAATCAGCATAAAACAGTTTGTGCTGTCACCAACAAGCAGAACAAAGATAGTGTAAAGAATTTGAGCGATTTTGTTCAGCAACAGAACTCTGTGTGCGATTTCTCTTCTTCTGACAGTTGGGTTATACTGTCTCCAATTGAGTTGAGCATCAAAAAGAAGATTGAGTCTGTCGGCACACCACTTAAAGATTGGGACATCAACATCTATCGTGGCGTGCTTACAGGATGCAACGAAGCTTTTATTATCGACACCTCAAAACGTGAAGAGATTTTGTCTAATTGCCAATCTGAAGAGGAGCGTCAAAAGACGGCAGAGCTAATACGACCGATTCTTAGAGGCAGGGATATTAAGAGGTATGGATACGTGAACAATGGACTGTATCTAATAAACACGCACAATGGCATTAGAGGCAAGTTGCCACGCATTGACATCAATGATTATCCAGCCGTTAAGGCTCATTTAGACCAGTATTGGGAAAGAATCGCCAATCGTGCTGACAAAGGTGATACTCCATATAATCTGCGCAATTGCGCTTATTTGGAGGATTTTAATAAGCCAAAAATAATCTACCCCAACATGACGAAGTATATGCCGTTTGTTTTTGACGACAAATCATATTTAACTAATCAAAAGTGCTTTATCATTACCGGTGAAAATGTGGCTTATCTAACAGCATTCTTCAATTCATCGCTGTTCAAATACTGTTTTAGGGATTCGTTTCCCGAGCTACAAGGTGGAACACGAGAATTGAGTAAAATCTTTTTCGACAAGATACCTGTTTGTAAAGTATCTGAGAACCAAGAGAGGCTTTTTCAAATTCTTGTTGATGATATCCAGCATGAATATACAAAGCAGAAAGCATTACGATTAGACACAATGCTCTTTGACTTATATGTTCTCTCACCAGAGGAAAGAAAAGAAATTGGTTATGTTGAAATCACATAAAATCCTCTTGTATAACAGCTATTTCTTCTCTTGACAAAGAATAAGCTGAAAAAATCAGTTCATCAGTTTTGTCGGTAATATTATCACCATAATTGTCAGATAATTCTTGGGCGACATCCTCTATTTGCTTATTGTATGGCAAACATGGGAAGTTGCCAAAGAATGTGTGTTTCATCCTAATGCCATGTTCTCCGAGAACACCACCTCCATAGAACTTTTTGACAGCATAGAAGAAGAGTTTGCTATTGAGGATGCCCAAGACGAAGGGAAGATGATTCCCAACAATTATTCTTCCTGTGTCATTGCACATAAAATGAATTGATTCATCATACATAAATTGGCTACTCTGTACAATTTCTTGAAAGATTATTTTTGGCTTATTAAAATCCTCCATAAACATTCAAAAGGAGGATTTTTATAAACCAAAGTTATTTTATGCAGACATTACCCAACAATTGAACTTTTGCCTATGTAAGGAAGTCATGTTTTGTAATAATACGACCTACTTTATTGCAACGGAAAACGAAAAGGTTTTGGAACATCTTTATGCTTACTTAAATACGCCAATTGTCGATTGGTATTATAGAACTTTGTCAGTTCAATTAGGAGAGAAAGCTGTTAGAATGTTTTCAATATATGTGTTAGAGATTCCTGTGCCTCCTTTGACAATGGGTATTGATGCGTACAAAATCTTTGGGCTTTCATCTTCGGAAATAGCATTCATTGAAAGCAGGGAACATTAAAATTCCCTGCTTTCAATATGTTCTATCTCTTGGCTTGTCAGACCATATAGCTGGTATATTATTATCGAAATTTCTCTTTCTTCATTGGCAGACGGTTGCTCCTTGAAGTTTTGAAGACCCTCAAGGCCGACTTTCGGTATAGGCAGTTTGTCAACAAACATAGGTTTATATTCAAAATATCCTCCGTTTCTTGTTACCCCAAGAGAGCGAATATAATAATCCGCGATCTTCGAGTTCAGAATATGCAGTATTGCTATATTATCTGTCGCAATAAAAGGACTTGGAGCATTTATGAACATCCCTTTAGGAGCATAGGCATATGTTCCTTGTAAGTTAAGGTTCCCCCAAGTTATTTTTGGCTTATTAAAATCCTCCCAATATTTAGCTCCCCATCTTTGCATAGCATACCATTCATAGCGAATTCCTGTTTCTGCCTTATTTCGCTTTGATAAAGGATCTTTGTACTGAAGCATATGTGAATACACAGCAGGGTATTGTTCCCTAAATGCTTTTTCTGCCTTTTCTGATGCTCCTTGAATACTTTCGTCAAATTGATAGGGGAAATGCCATGGAATATATATCAACCACAAATTTGCCCACTCATATCCATATCTCTTGATGTCGCGGCCTCTAAGAATCGGTCGAATTAGTTCAGCCGTTCTTTCGCGTTCATCCTCTGAAAGGCATTTAGCAAGGATTTCTTCCCTTTTCTCGGTAGAGATAATGAAAGCATCATTGAAACCAGTCTTAATGCCATAGTTAATCTGGATATCCCAGTCTTTTAGTGGCGTTCCAACAGCTTCAATCTTACGTTTAATACTTTGCTCAATCGGAGATAGTATAACCCAACTGTCAGAAGAAGAGAAATCGCACACAGAGTTCTGTTGCTGTACAAAATCGCTCATTATCATACTATCATATTTTTGAGGTCGATAAATCGAGCAAGTGTATTTCGATCGACCTTACATATTTTAGCTATTTTACGTTGCGATATACCATTTTTCAACAACTCGTAAATGAGTATTTCTTTGCCTGATAGTTTATATTTCTCTGGGGAGCTTCTGCGTCCCTTTGGACGCCCGAGAACGACACCTTCCGCTTTCTTCCTTGCTAAAGCTTCCTTGGTTCTTTGGCTAATTAGATTCCTTTCTATTTCAGCTGACAACCCGAAAGCAAAAGCAAGGACTTTGCTCTGAATATCATCGCCCAAACGATAGTTGTCTTTGATAGTCCACACTCGACACTCTTTTGTCATGCAGATATTCAGTATCTCCATGATCATAAATAAGTTTCTGCCCAATCGTGACAACTCGCTACAGATGATGATATCGTCTTTATGAACCTTCTTCAAGAGGTTCCCAAGTTGTCGCTTGTTGTAATTTTTCGTGCCACTGATAGTTTCTTCTATCCAGTCGTTAATCACTATGTTCTGCTTTTCACAGAACTTGTTAATCTCGAAGCGCTGGTTCTCGACCGTCTGCTTGTCACTACTTACTCTAATGTAACCGTAAACCATTTTTTCCACAATTTACGAATAAATGGAATATGATGGACAAAAAATACAATAAATATTTGGAGATAAATTACATTTTTCATATCTTTGCAGCGTCATGTAAATAATACATGCTGAGATTTACGGCTCTTTTATGATGAAAAACTAAATTCAATATGACCAAGCTTGAAACCCTTTACGCATCAATCGAAGGATTGAAGAAATTAGGCCTTCCTCTGAACCAAGAAACGTTGAAGGCAGCTGATGACCTTGAGGAACAATTAATCAAGGATGAGGTTCTCCCTGCTATCAGTGAGAATATTGAACCTATGCTCAATCAAATACAGCGCGATATCGTCCTCGTCGTCGAGTACAAACCAGGTGAACCAGTTACTGTGTCATTGAGCCGCAAAACGAACATCAGTCAAATCATTGAAGCCAAGAAACTGGAACGTGACCCTGAGGTCGAACATTCGAAAGGCAAGTCTCGCAAGATTGTCTCTGTTAAACAACCCGCTACGGGTCTTTGCGTATATCGAAAGGATGGCACGTTCATACAAGAATCTAAAGCTTGTGATACTTTCGTTAAAGCCATTGCTGAAGCTGGGCCTATGCGAGTAAGAAACCTTGGTATGACCGTGTGCAAGGTGCCTCTTGTCTCAACCACTAAAGATAAGAAATATGGTAGTGCTCAGCATGAAGTAGCCGATGGCCTATATGTCATCACTCATACAAGCACCATTGACAAGAAAAAGCAGTTAGATAAAATCAGCAAAGCCCTAAATCTCGGGTGGAGCGTGGAGATAGTGAAATAAAGATTGGTCATTCAATTTAAACTGCCAATAAACTATGGAAAAAATTGCTCGATTGTGTTGGAACACTAACGGATGGAGACGACCTTCTGGTAAAACTGGAAAATCAAAAGCGAATGACTCCTATGAAAATGAAATGGGATTCGGTCATGAAGAGTGGTTGCTGGACGATTCCAAGATCATGCCTGATGGCTATCATTATGGCTTCCTGGAACCAATGAGAATCAAAGGCACGAAGCACCATGGCATGATCTATGACATCCATTTATACACAATTAGTCCAAACAAACAACGAGTATATATCGGCTGTTTGAAAAAGGCTGAAGGCATATCTTTCACGGAAAGCGAAAAGGTCTATAACTACTACCTAAAGAAAGGATGGATAGATGAGATGAAGCAAGATATCCGCTTTGTAGATGGAGTGGTAAGAGACTTTTCGGCTTCATTCATGTTCAATGTCAAATTCAGATTTGAGGATGCCGAGATATATTATTCAAATCAACCTATCTTATCGCCTAATAGCATTCCAGGTCACAGATATAATTTTTTGGATAAGAAGAAAGCTTTTGTATTCGAGAAAAACGAAGATGGTACTGTCAAAGTGTTGGACACAAATATTTTTGATCGCGTTGTACAGGGTGGCAAGATTCAAATTGACCCTTTGCATAAGAAAATACAAAACGCATGTGCCAAACTGCTAAAAAGTCAGTACACCAATTTACAAGTAGAATCCAGTTCAGATAGTATCGCCAAACAAAGGGTTGACATCAAAGGTTTTTCAAAGAATGATAAGGAGTGGCATTTCTTTGAGGTAAAAACCATGTCTGCCAAAAGAAGTATCAGAGAAGCGCTCGGACAAATATTGGAATACACCCATTATCCCAATGTTAACCTGGCAGGGAAATTGTTTATCATTGGTCCAGAACCGCCTGATGACAAGGATAAGGCTTATTTACTGCTGCTACGAAAGCAATATAATCTGCCGATATGGTTCCGGTGGTACTCTTTTGCAGAAAACAAATTGTATGACGGGGTTTAGTCAAAATTGTCCATTTGATAGCGAAAATCGTCATCGAAAACGAGAAAGAACATTACCCAATAGAAAAGGCAACAAAATCTGTTAGCATAGTAATGAAAAAAGCAAGCCAACTGCATTGTGGCTTGCTTTTTTGTCATCTATTCGGATTAATTGGTTAATTTTGCAAATTGGAGTAGGCAATACAATCTTTTTGTTGTAAAAAAGCATTTTTTGGCGATGAATAATCAATTCGTCGCGTAGTTTGCGACGGTTGGCTCTTATTTTTGCCGCCATCCAACAAAAAAAAACTTACTACTATGCTAAACTCCAGAAATTCATTTTTAAGAGAGGTTATCATCGACAGATGCCTCCGCAGCAAAGTACCTATGTCCCGAAAGGAGATCGAGAACGAACTCTCCAAGTTTCTTGAAGCACATGATGAAAGCAAAGGCGATTCGAAAGACACCGTCCTAAGGGATATCAATAGCATCGAAGATCGATGGGGCGTCAAAGTAAATAGGATTAGAAAGGGAAAGGTAGTATATTACCAGTACGCTGAACCCTGCTTCTCAATCTATCAATCAATTCTTAAGGCTGAGGACCTTGTCAGAATAAAGGAAACCATCAAGGTCCTGAGAAACTATGTAGGTTTGCCTCATTGTGAATGGATTGAAGATATTAGTGCAAGATTACAGGCTTATACATTCAGCGAACCTGATGAAGAACCCATTGTGTGCTTCTCCCACAATCCCGACTATGCCGACAACCTGAAGCATTTCAATCCGCTATTCGAATACATCAAATCGAAATCCGCCATTGAGCTAACCTATAAGAAATTCAATTGCGAACAGGAAACTACGCGTACTCTCCATCCTTACCGTTTGAAGGAGTTCAACTCTCGATGGTACCTTGTAGGTTGGTGCAAAGAGCATCCCGATCATCCTTCCTGCTATGGATTGGAACGAATCATCAATTTCATCAAGAGCGAAGAAGCATTTGTTGAGAATCCAGGCTTTAACATTGAAGAATATTTCCGCTCGATGTATGGTATTACCATCTACGATGGATCTGTGCCACAAGAGGTACTCTTTTGGGTGAGTAATGACCAATATCCCTACATTAAAACCAATCCCATCCACGAGAGTCAGAAGTTTGTACGTGAGGAGGATGGTGGCAAGATCATCAGTCTGCATCTCTTCATCAACTATGAGCTCGTGATGCGCTTGTTCTCCTATAACATAGGCGTGAAGGTGCTTGCTCCTGCAGAACTTCGTCAGGAGATGAAGAAGAGAGTGAAAATCATGTATGATTACTACTACAACGAATAGAGAACCCGAACCTATGGCAAGGAAGATGTACCCTTGCCTAAGGTTTTTGCATTAATAATTCTTTTCACACACAACTTCGTATGAACAAAGAAGACTTCGACAATGATGAACAAATCCATCATTTCGAGGGCAAGGAGCTATTGCATTCTTGCCCGAGTAAACCACCAGGCAGTAATCTCTCCGGACAACACAAAGAGCCGAAGATAAAGAATCAAAGCAAGGTTAAAAGAATCCTTGCAAAGGTTTTCAAGAGAAACAATTCAAAACAACAGATATCAATAACCGTATTAAACTTTAATGGTAACATTGTCTTTGAAGACAGCACATTAATTGATGAAAGCACGATTATTGAAGCACTCACGAAGAATCAACAAGAGAAGCAATTATGAAATTCTACGGACCCGTTTATATGAACAAGTGCAAGATCATCACTACCACCAACTATTACAACTCTGACAATAAAGAAGAAGAGAAGGAAAAGGCTGACGAGTCGGACGTCTCTGATCGTGGTGAGGTGGTTGACGTTCAGCCTGTTCCTGCAAGCGAAGTTGCTGCAAGCAATCCTATAGAACAAAATGCAGACGATGAACTATCGTTTATGAATTGCATTGCAGAGAAAGAGACTGCCGACATTCTAAGAAAGTGGCTCCATCAGATGATGGACCCGATTCCGAGTAAGAAGCCGAAGGAGAAACTAATCTACCTAAGAGCGGTTTCGGAGGCTGACGCATTCATTAAAAAGTTGCCATATAAGGTTTATGTCAATGAATTTGGCATGATAAATAAGGCAAGTTATTATTATTGGATGCTCAGGGAGCTTTATTATGATTCCAATGAAATTGATAAGATAGTTGAGCTATTTCGTCAATTTTTGGTCCAATTTAGGAAGTGAAAATCTGTACTTTTCTGTACTATTCTATACTTTTCTATTCTTTTACGAATCTCCACCATTTTTTCTTGGTGGGGATTTTTTTTGTGCCTAAATTTGTCACAGCAAAATGTCTAACCAAATTAAATTATTTATGACACAAAAACAAAAACTGAAAAGTGAACGGGGAAACCTGAATGTGGGCATCAAGGATATGTTCATGACGATGGATCCCGAGGCGTTCCGTATCGCGTTGGAAATGCTTGCCACGCTGAGAGACTCCGACAAGGACGGCTTCAATCTGGTGCTCGAAAAGTTCCAGGTACTCAAAAATTCAAAGGAGCAAAACCAAGAGAATATCCTTACCAAGATGAAATTCCGTAATAAAGTGCTAAACTTAGTTGTCGATAAGCTACTTATCATGTATTGGCTCTGCAAAATACGCTACGATGGAGGATACTTCTGGCGTATGATGCCCAAGAAGAAGGCGAATGAAAGCGAAGCACAATTCGACTTCCGTCGAAAAAGGATGGAGGACAATCTGATGCAAGTGATGCTCGATGTGCTTGATGACTGCGATTACTATATCAAGGGCACACAGAACTCGCAGAAAACACAGAAATAAAAAATAATGAAAAAAAAACTATCGATGAAGACAGGGCCGATGTCCCCTAGCTATTGACAAGAGTCACACATTCGTGGAAGCGAGCTTTCCCATCTGCATGGCTCTTCCCAATAGCGCCCATTCACGAATGGGCTGTCTTCATCGAAAGAGAAAAAGTCCTCCAATATCTTGGAGGAAGAAAAAAGGGCAAAGCCCAGAAAAAAATTATGGAAACAAATGTTCAGAAACCAAAAGTCGTTCATGGCGAGGTGTCCTCTGTAGGTCCGCTCCAGTACAAGCGTGATGGAACGGCACGAAGGACATTGACCGTCAAGGTGGCTGAAGGGAGAGAGACGCAATATATAGGTGCATATCTCGTGGGTGAGGATGCTACGAATGGCGTCATCCGTCTGGGTGTGCCCATCGTCATTGTCTATCGTTTCTCTTCCAGCAATGAGCGAATCATTTTAGACTACTATTTCGAGTGAACAATCATTGAGTTTAGTCCGGACAAACCCATAATTGTTATTTGTTAATTATTAATTGTTAATTGATTAAGCTATGTTAGTAAAGAAAGTGAAACTGACTGAGATTGGTGAGATCATATCTTATCCCAAGAAAGAGAATGGTAACATCGTAAAGACTGCCGACGGCAAGGACGTGTTAGGCTATCGTCGGCAGGTAGTGTTCGAGAGCCTTGATTTTCGCAAGGATTCCTTCCCCTTTATGCTATTCAACGAAGAGGTGGATAACTTCGACTTCGAAAAGGATAAGGAAGGTGAGCTGCATTTCCAGTGCGACTCGCGTGAGACGAAGGCCCAGGAGGGCGAGAAGCGCTACAATGCCGAGCTCCGTCTGATCGATTTCATTCCTTCTTGAAAGTTTATATCCTTCGGATAGAAATCTTGGAGGAAATCTAGTGTGGAAATGGTGGTTTGTCCCTACAAAACTTGACCACGCTTTATTTCCTCTAAAGATTTCCTCAAAGATTTCTTGCGTTAGCAATAAAAGATAAAATGGTCAAAAAATATTTTTAAGGATATTTCTGCGAAGCGATTTTTAGACATTAGGATATGACCCCAAGGGGTGCTGGATGGCTTAGAGCGGGCAGACAGGAGCTCGCTCATGACTGACAGTTCTAAGACAAGCAGCAGATGCGTCATCGGACGCATCTTATCCTAATGGCTCATTTTTCGCCTTCTTAAATAAAAATTGTTCTATGGAACTGAAACGACCGAAATGGTATTCCCATTGTTCACGCAAGGCATATACCTTGCGTGGCTTCGAGCGACGCGTTGAGCCACGTATGATGCGTGATCTTGGCATCACGAAGAAGGAGGCGGAGAAACTGCGTCGCCTGTATTTCCCGCGTGGCTTCATGTCGCATCTCGACAAGACGGGTGCTTATCGCAATACACGGCAATACCGCCTCTATCGCCTTGGCCGCAAGCTGGGCAAGGACAGGAAGAGCCGGCTCTTCGATCTCGTCCTGAGGTCGGAGATGTTCTACGTGTACTACGATGACGAAGGGCAGGTCGAGGCATTTGTCTCGCCCTGGGTGCATTCCGCACTCGGCATCATCCCGTTCGAGCGACTGTGAGACCCCCACGTTGTCAAATAACAATTAACAATAAACAAAGTGCATTATGGATTTCTTTATGCATGATACCAAAGCGAGACGCTCAAAAAAATTGCTTAAACTTCAGAAAGACTTTGGTCTAGGTGGTATTGGTTTCTACTGGGTAGCCGTCGAGTGGATTCTTAGCGAAGGCTGTAAGATTCCGCTCAGCTTTCTTAAAAACGTCCGCGACAGGCCAATTCGTGAAGACCAGGTCGAACACATCATCAAAGACTATGGCCTATTCGATGTCGATGAAGACGATATGGTATCCTTGAACCTGGACGTAGAGAATGCCGTTGGGGAGGAAGCCATCAAGATCCTCCATTCGCATATCCGTATGGGAATTCGCACGACCGTATGCGCGAGCGCTGGCGCGAAAACAGGCGCGAGCGCTGGTGCGGTCATGGGCGCGAGCACTGGCGCAGACGCTCGAACGAGCACTGGTGCGAGCGATGGTGCGGATGTTAGCGCGAACGCTGGTGCGAGCGCTCGTTCTTCTGGAAGAGAAAAAGATAAAGATAAAGAAAAAGATAAAAGAAACAAATTGGAGCGAGCTCAAAATAAATTCTATGAATTCATGGAGCAACGCTGCCCTCATCTGATGGAAATGGCCGAACCGCTGACCTTCGATGAGTTCCGCGAATTGAAGAAAAGCTACTCCTGGCCGGAGATCAGGGAAGTCCTTCTTGCCATGGAAAACGATATCGGCCTCTGTGACAGGCGGCGCAACTGCCAGACTACTGCCCTGAGCTGGCTGAAAAACCGTTACGGCCCACCCCATGGCGGCTATAACAATAAAAAGGCGGGCAATGCCGTTTTCTGCGGACTGGACGAGAACGGTTCCCCGATATTTAAACAACAAAACAACAACAATGGACAACAAGATTCAAATACCAATGATGGCGCGGCAGATGCTGAGCAACAAGGAGATGGAAGCGGCTGTGCTGAACGGCCTGATGAACGAACGTGAAGGCATCGACCAGGCGATGCAGCGTCTCAGCGACTACTGCTTCTACGAGCCGATGCACCAGGTGATCTACCACGCCATCTGCAATGTCTATGGCGCCAACACGCCCATCTCGATGATCTCGGTGACGAACGAACTGATGCACGGCATGGACTACGAGAGGGCGAAGGACTGCATGCTCCAGGTGGCGCAGATTGCCACCCAGGTGGAGGAAAAGATGGACTTCTATCAGATGGTGCTCGTGCTGGAGAACATCGCCCAGCGCCGTGCCCTGGCTCCAGTGGGCTACCAGCTGCTCGAACTGAGCTATACGCTCAGCACCGACCTCAATACGGGCGTGAACACCATCCAGCAGGCCATCGACCAGATCATGTCGGGCACGAAGGGCAAGGACTTCACTTCGCTGAGCGAGCAGCTCGAGATCGCCCGCCAGCACATCATCGACAACCGCAACCCCGACACGCGGCACGTCGGTCTGATGACGGGCATCCCGCAGTTCGACCGCGAGGGTGGCCTGCCCGACAAGGCCTTCATCGTCATCGGCGCGAAGTCGAGCCACGGCAAGACGTCGTTCGCCAACTACCTGGCCCTGCAGGCGATGAAGCAGGGCAAGCGCGTGGCCTACTACAGTATGGAGATGACGAACCTGGAGCTGACGCAGCGCCTGCTCTCGATGGAGTGCCGCGTGAACGTGAATACACTGGCCCGCAAGCCGCTGCTACCGGAGCAGGAAGTGAAGGTCTTCCATGCCATCGAGTCTCTGATACAGAACAATGCCGAGAGCTTCTGCTTCGACGAGCGCGGCGTGAACAAGCTCGACCGCATGCTGCAGTCCATCCGTGTGCTGAA
>Ga0256407_10005737_pt1 | contig 19645 bp, 21 predicted proteins | sample RumenRJG_04DNA_FD_193489 | JGI IMG/M metagenome (GOLD analysis project Ga0256407, IMG submission 193489) | Bovine rumen microbial communities from Lethbridge, Alberta, Canada - RJG_04 | ecosystem: Host-associated > Mammals > Digestive system > Stomach > Rumen | place: Canada: Alberta... | reverse complement strand
CGTAGGTAACATAACATAATCATTTTAAACATTCTTCGGTTTCGGGTCCTTACGTGGCCTTCCGTCCGGGTTCCTCATCGGAACGCCTAAGGATATTGCAAAGCTGGGACCAGTGCCGGGATGATGGACTTTTTGTCACCATAGAAGTGCCAAATAGTCCATTTTATGGACACATTTGGCCACTTTTTTCTTTCAGACCAAAGAACCAAAGAGACCGATAAATTGGAATTTAGTTTTATTGTCATTCTGAGGCGAAGCCGAAGAATCTATTTGTCAATCAGTTTGTTATAGATTCTTCGCTGCGCTCAGAATGACAAAGCAATCTCGATTTATCAGTGGATATTGGAGACGATCAGCCAGAGGCTGACGGCAATCATCACGCCTGCTACGATCTTCTGATAGCGTTTCCGGTTGACATTACGGATACAGCGCATGGCTATGAAATTCCCGAGCATCATGGCGGCGCCTATCATCAGACCGCTCAGCAGGATATTTCCGCTCATCAGGTTCAGTTTGCCATAGACAATCGCTTTGACGATATGCATCACCGAGGCGGCAGTGGCTTCGCTTGCGATATAGCTTACCGGGGCGAGGTCCAGAGAAAGGAATACGGCACTGCTGAGAGGTCCGGAAATGCCCAGAAGGCCGTTGATGAGCCCGGTCACGCCGCCGCCGACAATCATCGTGGCCGGCTTGTGCGGAAGGGTCATCTTTCCCCGCAGTTTCAGGATGGCAAACACGATGAGGAAAACGCAGAGGATAATGGTCATGGGCCCTTTCGGGAACTTGGCGAAACCCAATGCACCCAGCGCCGTGAAAGGCACTGCCAGCAGCAGGAATTGACCGGCAGCCTTCCAGTTGATCTGTTTCCAACCCATCCCTACCCGTGAAAGATTGCTCACCAACTGAGCTATCGTGCTCACGGGAACAGCGACCTCGACTCCATAGAAGTAGGTGATGACAGGCAGCAATACCATCCCTCCTCCGAATCCGACCGCTCCGGAAAGCAGGCCTGCCAACAAGCCGACCAATATGAGAATCAAGTATGTCACCTGAAAATCAAATTTATAATATCCTTTTCCGGAACATGTAGTAAGTGTAGTCTTCTTTATCTGTGCTGAACTCAGGAGCAACGCCTTCGCCAATCTTTTCGTAGCCGTGATTGACGTAGTACTGCCAGTTACAGGTGCAGTCTGTCCATAGATACAGCCACTCCACTCCGCGCTACCTGAGCAGTTCGATGAGGGCGTTGAGAACAGGAGTTCCGTAGCCTTTCTTACGGCTGATGAAAAAGGATAGTTTGGCCGAGTTCGGAACCATCTCCCTGAGAATCTCCGCATCGATCCGTTTCAGGTAATTCTCATTGGTAAGCAGCGTATTCCGTTCCTCTTCCGATAGGGTCGTGAACTGATTGCGTACCCATACATCGGCATCATTCGTATCTCCGGGCATCCACGCGAAGGCAATGGCCTGAAGCACGTCTTCATCCACCGCCTGCAAGGCGAGTTCAGGAGAATAGAGACTGTATCGGGACAAGTGTCCACAGAACACACGGGCGACCTCTACCCCGTGTACGCCTTGTTCCTTTCCCCAAACGGAAGCCGCCATCCGGGCGACTTCATCAATCTGTGCAGGGTTGAACTGACTGATTTCCATAAATCACGATTTATCTAACTGCAAATCTACAGAGAATCTTCCTCTTCACAAAACAAGAATTCCCAGCCGCATTCAGCAGCCGGGAATCCCCATGCTCAGCGCTTCAAGAACTCCTGGAACTCCTTGTCGGAGCTGATCCTCTCCATCAGCAGGCGATGCGCAAGGCCGCTCCGGGAGATGGGCTCGCGGTGGAGACTGTGCCAGTAGACGTACTTGACGATGAGGTCATACTCCCCGCTCTCGAGGGGGACGCTCATGAAAACGGTTTTACCTCTCTTTCCCTTCTGGCCCTTCCCCTCCTGTTCGGACCTGGGAGTGCCCACGCCTGATGAGAGGAGATTGCCGCTCTCGTCGCAGTCGAGCCACCGTCCGTCCCCGGTCATGATCTGGTACTTGGTGCCGCCCCGGCCGTCGGGCAGCTTGAACACTTTTGCTGAATCATCCATGGTTGACAGTTTGATAAGAATACAAGTTGGCAGTTTCACAATGTCATGGTCTGATAAGTTGACAATCCCGTGTATAGGGTGGATTGATAAGAATCATTCCCTGCCAGTTTATCATGTTATCAAATGCAAAGATAATATAAAATCAGTCAAAGAAAAATATTTGATAAGTAAAAACAAATCTCTTTCTTTGCAAAGGGATCCGAGGCCCTCCGGGTAGGGTGCTACCAATGCGGGAGTGCAAGGAGTGCAGATGTATTACAAATCCATCTGCGTTTCCCCAGGGGAAACCTCCTTGCGCGCCCTCAAGGGGCGGACGGGGTTGCTGCCACAGTTGCAACCCTTCTCTCCCTCCGGGAGGGGCCTTCGGCCGGTAACAGACCACACGAGAGATGCACATCAGGAAAGCGCGGGAGAAACGCACATGCCTCATCCAGGTGAGGCTCACCCCGGAGGAGATGGCCCGGGTGCGGGCCCTCATGGACGTGGGGGGTTACCGGGTCTGCTCGTGCTACATCCGCGACCTCGTGCTCCAGAGGAGGCTTCCTCCTCTTCGCCGGGAGGTCCTCCACGTGGGGGAGCGCGAGCTCCGCGAGCGGGTCGGCGCCCTCATCTACGAGGTCAACAAGATTGGCGTCAACTACAACCAGGTGGTTTCCATCTGGCAGAAGCAGGCCCGCCAGACGAGGGCGGACGGAACCCCGTACATGAACACCCGCACGGTGGAGGGACGCCTTGGCGAGCTGATGCGCCTGACGGAGGACCTGAGGGACGGGTTCGCCCTCCTGCTGGATGTGGTAAGACAATACATCGGCGAAAGCCAACCCAACCAATAACCATTTATCATCAAACAAACATCACACACCATGCAAAGAATCGAAATCATCGGCAACCTCGCCAAGGACGCGGTCCGCGTCGAGGGCCAGAACGGGGGCGCCCCGTTCATGTCGTTCACCGTTATCTGCAACGAGCGCAAGGGCGAAAGCGAGGCCAAGGCCTCCTACGAGGTCACGGGAGCGGTCACGGGCGTGCTGGACTTCCTCAAGAAAGGCAAGCAGGTCTTCGTGGCGGGCTACCCTTACGTGCGCGCCTTCCAGACCAAGGAAGGGGCACCCGCGGCCCAGATGCGCATCAGCGCCCAGCTGATAGACCTTCTCTGAACGCCCCCCGCCTCCTTCCATGTCGACCTGCACTTCGATAAGCTCTAGATCGTGATAGTGGAGATTGAGAAACCCCGCCAGAGCGTCGGACCTTCCCTGGACTACAATGAAGGGAAGGTCCTTCGCGGTGTGGCGGAGCTCGTGGCGTACGCCAACCTCGGTGGGGTGTCCCATGAGGAGGTCTACTCCACGCTGCTCCGCTACGAGAGGGGTGCCGTCTATCCCACCCTGGAGCGCAGCTTCCATGCCTCGGTGAACCCCTCCGGGACGGACACCTGCACCCGGGAGCAGGTCCTGGAGTTCATCCGGGGGCTGATGGAGCACCTCGGCTACGGGGAGCAGCCCTACCTCGTGTACCGTCACTTCGACATCGACAGGGAGCACTACCACATCGTCTCGGTACGCATCGACCGGGACGGCCGCAAGATCAACAACTACTACGAGAAGCGGCGAGCCTCGGCCTACATGCGGGAGGTAGCGCCCCGTCTGGGGTTCACCATCCCGGAGAAGGGCGCGAGGGTGAAGGGCGCGGACGACCTCACCAGGGACGGCTCCGTCCGGAGGTCCCCTTCCCGCTTCGACCCGGCCCGGGGGGTGACAGCCCAGTTGCGGGATCTCTTCCTGAAAGCTGTCTCCTACGACTACGACTCCTTCTCCCAGCTTGCCTGCATCCTGGAGGACCTCGGGGTGCGGGCCGTCCCCGACCGCTCAGGGGAGACCCCGTCGCTTATCCTGCAGGGGCTCGACAGGAAAGGGATACCCGCCACTGAGCCCCTGTCGGAGCGGGAGCTGGTGGAGCCCCTCCACCGCCTCTTCGAGGAGGGCGCCGCCCGGGGAGCGGCCACGCACCGGCGGCGCCACCGAGAGAAGGAGAGGGTGCGGGGCCTGGTCCGCTTCGCCTTCGGGATAGCCCGCTCGGAGGGGCACTTCGTCAATATGCTTCGCAACAAGGGAATCGGCGTCCACCTTCACCGCACGCTCGAGTCCGGCGACATCTACGGGATCACCCTCGTGGACCATGTCACCCGGACGGTGTTCAAGGCATCGGAGGTGCGGGACGTCCTCTCCGTCCAGATGCTCCAGGAGGCGGTCGCCTCGGGACGCTGGAGGGCCGAGGAGAGGGGAAGCTCGCCTCGCACCTACGTGAAACCGTCGCGCTCGTCCGCCAGGGGGGATGCCATCCGTCTGCGCGATGTGGAGGTGGAGGCCCTGGCCCGGCTTCTCGGCTCGGCGGACCGCCGCCACGGTGCTTCCCGCGGAGGCCACGCGGCCCCCAGCCGGGACCAGCGGCGGGACGAGTGGGCGGCCGGGCGCACGGGAGCGGTGGACGCCTCCTTCGAGGACCGTCGCTTCCAGGAAAAGATACACTAGGGGAGGGTCGGCATGGCGTCACGTGGGGAATACGAGAAGATGTACCTGGCGGCGATCCTCCTTGCCGTGGTCGTCCTTTCTGCCAATCTTTATCACTACTGCCATCCCCTCCTCGCGGAGGTCGGGCTCACGGCGGAGCCGCTTGACTACCTTGTCATCGTCCTTCGGCGGGGAGGCCTTTTCCGCAGCCCGCTCCAGACCAAAGGGACGGCGATGCTCATCCTGGCCCTATGCCTGCTGGTGCGCTCCGGGCGGGGACACAAGGTGGAGCCGGGCCTGCTCGTGGGGGTGGGCCTCACGGGCCTTGTCCTCTACGGAACGCCTTTCGCCAATCCGCTCCTTTACCTTTTCGCGACGCTCGTGGGAGCCGTGGCCCTCGTGTGGACCTTCGCCATGGCGGGCCGGCACATAGCGGCCTTCCACGAGCACGGGAACGACCTGAGGGAGTCCTTCGAGCAGGAGGACGAGCCCCATCCCGGCGAGTGGTCGGTCATCCTCCCGACCCGTTACTACTACCACAAGGCCTATCGGCGGGGCTACATCACCGTCGGCAACCCCTTCCGCGGGACGCTCGTGGTGGGAAGCGCGGGTTCGGGAAAGTCCTTCTCGGTGTTCAACCCCTTCATCGAGCAGATGATCGGGCATGGCTACACGATGATGCTCTACGACTACAAGATGCCCGATCTGACGAAGGTCGTGTACAACGCCCTCCTCCGCCACAGGGACAGCTACCGGAAGGTCCCGCAGTTCTACTGCATCAACTTCAAGGACCCGCAGCGCTCCAACCGCTGCAACCCCATCGCGCCGGAGTACCTGACGGACATCATCGACGCCTCGGAGACGGCCCGCGTGGTGATGGAGGCCCTGAACAAGGGGAACGAGAAGAAGGACTTCTTCTGGATGAGCGCCCAGCAGTACATCGGCATCTGCCTGTGGCTCCTGCGGATCTACACACCGCCGGGAGGGCGCCAGGGCGACTGGTGCGACTTCCCCCACCTGATAGAGCTCATCAACCAGGACTACACGAAGGTCCTCGCCATAGCCAAGCGCCACAAGGCCCTCGGCGGCAAGGCCCGTGTGTTCATCGATGCCCTGGAGGCCGACGCCCAGGACCAGCTCCAGGGACAGATAGCCTCGGCCCGCATCCCCCTCAATGACATTGCCTCGCCGGCCCTCTACTGGGTCCTGTCGGGGAACGACTTCTCGCTGGACATCAACTCCCCCGAGGATCCGAAGATACTCTGCATCGGGAACGACCCCGACCGCCAGCAGGTCTACGGGGCTGCCCTCTCGCTGTTCACGTTCCGGGTCATCAAGCGGGTCAACCGCAAGGGACAGCTCCCCTGCGCCGTGGTCATTGACGAGCTCCCGACGATCTCCGTCCAGGGGCTCGACGGCCTGATGGCGACAGCGCGCTCGAACAAGGTGGCGGTGGTCCTCGGCATCCAGGACCTCACCCAGGTCAAGGCCGACTACGGGGACAGGGTCGCGGACAAGATACTGGCCCTGCCGGCGAACGTCTTCGTCGGGGCCTCGAGCATCTCCACCGCTGAGAAGTACTCCCGGGAGTTCGGGCGCGAGTTCCGCCGCCAGGAGAGCCAGACCCGCTCGGTGGACTCCGAGTCGGTGAGCGTCTCCTACCACGAGGAGGAGGTGATGCCCGTCAGGAAGATAACGACCCTCCCGCAGGGGACCTTCATCGGGAAGGTGGCCGTCGACAACGGGTCGCCTGTGCGGCAGCCCTTCTTCTGCGGCGCCATCCAGATCGACATGGAGGAGTACCGCCGCAAGGAGCGGGAGGCCCGTCCCATCCCCATCCTCACGGACTTCGGGACGGGCGACCTCCTGCAGAGGGTGGAGAGTGACCCCTCCATCCGCCGTGCATACCTCCTCGACCACCTGAGGGACGAGGTGCGTTCGCAGTGGAGGGACCGTCCCGGGGCGGAGGAGGATGAGGTGTCGGCCGAGGCGGAGAGACGCCTCGCGGCCCTCTCCGGGGAGGAGGTCCACGCGCTGCTCTCGGCCATCGCCCCGGAGCTCGAAAAGGCCGAGATAGACAGTATCATCGAGATGAACTACTACAGGATCCGCCATGACATAGAGGAACTCATCCGCAGCGAGGCCCCGCTCACCGGGGACGGCCCGGATGACGGCGGCTCTCCCTTGGAGGAATCCCTCGCAGACGAACTTTATTATGAACACTGAACCGATTGTTCCTTCCCTGGAAGAGCCCCTCTCTCCGACGCCCCTCCGCCGGGCGCTCCTCTCCTTCGCGCTTGCCGTCCATGACCTGCAGGCGCTCGCCTCCCTTCCTTCCCCCGAGAGCAACACCCGCTACCACGCGAGGGAGTATCTCGACGTCATGGAGGACCTCCTGGTGGACCAGCTCGTGACGGCCGTTCCCTCGCAGCGGGAGCGGGAGGCCCTCCTTCTCTCGGCACGTGTCGAGGGGCTCTCGGGAAGGGCTCTTCTGAGGGAGAAGGAGTTGCTGGATGGGGATGAGTGACATGGGGAGGGCGGATGCCCATCCTTTGCTTTCCTCCTCGAAATTGTGTATTTTCGTTGTCAAGATATCGCAAGACACCATGGCAAGACACCTGACACTCCTTCTCCTGCTGGCCCTTGTCGGCTCCTGCCGCGGGCCGGAGGCACCCCTTGTCGGAATCAGCTCGTCCCGCTCCTCTTCCGGCGGGACCCTTCTCGCGAGCGCCTACAGTGAGGCCGTCTCGCGTGCAGGAGGCGTCCCCGTGGTCATCCCTGCAGTGAAAACACGGGAGGAGGCCGATGCCATCCTCGGACGCCTTGACGGTATTATCTTCTCCGGCGGAGAGGATATCGAGCCCGCGTGGTATGGGGAGGAGGTCCTTAACGGGACGGTGTCCATCGACCCTGTGAGGGACCACAGTGACAGCCTCCTGGCCCGGGCGGCCCTGTCCTGCGGGAAGCCGGTCCTCGGGATCTGCCGGGGTGAACAGCTTCTCAATGTCATCATGGGCGGCTCGCTCTATCAGGACATCCCCTCCCAGGTGGAAGGATCCGTGCGTCACGGCGGCGGGGCGGAGCATCTCATCCGTATAGAGGATGGAAGCCTCCTTGGACGCCTCTTCGGCATGGACACCCTGACGGTGAACTCCTACCACCATCAGGCCGTGAAGGAACCCGCCCCCGGCGTGAAGGTGACGGCCCGCTCGGAAGACGGCATCGTGGAAGCCTACGAGGCACCTGGCCTCTGGGCCGTGCAGTTCCATCCGGAGAAATCCCTGAAGGCCGGGGACGGGAAATGGCTCAGGCTTTTCGAGGCCTTCGTTGAAGCGTGCAGATGAGCGTGAGAGTGGCATATCCAAGGGCCCTCTCGGCAGGGATCCTTGCCGGGCTCCTTCTTCTTGGCGTCCCTTCCTGCGGGACGGCCAAGAAGGGCGCGGGGACATCGGTGGAAGCCCTCTCGGAGAGTGTCTGGCGCTACGGACAGGACCACCCGGATGGGTTCACCCTCGATATCCGGACGATGGAGTCTCCCTCCGAGGGGGGCTCCGTCGCCTATGAGGCCACCCAGGGAACGCATCGCAGGAGGGACATCCCGAAGGTTATCAGGCATGCGCTTTCCCATGATGGGTTTGTCGGAGGCTGGATGGAAGCCGGAACGGGAGACTACTTCTATGACAGCGTGCGGCTCTTCCCGGAGGACAGCCTGGATGCGGCTCTCGACTTCGCGAGGATGAACCATCAGAAAGCCGTCTATGTGCTCTCCGAGGAAAGGGAAATCGCCATTGAGGGGAAAGCCCCGGATCCTGCCGTGGCGCCCGACAGGCTCATCATCCTCTATGACGGCAGCGTCGGGAAAGAACCGCTCCTGGAGGCGGTGCGACGCTGCGGGGCCGAGGTGATCTACGACTACAGCATCATAACCGGGCTGGCTGTCCGTCTTCCCGAGGGGATGGACCTCACGGAGGCGACTTCCTTCTTCCTCAAGGTCGAAGGGGTGCTGTCCGTGGAAAAGGACAGGATCTATCAGCTGCCCGCCCCGGTGACGCCGAGGCTGGAAAGGGAGTAGCCTTTCCCCTTTTTTGTAAGGGGCGCTTCCTTCGCAAAGGTAAACCCCTCCGGTATCTCCTTCAAGCCTCCCTGCCGGGGAGCTTTCAGGGAAATCTTCCTCCCCTCGGCGGGGAGCGTATTTCCCCGAAAGGAAGCTTGCATGAGTTCCCGTCGGGCCCTTCGGGTTGCGGCGTAATCGTCCCCCACAAAGAAAAGGGGACGCGTGCATGAGATGCATCAGATAAAGGCTGTTCTTTTATTTCTTAGTGCTTAAGGCTCTTTCTGAGCTGGTGAACAGCCTGCCAAGGGACGGTACCCGCCAGTGGAGCCGTCCCTTTCTTCGATATGAAATATGCATAATGCGTTTTTCATAATGTGTTTTGCATAATTGAACTAATTTCCTACAATACAAACAGTTATGAGTCATTATCGTTTTACCAATCCTGACGGTACGACCCTTGCCTGGGTCAATATCGACGCCGTCCAGGCCGCCTGTCCCCTCGGAAATGGGAAGATTTCCCTTCAACTCTCCCGCACTTCGCTGGAGGTGGACGCCGCCCAGTTCGAGGACGCCCTCAAGAAGTCATCCGATGGGGAGAGGAGCCCCCTGGCCGCGGTGCTCGTCCGCCTGACCCAGGCGATTGACCGCATGGCGGTCCGTTTCCCCTCATCCATCCGTCTACACCTGTAGGAGCCATGCCCAACTGGTGTACAACGAGCTACGCGCTCACAGGCGAGCCGAAGGAAGTGGACAGCCTGTACAGGATGATGTATTCCCTGGAGAAGCGGCATGCCCCCCTTGTCCCGAACGGCTTCGGGAAGAGATGGCTGGGATGCCTTGTCAGTGCCCTCGGGGAGAACCCCATGGAGCATGAATGCAGGGGACAGTGGTCCAACCTGCGCAAGGACGGGGATGGAGTTATCCACTTCGACACGGAACATGCCTGGTCACGGCCGGAAGAGGTGGAGGTGCTCATCGCACGGCACTTCCCGTCCCTCTCGGTGTTCTTCCTCGAGGAGGAGCTGGGGATGGACGTTTTCCAGACAAACGATGCGGAGGGGAGGTTTTTCCCTCAGCGGATTATCATCGATGACGAGAAGCGGGGGATGGAGTACTTCACGGAGTGCGAGGCTCTCGCGCGCCTGTCCGTCCTTGCCGGGAAACCCATCTCCAGTTGGGAGGAGGCCGTGGCCTTCACGGATGCGCACAATGACCGTGAGGACGAGGCCTCCGGCGAGGGCCACATCTGGCTCCATCGGGCGAAACTGTGCTGAAAAGGCCGATTGGGCGCTAAGCCAGGGGATGAGACGGCATCGCTGCATCGTCTCATCCCTTTTTTGTGAATGAATCCTCCTGAGACGCTCTGACCGGTCCTTATCGGCGGACCTTTCTCCTCGTGACGGGTCTGTCGGTTTTTGCCTCAATGGCCCGGGTGTCCGTCGTGCTTGTCGTGTATCCATCGGGTATGCTCCCATGATGCGGCCGTATGCAGTAGACTCCCGTTTCTTTCTCCGATGGCGTCTCCACCCGGACGCTCCGACAGACGGGGTCGCGCTCCGACGGGCTTTGCCTCTTCTCTTCGCCTCTTCCTTTTGCCCTCTTGCTTTCCTTCCGCTTCAGGTGGAGAGCCGCCCTCACGATCTTCCTGACGAGGAGCAGGAGCCTGGCGGCGACGATGGCTGCGACAATCATTCCCGGGTACATCGTTCCTTTTTCTTATCTTGTGCGAAAACCCTTGGCCCGGGAGTGCCCCAGCTTGAAGCCCTTCTCCCTGTTAAGGACGCGGTAGGCCACCTGGAGCTGCTCGTCGTAGGGCATGGCGTAGAACCCCGGGATGAGTCCCTTTTCCGAGAACCCCTCCACCATGCGGGCCGCAAGGAGGCTGTGCCGGACGAGCTCCCCGTTCGGGAGGATGTGGCTCACCTTCATCCCTTCCTCCTCCAGGGCCCTCGCGACCACACCGAACCGGTGGCTGCAGAGGGGATCCCCCTCGGCGCTCAGGATCGCGACGAGATGTCCCTCGGAGGCCAGTTTCCGGATGGAGGCGATGGCCTCGCCGAACCCTTCGCTTCCCCTCAGCGCCTCCCAGTCCACCCTTCCGCTCAGGTCATAGAGGGAGGGGTCCGAGGGCCTCTCGCCGAGCCGGTCCCCGGCGGTGAAGTAAGCGATGCCACCATCCTGGAGGGTACCGTAGATGGTGTCGGCGTCGAACTGGGGACGGAAGCGGCTCCGGGGTGAGCTGCGCACATCGACGACCGTATCCACATCGAGCATCCGGAGCGTGTTGACGAGCCCCTCGGGGGAGCGCATCCCGTAGCCGATGCTGAAGAGGCTGACGACCTCCTGGCGCCTTTCGCTATCCACCTCCTGGAAGGGAAGGGGACGGATGGGGAGGGGAGGAATGCCCCTCTCTTCGCATCGCTCCAGGTGGTCGATATTGCTCACCGGCGAGCGCTCGGCCCGATCCTCGTCCTTGAGGTAACGGCTGTCCGCCTCCCTGTCGAGTCCGTCCCTCTCCCCGTCATCGAGGAGCCTCTCCCGGATGGACGAGCGGATCTCGTCGAGGTAAGACAGGGGGGCGCTGCTCTCGGCGATCGTGAAAACGCTCCGGGATGCCCAGGCCTGCTCCCTGTGGTTCTCGAAGCGGGCCCCCTCCGAGAGGTCCCGATAGTCCCCCAGATCGACCTTGAGAAGAGCCCGTTCGGTGAGGCTGACGCGCCCGGCGAGCGAGTCCCCGAAGAAGAAATCTATCCGGCGCCGGCCTATCCAAAGGTGGAAGGCCCCGCCGTAGTGGATCTGCCCGGCATCGGGGTTCCCTGCGGCGCGGTTGAGCTCCTGCTGCACCTCGATGCAGAACGAACGAAGGCTCTCGAAGGCCTTCATGTTGCGTCTCCGCTCCTGGAGGGGAGGCATCCCGGGGGCGACGAAGGTCTCGGGTAGTGCGATTGTGCCGGTGGGTGTCCCTTCCTGCAGGTAACAGGTCATGCTCTCGGTGATGGTGCCGTAGGGGTAGGTCCCCTCGCGTGTCTCCCGGCCTTCCCCGAGGAAGGCGTCCTTCTCCTCCGGCGTGATGACACGCAGCCCCGGGACCCCCTCGAGGGCCTTGAGCATGTCGTTCCTTCCCCTCGGGACGACGGCCGTCAGCTCGTCCCCTCTCATGTAGAGGGTGAAGGCGCTCCGTACCATGCCTTCGTAGGGACGGTCGGAGCGTCCCAGTGAGACGGACTTCATGCGGTCGGAGGCCTCTATCTCGTGGGTCACGTCGGTCGGGATGTAGGGGAAGAGCTGTCCCATGATGGAGGGGGTGACCTCCCCGTAGAGGGCTTCCGCCACGCCGCCCGCGATGCCGGCCAGGGCGTTGGACGGCCCGCCGTAGGCTACGGCCCGGCGGACGGCGTCCTCCCAGCTGTCACTCCCGGTGACCGCGCGAAGGGCCGCCTCCGTGACGAGGCGTGCCGACGGAGGGATGGGGCTCTCCGGCATGACGTAGTGGTAGGCCCCGGGGACGGGCGCCCCCATCAGCTCCAGGGGACGGAGCTGCTCGCCCCGCAGCTCGGAGCGGAGGTCCTCGTCCCTCCGGCTCAGGTTGAGCCCGTACTGCATCTCCATCGTAGTGAAGATCTCCGCGTCGATGGCCCCGTGCCGTGCCATGTGGACGGCATGGGTGACGGCCTGAGCCATGCGGATGGTCTCCTCATCGGAACAGGTCGCCCTCACGCAGGCCTCCGCCAGTTCGAGCGCCGCGAAGAGGTCCTCTCCCGTGAACGGGGCTATCGGGATGCAGCGGGCGACGGCGGCCCAGTCGGAATGCTCCGAGGGGAGCCCCCGCCCGGAGGTGAGGAAAAGGCGCGTGGGCTCGGTCCAGCCGCCGCGCGGATGGGCGTGGAACTGTAATTGGAGGGCCCTCTGGAGCGCCTCCGCCGTCGGGTGCTCGCGGTGGACGGAGAGCCACCGGCAGACGGCGGCAGCCCCGTGCGTGACCTCCGTGGCCTCGGGGAAGAAGACTCGGAGCTTCCCGTGGGAGGGAATGCGTCGTGTCTCGCCGAGGGGGAAGTAACGGTTGTAGGTGTTCTCGATCCTGTAAGGCGCCCCTATCAGGTCGCCGTAGACGACACCCCGGAGGATGCCGCCCTTGTCAGTGTTGCCGGAGGATGCCATCTAGAGTGAGCTTGTGCGGCGCCGGGTAAGACGGGGCTTCCCGGTGCGCTGGTTGGTGGAGTGATGGATTCGTGTCGGGGAGGCCGGGGCCTCGCTCCTTGCGTACTTGGCCGCGAGCAGCTCCTTCCCGAGCGCCTCACACAGGTCGACCGTCCGGGGCTGGGTGATGCCGAGCTGGGTGGAGAGGGTCTCCACGGCGTGGCGGCACTCGCGCGTGACCGTCCGGATGACTGTGGGGTCGTCGGAGAGCACCTGGGTCCACTCCCTGAGGTAACGGAGGTTCCCTTCGGAGAGGGTCTGGCTCAGGCCGAGCCTCCCGGCAAGGACGGCGGCGGCGAGCTCCGACGAGAGGTTGAGCCTAGCGGCGTCCGCCAGGGGGTCTCCGTCCCCCTTGTATGAGGCTACCGCTCCCTCGATGATTGCCGAGTGGGCCATCGTGTGCAGGAGCGTGTTGTAGTAGTTGCGCTCGTCCTGGTAGAGATCCTTGCGGGGCACCTCGATGAAGCGGACGGAGCGGTTGTAGGAGGCCGAGACGGCGTCGCAGGCGATGATCGGGCAGCGGTGCGCCCCATCGGGCGAGAAGCCGCCGCCCTCCACGAGGCGGTCCACCAGGTCGCAGCGGGCCTCCACCCGCTCCCTGGAGAAGAGCGCGAGGAGGTCCGCCCAGGTGTCCGGGTGCTCGGCGGGGAAGTCCGTCTGCTCGAGGTTCCACACGTAGGAGCTGTTGCCAAACCCTTCGCGGCGCTCGTAGCGCTCCCGCTCAGCGGGAGAGAGGCTCTGGTACTCGGACCATCGCATCGAGCTGTCGAGCGTCCCCTTCTCCTTGTCGTAGAAGGAGGTGCCGCCCCAGTAGACGACCGAGCCGGCTTCCCCGCTGAGGCGCAGCACCCCCAGGTCGCGGCACTGCGCTCCCGTGAGCCACACCGGGCAGCGGAAGCCCCTCAGGGCGGCCGTCAGGGAGAGGTTGACGTCATTGACACCCGAGTAGAGGTGGCCCGCGGCGTTCTGGTTGACGAAGGGAAGGGTGGGAAGCCAGGGCGCGCGGTAGTCTCCGTGGATGGACTCGAACCGCGCGATGAAAAGGTCGGCGTAGGCCTTGATATGGCTGTCTATGGATGATGCACTCATGTGTGTGTTGCGGGATTGTGGGGAAGTGAAGGTTGAAAAGGGGGTGGAGGGGAGTGTGAGAGCCCCTCCACCTGTGCGGATTATGTGTTTTGGGAACAGCTAGAGCTTCGGGGCTTTCTTCGCGGCGCCCTTCTGGACCTTCGGCTTTTTCACGGTCTCCTCTTCCTTCTTCGTCTCGCCTTCGATCCCGGCTTTCTTCCTGAGGTAGTCGTAGGCGGCCGAACGGATCTCCTGGCCCTTGGAGCTGTGGTCCTCGGCTATCTCGCCGCGGGCCACGTTGAAGGAGATGGCCGTCCCGAAGGGCTCGCCGTTCTTGATACCCTTGCCGAAGGCTGCGCTGATCTGGCCGCTGCCGAGCGCCTGGGCCATCTGGTCGTCGACCCGGATGCCCTTGCCGAAGAGTTCATGGGAGATCTTCGAGTGGCCCTGCTCATCCACGAAGCGGGCCTTCAGGGCATTCTCGGAGATGGCTACCGGGCGGAGGCTCCGGCTGTCGAGTCCCAGGAAGAAACGCTGGACGCGGCCGTCCTTGTAGGTCAGCTCGAGAGGCTCCGGACAGATGTTGCAGACGTACTGCTTGTGCTGCTCACCGGTCTCCCTGTTCGTTATGGTCCGCGTCTCCAGGAGGGCGCTGATGATGCCACGGTCCTTGTCGGGATCCAGCTTGTAGGTGTAGCCGCTGTCGAAGACGACCTTCAGGTTCTCACGGCGGAGCTGGTAGTCCTCGTTCATCTCGCGCACCCCTACACGGGGGTCGAGGACCCACTCGCCGGACTGCTCGTCCTTCATGCGGCGCGGTACCAGCTGGACGGTCTTCTCAGTGGGGGTGGGGATGCCGGGGATCTGGATGGAGTAGGAAATGAGGTCCGTGGCTTTGCCGGAGGCGAGCTGCTCGGCTACACGGGGGTTGGCTTCCACGACGGAACGCGGAACTTCCAGCGCGGACCAGTCGATGCGGTCCAGCGCCGCGCGAATCTCTTCGCTTAGTTGTGATGCTGCCATAATGGTAGTGGTTTAAAGGGTGAATAGAGAGTATAGCATTGTATATAACAAGTGCCCTTGCCGACATGGCGTCCCGCTCCGGAGGCAGAGCCACTCGCCGGAGGTGGGGAAGAGGGAGGAAGGACAGACCCATTCCTCTTTTGCCAGTATGTCCTCATGTCCAAGAAAACCTAGACGGTTATCAAATAATAGTGTGATAAAAGTGCGTTTTTTATCGTTTTTATTTGATTTGTACGTTTATCTGTCTATATTTGTATCGGTTACTACTTTGATGACAAATAAAAGTATTATAACGGTCAAATAAAAGTATAACAAAGGAAAGAATATTTTTGTTTTAATGCAAGGGAAAATGGCAGAAAGTGAAAAAAAATTGCAGTTTCTCCTCTCACTCCTGGAATACAAGGGTGTGGCGAAGCGTGAGCTCGCCCGGATGCTGGGGATGACCCCGCAGAGCATCTTCACCTACTTCAAGCGAGACGACATGAAGCTCTCCTTCGCCCAGACGGTCGCCTCCAAACTGGGTTATGAGCTTGTTTTCCGCCTGGAGAAGGCGGACGCGCAGCTGCAGAGCGGAGCCCTGGAGATCGAGGCTCCGGCGGGAGATGGAGGACTTTCCCGCCTTTCTTTCCTCAGGGTGGCCTTACAGCAGTACGGCATCTCGCGAAAGGAACTCGCCGAGAAGCTGGAACTGCACTACATGGGGGTCAACCGCTGGTTCAAAGTGGACGACATAGCCATCTCCTATCTCTATGAGATAGCGCAGCTCTACGGGTTGCAGGTGAAGGTGAAGGCGGTGGCCTTGCCTCCGGATGCCGTCAAGTAAGAATCCCTGATTTGATATTCTCATACCTAATGGAAACTATTCGAAAACAGTCGTACCTTGTGCCATGCGCGCAGGTAGTCGAGTTTGCGCAGGAAGGTCTTGTCTGCGCCAGCATTGTCCTGGAAGGCCGTAAGTACAATCCTGTCGATGAGGACCCGTTCGCGGCGTGGCCCGGATTCTGACCTTGAAACCATGAAGACAATGAAAAGAGTGCGTCATATTTTTGCGGCGGGCATGATCGCTGCCGCAGCCCTTCTGGCATCCTGCACAAAGGGCACACCCATCCAGGAAAGGACCGTACGTCTCACGGCCACCCTCTCTCCCAAATCCGACAGTCCCGTCACCAAGGCCATCACCTCAGGCAAGGATGATGACAAAAAAGAAATCCTGAAAGTGAAGTGGGTGCCAGGTGAAGAAATAGCCGTTTACTACGAAACTACTGGTGGCAATCATGTCACCTCGGTGGCTACGGTCACGGAAGTGGACACGCAAACGGGCGCGGCCACCATCGAAGCTGTGATGACAGATCCGAAGGGCGGTGAGGTCAGTCTCGTCTATCCGGCTTCGCTGGCAAATGCCGAAGGAGGTATTGATAAGATAAAACTGACGGATGGGCAGGATGGCCTTCTCCGCACTATCAGCAAGAGTTTCGATGCGGCCTCCACTGACGCCGTTATTGATGTTAAGGATGATGTCGCAACGCTCCGCGGCCCTGTCACGATGGTCAATCAGGTGTGTATCCTCAAGATTGCGCTCAACTTCTCTAGCGGCGGCAATAATGTCAGCATAGGTGGTGTTCAGGGAGGAACGGAACTGGTAATAGGAGTCGGCGATCAAGAAGTCTATACCATCCATTCGCCCTTCGATGAGGATATCGTGCCTGTAGGCGGGACGTCCACCCATCGTCCATTCCGGTCCGGTGATGTTATTTATGTCGCCATGCTTCCTGCCGATTTGCAAAGTGTGTACTTCTTTACGGACGGAGGGAACGGCAAGATGTTCCAGAAGACGGTGGGCGTGTTTTCTGTTGAAGCGGGACAATTCTACCGTAACGTCGATGTTTCGATGTCGTCGACTGATGCCCGTCCTTCGTTTGGCACTTTTGTGTTTTCCGATCACAATCCAACCCTCACCCTTGACGGTGATTATATAGGCGGCCGCTTTCTATTTCCCTACGATGCAAACGTTACTCTTATGGGAAATGGTACCGCGCTTTATACATGTCGTTATCCTTTTCTCGACGCAGTTAACGCTTTGAACATTTGGCTTGGATCGGACTACACAATCTTTTCGCCACATGCCCCACATGTCATCTCTGGTAACGTCCGGCTAGGTTGCATTAATACTCATAGTTCTTTGATAATCACCTGCCCCGGAAGTGATAAGAAAGGAATCAATACTAGCTCCTATTCGCTTTCCGCCGGCGGCTGCTCTGCCGTGCTCTCCAGCGAGATGGATAATGGCGATGGGACGTGGACTTATGTTTATACGGTTACGAAAATTTGACATTTTGACGTGCTCCTGGAGGAGCCGGGAAGGTGGTGGAGAAACTGGAGTATTTCGTTTTTCCTTGTTATAAACGTTGGTTAACGGCGCACAATAGTTGAAATCGGCTCAAATCACAAAAATTTGAGCCGTATTGACTTTTCCTGATTTTGGTTGACTGTCAGTGAAGTCTTATCGCGTGTATTAGTTGACTCGGTTTAACTGTTATTACTGATATCTGTTGACTTTGGGATGTTATCCCTAAGTTCGGTTTACTTTCCGAGTCTTATCGCTGTCAGGGGTTGACTGGAGGCCGTAGGCCGGAAGGAGACCCCTGACAGTTAGACAAAGGTAAACTTTTTCCAGCGTTTTCCAAAGCCTTCCTCTTGATGGCCTCCTCCCGGTAACTATGCCAGCACTTCTTGATCTCTCCCTCACAAAAGGCCGCCTTCGCTGGCGTCATCATATTGATACTCATGTGAGGACGACGGGTGTTGTAGAAGTCAATCTTGACAATCAGATCGTTACGTAGATCCTCAATGCTGTGGTAGACAAGGCCCTTAAGAAGTTCATTCTTTACGGTATTGTTGATGCGTTCTGCCTGTGGATTATCCTTCGGATCACCGGTCTCCGTCATGCTAATCTTGATGTTATATGCTTTCAGGATGTCCGTATACTCCATACTTGCGTACTGGCAACCGCGGTCGGAATGATGTATTAAGCGTATTTCATCTGTCCCCTCAATGCGTTCCAAAGCCATTTTGAGGGCCTGAACAGGATAGCAAGTCTCAAGCGTATCACCGATACTCCATCCAATTATCTCCTCTGTATATGCATCCATGACGATAGACAGATATGCGAAGATATAACTATGTTCGCTAACCCAGATGGGGATATATGTGATATCGCCTACCCACAGTTGATTGGGGCGAGTGGGGATAAGCCCCCGCACGAGGTTGGGATACAACGGCAGGTCATGGTTGGAGTTCGTTGTCTTAGTGCATATCCGTTGGCGTTTTCGCACCTTTAGGTTATACGCATCAATGATGTCTTCGAACTTATCACGACCGATATGATAAATGAGCCCTTGCTCATGCTCATACATATGCCAAAGCTTATCCCCGCCAAGCCCCGGGTCAATTGCCCGCACTTCTAGGATGAACTTCAACGCATTTGTAATCAGGAGATTCTTAAACAATACTTTCGTCTCGTCAAACTTGTAGAACGCCTGCTTTGTTACGCCAAGCAGCGCGCAAAGGGAAGCAACCGGATATTTCCGGTTGTCCCTCGCGTGCAGGACCTTCACTACTTGGCGCCAGGTTTTTTTCTGATGGGAATGTTAAACTGTCTCTCGGCAACGTTTATCATCTCATCATACACATCAGCACGCATCTCAGCTCTACGTAATTGGGTTTGTAAACGGCCAATTTCTTCTTTTAGAGCCTTGATTTCTGCCTTTTCCTCCTTCTCGCGCCTCATTGCCTCTATGGCTTTGGGGTCCTCGTGTTTTGGAATGATCGGCTGTTGCATTTGATATCCAGGATTATCTCGTACAAAGGTACGAATCCATCTCAATATTGTACTCCTGGATACAGGAATAATGTGGGCAAGTTTTTGGCTGCCCAGACCCTCCTCGAAATACAAACGTACTACTTCATTGTAATACTTCGCATGGTTGTCACTTGTTCTTCCCATTTCTAAATTGATTTGGGAGTCAACTTTTTTCAGCGAAAGACATATATTGTCGGCCCTATTGAGCCGAATCAAGTCGAACAATGATAAAATAGGGATAAGTCCGAATGCTCCTCACTCTCCCCTTTCCATCATGTCTTGTTACACAATTTAGCAATCGTTATGTTATGGCAGCGGCTCTCGGAGGTAGGACGGTCGAACAGGTAGGACGCCTCACGGGCGATATCTCCCTTGGGGGCCGGGGGATGACAGGGTGCAGTGAGTTGGCGGTTGCTGAGGGGCCCCTTTTGGGAAAGCAACCGACTGCTGACTGCACACCGCTTTCCCTTTAAAGTGCGGGGGCCTCGCTAGCGAGGGCCGTGTGTGCGGTGGGGTGAAGAGAAGGATTGTGCGGCTTGCCGTGCAATCTTTCTCCACGACGGGTTATGTAAAGATTATAGTTATGACAAATCAAGGATAAAGGCACCTTAGTATCATCCATTTATCCTTTGATTTGTTGACATGACTTTTACCGGTATTATTCGCCAGGAGCCTTGACATTACAACAAGAAACGGCAAATCCAAATGATTTAAGTTTCGCAAGTGATTTAAGCCGCCAATTGTAGGGCCTCGAAGGCTCGTCGGACGGCATTGAGTTCTTTGTTATTGTTGTTAATGATGGCACGCATCATCTCGTCCTGGTCGAAGTTGAAGG
>Ga0256407_10005736_pt1 | contig 19653 bp, 9 predicted proteins | sample RumenRJG_04DNA_FD_193489 | JGI IMG/M metagenome (GOLD analysis project Ga0256407, IMG submission 193489) | Bovine rumen microbial communities from Lethbridge, Alberta, Canada - RJG_04 | ecosystem: Host-associated > Mammals > Digestive system > Stomach > Rumen | place: Canada: Alberta | collected... | reverse complement strand
GAGACATATTAATGTTTCTTAATCAAAGAAGTCCTTTATGTCTTAGAGTTAAATCAAAAAAAGCAGAATTATTTTTTTTAAATAAAGAAGATGCAATTAATATTTCTACAAGTTATCCTCAATATTGGAAAAAAATTAATAAAAAATCTCTTTTTAATATGGAACAAATAAAAAGATTAACAAATAAATTTATTAAAATAATCTCATCTCAACATGGTATTGTACCCAAAACAAAAAATACACAAATGAAAAATACTGATATTTCAAGTTCTATTAGTATAGTTGATGATGATGATAGTATATTAAGAACAATTCCTTCATTTGATAATGAAACTGAAAATCAAACAATAAATCAAAATGGTTTAATAAATGATATAATGGATAATGAAGAAGAAGAATTTGAAGAAGAAGAAGAAAATGAAGAAGAAGAAGATGAAGAAAAAGAAAATGAAGATAAAAATAGTATAATAAATAAAGAAAAAAAAGAAATTGATTTATATATAAATAATATAGGATTACAACCTATAATTGAAGATGATAAAAATAAAGAATCAAAAAGTTCAGAATTGTCTTCTTCTTCAATTACAGAAAGTGGTTTTGAAACAATAAAAAATGATAATTCAAATAGAAATGAATCTTCAATTTATAATTTTACTAATTCTAATAAAGATAATAAAAAAGATAATAATACTAATAAAAGACCTTCAACACCTTTTGAATATGATGAAATAAATACTGAAATTTATCCTGAAGAAAATTTTGTTATTTCTCCTCAATCAATACCTAATTTTCAAATGAGAACTTCTATATTAAAAAAAAATAATTTGGATAATATTTCAATTTGTTCTACTGAAATTTCATTTAGTATTAATAGTGAATATGAAAATATTGATGAATTAAGTGATGGTAATTATTCAAAAGATGTTATTTTTAGAACTAAAGTTAATAATTTTATTAAAGAAGAAGTTGAATATAAAAAAGGAAATACTAGAATGAATAAGTTTTATACAAATGAAGAAAAAAATAAAAAATTTGATAATAATTTTGGAGTTGAAAATAAAAATAATTTTATTAAAAAAACAAGAACTACTAATTCTTTTTCTACACATTTTAAAACTAAATCTTTAAAAAAAAATATTTTGATAAAAAATAAAGATTCAAATAGAGAATTATTGAATATTGATTCTAATGATGAAGAAGAAAAAAATAAAAATGAAAATAAAAAGGATATATTAAATGTTATTACTCAAAAAATTGAAAAGAAGAATATGAATTTGAATAATCCTGATTTATTTTATTCAAAAGCTTTTAAAAAAATTATAGATAAAAATAAAATAAGGACAAAAGAAAGTTTTTCAAGTTTAAATAGTCTAAATGCAAAAACTTATAATAAATGACAAGAAAATATAATATAAATTAGCTTAAAAATTGTTAAATTAGTTTCATATATATATTATCTAAATATTCCTTTATCTCTCTAACAAAACTATTTTATTTATATTTATGTTACTTTTATTAAATTAGAAAAAGAATCTTACAAAAGAATTTAAAAATTTTAACTTTTTTATTATATTGTTTAGAGAGTAGATAATGAATGGATAATAAAAAAATATTGTATATAGTTCCTTTTTTTATCGTAATTAATATATAGATATATATTTTAGGTTTATATTATTTTAAAACAAGATTTTAATTTTATATATATAATAATTCTCAATATAAAAATTAAAATAAAAGAAAACAATTTAATTATTTAAATATTCTTTGGAATTAATTTGTTAATTATTAAAAAATTGAAATGTATAAAATTTGAAAAATTTAAAATGTTACAAAATAAATAATTTAAAAAGGTTTAAATAAAAAATGATTATATTAAATTAAAAATGTTTTTTATATTCTATGAATATTAATAATTTTTACCTTTCTGATGTTTCCTATTATATAATATTATTTCCTCAAATATTATAAATATAAATAATATTTTATATAAATTTATTATAAAATAAATTATTAAAATAATTAAATTAATTTTTTTTTATAGTTAATTATAATTATAAGAATATTAAAATAAAATAATAATAAATTCACTTAAATTTTTTATTTATACATATTAGAAATAAAAGTGAATTATTTCTTATTGCTTGAAATATCATCATAAGAAAAAAATTTTTCAATAATTACATAATCATTAAAGGAAGATGACATTCTTCCTAAAACAAATATATTACTCGAAAAATAATAAATTATTTCAGTAATAACCATAATAATAAACATAATAATTAAAAAAACCATTAAAGTATTAATAATACGTTGTAAATCAGGAATTGTATAATCATATTCTAAATCTGAAAAATAATTCATAAAAAAAATAATAACTTGTAAATTATTAAATTGAAAAGTTCTACTATGAAAATAATAAATTAAATTATTTTCATTTTTTTCACTTCTATTAAAATTTAAAAATTCACTTCTTAATTGATTAATAAACCCACTAATCATAGTTTCAATATTAGTTTTCATTAAAGGTTCCAAATCACAAATTAAATTTAAAGAATATTTATATTGATTTTCTTTTAATAAATAATTACAAGTATTTGATTCATTATTAACAATATTTAAATATTCAATAATAGATTTTTCATTTTCAGTTATCATTAATCTATTTGCTTCTGTATAATTACCAAATAAATAATCTGTCATTACTCCAAAAATTCCTAATTCTAATTGTAAATCAGTTGAATTTACTATTATTGATAACCTTACTCCTATATAATACCTAAGTATTAATTCTTGTAAATCTTGAATTGATTCTGTTTCTTTTTTTTTAATATCTAATTTATCAAAATATGATATCATAATTGGGAAAGTTATTATTATAAAAAGTAAATAAATTGAACCAAGTAATAATATTGTTTTAAATGATTTAATATATGAAATAAAATGATGATTTTTTTTTTTTTGATTAATATTAAATTGAATTAAAAACATATCTTCTTTATCATCTTCATTTATTTCTTTTATATCATGGGACATTGTAATTTGTGCATTATTCATTTGTTTTTGTTTTGTAATTGGGTTTATTTCTTTTAATTGCTCTATTGCAATTGAAGGTTTTAATTCATTTTGAATTATTCTTTTAACATATTTTAATTTCTTTTCTAAATAATTTTTACCTTTTAATGTTATCTTCATTATTTTTTTTGTTATTAAATACATTTTTTTATTTGTCATTTCTATTGAAAGATATAGAAGAAAAATTGAAAAAATATTTAAACATAAAAATATTATAAAAATAAAAAACATGATAATTTTATAATTGTTTAATGAATTCCTAAAAACTTTTTTTGATGTTTGTAAAATATATTTGACATTTTTAATAAATATAAAACTATTATTAATAGTACAAATAATATATTGCTGAAATTCATTTAATCCATTTAAAATTAAATGAATATTATTTAAATCTAAAAAAGGAATAGAAATTTTATAATTATCTTGTTGACTTAATATATAAAAATAATTTTTAGGTATATCAAAACAATGATAATAAGTAACTTCATCAAATTCTCCATTTGGTCTTAAAACTTTAAAGGAATATTCATTAAATTGTTTATATAATTGACTATGAGTATTTAAACTAGAATAATTATTTTTAAAATAATTACTTATTTCTAATAATTTAAGTGCTCTTAATTGGAAATTATATTGATAATAATCTATTAATGAGATATTATAATCTTTAATTAACTTTTTATATTCAGAATTTAATGAATCATATAATGAATCACTTCCATTTAAACATATCATATTTATTAAATAAAATACATTTGATAAATATGATAAATTCATTTCTCTTAAAATAAGAATTTTAATATATTCTTTATAAAATTGATTTGAAAATAATTTTATTAATATACATATTAAAATTGCAATAATTACTAAAAATAAATTATAAATAAATGATATTATATCAATTGTGTTTTTTGATATTTTAATTTTTTCTTTTTTTTTACTTGTAATATTCCATGCTTTTTCTTTAATAATTTTATATGACAAAATAGTAGTTCCTGAATGAGATGCATTTATTGATGCATTATTTGGAGTTAAAACATAATCTAAATCATTATTTTCAATTTCCTTTTTATCATTTAATATTTTTATTTTTAAATCTTCAAAAATAATTTGAAGTAAATATATTTCATCACCTTTAATTTGAATTCTTTTTTTAAAATTAAAACAAACTTTTATTTCTTTTAAAGATTTGAAATTTTCTCTTATTGTTTTTATTATTTGTATTATTTCTGAATTTTGAATTCCACTATCTCTAATTAAATGAGTTTTAAGATTTGAAATAAATTCATTTAAATTAACATTAAATGTTTGAATATTATTTATACTTGGATTATAATCAACAATTCCTAAAACATTTAAAACATTTAATCTTTTTAATTGATTATTAAATCCAAAATAATCTTTAAAAAATAATCCATATTCATAACAAATTCCATTTGATTGCATTAAAATATAATTACTATCATCAGGAAAGGGAATTTGCTCTAATGTACACATTATAAATAATTGTCCTTTAAAAGTAGGTAAAGTTGTATAAGTTAATTTAGCATTTATGATATAATTTTCTGAAGTTTCTAAAACACATTCTTCTTTTAAAAATTTTTTTGTTAATATTGTATTTTTAATATATTTTTCTTGTGATTTCCTCATTATATATGGATAAATATTAATTGAGGGAACATTTAACATTTTTGATGATTTTATTCCTGTTAATTTATAATATGTTAATGGAGCTTTTTTTATTATAAATTTACCATTTTGAAATAATATTAAAAAATAATTGTTTTTTTCGACTATTGAATCAAGGGTATTTAAATCAAAAAATTCTATACTTTTTTCAAAGTTTGCATTAAATAATATATCTTCTACTAATTTAAATTTTTCATTTTCTGATTGATCTTTTATTTTTACTGAATCATATGAATTATAAATCATATCTAATATTGTATCTAATGACTTTCCTATATTTATACTTTGTTTATCAATTATTCTTAATATTTCTTTTTGGGATTTTGAAAAACTTTTTAATATTAATTTAAATGATTTTATTATTTGTAAATAATGATAATTCATATAATTAAAATATATTGTAAATTCCATTGAGTTTTCATCATTTTTTTTTTCTAATTTTATAAAATGAAATGAAAGATATAAAAAGATTGAATAAATTAATAAGTCTGCATTTTTAAATTTTTCACTATAAATAAATTTTTTTAAATAATATTGAGCTCTAAAAGTTTTTTCATCAATTATAGCAAATAATAATATTTTATTATATATTAATGTTTCCATTGCTAATTTACCAAAAAGATAACTTTTTTCTTTTGCAATTTTATAAAAATTATTTATTAATTGTAATAAAACAAGTAAAATTATTGAATTTTTTTTTTCATCATTCAAGTTTATTGCATTTCCACTTTCTCTATTTTTACTTGTATCACTATTTGAAAATTTTTCAATTAATTTTTCATTTCCATTACAAAGAATCATATAATCATCTTTACAATTACAAAAATGATTTTTTAAATCTTCTTTATATTTTTGAAAGAAATTTTCTTTAAATTTTAATTTTTTTGTTTTTGTTTTTGAAGAGAAAAATTTAAATAAAGGAATAAATAATTGATTTGTTCCTTTGAAAAATTCATTATCTTCTTTGATTAAATCATCTTTTAATTTTGAAAAACTAATACTTTTAGATGGATTATTTAAATTAAAAAATAAAACAACCACAACTAAAATTATTAAAATCCCCTCTAAAATTTTAAATATTTGTTCATGTTCTAAATAATTAATAAAAAATAATGTAATAAATCTTACAATAAAAATTGCAAAAACAAAAGTTTGAAGACAAAAAGATATTTTTTTTGAGAAAGATTGATGTAATGAATCTCTAAAAACTTGAATTCTAACTGAATATTCATAAATATATATAATAGACCATATTAATTGAAATAAAATTGAAAATTTAATATGATGTCTTATAATATATAAAAATGTCCCTATTTCATTTAAAAAAAAAGTTGCAATAAAAATATTAGAGGAAAGAAAATAATATGTTTCATTTTGACCATATGCATATATGAAGATTTTATAAAATAAATAATATAAAATATTATATAATAAAAATAAAAACACATCAAATAAAAAATTATAATCAATTTCGTAATAACTGTTTGTAAATTGAATAAAAATATTTCTATTAAAAATAAGTAAAAAAATGTGTGATATAGTGCAAAATGTTATATAAAAAAGGTAACTTGCTATTTGTTTAATTGTATTAATAATACAATTTTCAACTCTTATCAAATTAAATAAAAGTAATAATAAAAGGAAAATAAGATACATTAAACCAAACATTTTAAAATCAAAATAATCTTTTTGTTCATGAATATCAATGTTAAAATATTCATTCATTATTAAATTAATTTGATCTTTATAATAATTATCAATTTTTTTTGCTTCTTCCTTAATAAATAATTTACTATTATTTAAAACTTCAAAATAAAATGATGGTGTTATAAAATATAAAAAAAAATATATATTTTTAAATGTTCTTTTATAATTGAAAATAATATCAATAATTAATATTTTATTTGTCAATTCAAAGATAGATGAAAAAAAAAATAATTGAGATGCATTTAATGATTTTTCTTTGATACTTACATATATTTCTGCATTTAATTGTATAAAAAGATTTTTTTTTTTTTCATTTGTTTCATCCATTTAACTAAATATTAATTTGATTTAAAAAATATAATATGTTTAATCTGTTATAACTATATATATTATTTTTTTAGAAAGTCAAAATTCAAATGTTATAATAATTTTAATTAACTAAATTATTGATATGATTAATGATGATGTTTAAATTTTAAAATCTTTATTTTAATTATTATATAAAAAAATCCAGAATATAAAAAGGTTATATTCAATTTTTCCATATTTATTTTATTTTTTTATAAATTTTAAAATAATATATTTTATTTTATTGTTTAATTTGATTTTATATCCCAATTATGATAAAATTATATTTAAAATCTAATACAATTATTTATTTTAATTATTATAATCAATATACAATTAAATTAAGAAATAAATTATAAAAATAATATATTTTAAAAATAAATTATTTAATTCTAATTTTTTTTTTCTATTTTAAAAAAACTCATTTGTTTTTTATTGATATCATATAATTTTTGAACAACTACCTTAATTTTGAAAGTTTTTATTATATTGAAAATATATTTTTATAAATTGTAGAACAAATTATTTAATTGTTTAAATGATTAATAAAATATTATAAACTTTAATCTTTTATTTAATAAAATTTTACTTAATACTCCAAAATTAATCTAATTTATTTTCTTTAATATTTAATTACTGATATTCACAATTCATATAATCTCTTAAAAAATAAAAAAAATCAAATAATCTGATAAAAATTTATTTATATATTATCATTCATTTTATAAAATTTAAAGTCATATTTAACCAAAATATACAATTTACAAAAATAATTATAATTTTCTCCAAAAAAAACTAAAATAGGAAAATAAAATAATACTAAAGAAAAAATAAAAAATCAAAATTCATTTGCCCAATTTTTATCATAATCAGGAGGTATTTGTTCTTTTTTTCCTTTTTTCAAAGTAGAGCAATTATTTGGTTGTTCATGAGAAACCATATTTTCATAAGGACAATCATTATTTAAAAATTTATTCATATCAACAGTAAAAGGTTTATAAGGAGGTTCAATAATAAAATCATTTAATTTCTCAAAATCAAATCCTTCAAAAAAACTCATTTTTTTTAAATCATTAATATTACAATTTCTCTTATTAACTTTCTTATTAAGTAAATTAGAAATAAAATCATTAACATTAGAAAAATCACAATTATCAATATTAGGGAAAACAATATCTTTATGTAAAACTTCTTTATAAATTTCAATAACTTCATGTGCATGTGAACCGAAAGGATAAGTACCATAAAAAATTTCAAACATACATATTCCAATTGACCAAAAATCACATGATAAAGAATAACCTTTTCCTAATAAAACTTCAGGTGCAATATAATGTGGAGTTCCAATAACAGTTGAAGTATAATTTGTTAATACTTTTGCAGTACCAAAATCTATCATTTTTAAATAACCATTTGAATCTATCATTATATTTCCTGGTTTTATATCACGATGAGCTATATATTTTTTTTGTAAATATTCTAACATTAATATTAAACTTCCCATATAAAATTGAGTTTCTTTTATATTATTAAGTTTAATACGTGCTGTTAAATGATCATTTAAATTTTTACCATTTACAAATTCGATTAAAAGGAAACAATATAAATTATTACGCATACTTTTTACCATTTTTACTATGAATGGATGATCTAATGTTAACATTACACGTCTTTCATTTACAAAATATTTTGCTAACATTTTTTGCATTTCTACACTTTTTCTTGATATTGCTTTTATTGCATATATATTTTTTTTATTATGTACTAATGATACAGAACCAAATTTTCCTCTTCCTAAAAATTTAATATAATGTAAATCACTTAAATTAATTGATGTATCTTGTAAAGCAAATTTTTTTAATAAGTAATTTTTCATATTATTATCATTTAAAATAATATCAAAATCATTTTTTAATAAAATATAACATATTACAGTTTCAACTGCAATAACTGAATTTGTACTTTTTGAATTTTCATAAAAAATAGCATTTTCACCAAAACAACTTCCACTTTCTAATTCTCTTATATAAATATTATCTTTTGTTAATAGAACTCTCCCTTTTGAAATTAAATATAAAGAATCTACTATTGTCCCTTCACTTATTATAATTTCATTTTCTTTATATTTTTTCTTTTTTAATTTTGCAGCAAGTGACTCTAATAATTTTTCAGATAAATTTTTAAATAAATTTAATTTTTTTAATTTAACTAATCTACTAAGTAAATTTAATGGTTTAGTATGATTTAAATCAATTTTTAATATTTGTGCTAATGGAATTATATCAGCTTCTAATGATAATAAATCAGGAAAAACTGTTAAATCATCTAAAATTGATTGTTTAATATCTTTAAAAAATACTTCTCCTATATTTTTTCCTTTTTCTGCAATTACTAAATCATCCTTATATATTGAACCATCAATAACAAATAATAATCTTTGTGGTTTTTTTTTATTAATATCAGTACTATTTTCATCATATATTTTTTCATTTGGTCCATATTTAACAATATGAAAATTTTTATATAATTCATATAAAAGTGAATCAGAAAAAATATCTTTTAAAGTTTTTGATTTTTGAATACAATCTTTAAAAAAACAAAATAAAATAACATCAATATAATTTTCTCCTAATGCTTCAATTAATTGTTCTTTTGAAATTTCATAACAAATTGTTTTTTCAATAGCAACAATATCCATCATTCTTTTAGTATTAACTAAAATTGCATTTTGACCAAAATAATCATATGCATTTAATTGTCTTACTTCTTTTTCTCCATTTCTAACAGAAACTTTTCCTTCTTTAATTATATATAAAGTATGTCCAATTTCTCCCATTTGAATAATTTTTTCATTTTCATTATAAGTTTTTAAAATTTGTCTTTCTGCAACATTATATTTAGAAATTGAATCAAGTGATTCAAAAATACTAATTTTATTTAAAAAATCAAATTTATCTTTTAATAATCTTTCATTAATTCTTTTTTGAGTATTTCTAAATGAAGTACCATCAAAAGTAAAAGTTTCAACATTTTCTAAACAAATAACAGTCTCTTCTCTTTTTTGTTGAGTAATTAAACTTAATTCTCCAAAACAATCCCATTGATTATATTTTTTTTTAAATTTATTTTTTTCTAAAGCCTCAACAGAACCTTTTGAAATAATATAAAAAAAATTTCCTTCATCGCCTTCATTATAAATAATTTTTCCTTTTAAAAAAGTACAAAAAACGAATTCTTCAATTACACTATTTAATAATTCTTCAGTAATATCTCTAAAAACAAAATGATTTTGTAAAGCTTTTCTTAAATTTTTTTCTTCAATATCAGTCATAATATGATTAGTTTTAATATTTTCATTATCTAATTCATTATTTTCTCTATCTGATTCTATATCAATACTTATTATATGTTTTTGAGATTGAGCTTGTGATTGACTTTGAATAAAGGCAGAAACTATTGAATTTCTTTTTAAGTTTGGATTTTTTTTTTGAGAATATAATTGATGTAATACAAACTCACCACTTTTTGTAGTATGAATTTTTTTTCCTAAATGATATTTTTTTAAGTTAAATGGTGATGGAGTTATTATTGATAAGTTATTATTTGATTTTCTTTTATATGATTGATTAGAATTATTATTCGTTACTATATAAGATGAATTTTCATGTTCTAATTTATTTTCTACTGGTACTTCAAATTTTTGATTTTCATCTAAATTTATTTAAAAATTTGTATTTTTACTTCTACAGCAAACAATTCCCATTTTTTAATTTTTAATTTGATTTGATAATACAATTTTAAACAAATAAAATTTTATTTTATATTATTTTTATTATTAATAATATTTATGTTATTAATTATTTATTTGTCTATTAATTAATTAATAAAAATAATAAAAAAAATTTGATTTATTTATTTTATTTTGTTTTAATATTTTTTCATTTTTTCAATTAATTCATCTTTTAATTTTGGATCCTTTGAAAACCCTTTTTCTATTTTATACATTGAACGAACTAAACTTTTTTGAGCTCTTAACATTTGTTCTTTTACATTTCTTCCAGTTTGTTGTTCACTAAATGATTTTGTATGTTTTCTTATTTGTTTTTTTTTTTTTTTTATTTTTTTTTTTTTCTTTTTTTTTTTTTTTTTTCTTTTAATTTTTTTTCTAATTCTTCTTTTTTAATCTCTGTTAATATTGATTTTTCATTTTCTAAATTTGTGATTTTATTATCTTTTTCAAATATTGATTCATTTAATTTTATTATTCTTTCTTCTAAATTTTTTTTTTGTTTAGTTATTTCATCTAATTTAATATCTTTTGTTTGGATTAAATAATTAAATTCATCTTGTTTATTTTTTAAAAATTTTGAAATATAATTAAATATTTCTTGTATTGTTTTATGAATATTTTCATGGCAATTTATTTCAAAATCATAATTAATTGTTAAATAATCATCATTTACTTTATTATAATAACTTTTATTTAATTCTTCTGATAATTTTTGTATTTTTCCAAGAGCAGCAAAAATCTCTTGATTTATATTATCATATATTTTACTAATTTGAAAAATTTTATTTTTAAATATTCTCAATTCTTTAATTTCATTTTTTAATTTTTTATAATGTTCTGAAGTAATTTCTTCATTATTATTCGAATTAGGTGAAGTTATTGTAGAAATTCCTAATAATTTAGTTGTACTAAAACTATTATTTTTTTTATCAAATATTATTTTATTTTTTTGATATAAATCTTCTTTTAATTTTGATATCATTTTTTCCATTTTTAAAATATAATCTCTGTTTTGTTCTAATTCAAATTTATTTTTAATATTTTCTTCAGTTAATTTTAAAATTTCTTGTTGTTGTTCTTTAATTTTTTTAATATTTTCAGAATTTTCAAGTCTAAGAAACATATTATTTTTTCTTTCTTCAGTATAATATGTTTTTATTTCATCTGGATCTGTTATTCCTCCTAATATTGTACTTGTCACATATTTTGAATTTTTATTTGATTGATTTTTTTTTTTATTTAAATTTTTTATTAAAGTTGATTGATTATATTCTTTTGGTGATATCATTTTATCATAATGATTAAAATAATGTTGAATCATTATTTCTTATTTTCTCTTTTTGTTTTTTTATTTTTTATTAATTAATTATTTTTTTTATTTAATTTAAATTTATTTACTTTATTATTTTATAATACAATATTATTATAATGAAATAGTCAATGAATAATAACTTATTGATATAATATTATGATATTAAAAATTATTTAGATAAATTTTTTAAATAATATTCTACATCAACTGAAGTTTTATTTGAATTTTGAAAAACTTTATTAACACTTTGAATTGAACTATTAAGAATAATATTATCAAATTCATTTGAATTTATTTTCTGTAAATAAATTTGAGGTTGTATTAATTTAATAGGTAAAATTCCAATAATAGGAATTTCTGCATTTGGACTTTGATTATTTAAACTTTCTTCTCCAAATTTAAATTGATAATAAGTAATAAATGATGTATTTAAAAAACAATTATCTTGTGATTTTAAAGGAGTATATAATATACTAAAAAAAGATTTCCAAAATAAATTTTTTAAATCTATATTATTTATCATTGGTAAAAATGAAAATAATTCATCTAATTGTTTTATTAATATTTTTCTTAAATGAGGTGGTTTATTTTCATAATATTCAATTGTTAAAGAACATAATTTTTTAATTACAATTTTAAAATTAGGATATTTTTCATTTAATGTAAATTCAATATATTTATTTTGTTGTGATATTTCATTTTGTCCTTTTGAATTTATATTATTTTTAATTAAATTCTTTGTTTTAATTGAACAAATTTTTAAAGAAGTTAATTGATTAATTATATCTAAAATTATTTCTTTATTTGTTATAATTATTTCAAAAGATGAAATTGAAGGAGTAAATGTTGTTTCACAAAGTGTATCAAAATCTTTTAAAAAAATAGTTTTAAAACCAAAAAGAGACATTTTAATAAAAGCAGAGAAAAAATCTTTTATTTTTCCTTCTTTAAAATTATCAATTTCACTTTTAGAAATATAAGGAGTACAATTTCTTAAAAAAATTAAAAAATTACTTAATCCATCATAATGTTCAATAAAAGAATTTTTATTTAATTCATTAGTTTCATTATTTTCATAAAATTGAATATTTTCTTCAATTAATTCTTCTTCTTCTTCTTCTTTTTCTTCATTATCTCTTTTATTATTATTTTCCCAATCAATAATTTTTTTATGTATTGTAGGAATACCTTTAGAAATATTATCTTCTGAGACAGGACTTAAATATTTTCTATTAATAATACCAATATTACTTTCATCATAATAACTTCCTTTCCCATGACTTCTAAAAGATAAATTATTTTGATTACTTAAATTAAAATTGAATATTGAATTATTATTATTAATATAATTATTACTTCTTGTAGAATAATCATAACTTAAAGGAGTACCATTAAATTTATCAAATGAATTTTCACTTAATCTTCTTGGTAACATTGAACTATTTGAATAATCAAATTCTAAAGATTGAAATTTTTGATATAAATTTCTATTTTGAAAATAATAATTTTGACCATAATAAGATAAACTATTTGGACTAAAATATATTGAACTTGAATTTGTTGTATTAAAACTACTTAAATTATTACCAAATATTGTTGGATGAGAAAAATAATCTGGTGAAAAGTAATTATGTTGAATATAGGGATTACTTCTTTTAAAAAATTGTTGAAAACTCTGATTACTTGGACTATTATATAATTTTTCTTTTAATGATTTAAAATCACTTTCATATAATGGAGGAATTTTTATTGGTTTATCTTTTAATGATGATTTTGAATATAAATTTTGATTATTAGTTATGTTATTATTTGGAATTTTTATATTCTCATTTTGTGATTTTCTAAATTGATCTATTTCAATATCTTTTATTTGATCTTTGTTTGATGATTCATTTTTTAATAATGTTGTACTTAATGTTAATCCATTATTTAAAAAAAATTTTGGGATACAAACTTCTAAGAATAATTTATTTATTTCTATTTTTGAATTTACTATTGAATTAAAATTAGTCATAAAATTTTCTGGTTGTTTTAAATTATGACATGGTTTATAAAATTCAATTCCTAAATTAGTATTTGATAAAACTTTAGCAAAAAAATTAGTTTGAATTTGATTATTATTAATATTATTATTATTATTTAATTCAGTTTCTTGAATTATTTCATTTTTATATTTATCTAATTTAAATTGAATACTTTTAATAAATTTTCTTGTTTCAACAGAAAATTTTAAATCATTTGTGAAAATAGGAGTATTATGAATATAACCATTTAATGTAAAAAATAATTCTCTTTCTACTGCATCATTATTTAATTCTCTTATTATTTTTAATTTGTCTTTTTTTTGTAAATCAAATTCAAGAAAAAATATATTATTTAAATTTTCTTTAATTCCTAAATTTGCATCTATAATCATATAATTAAATTTATTATCTAATGGAAATTTCATACTTAAAACATCAGAAAAATCATTATCCATTTGAGAAATTGACATTTCATTTAATTTTGAATTATCAATTAAATTTTTATCACTAATTTTTTTACTTTGTAAAATATTTAATATGCTTTTATCTAAAGAACGAAAGAAAATATTTTTGGCTTTTATATTCTAAAAATATATATTAATAAAATTATTCTTACATTTGAATATGTTGTTTTATTTTGACTAAATGAGATCATTAAATCCCATTCTACACATTTATTAAAACATAAAGGTATAATTTTGTGTTTTTGATTCTTTTTAAATTGGGATTTTGAATTTTTTTTTATATGAGAATTTGATATATTATTTGATTTTTTCTTCATTTTATTTTTTTATTTAATTGATTTTAATTTTAAAGTCATTACTTCAAAATTGCCTTTGGATTTATTTAATAATTCTTTTACTTTATTAATTTCCTTTTAATATATTCATTTTTTTAGAAGTTAAGACAATGATTAAATAACTTTTATTTTTTTATTTTTTATGATATAATTCAAATCATTTCAAATTATAATATGATATTACCTATAATTAATGATTTAATTTTTAATTTTTTTAATATAATAATTATATGTAATTTTAATGAATCATATTTAAAAAAATTTATTTTCTATTTGAAAACTTTATATAAAAAAATTTAATCATATTATTAATTAATTATTCTTCAATGAAATAAATAATGATAAAATATTTATTCATTCAGTTTATAATGAATATTTCTATTTTGATTTTAATAAATATTATAAGATTTTTATAAAAAAAAATATTAAGTAAACTAAATAAATGAAAAATTATTTTAACACTTTTGCAAATTTTCTAAAAAAAAATGGAATAATTAAAAGTCGAACATATTTTTCAACAAAATGTAAATCAAAAAAAGAAATGAATTTATTAAAACAAGTTTTAGGTGAATTAATGTCAGAAACAAATCCTAAATGTATAAATAAACATATTTAACTTCATATTAGTACTGTCAAATTCAATTTATAATAAATATATTGATAATGATGATAGAACAATTAAATTTCAATTAAGAAAACTTGTTTCATTAAATACTCGTTTTATAAGAAAAAAATTAATTGAATATATTTATAAATGGAAACTTATAATTTTGAAAATACCAAAATTTATTAAACCAAATCAAATAAGTTTCAGAAATAGAAATAAATTTGAATATGTAAATACAATTTCAAATACAAATTTTCATGTAAATAGAAATTCAAATAATGCTTTTTATAGATTATATGAAGATGCAAAATATAAACAAACTTATTTAACAGCATTAAAATTATTATATCATTTAAAAGAAAAAGAAGAATGTCCCTTTAAACCAAAAATAAATAAAGGAAATTTTAATTGTTATAATAATACTTCTTTTCTTTTAAATAATAAGATATCTCAAATTAATAGACATAAAAGAAATTGTTTAACAAATGATTTTGAAAGAAATAGTTATTCAATTCATAATAATAATAAATCAAATAATTATTATAATATTAAAAAATATTCAAGTTTATTAAATTTAAAAAAAAATAATGATAGATCAATTTTCAATTCAGTAAACTCATCATTTTATAATTCATTAACAAAAACTCAAGTTTCTCCATCATCATATTCAAATAAATTAATAAATAAAAATGAAAGTGGATTATTTTATTCAAATAATTTTAATGATTTAAATCCAAAATTAACATTCAAATCACAATATAAATGTCCAAAATCAGAAAAAATAAGAAGTAAATCAAATGAAGGGATATTATCAAAAAGAATATGTACAAATATAAATCCAATTCCTTTATTTTCAAAAGATAATATATTATTAACAAATTATAATAGTATAACACAAACAAATGAAGCATCTGCAATATCATCAAAAAATACAAGAAATAAATTATCATTTAATAATAAAAATATTAAATCAAATTCTGAATCACCATCACAAAGAAATTCAAATTCAAATGTTTTTGTTTTATATGAAGAAAATAAAAAAACAAATAAGAATATTCAATCATATAAACATAAATTAAATAAAAATAAATCTCATACAATGTTAAAATTAGATATGAATAATCCTTTTAATGAAAATGAAGATAGAAAAATTAAAATTTCTTCTAATATTTCAAATAGTACTGGAACAAATGATAAATATTCTTTAGTTAATGAACAATTAAGTGTTAGAGCAGCTTATCCTCAAAATAATAATATTTCTTTACAATCTATTCCTGATGAAGCCTTATTTGCTTATGCTGATAATTTTATTAATTCTGATGATTCTTTTGATAGTTTTAAGGTAAATAATAAAAAAATTAAAAAATAATTATAATTTATTTTGTATTTGAAATATTAATTTTGATAATATGGTATTATTTAATTTATTTTATTTTATTTTATTTTATTTGTTTTTATTTAATTTTTGTTTTTTTTTTTTATTCTTTATTTCTATTTATTTTTCAATATTTGTCTTATAAAAAAAATGTTTGAAAATATTTAATATTTAAAATAAAGATATATGAGAGTTAGTTTTGGTAAACAAGTTAAGAAATTATCAAAAGAAGAGTATTTTAATTTAGTCAAATCAGGTGATTTAGAAGAAATTAAGAATTCATTTAATAAAAAAGAAATAAGAGATCCAAAAGAAACAAATGAACATAATCAAAATGTTTTATTTGAAATGTTAATTGAATTAATAGATGATAAAAAATGTTTAGAAATATTAAAGTATTTAATTCAAGAACAAAACATTAATCCTTCAGAAATGGATAATAATCAACAAAATATATTATTTTATACTTGTGCTGAAGGTTTATTAGAATGTACTAAATATTTATTAGAAAATAATTTTGGAATTTCTATAAATTCAATTGATATAATTGGGAATACTCCTTTATTTTATGCAGTAAGAAATAATAATTTTGAAATTGTAAAATATTTAGTTGAAGAAAAAAATTGTAATATTAATATCATTAATAAAGAAAATAAAAATTGTTTATATGAAATGAATGAAGATAATGAACAAATGATTAGTTTTTTATTAAATAAAGGAGCAAAAAGTGATATTTTTTTAAAGAAATTGATGAGACAAACTGGTCAATTTAAAGTATATAATATATTAAATGGAAATAATAATAATGATTTTTATGATTTTTATTGTGTTTTTGATGAGAATAATAAACAAATTAATACTAAAATATTAAAAGAAAAATATTTTTTGAATAATAATCAAAATTAAAAATTATAATAGTTATTTTAATTTATAGGAATAATTTACACAATATTAAATTCCTTTTTTATTTATTATTTATTTTTTTTGAATTATTTATTCTTTCTTTTTTTACCTCTAAATTTCTTTTTTTGTTCTATATTATAATTATAATTTTTATTATTTTTAACAAAATTTTTATATTTTCTTTCTTTTTTATAAAAGTCTTTAGGAATAGTTATTTTTTCTTCATCTTCAGAATTACTTTCAGAATCTGAAGAATCATCTTTTTCGTTTAATTGATTTAATCTATTTTGTTGTAGAGCTAAAAATATTTTTTCATTATCAGTTATATCATTCATTTTTTTAATTTTTTCTTTTTCATTTTTTGATATTCCTTTTAATATTATATCTTCATCTTCATCTTCATCTTTATTTTCATTATATCTATTAATTTCTCTTTTATTATTTAATTGATTATTTTCATTATTATTTGAAACTTTCATTGTTACTGTTTGAATATTATGTTTATTTTTTAAATAATTAACAAGTTGGAAATTATTAAAAGGAGAAATTATATTTTTATTATTATTATTTGGTTTTAAATCTTTTGCAAATCTTGATTTAGAAATATCAAAATCTAAATTATTTGAAATATTAATTTTCTCCATTAAATCTTCTAAATCTTTTCTATTTTTTTCTAAATTTTCATTATTAATATTTCTCCCAAATTTAATTTTATTTCTTTCTTCATCATATTCAATTAATTTCTTAACTTTAGAAATATATTCTCTTTCTCTTTCTTCATTGCTTTCCTTTGAATTTAATTTTTCATTTTTTTCAATTTCAACAATTTTATTATTACATACTTCAATAAATTCATTAATATATCTTAATAAAGGAGAAATTCCTCCAATTTCTAAAACAACACTTTCAGTAGAAAATTCTTTTAATTTAGATAATTTAGTAATTAACTTATTACTCATAACATAACTAGGATTAACATTTAATTTCCTTGCTAAATAATCTCTAAATAAAAATATTTCTTCCAATAAGCCAATTTCTCTATTTGATTTATTTAAATGATATTTAATAAATTGATAAAATTCATTTATTACAATAGGTTTTTGATAACTTTTCATAGCAATTTCATTTGATTGTTTAATAGTTTCAAAAAATAATTTAAAAGGATCATTTTCATCATAACTTAAACTTTTCTCAATTAAATTTTTTTTTAAAATATCATAAATATATAATAAATAATGAGTATCTCCTCTTGCATAATTAATCATATCTTTTGATAAAGGTCTAATTCTCCAATCAGCTAATTGGTATTTTTTATCAGTATCAACATCACAAATTTCTTTAAGTAAATATTTTAAAGCATAAGATGGATATTTTAAAATACGACTTGCTCTTCCAGTATCAAACATATTAACAATATATAATCCAAAATCTTTTTGTAACCATTCAATATCATAATCACCTCCATGAAAAATTTTTATTATTTCTGGATTTGTAAATATTATATTTAATATTTGAAGATTATTTCTTAATTTTAATGAATCTATTATAAAATCTTCTTTTCTATTACTTATTTGAATTAAACATGTTATTCCTAAATAACTTTCTTTTGAATGATGTTCTAAATCTATTGATATTTCTTTTGATGATTTTAATTTTTCTATCATTTCATTTAGTGATTCTTCTGTTTCTATAAATGATAATTTTGTTTCGTTTATTGGAAGATATTTTTCTATTGGAAAAGAAAATTCATTATTTTCTATTTCTGAATCTTTTTTTATTATTGGGAATTTTATTTTATTTTTAATTCTATTTTTTATGTATTTTTCTGTGAGTATGTTATATTTTTTTTCTTCAGATTTTATAAAATCATTTATTTCTTCTTGATATGGATTATAAAATAAACTTGTTCTTAATTTCTCGTTTTTTGAATCTGAAAAGTTTATTTCATATTTTTTATTTTCATCTCTTAATTTTGCTGCATCAATTATATCTTTTGAAAGAGGAACTTTTGAATTTGGTTTTTCTCT
>Ga0256407_10005734_pt1 | contig 19655 bp, 12 predicted proteins | sample RumenRJG_04DNA_FD_193489 | JGI IMG/M metagenome (GOLD analysis project Ga0256407, IMG submission 193489) | Bovine rumen microbial communities from Lethbridge, Alberta, Canada - RJG_04 | ecosystem: Host-associated > Mammals > Digestive system > Stomach > Rumen | place: Canada: Alberta... | reverse complement strand
ATATAATACATGTTTTGCTGTTACATATGTCATTAAAATCCTTATCTTTGTCTCTACATTTAATTTCTTGATAACAACAAGCAACTGTAGGAAATTCAGGATATACTTCATTTATACAATTTCTTAAATTGGGTGGTGAATTATCATAACAATCTTTAAAATCTTTTTGATTTGATATTGATATTAATAATATTAAGACAATATATTTTAATATTTCTTTCATTTCTTTTTTAAAATTAAATATTATAATTATTTTTTTAAATTAGGAAAAATATTAAAATTATTGATTTTTTCAATTATTAATTTGTTCATTTTAATTCTACACTTAAAAAAATAAATAAAATTAATCAAAATCTCCAAATAAAACTTTTAAATAAATTTTGTATGTTAAAATATAAATAAAAAATAAATGTCATTAATTGAAAAGATTTCAGAAGAAGAGACAATAAATAATATAATAACAAAAAATCGTCCAAATCCAGAAATAATAAAATCAAAAAAATTTGAAATGTCAATAGAAATAATTTCTCAATTTGATTATATAATTCATGAAAATAATGAACAATTTTCACATAAATTATGTGAATTTTGTAAAAATTATTTTCCTATTATTGAAGGTAAAGATTATACTTGTAAACATTGTAATGAAACTTTTTGTTTAATTCATAGAGAATCTCTTAATCATAAATGTGAAAAATTGACACCTGCTTTTGAAAAGTATCTTATAGCAAAAAATTTTTTAAAAAATAGAATGAGGATGGTAAAAAGTAAAGGACATTAGAAATAAGTTATTTTATAATAGCTTTAATAATATTTTGTTTTTGTTTTTTTCTCTAGTATTAGTTATAATATTTTAGATAATATTTTATATATAAACAATTTTTTGTTTTTTATTCATTTTTTTTTAATAATTCTTTTTTAAATAATTATGGAAGTTATTTTTTAAATTATAATAAAATTATTTAATGAATTTTAAATGGTGAATAATTATTTTAATTGTTAATCTTGGTTATAAAATATCAAATATTAAATATAATATAAAAAATTAAATATTTAATTATCTTAAAATGCTGTAAATATTAAAATGTTTTATATATTTATCATTAAATTTTTTAATTATATTCAAAAATATTAAATAAAAAAAGATAAAAGATATTAGAACAAAAACAATTAAAAAATTGTAAAAAATAATCCTTAAAATAATAATTATCAATAAATAATAAATATTTTCAAAAATAAATGATAAAAAATATTAATCCTAAAGTTACATCACAAATTTCATTAGAAGTAATTCCAATAGATAATGAAAATGGATTAAATTATTTAAGTAAATTATAAACTTTAATATTAATTTAATAGATCTAAAAGAATTAAAAAATGATATTTTCATATTCTCAAAAATGCTTCTTCAAAGTTCTGAACCAGATAAAGTAATAAATTTTATTTCATCGAAAATAAAAAATTTCTTTATTAAATATCCTAATTTCAAATTATTTCTATTAAAACTTCAATTTTTTCGATATATTCTTTTAGAAAAATCCAAAGATGAAATAAAAAATTTTTACATCACTAATATTTTCCCATTAATAAAAAATAAATCTAATTATAATGAAATTGAAAAAAATTTATTTTATATATTTGAAAATGAATATATGATTAAAAATAGAATTTATCAATCAATATGGGAAGAATGTACAAATTTATTTATTATTGGATTAGAAATTGCTTTGAATGAAATATTAAAAAGTAAAAATGAAAAAATAAATCATAAATGTAATTATTGTAAAAATTGTAAAGATAGAGAATTGTATAGATGTAGATATGGGAAGATTGAAACAATAGAAGAAGAAATTATAAATAAATTTAAAGAAAATGATATTAATATGAGTAATAATAGGAAATTTTCTTTTGAAATAAATTCAATTAATAGTGATAATTTTGATTACTTTGAAAAAAATGAAACTTTTCCTTTTGATGAAGAAGAATTCCAAATTATGAATTATGAACTTAATGATAATAATAATTTTAATATTAATAATAGTTATAAAGATGAAAATATGCAAATAGATTCATTTTTATTTGAACCAGAAATAAAAGGTGAAAAAGGAAATAAAAGTGTTAGAATTAATAATATAAATGATATAAAAATTAATAATTGTATATCAAATAGAACAAGCAAACAAAATCAAAAAAGTAATAATAATTCCTTAAGAAAACAAAAATTAAAAGAATTTCAATTTAAATTTACCAAAAGAGAAAATATAGATAAAAAAATATTACGTAAATTTAGAAAATTTCTAAAAGACAAATCAAAAAAAAACTTTTATGAAGTAACAAAAATATTATCAAATTCAAAATTTTGGTATGATTTCATAACACAAAATTTAATGCCACCATTTAATTATTTAACAGAAAAAAAAGAATTTAAATCATTTAACACTACATATATGTCTTGGGTTTTTGAACATAAATTTTCATTAGAATTATATAATATATTTATTAAATATTCATTTAATAATTTATGTGAACATTTTCAATATATTTATCATTTAAATAATAATAATGAAGAGTTTAATCAATTGAAAATTTATTTAAATACTCTTCCTTTAATTTTTTCAATGGGTAATTCTAGTCAATCAAATATAAGAAGTTCTACTGATTGTGGAAATGAAAATAGAAAAGAATTATTAGATGATGAAGATGAAAATAATAATTTAATTGATAAAACAATGTCGTTGACATATTTAAAAGATAATGATATTTTTAATGAATTAATAAAGGATAAAATGTAAATTTATTTTTTAATAATTTTAGGAATGATGATATTATAAAAGATGATGAACAAAATTTTTCAATGGATAATTTGGAATTTTATTCTGGGGAAAATCTTATTTAATTTATTTTTCTTTAATAATTTTATTGTAGGCTAAAAATAAAAATAAATTGTAAATTATTTATATTATAAAAATAATAATTTTATGTTTATACATATTTAATTGTTTTCTATAAAATATTGAAAGTATATTAAATAAATCAAGAATAAAAAATAAAAAATTTGAAAAAAAAATAATTTTCATATATATATCAATTAATTAAAAAATTATCTTATCTATCCAATGATGGAATTAGAAAGTGACAAAGAAAAAGATTTTATTTTATCAAAAATACTTCATTCACTTCAAAAATCAAATAATACTCTTCATAAAAAAGCAATAATTTTAGTAAAATCAATTCATTCATCATTCACTAAAGAACAATTAGAAGGAATTGATGTAGTCAAATTATATACTAGATCAATAGTTGATTTATGTATTAATTTAATAAGTAAAAATGATTTTTCTGAAGATGATTTATTAAATTATGAATCATTAATTTTTGTTCTTGCTATTTGTATAAAACATTTAAATTATGATTCTTTAAAAGCAAAAAGTTTTTTAAATAGAATTGAAATAATTATTAAATTTTCTCTTAATTTCAGAAAAGATTATTATATTATGAAATATTCAAATATTATAATTGAAAAAATCTTATTATCTAGAAATAAAGAGGAATTAAATAATCCAGATGATGAAATTGTTAAATTTTATAAAGAATGTTTATTCATTATTTTATCATCTACAAATAAAAATAAAGATTTACAAAATGATTTAATTAAAAGTATTTGTAAAGTAATTCAAAGTAAAAAAGATGATATTAAATATTCAATTTTAAAAGATATTATTGATTACTTTAAAAATAAAATCAATCAAATGATTGATTTTAAAGACTCATTTAATAATGAATATGATAATGATGAAAATGAAAAAGAAGACAAGAAAATATTTAATATTCCTATTTCAAATAATCTAATAAATACAATATCTATTTCAGAATCAGAAAATATTTTAAAATTCTTTTCAGCAATAACTCAATTTTTACCTTTTGATTTATTAAATGATTCAATGTTCTCTTTATATAATTTAATAGAAAGATGTCAAGTTAAAAGTATTTTAACAAATGCTTTCTTATGTTTAGATATTGCCTTTGCAACTCAAAAATTTAATCAAGAAACAAATGAACAAATGATTCTTTTATTATTAAAAAAGGATATTTTAAGTTTAATAAAAAGTGATTATTCTAATTTTGAAAATAATCAAAAAGAAAATTCAAAATTAAATAAATTATTAAAAATAAATGATAATTTAATTGTCGCTTATATGAAATCTATAACTTCTGTATTATTATCATATAATTTATTAAATCAAAATAAAGCATTACAATTTTTTATTGGTATATTAACAATTTTCAGTGAATTATTAACTGATATAAATGATTTTGTTAAAGGAACTTCATTTAATTTATTGCAGAATTTATTTGATAAAATTCTTAGTAGACAAAATGTTAATAATTTATTTAATGAAAACCAAAAAAAAAATTTAGAATTTGATATTAATTCAATGACAATTGATAATAAAAAAGAAAATATAACTGGTGATTTTTTATTAGAAAAAATAGCAAAAATTTTATTATATTTAATAAGTGAAAGATTTCAAGATAAGAGAATGGGATATAATTTATTGTTAACTTTTATAGAGAAAATAAATTCATGTGATAGAAAAATAAAATTTACTCATATTAATAAAGTAAATGAACAAATTTTATTAGCATTATCAGAAAATGATAATAAAGATGAATTACTTAAAATTTTTATTGGTAAAAGTTTTAATTATATTCCATTATTATCAATATTAAAATATTATCCTTTAGATCCTTTAAATTTTGATATGGAAAGTAATGAATATACAAATGATTCAAATATATGGTTAATTTCATATATGAATAAATTTTTAAAAGATAATGTTCAAACAATATCTGATTTTTATCATTGTTTCAGAAACACAATTTTTGAAGTTTTTCAAATGATAATTAAATTAAAAAACTCACCTTATGGAAATAAAAAAATAAATAACAACAATAACATAAATAATAATAATGAAATGGTAGAAGATGAAATTTTTGAAGTTAATGAAAATGAATCTAAACATTTAAGAGACTTAAAAATAAAAAGATTGCAATTAATATTAACTCAAATTTATTCTTTATTAGGAAAATTTTATAAATATTCAAATGAATATGCAAAAATTTCTGAAGAAATATTACAAAATTTTGAACAATATATAAATGACCCATCATCTTGTCCATTTAATAATTCTAAAGAAATTTGTTTTAAATTTTTATCAAAAGCAATTGATGAATGTAAAAATAAAAATGATACAGAAGCTATAAATGTAATAAAAAATAAAGGAAGTTTTTTCTTTCAAAAAATATTAAATTTATTATTAAATGGTAAATTATCAAAAAGTGAAAGTCAATTAGGTTTTAATGTTATTAGTAAATATTGTACAATAATTGAAAATGATAGTTTATTTAAAATTATTATTCAAATGATTCAAAAATTTGATGAAACTGTTAATACAAATGTTTTAATTGAAAAAGTTAATCATGAAAAAAAAAATAATATGGAAATTGATACTGGTAATAAAAAAAAAGAAAGTGAAAAAAAAAGAGAAAAAGAAATCAATAAGTTAGCAATGAGATTAGAAATTACAAATTATTTATTAAAACATTTAAATATTGTTATTCAAGACCCTTCAAAAAGTAACAATAATAATTCTCAAATTGAAATGATTAATATTCTTTTTAAATTTTTTGAACAATATTTTTTCAAATTTTCAAAAAGCCATAATTCAAACGAGCAATTTATTTCAAAAAAAATTTTTGAATTGTTTTTAACAATATTATCTAAGATATATGATATTGATTTTGCATATCAAATTTTTAATAATTTTTCAAATAAAAAGGGATTAGAATTAATATCTACAAAACAAAAAGGAAAATTATTTGAATATATAATTGAAAAAATAATTATTAAATTTGAACCATTATCAAATATAAAATTTGAAGATATAATAATTAATGAAGATTTATTACTTAATATCATTTCATTGACAAAAAATATGAATAAAAAAATAAGAAATATAGCATATGATATAATAGGTAAGTTAACTGAATTTTTCACAAAAAAAAATTTATTTGAAAATTGGGTAAAAGTAATTTTATCTATTTTAAATTCAAATGATAATACAATTAAAAGTTCTAGTATAAATGCATTATCAAGAATATTTTGGGAAAATAGAAATGAATTAAATATAATTGAAAATATTATTTCTATTAGTAATTATTTATTTCCATTATTTACAAGTGATAATAAAGAAATCATTAAAAGTCTGTTTTTATTTATTAGAGTTTTACTTTTTATTTTAAAAAATTCAGAAGATAAAAATAAAATTAAAATTAATAATGATGATATAATAAAAAAAATTATAATATCAATTTGTTCAGAAATGAAAAAACAAAATCAAAAAGAATTTAAAGTAAAAATGAGGAATTTATTTAAAAATTTAATAATAAATTATTCATATGAAAAAATAAAAGAATTTACCCCAGAAAATTTTTTAAGTTTTATACAATATGTAAATAAACATTCAGTTAAAAAAATAAATGAAATAAATAAAGAAGAAGAAGAATTACATGGTTATAATAAAAATGAATTAGATGATAGTGTAATGTTAGATAATGAAAATAATTTAATAGATGAAGAAGAAGATTATATTAAAAAAGAATTTAAAAAAATGAATAAAATTGAAAAAGACAAAGAAGCAAGAATTATAGATAAAATTGAAAATTGGGATATTGCAGATGATGATATTGAAGAAGTTAGAAAAAAAGAATTAGAAAATAATAAAAAAAATAAAAAAGAAGAAACTTTAGATAAAATAGAACAAATTTTTGTAAAAGATAATATTCAATTAAATAACTTTTTTTATATTAATCCTTTTGTTTCTAATAATGATAATAAAAATAATGAAAATGATAAAAATGAAAAGAATAAAGTTAAAGATGTTGTTTATGATATTAATAAAGGAAAAATTGTAGTTAAAGATTTAGAAAAAGAAATTGAAATAGCTAAATTAAAAAAGAAAAAGAAAAGAGATTTAGGTCAAGAAATTAATTTACAAGAAGAAAAAAAGGCACAATATTTAAAAAAGAAAAGAGTTCAAAATGTACAAAAAGATAATGATTTAGATGAAATAAAAGATGAAGATGATGATAATCAAAATAAAAAAAATAAAAAAATAAAAGTAAATGAAAATGAAAGTATAAAAGTAAATAAATATAAAAAGAAAAAAGAACAGACTCATTATGTAAAATATTCTGGAGAAGAATATAAAAATAAAAAAGGAAAAGGAGATAAATTAATAAAAGGACAATATGAACCATTTGCTTATATTCAATTAAATCCTAAATCTTTAAATACAAAAGGAGAAAGAGAAAATATTAAGATTTTCAATAAATTAATGAAAAATGATAATAAGAAATAAATTTAAAATAAAATTCATCTTTATATTTTTTAATTTGAAATAAATTAACAATTTAAAAATTTTATTTATTTATTTGATTTATATATTAAATAAAATTAAATGTACTATAATGTAATAAAATTTAAAACACAAAGAGAAAAATTAAAAGAATTTTTCCAAAAACAAAGATTAAATATAAAGAAAAAAGAAAATATAGAGAAAAGTAAAGGAATAAAAGAAGATATAAATAAAATAAATTTAGAAAGAAATGAAATCTTTAGATTATCAGATTTAAATGAAAAAACTTTAAAATCATATATTGCAGAAATAAATTCAAAATTATACCCAAAGAGAACTTATTCTCCAGATGAACAAAAAATTATAAATATTCATAATCATAATTTAGATGTTTTAGATAATTTACAAGATTGGAAACTTGATAGATATATTAATGATAAATATAAAGTTGAAGATAAAGCAAAAAGAGAATTTAAATATCTTGAAGAAAAACAAAATGAAAGAATGGAAGATGAAATTAATGCACAATTAAAAGTTTTTGATAAAATGCATAAAGAAGAAGAAAAAATAAGTAAAATTAAAGATGATTTTTCAAATGCTATTAAAAATTTTGATAATTTAAAGGATGATAATTTCAAATTAAAAGTAAAAAAGGATTTATTATTAAAAGAAAATTATCATTTAAAAAAATTATATCAAGAATTATTAACATTAAATGATAAATTTAAATTAAAAAATTCTTTAATAAAAAATAAAAATACTATTAATAATAATACAAATAGAACAAACGAATTAATTCCATATGAAAAATTCAATGAAAGTGTTCCAGTTAATTATAATCAAAGGAATAATAAAGCAAAATTTATATCTTTAAGTCAAACAAAAAATAAAAATTCTACTACTAATTTTATGAGTATGAGTAGTTCTGCTGAAAATTTTTCTTCTGTTATAAAAAATACAAAAAATCAATATTCATTCAGTAATATAGCAAATTTTATTATGTCTAAAAATCAAATTTTAAATGAATATTATAATCAAATAAAAAATAGAAATGTAAAATATAATTATTGTATTAATAATTTAAAAACTTTAATTGGGAAATGTATTGAAGATTTAAGATATGAAAATAAAAAATTACAAATGTTTAAAAAACAAAGAAAAAAAGATGATTTAATTACTAAAATACAAATTATTAGTTTATATAATGAAAATTTTATTAATAAAGGATTAAAAGAATTAGCTTTTATATATGATAATTGTTTTATTCCATTTAAAAATTTAAGTTATGGAATTAATATATCAAAAAGTATGAAAAGTTTGAATAATACAAATAAAAAAAAAAATAAAACTAGTTCCTCAGTAAAAAATATGAAAAAATCATTCATTCCAACTTCACAATCTACAAAAAATATAAATAATAAAAGGAATAAAGGAATAAGATTATTTACTCCATAAAATTATCAGACTTTTATGTTAATAAATTATATTTAAAACTATTAAATAATTGTATATTATATTTATTTTTTATAATTTAAAAAATTTTTATATAATCTATTTTCTATTTGAGTATTATCATCACATAAATTTGGTTCAAAAATTTTTTCTAAATTAGAATATAATTCTTGATTATCTGTTATTTGATGTAATGTTTCTAATGATGATATTATTGTTTGAATTGAAATATTTAATTCACATTTATTAATATATAAATTTATTTTCTGTTCAAATTCATTTTTTAAAGAAATAATAGAATTAACAATTTGATTCTCAATTTCATTTTCAATCTCATAATTAATATTTACAATAACAAATAAACTTAAATTAAATTTTTGAAATTTTTTAAATTTAATTTTTGAATAATTATCAGATAAATTAAAATTAAATTCATAAGAAAATTGATTTAAAATTTTTTCATTGTTACTTAAATTAATATCGTAAAATCTTTGATTAAAAACTAAAAAATCAAAAGTTGAAATAGTTAAAAAATTATGAAAAATTAAACCTATTTCAATATAATTTTCAGATTCAAAATCAAATTTTTTAATGATATAATTATCATTAGTTAATTTTTTATCAAAAAAATTTCCAATTGATAAAATAACATCATTTATTTTTGGAATTAATAGTTTATTTGCAGGTAAATAAAATAATTCACTATTAATATTTTCATCAATTATTCTAAAACATAAATGACAATTTAATAAATGTATTTTTCTTATTAATGAAATTATTAAATTTAATTCATCATAATTAAATATTTCATATTTTATACATAGTTTTTTTTTTTTCTTTGAATCAAGATAATAATTAAATATAGTATTTTGAGCATCAATTCCAAGTTTAATTTCATGTGACATTAAATCATTTTTATTGAAATGTTTATTTACTTTTGAGATGAGAAAGTTTAAATTTTTTACAATAACTTGTATATTATTTTTATTCATATATTAATTTATAAAATTTTAAATTTGAAAAATAAAAAAATTTTATATTGATATTTAAACATTATAATTATTATTTTTTACAAATTCTTCAAGATTTAAATTAGAATTATTTTGTTTATAAATATGATTAATTTCATTATAGAAATATTTTTTTAATTTTTTTTCTGAATAATCTTTTTTAGAATGTTTTTTATCTTGTAAAAATTTTTCATGAATAAGATTAATAACTTCAATATATTTTTTTTCTTTAATCAATTCAAATAAGGGTTTTTTAATATCAATATTAGCATCAGATTGAAGAAGAATAGAAATTCCTAAATTTAAAGAAAATTTTTTTTCTTCTTTATTGCCAATCATAGAGTATCTATCAATAAAATAAAATCCAAGACTAATATCTAATGGCAATAATTTACTTTTAATGAGAAATTCAGAAAAAGATACATTTTTCATGTGATTAAATTGATTTATTAATATTGGAATTAAGACTTCCATTTCAATTTCAATTTGATTTTCTTTACATAAGCTTACATATAAACATATAATTTTTAACAATTTTTCTTTTTTAATGTTTATCTCAGAATTAAAAATTTGAAAAAAATCAATTTGACCAACATAAGTAAATTTTTTTTTATATGTTTTAATATATGATTCAGATTTATTTTCTTCTTGTATATAATTTTTTGATTTTAAGTACATTTTAATATTTTTTTTGAAAATTTGAATTATACTATTAAATTTTCCTTTTTCTATAATATAAATACAATAATTAATATGCTCTATATTATTATTTTTCCTTCTATATAGACAAAAAAATAGTTCTTCATAATTATCAAAATTATTTTCTTTAAAACTATTCATTAAAAGTTCCAAATTAATATTTGTTAAATAATAATTTCCATTTATTTTTATAACATCATTATAAAATGCAATATCTTTTTTTATTAATGGATCATATTTCACTTTTGCAATTAATTGATTTTTTTTCATTTGAATATCATAAATTGAAATATTATCATCCAAATAACAAATGATTAAATTATCCAAAAATTGGATTTCAATGTCTTTATTGTTAATATGAATTTCCTTTTTTTTTTCAATTTTATTTATGTTATTCAATTCAAAAAATTTAATTGTTGATGAATCAATAATTATTAAATATAATTTATTATAAATTTCATGAAGATACATTTTATTTATTTCTTGAACTGGAATTTTGACATTATAAAAAGGTTTTAATAATGTTTTATCATTTTTTAAATTTATAATAGTAAATGAATTTTCATATTTTAAAATTAAAATTTTATATTTTTCATTATATAAATAATCATTTGTCTTTACTGGAATTTCAACATATTTTTTTTCTGTAACATTTTCATAATTTGAAAAATCAATACATAAAACTTTAAATAATTCTTCTGTTAAAATACATAATAAATTTTTATCCTTTTTTGGTGAACCAAGAAAACAAACAAATAAAAGTTTTTCATAAAATACAATTGAAAAAATTTGTTTTTCAAAGTTAACGAAATATAATTTTTCATTTGAAATCAAACATAATATTTGGATATTTTTATTAAATATTCCCATTTTTATTTCATTATTATAAGTAAAATCCATTTGATAAATTATTTTTGAGTCTTGTTGAAATACTTTTAAAAATTGTTTATCAAATTTTATATATAAATTTTTATCTTCATCATAAAGTAAATTATATTCTTTTTCTGGATCAAAAAAATTTTCTAATTTAGTAAATGATATTATCTCATTTTTTAAAATAGTAGTTTTTTCTTCATTATTTATTTTTTCCATTAATATATTTGTTGATTAATAAAAAAGAAATAAAATAAATTAAAAATTTCAAAAAAATAATAAATCAATTTTAACAATTATTTTTTAAATTTTTGTTTATAATCTCTTTCCTTTCTTCCCATCCAATATTTTTATCATATTTTGATTTAAAAAACTCAATTGGATTTATATTTTCATAAAAAATCATACATAATTCACAAACATCATAATCACATTTGTCACATCTAAATCTACAAATACTTTTTTTTTCATAATTTAAATTACATTGATTACATTTCCAATTGCGATTTCTATCGGTTTTTAAATATAAAGGATCCTTATGATAGTTTTTGAAAGTATAATTAATATTTGTATCATTATTATTTTTTTTTTTCAGCTCTTCAAGTGTTATTTGTTGTTCTACTAAGAATTTTTTATCAACTTGTGAAGATGTACTATTATGTAATCTTTTTATTTCTGATTGTAAATCATCATCTAAATTATTTGCATTAATATTATTTTCTTTTTTAATTTCTTCAAGTTTTTTACATTCAATATAATGATTTTCTAATTGATTATGAGAAAGTAATAAATTACCTTCATTATCTAATTGACATCTAAATTTTCCTTTACTTAGTCCTTCTTCCAATAGTTTACTTTTAATAAATTTAGGAGAAGAACAACAATCTTTAAAATCATTAATTAAATGCTTTTCACAAAATTTTTTCCCACATGATATACATTCTATAGGTTCAAAAATAATTCCTCTACAGTAATCACATGTTATAAAATATATTAAAGTATTTGGTATTACTGATTTAGGATCATAAAAAAAATCATTATTTGTATTTATTGATTCTGAATCATCATTCATTTTTTCTATATACTCATCCATTCTAATATTTTTTTCTAATAATAATTTCAAAAATATAATAAAAAAAATTATCAAAATAATTATTATTATTTTATTTAATTATATTTTATTATGCAATTTATCAGAAATTAAATAGAATGAAAAATAAATTAGCAAATGAAAAATATGAAAAAACAATGATTTAATAATATAAAATATATTAATTAAATATAAAAACTAAAAAATAATATTAATTATTTTCTAAAAAAAATTTATTTTAGAAAATGGCATCAATAAGAATAGACCAAGTATCAAATACAATAAATCCATTAGATTACATTCCAAAAAGATTTGGACTAGCATATAATCCTCCTCAAATAGTAGTTGAATATCAAAAACCTTCATCAGGAAAATTATATCATCATAAAATAAAATTACAAAAATTATTATCTCTTAAATCAAAAATATCTGAAATAATTGAAGAAATTTACAAAAATCATAATATTTATTTAAATCATAATAAAGTTAGTAAAGCTCAAATAATTCAATTAGTAGAAAAATTAAAAGAAAAATATGTTTTAAATGAAAATAAAAATGATTTAAATAGGAAAAATAGTTTAAAATATGATATTGGAATAAATGATAATTTTAATGGTTTATCTATTGAAGAATTAAATGCTAAAAAAGCTTATATGGATAAATTTTATGATAAAAATAATATTAAAGTAGGTGATAAAAATTTTCAATATGATATTAGAAAAGATTTTGTTAATGATGGTAATGCTGAATGGGATGAAGATGAAGAAATATTATAAAAATAGAATCTAATATTTATTTTTAATATATTTTTTTTTTTGAATTTTTTTATTTATTAAATGTAAGAAATTACTTAATATTAAATTAATTTTATACATTTATTTTTTTAAATTAAATATAAATAATTTCTCCATTAAACATAATACAATTTCCAAAAAAAAAAAAAAAAAAAAAAAAAAAAAAAAAATTTAAAAAAAAAAAAAAAAAAAAAAAAAAAAAAAAAAAAAAAAAAAAAAAAAAAAAAAAAAAAAAAAAAAAAAAAAAAAAAAAAAAAAATCTTTTTTAAAATGGGTGCAAGAAGTACAAAAGAGGAAAAAAACAAAGAATTAAAAGAAATAGGTAAAAAAGCAAATGAACAACCAAAAGATATAGACAAAGAACAAAACACAATAAAATTAACAAACGATGTAATAGTAAGTCATTTGAAAAACAAACCAGAAGAAGATTACAAAAAAGTAAAATTTTTAGGAGAAGGATCATTCGCAGCTGTATATAGTGTAGAAAATAAAATAACAGGAGAAATAAGGGCAATGAAAATTATAAATAAAAATCCATCATGTTCAATTGAAGATGATAAAGAAATATTTAATGAAATTAATATATTAAGAACAATGGATCATCCAAATATTTTAAAAATATTTGAATTTTATTCAAATAAAGAAAGTTATTCAATTGTTACTGAATTATGTTCTGGAGGTGAATTATTTCAAGAAATAATTGATAAAGGACCTTTTAATGAAAAATATTGTGCTTATGTTATGTATCAAATATTCTCTGCTATTAATTATTGTCATAAAATGCATATATTACATAGAGATTTAAAACCAGAAAATATTTTAATTGCAAAAAGAGATAAAAATGGTTTTCCCTTAGTAAAAATATGTGATTTTGGTACATCAAAAATGTTTGAAAAAGGAACAGTACAAAGAAAATTAGTAGGAAGTTCATATTATATTGCACCAGAAGTATTAAAAAAACATTATGATGAAAAATGTGATATTTGGTCATGTGGAGTAATATTATATATTTTATTAAGTGCAAGACCACCATTCGGAGGTGATTCTGATTCTGAAATAATGGAAAGAGTATCAAAAGGTAAATTTGATTTAAAATCACCTCCCTTTGATTCAATAAGTAATGAAGCAAAAGATTTAATTAAATGTTGTATGACTATGGATGTTAATACTAGAATTTCTGCTGAAAATGCTTTAAAACATCCTTGGTTAATAAATAATAAAGCAAAGGAAACTTTTAATAAAATTAAAAATACTGATACTGTTAAAAAATTAGTTGAGAATTTAAAAAATTATCATAGTACTTCTGTTATTCAAGAAACTGCTCTTGCTTATTTAGTTCATAATTTTCCTCAAACACATGATGTTATTAATGCTTGTAAATTATTTAATTTAATTGATTCTAATGGTGATGGGAAAATTACTCAAAATGAATTATATGAAGGATTAAATAAAATATTAAAAAGTGATACTTTAAAAAATGATGTTGAGACTATTTTTAAAAATATTGATATGGATAATAATAAATATATTGAATATGAAGAATTTGTTAGAGCTGCTGTTAATAAAGAAAAATTTTTGTCTGAGGGAATATTGAAATTTGCTTTTAGGTATTTTGATAAAGATGGTTCTGGAGAAATTACTTTTGATGAAATTGAAGCTGTTTTTAAAGAAAGTATTACTGATAAAAGGAAAGTTCATGAAAATTTAAAAAAAATTATTTCAGAAGTAGATTTAAATGGTGATGGGATTATTACTTTTGAAGAATTTGCTCATGTTATGAAAAAAATGTTGAAAAAATAATTTTTAATAATTTTTTTTTTGGGACTAATTAAATGGATTTTTTTATTATTTTTAATAAAAAATATTTTTTTAATATATAAATAATATAGTTTTTTTACAAGAAAGATAATGATAAATTAACTAATACAATTTACCCTAAAGACTACAAATTTATATTTATCTATGTTTAATAAATTTAAAATGTTATTCTGATTATTTTTATCTAATACTTTCCTATTTTCAAAATGTGATTTACATATAATTATTATTCATAAAATTATTGTTACAATTACTAAAATATTGCATTTTTTCAATATTTCCCATAAAATTAATTGAATTACCTAAATTATTCATCAAATTACTATTCATAATAGGATAATTTCTTTGTATTTGATTAAGATTATAAAACTGATAATTATTATTATTAAACATCATATTATTCATATTATTAATACTATTCATATTATTTATAATATTTAAATTATTCATATCATCCATATTATTCATACCATTCATACTCATAAAATTATTATTATTATTCACTCTGATATTATTATAAATTTTATTATTAATAATATGTTTATTTTTTTTCTTATTATTATTATTCCCTTTAACATAATTTTGTAATTCTGGAAAGGTAGATAATAATTTATTATATAATTTCTGTCCAAAAGATAAAACTTTTAAATTTCCCATAATAGGACCAACCATATTAAAAAATTTACTTCTATAAGGTTCCTTTGATATACTTATTGTTTTTTGTAAAACATAATTACCATACATATCAAATAAAAGAGTATGAACTAATTTTGGTTCACAAAATTTTTCTACTATTAAATTTTTAGTTTCTTCATCGCAACAATCTAAACATTTTTCAATTACATTAGAAGAAAATTTTTGTGAAGCAAATTTTGGGATATCATATAATAAATTCAAAACAATTATTTTATTAATTTCAAAATCACAAATATTAACAACAAATTGAACAACATAATTTCCAAATTGATCTGTAAATAAACCAAAAGATTTATTAGCAATAGCATTTAATAAAAATTTTTTTTGTTTACTATTTGAAAATTCAATACATTTTTGTAAAGCACAACATGAATGTTTTTTAGTTGCTAATTCAAAAATATTATCACTTAAAAATTGAATAATAAAATCATTTTTAGGTGATTGAATTAAAGAAACATATTTTATAATAATATGACTTGCATTTGCATCAAATATAAAATCTTTTAAATTAGGATTTAATAATAAAGTATAATAATTAAGTAAATCATCTTGATTTATTATTCTTTCAAATATTTTTTGAATTACTCTTGTTCCATATTGATTTAATGAAAGTAAACGAAATTGATTTGATATTTTTTTATATAAGATTTCTTCTATTTCTTCAATTTTTAAATATTCTATCACTTTTTGAATGAAATAATTTCCAAATTGTTCACATGATAATTCTATTATTTTATCTTTTATTTTTGGATATATTATTTCACTTACAATTTTTGGATTTTCTGATATTTTTTTTTGAAGACAACGACATTCACTTTGTTCTTTACATAATATTACACAATCTTCAAATAATTCTTTATCTGTGTGAATATTATTATTATTATTATAAATATTATTATTTTGATTTTCTTTAATATTATTATTAAATTGATTTTGGAGAAAATAAAATTGAGAAATGTTATTATTTATATTATTTAATTTATTTGGATAGGAATCATTATTATTCTTTAAATTAATATTTATATTTTGATCATTTGTAATATTATTTTTTGGGAAATTATTTTGAGAAAAATAATTAAATCTATTTTGATAATTATTATCTAATAAATTTAGATTATTTTCATTATTTTTTAAATAACTAAAATAAAATAAAAAATATTATTTTTACTAGTTAAATCTATCATTATTTATATTCTTATTAAAACTTTCTTCTTTTGAAATATTATTTTGACTTTCAGTTGTATTCAAAAAATCAGATTTTAAAATATAATTTTTACTTGCATGACTTTGAAAAGAATATTCATTTGATAAATTTAAATTTTCAATACTATCTAATTTTTTTATTTCTTTATTTTCATTTAAATTTTTTTTCTAAAATGAAATAAAGTTATAAAAAATTTTTACTTCATCTCCATCAATAACGAATAAAATATCTTTTTGAATATATTCTTCAGTTCTTGATAAACTTTCTTTTAAAGATGAGCTTTTATTTTGACTTTGTAAATCAATTTTACTAATTTGAGAAGAATTACTTAAACTAATATGATCTTCATTCCATTCATTTTTTGTGTTATTATTATCTGAAATTTTTTGAGATTGATTATCTAATATTTAAAATTTTAGATTTATACTTTTTTTATTTGTATTCATTATATTTTCAATTTCATTTATTCCTTCTTCTTTAATTGAATCAGAAGATGAATCAGCTTCTTTTTGAATTACATTATATGACAATATCATTTTTTATTTGAATATTTATTTTAATATAAAATTTCAATTTTATATTAATTATTAGTTTTACTAATAATTAAATCCAGAATTAAAAGATGTATTTATTAGTTTTTAATTTATTATAATTTAATCAATTATTTATATTGAATTTAAAGTATTTTTATCATATGTAATTATTTATTTTAAATATAAATTAAAGAAATAAATTAAATTAAATAAGATTAATAGTTTTTTACTATTTTTATTTAATATTTAACCATTTTTTTATATAAAACATTTATAAAATACATTTAAAAATAATTATAATCAATAAATAAAATATATTAAAAGATTAATAATATTAACAGTTAAAAAAAACTATTATAAAATTTTTCATAATACGTGTTTTAATTTTAATTTTATATGAGAGACAAGAAAAAATATATTTAATATTTTAGATAATTTAAATATTTAAAATTTTAAAAATGAAATTTCATTTACTTCTAATTATTATTTTATTAAATTTCTCACTTAATGAAGAAACATGTGACCAAAATGATCCATCAAAACAATGTGGTGAAAAATATGAAATTGAATACCCAATTGAAAACGAAGACACATTTTTAAATTTACCATTTTTAACTAAAGATTCCCCTGAATTAAATTCATCAGATTATCTAGACTTTAGAATAAATAAAAAAGTAATAGAATATTTAAAAAATGAAACAATTATTCCTTATCCAAGATTTAGATTTGTTGGAAGACAAACAGGAAATTTTCTTCATTTTATGTATCAAGCATATATTAAAAAATTACCAGTTTTCTTTACAGTTGATCAAATGTTATATCCTTTCATAGTAAAAACTAAAGATATAATTCATTTCTTTTTAGAAGAAGCATATGCCCTTAAATTAGAATTAATTTTTACTAAAATGATAAGACATGCAAATGAAGAAAATTATGATAAGGAAATAATTAAATATATTTCAATTGGTTTAATGCTGTTAAATAAACATAATCCTGAAATTCAAAATATGGAAGATATAAAATTAATTAAAGATGAATTATTAAATTTAAATAATGAAACTAATGACACTCTTTATTATAACTTCACTTTATTTGGTAAAGTTAGAGAAATTAATAAAAATAATATTTTGGGAGTTAGTCCTATTTTCCAAAACTCTAATATATCAAAACAAATAGGTCATTGTTTGAGATTTTTCCAAAATATAATTTTTGATTTAGAAACTGATTTAGATATTGTTTATCAAATTGGAAAATTAATAAAAGAAGCAAAACAAGAAGAAAATTATAAAAAATTAAAAAAAATAAGTAGATATTTATTCAATGAAGAAGAAACAGTATTTAATCCATTAAATATATATCTTCATATAAATAGTAATTATCCAAATATAACAAAATTATCAGATATTAAAAATTTATATCCAAAAATAAAAGATGAAATAATATTAAAAACTGAATTAAATTTCATGTCTTTATATGAATTCGTAAATGATGAAGCAAAAGAGAGATTTTATCATCAAAGAAATACAAAAACAAGTCTTTTTTCATATTCCTTTTCATTAGAAGAATGGGTAAATTATTGTTTAGTAGATATAAAAAGGGCAAGATTATATTCTTCATTTTTTGAATTTATTGACGTATCATATCATTCAGATGTAATGAGAAATTTAACATATAAAAGATATAATGGTGATAATGATACAGAAGGAAAATTATATAAATATAGAGATGGAATAAATATGACTGAAAAATTATTAGAAACTAAAAAATTAATAGAAGAATCAATGGAAAATCATAGAGATTTATGGGAAAATACATATGAAAATAGTTTTCATTATTTATTAAATTTATATGGTCATGAAAGAAAAGAAAATGAAAATATTAAAAATATGAAAATTAAAACATTTAATAGTTTAGTAGGTGCCTACTCTCATTTTAAACAAGAAACATTTTTATTTTTACAAAAAGTAAACATAACAAAAATATCAAATGGTACAATCCCTGACATTTATTTTGAAGAAAGAAAAGATATATATGAAGAAATGATAAACATTCTTGAAAAATTCAAATC
>Ga0256407_10005733_pt1 | contig 19657 bp, 20 predicted proteins | sample RumenRJG_04DNA_FD_193489 | JGI IMG/M metagenome (GOLD analysis project Ga0256407, IMG submission 193489) | Bovine rumen microbial communities from Lethbridge, Alberta, Canada - RJG_04 | ecosystem: Host-associated > Mammals > Digestive system > Stomach > Rumen | place: Canada: Alberta... | reverse complement strand
CGCATTTTCCAACTGCGTGGTATCAATATTGCTCTCCTCAACGCTCATATCCACAAACACAGGTATAGCTCCATATTGAACAATACAAGCCACAGTGGTGGGGAAGCCTGCAGCCACTGTGATCACCTCATCACCTCGTTTGATCTGACGCTCTTTCAGTTCAGGAGCAGTCAAAGCATTAAATGCCAACAGATTAGCCGAAGATCCAGAATTACAAAGAGAGCAATATTTCACGCCCAACCATTTAGCCAAACGGGTTTCGAACTTATGTGCCCAAGGACCAGCTGTCAACCAGAAATCCAAAGATGCATCCACCAGGTTCACCATCTCCTCATCATCGAAATAACGACCACCATAGTTTACACGAGTCTTTCCTGCCTCAAATGCAGGCTGAGGGGCATGTACCTCCCGATAATACTCACGAGTGAGTTCGAGTATCTGTTTCTTTAATTCCTCTTTCCTAGACATAATACATAAATATTTCAAATATTTCCTGTCACCTTACGTGCTTCTATACTAGGTATAGGCCTATCCCAACGTTTCCATGGAGCCTTATCCTCTGCTAACAATCTTTCCAATAGATTCTTTTCTCGAATATTATCCATACATTGCCAGAAACCTTCATGAATATAGGACATAAGCTGTCCTTCATTTGCTAATCTTTCCAGTGGTTCATTCTCAAATGATTGACTATCACCATCAATATAATCAAAAACTGATGGCTCCAAAACCATATAGCCAGCATTAATTGGAGCGCCATCATTTTTATTCTTTTCCCGGAATGACCTTACTGTCATATCTTTTGTAATATCTAGCACTCCTTTTTCCTGCTTCATTTTAACAGCCGTCAATGTTGCCTTCTTTCCATGAGATTGATGGAATTCTTGCAACTTGTTAATGTCAACATCACAAACCCCATCTCCATAGGTCATCATAAAGGTTTCATTACCCACATATTCCTGCACTCTTTTGATACGACCTCCTGTCATAGTATTATAACCTGTATCAACAATAGTCACCTTCCATGGCTCTAAATTGCTGTGATGAACTATCATTTCATTCTTGCCATCACGAAAATCAAAACTGACATCACTATTGTGGAGGAAATAGTTAGCAAACCATTCCTTGATGTATTCCTGTTTATATCCAGCACAAATAATGAATTCATTGTGCCCATAGAAGGCATATTCTTTCATAATATGCCACAAAATAGGCATACCACCAATCTCAATCATGGGTTTCGGCTTAAAAACAGACTCCTCACTGATACGAGAGCCAAAACCACCTGCTAAAAGAACGACTTTCATAAACCTAATATTTTACGATATATATTGTTCAAATATTCTTCCTGTTGCTCTAATGTGCATAGACGAGAGTAATCACCTTCAATGAATGCTTTAGTCTCCAGATAGAAACCAGGCTTGAAATCCTTATCCAAATGATCATCAATCTCTAATGGGTAAACTTTCACGCTACCTTTGTCTTGAAGTTGAAGCTGCTCCATTGGTTTCAGATAGATACGATGCAAAGGTGTTTGGAATTCTACAGACCAGCGACCTGGTGCATCCCAATTTGCCTGATAGTTAAACAATATACCTTTATTTGTAACACCAGCCCCAACAAAACAAGAAGGTTTATGCCATGAGAGTTCACCAGAAGTATATGATGACATCTGTACAGGTGATCCTCCAATAAAGAAAGCTAAATCAATGACATGAGAAGAATTGGCTGTCATCCAATTTTTCTTCACCTCTGCAGGATGCTCTGTATTCGCGATTACATGCCCCCATTCTGTAAATTCGAAATTCATGGATGTCATACCACCATCCTCCTTAATGATCTTTTCTGCTTTCAGAACTGATGCAAAGAAACGACGATTATAGGCATAAAACACCTTTGCTCCTGTTTCTTTTGCCACTGATACTACTTCATCCAGTTCCGAAGGCTCATTAAATCCTGGCTTCTCACAGAAAATCTTCTTCACACCACCTTTCATCAAAGAGATGGTTGTGGATGCCAAACAATTCACATTAACTGCGACTATTGCATATTCCGCAATTTCTGGCTTGGTCTGAAGATATGTATCCAATCCTCCTTCAATTGCCTTAATACCAGTTGCTTCATAATAAACCTGGGCTTTCTCATGTCCACGACCTATTACAGAGAACTCTTTCTTCAAGGCTTGTAGTACCTTGGTATATTCTATAGCGATGCCTCCGGCACCAATTATCCAAATGTTTGCCATAATCGAATAATTTATGTAATTGGAAGAATCTTGTTATCTGGAGTACCCTTAATAGAATTATATTTAGCAAGCATGGCCTCAATAAAAGGCTTATGATACTCAACAGATTTATTAAATGATGTTAGCGAACAGCCTCCCGTTATCAAGAGTTCATCTGCTAAAACTCCTGTTAGTTGGCTTTGGTACGGCATTGAATATTGGTATATATTACCATTTAAAGACCATTTGCCTTCACCTTCAGAGATAACATACATATCTTCTCCATTCTCTATCATGAAATTCTTCTCACCATCAAAGTTCTTTTCAGAGATGAGTGTAAGGATATTGCCTTTCTCAGTCTTAACTTCCAACTTTCCTGTCATTTCAATATAACCTCCTCGCTTGCTTTCTTCTATCTTATTATTCAAGAATTTTGTTTCTACTGTATAGGATGTTTCCTCCGTAAGATACAGGAAAATATCTATCATATGGATAGCGTTACAACAGAGTCCCCAGTCTTCATCCGCATTTGTCATATAGATAGGTTTCGTCGGATCTACTGTCTCCTTGATTTGCTTATACGATCCATACATCCTGCGAGGGCAGTTGACCCAGCATCTTATGCCTTTATCCTCTAGCAAACGACCAACATTAAAATAATCAGCTAAAGAAGGGAACAGAACTTTCTCTAGAACCAAGTACTTGACTGTCGCATGATTTAAAAGTGATTGTACGATAGCTGCTCTTGGTTTTGATCCTGTTGCTATAATTACTAGATCCAATTCAGAAGGTATTTTATCTATACTATTAACGTAATTGACATTTTTCACACCTATTGGTGATACTGCGTCATATCTTTCTTTGGCAACATTCAAAGACTCGTCATTACTATCCATCACCGTAATTGACAATGGAGATGACGCAATTTTAAGTCCTTGTAAATGTCTGCTTCCAAGCTGGCCCGCTCCAATAATTGCTACTTGATACATATTTATGAATATAAGTGTTTAACTAAATCTTTTGCTTTTTGATATTCCTGAGGATTACCGATGTCAATCCATGTGCCATTAAGCGGGTATCTGATAACCTTCTTGCCTTCAGCAATCAGATTCTCCACCAAATCTGTTGCGTTGAAGAAGGTATCGTTAGGTATCTCATCCAACGCTCTACGTTTAATCAAATAAATGCCGGCATTAGCATAATACGTATATTTGGGTTTCTCTAATAGACCTTGAATATTACGTCCATCTAAATCTAATATACCATAAGGGATACTTACATTATAGGGGATGGCTGCTACGGACATTTCTGCATCATGCTGCTGGAAATGGAGATAGAAGTCCTCATAATCAATATTGGTGAATACATCGCTATTCATCAGAAGCACTGTATCATTATAAAAATGTGGTACGAATTTTATGCTACCTATCGTTCCTAAGAACTTTGGTTCTCTTACTGTTTGAATCTGTACGCCACTTCGTGGATCCTGATAATGAGCCTCAATCTGTTCTTTAAGATAATTAACTGTAACACTTATATGTTGTACGCCATAATTTATTAGCCTATCCACATTGTGATCAATAATAGCTTTATCACCAACTAATAATAGTGGTTTAGGGGTTTCCTCTGTCAAAGGACGTAATCTTTCCCCTTTACCACCAGCCATCAAAACAGCATCAACGGGAAGCCGTGTTTTGAAATTATATAAATCAATAACATCAACGATATGCATATCATTGTCAAGAACAGGAACCAATTTCATCATCATTTCCTTTTGGTGCCTGATTTCTCTCACGTTGCAGATATCATCACTTCTCATGAAACGGAAATTTCTATGCATAATTGTTTCTGCCTTATCGTTAACTGATGCGCCTGCTATGAGAGCTCTTCGCGAATCACCATCTGTTAGAGTTCCTATCATTCGACCTTTTTCATCAATAACGAATAGTACCAATGGCTCATCATAGAAGCTATTCAGTTGTTCTAATGCTTCCAATAAAGATTTATTTTTTGATATGCAATGTCTGCTATCCATCTTATTATATTTCTTTTACAATCAAATTCGGGGACTGTCCAAAAACTATACTGTTATCTGGTACATCTTGATTCTTCACTATACACCCTGCACCAATATTCACATTGTTTCCTATATGGCAATTACCTAATATACTAGAATTGCTATACATGTGTACATTCTTTCCAAGTTCGGGATAATGCAAATACCCTTGCTTATCGCGCGTTCCGCCAACCGTACATCCCTGATAGAAGAAAAATCCATTGTTATATTTTGCTCTTCCCATCACTGCACCTAATGGATGTTCTGCTCCGAAATGAGCAGGTAATTCTATGGCATAAAAGAGGTCTACTGAATGGAAAATTTTATTCAGATAGTATATCTTATCACATAACTGCCCAATGTTTGCATTCTTATAGATGTCGTGAGACAAATAATATAGAAAAGTCATGTATTGAACTGCATGATATGGATTGAACCTACACATTTTCGCTTCCCCCTCCTTGACGAAGTAGTACTTGTTCGCAGAATGAGAGAAGTTCTCTTCACAGGCTGCTAACGCATTCTCAAATCGAGCCTCTATAACTGTTTGTTCCTCTTCTGTTATAAAGAAATGAGACTTCAACTGCATTAACAACTGTGCAAGAATATCTTCTTTTGGAATTGCAAATATCATTATCTCCAGCTATATGCTTTATTAAACGTATCTATAAAATCCTGTTTGGTTTCAAAAAGATACTTAGCAATCACCTGCATCAACTCATAATCCTCTTCAGAATCGATATCAAGAATACCTGTATCAGCCATCACCACTGCATCACAGCCTGAATTAAAGAAGGTGGCATGCTTCTTATTCCTCAATGCGTCAGGCGAATAAGCATAGATAGAAGCATTCATGTCATAAAAGACTGGTGCCTCCTGGCGAGTGGTAAAGTTGGATGGAATGGCTTTACAGAAGAAGCCATTCTCTTCTTTTACCATATTAAAATAGGGATTACGTCTAGATGGGGCAACTGAATAAACTACATCAACATCATTTCTTTTTGCCTTCTTATCAATCGCATGCTTAATGTCCTGAACTGTTCGCAATGGTGAAGTAATATCCAAATCTACCACCATATCATATTTAACATTAAAAATCTTCACTGATCGTGTAAGACAATCCAAAATAACAGCGACCTTAGGAACCTTATCGCCTCCAAGACTTGCATTGCGTCGCAAGATCGTTACATCCAGGTCCTTGACCTGCTCTACCAATTTAATTAAATCTTCACTATCGGTATTCAAGACGACATCAATATGATCACTACCAGCATAACGTTCTTTATACAAAGCAATATTGGCCATAGAGTACCATACTAGCGGTATATCCAAGAAGTCACGGGCATTCTTTCCTTTCACCCCCTTTGAGCCTGCTCGGCCACATAATGTAAATAATATGTTCATAATCCTTTTGCAAGCCTAAGGACAGCGTATGCATGTTCTGCTGTGCTGTCATTAGGTATCTTATGTTCTATAATATCAAAGAAATGCTTAATCTCTGCCATCTGATAGGCATTACGCTCTGCATTCAGATTAAGACATTCATTCTTTTTCTGATAAATAACAGAGCCTTCAAGAATATCACACATGATAGTATCATCTGGCATGTAGAGTTCCAATCTGCGAGTGGCTTTTCTTCCAAAATAGTCTAAGTGGAGTTCTATCGTCTTATTACCCACCTTTGCAATATAGATAGCAATATCATCACTGTCTATTTCAAGATTTGAAATCTTATCCTGAATGCTGTAGCACTTGTCTGGCATGCCAAAGAACCATGTCAGATAGTCCCATTCATGAATGAGATCAATGCCTACACCGCCACCCATATCTTTATGAGCACTGTAGCACTGTCTATAATCCTGTCCAGGTCTCCAGTCTGGCAGATAACTACTACTGATGGCCCTGGCTGCATAGACTTCATCCAAATTAATCTGATCTTTCACATATTGCAGAACTGGATTATAACGTAAAGGGCATGCCACATAGCAATCAATGCCTTTCAATTCCTCAAAGATTGTTTCATCAACAGTAATTCTATCAAAGATCGGTTTCTCTATAAAGAATAATCTTGTATGAGCCTTAAACTTCTTCAAGGTTTCATAATGAAGGAATGTGGGATTGGTAACAAACACCACATCATAAGTTTTATGTACCGGCTCTGAGAAGATATATTCTTTTGAAACAAAAGACTGTACATCTTCAGGCAAGGGTTTCAAGCTACTACGATAGAGATCTATCTCATAACTATCCTCGCGCTCATCCAAGAACGTACAGACATTCTTCAGATGACGTTTTGCTATCGAACCTAAACCACAAAAAGCGATTCTATATTTCATGCTTCTATTTCATCTATAACTTTAAGAAGTACCTGATCTTTTTCAAAATCCCAGGCAGGAACTCTTGTTGGGTCTGATATTTGAGCCAAGAAAGCGTTCAATTCCTCTCGATAGGGATTCTCTGTAATAAAGGCCGCATAGCCTTCCACGTGCTCAGACGCATCATCAAACTGGATAGTCTGCATCTCCTTGATCTCAAAGTTATACTCCTGCAAAGAGTCTGCGGTACCATTCCATGAAAGTTGGAGATTTTCTCCATATACATCAATATGGCGAATTGGTTTGCGGGTTACAACATCTACAGCAAAAACTCCCTTAGCACCAGATTCATGCTCCAGCATAATCAAGTAATTATCATTGTAATTGATATTCAGTTCTGTATTCTTGCTCTTGATAGCCTGTAAAGACTTAACAGGTCCAAAGGCTGTCCACAGCCATGGCATGTCAATGGCCATAATTTCACGGCAACCATTAGTTCGAGGATTACCAATGAAGTAGTTATTATAACTCTCCCAAGGATGCCAATCTGGAAGGTACTGACCAACATGATAGACATAGTTCAATTTGGAATTATCATCCCTCACCTTCTCAATAATGGTCTGCGTCTCCTTGCGATAAAGAAATGTTGAAGAAAGGAAAAGCACCAATCCTTTTTCTTTTGCCAATTTTACATTCTCTTCATAACCGTCTGCTACTAGATTAATCTCTGTAAAAACATGGAGATTATTCTGCAAACATTCCTGGATAATTCCAGCATGAGACAATGGAGAAGTACAAACAAAGGCGCATTCAATAGGTTCTTCAGCCTTAGCTTTATTAATTGAAATAAAACACTTTACGCCATATTTGTCTTCGACCTCTTTGCATCGTTCTTCATTACTATCAATACCAAAGATTTCTATATCCTTATGCTCTGATAACAAACGTATTCTACGCTTGCCCATCGATCCAAGCCCTATGACTATAACCTTCATTGTATATCGTAGAAATGCTTTTGAACTATATGATCCAAAGGATAGGTCCTGATGACCTTCAAGATGGTCTCACATGTACCCTCTTTGTAATAGGGGTTTTCGATTCTCCTTGAAACATACACAGCCGCCTTAGTTATTCCTTCCTTGATCTCTTCTGTTGAATACCCACAATGGATCACACTATCAGCAGCTATACGCCCTTTTTGGCGGTCACCAATATCCAGTGTAGGAATGCCAAAACTCGGGACCTCAATAATGCCACTGGAACTATTGCCAATCACAGCCTTCACATACTTAAGTGCCGAGAAATAGCGTCTTTGACCCAATGAAGGAATAAACAAACATTTGCCAGGATTACGATCTACATACTCCTGAATACGTTTGATGATAATCTGTGAATTTGTATCAGAATTGCTGTAGGTAAAGATGATATGATAATTCTGATAATCATCCAAAGCCTTCAACAAATTCATAATCTGAGTCTCAGATGACATACTAGAGAGTGTCACAGGATGATAAGTGCAGAGAAAGCATTTATCCGTCATCTGAAAATTAAGGCTCTGCTCTATATCTTCCTTTGTCATGAAGTCTGTCTTCATAATATTCTCCACACCAAGAGCGCCCACATTGAAGACTCTATCTGGTTGTTCACCTAATTGGATCACGCGCTGACGATAGGCCTCTGTCGATGTAAAATGCAAGTGGCTCATCTTGGTGATAGCATGACGAATGGCATCATCAAAAGCACCTTCTGTTATTTCTCCTCCATGCAGGTGAGCAATGGGTATCTTATAGATGAGAGCTGTTGAAGCAACAGCCAGCATTTCATAGCGGTCACCAAGAATTAATAGCAGATCAGGGCGCAATGTATCAAAAGCATCCGCAAAGCCACTGATACCACGACTAATTGCCTTTGCTGTTGTATTGGCATTATCTGGTGCTTCGTCATCGGCCATATAGACCTTAAAATCTATCGCAAAACCATCTTTTTCTATCTCTTTATAGGTTTCACCCTGCAACTTAGAGAGGTGCTGATTGGTAGCAATGACCTGGAGCATCAACTCTGAATCATCCTGAATGGCTTTCATCAAACCCCTCAGAATACCGTATTCTGCACGACTGCCTGTAACTACACAGATCTTTCTCATAGCACGATCAACTCTTCTTCTTCAAAGTCTTTGATGGCCTTAGTACCAATCACCTCTTCCCATCTCATAGGAGATATGCCAGTTCCTGGTCGTTTCACAGTGAGGTTTTCTTCTGTGAGCATCTCCCCTTTCTTGATAGGACATACCGCCACAATACTCTTTCGGGCAATGGCGATATTCTTACGTTCTGATGCTGATACAGTCTTTTTCCCATTGCCTAAGGCCTTTTCGATGTTTCGGATGGCAGAGACCATAGCCTTTAACTCATCAGGTTCCAAAGATGCCTGATGGTCGGGGCCTTCCATATTTCTATCAAGCGTAAAGTGCTTTTCTATCACACAAGCGCACAACGCCACTGCCGCAATCGGCACTTCAATGCCTTTGGTATGATCAGAATAACCGACCTTTACTTGGAATTCATCTCTAATCTGCTGCATTGCCAGAAGATTCACATCTTCGAAAGGCGTAGGATATTCTGTATTACAATGGAGAATAGTAATCTGATCTCTTTGGACACCATTTTCTAACAGTACATTCATCGCAGCAAAGATATCAGCCATCTCACACATACCTGTGGAAAGAATCACAGGCTCATGATATTGAGCGATCTTCTTGATGTAGGGATAGTTCGTTATTTCTCCAGACGGAATCTTCCAAAGTCCAAGATTCAGAGAGTGAAGATAATCGATACTCTCCATGTCAAAGGCTGTTGAAAAGAATCGAATACCTTTCTGATTGCAATATCGGATCAAAGTTTCATGGTCCTCATGGGAAAGTTCCAGCTTCTTAAGCATCTGGTACTGACTGTCACCTTTTTTACCAATGTTCTTCTGTTGATATTCTGCCTGTTTAGCCGCCTTGGTAACAAGCTTTGAAGCCTTAAAGGTTTGGAACTTGATGTAGTCCACACCTGCCTCTACTGCTTTATCAACAAGTTGCTTAGCCAGTTCAATGGAACCATTATGGTTCACACCAGCCTCAGCTATAATCAATGTATGCATTTACTTTAACTTGATCTTCAAAATAGCAGGATTGCCTGAATAGATACCTTTCTCTTTGATGGACTTTCTAACTAGTGAGCCTGCTCCGACAATGATGTCATCTCCAACGGAAATGCAATTTGCAAGAACAGACTGGCTTCCTATAAAACAACGTTCGCCCACCTTACACTCACCATTTACCATTGTGCCCGTGGATATATGGCAATGGTCGCCTATCACGGCATCGTGCTCAATATTGGTTGCAGTGTTCAGAATAACGTTCTTCCCAACTTTGGCACCAGCGTTCACAAATGCCTGATGAAGGACTACTGTACCCTCTCCTATCTCTGCGTATTTTGAGACGTATGCAGTAGATGCAATGACTATTGCCAGTTTACCTCCAGCTTCCTTGACCTTATTATATAACTTAATGCGGGTGGCAGGGTTCTTGATAAAGCCCACTGTGATGACAAACTCTGCCTGATCCACATAGGCAGGAATATCATCATCCGTACCTATGACTTTGGTAGAAAGGGTTTTCTTTCCTATCTCTTCAGGCATATCCAGCACACCAAGAATGCTATAACCAGCACTCTCAGCAGCCTCAATCACAGATTTACAATGCCCGCCACCACCAATAAGAACAAGAGGTTTCATTTGATTCGAACACTTGAGGGAATGTTAACCACTCTATCTGCAAACCAGATGGTATTCTTCAGACCATCATTCTCACACTTCTCGAACATAGGGAGTCTGTTCATCAGTTCCCAGATAGGTCGTGTCATCACACCGTTGTCATTTGTATATTCCAAGAAATTGAGCTGAGCCTCCTTATCTTTGAGGATAACGACATTCAACCAGTAATTACTGCGAGTATCCTTTGGTTCGGTAAAAAACTCTATTTCTGGAATATCCTTAAAAAACTCTTCGTATGCCTTAGCGGTTTCACGCTTGCTTGCCACATATTCCTCGATATGCTCTAACTGTGCACAGCCCAAAGCTGCGTTGATATTAGGCATACGGTAATTATAACCAATGTGGTCATGACGGAACTCCCAACGATGAGGAATCTTTGCCTGGGTCGTGATATGTTTGGCATAGGCTCCAAGTTCTTCATCATTGAAAAGCATCATACCACCACCACCTGTGGTGATAGTCTTATTGCCATTGAAACTCAATGCGCCAACTTTTCCGAATGTACCTGTATGCTTGCCTTTATAAAGGGAGCCGATACTCTCTGCCGCATCCTCGACCAACTCAATATGGTATTCTTTGAGTACTTCGATCAACTCGTCCAGATGAACAGGATGGCCGAAGGTATGCATCGGCACACAAGCCTTGACTCGGCGACCAGTACGTTTATTATAGCACTCGCCGTTCTTCTGCTCAGAATTCTTGGCGAGCCATTCCCTCACAGCGACCGGCGACAAGCCCATCGTATCCCTGTCAACATCAATAAAGACAGGATGAGCACCAATATAACTCAGGGCATTACAGGTCGCAACGAATGTCAGTGCCTGCGTCAACACTTCATCATCTCTTTCTACACCTGCCAGCATCAGAGACATGTGAAGGGCATTAGTTCCGCTGACACAGACCACTGCGCGTTTACAACCTGTATATCTGGCAGTATCCTCTTCGAAGCGATCCACGAACTTTCCGACACTACTGACAAAAGTGGTATCGATACATTCATTCAGATACTTCTTCTCATTGCCAATAAACACTGGCACTGCCAGAGGTATAAAGTCTCCGCCTCCGTAGAGGTCGTGAATGAAGTCTGTTATTTTTTTGAATTGCATAATTACATCTTGATTTTATCGAGATGTATTCGCGACACGGCAATACACAAGCAAGCTTGGTATTGCTCTCGCTGCGCTACATCTTTTGATCCAAATTTTTACCGATTTCCTCATGTTGGAAATTGGGCAAGAATTGTTTAATAGCATCGACCACTTCGGCTTTGGTGAAGTCGTCTTTGGCAAAGATGGCTTCGAGATTCTGGAAGAAAGCATTGACCTCGGCCATGTCATGACGCATGGTCTGCTCCACAATACCCAGAGCCTGGAAGCGTTGTATATCAATCTTTTCACCAGGCACATAGAATTCTTCGTATGCTTTTTCTCCAGTTGTATCAGATCCAAAATAAACAGTGGGATACTTATTGGCATCCCAACTCAGTGCAGCGGCCTTGTGTTTGGCTTCATCGTCGCTGCTGCATGGATCTTTCACAAGCCCATTCGCAGTAACAAACTTATCGCAAATGCTACTAAACGTCAGCATTTGGTCTTCGCCCAACTTCGGGAAGAATACCTCGCCCGGATTTCCTAAGATACAGGCCAACATACAAATCTGACCAGATTCTTCAGGACTAACAAAATAACGTTTCACATCTGATGGCGCTGCCAAAGGCTGCTTCTTCTGGAGTCTGTGGATCCACCCGTCAGGAAGAGAGCCATTGCTAAATGCCACATTGGCAAAACGTGCTGTAGTCACCTTGTAGTATTTATTATAAGCCATCACCAAGTCCTCCATGATGCGTTTGCTGGCACCCATAATATTGACAGGATTAGCCGCCTTATCGGTGCTCACACAGAAGAAGTGCTTAGGAGGATAGATCGTTAAGAGATCCATTAATTTCTTCGCCTTGATGTCATTGTTCTCTATCAATGCCTGAACGCTATAGCGATCTTTCTCTGAGCGGACATGTTTATGAGCAGAGAAATTGGCCACAATATCGAAGCCTTTCTCTTCACGGAAGATTCGCTCAAAGATGGGGTCTGCAAAGTTCAGAGTATAACAGCGGAACTCGTTAGGAACATAAAGGCCCTCTGTGCTACGCACATCGCGAACCAACTCTGCCAGACCGTTCTCATTAAGATCGACTACCACCACGCTCTTCGGTTCAAAGCGCAAAATTGCCTTGACAAAGCTAGAGCCTATGCTGCCTGCGCCACCAATGACACAGACCTTCTTGTCTTTTATTTCTTTGCTAAGCGTCTCTTTGTTTGCCTCAACATCTGCGGCAAACATGCTAACAGGGCGCTTTGTAACGCTATCCGCTATAAATTTATCTAAGTTAAACATAACGTTTTTCCTTCCTATCTATCTCCTTTAGGTTAATCCCGCGCCCGAATTAACCAACGAATCTTTATTTATTGTCTGACTATATCCAATAGTCCTTCAGCCAACTACGACTTCTTAACCTCTTCTATTTGGACATTATCAATAATACTTTCTGCCGACATGTGAGGTATGAAAATATTATTCATAACAGTACCAGAAGTACGTCTAAAAACCATTCCGCTTACAAATGCCAAACCATAATCTACCAAAGACCTGAAACGATTGTCGTTGCGAAGTGAATTTTCATCGCGAGGCATATCTTCCCAACCATCAAGTACAGAAACAAGAGTGGCACCCTCCTGCATTAGCACTTTTTCATCAGGGGTAATGTAGCGTATACTCACATGAAGGCCAACACTATCTGAACCTTCTTGATACTGAAATACCACAAGATATGCAAGAGTACAAGTCTTCAACATTTCTGAATTGACCGCCACCTCACGATTAAAAACAGAAGGCAGTTCATGTATGTGAACAAGTTCGAAAAGATTATTCTTCTTCATATTTTTTATGATTTGATTTATTTATACTATCGCCTTTAAATATTGTTTCAATGACACCATCCTGTAAGCTAAGTGCCGGTCAAAGTTATCTTCCAATCCATCTGATTTCAATTTCTTATAAGCGCATGCTGATGACAAGCGTATAAAATCTGATGTGCGAAGTTCTTCTCCATGATTCTGATAATAATAAGAAGCGCCATGGCTGAACATGCCACGAAGACCTATACGACCCTCCATGTAGTCCACTACCTCATGAGGAGTTACCTCTGTTAGTACGAATGAACTGAATTGAGTATCTTCAAACAGACGAACAAACAGGTAATAAAGGCCACTCGAGCAATCAGTGTAAAGGGATGATAAGGGCTCGTCCTGTACTTGAAGATGCCCTACAAGTCGAAATCCATTATTCTTGTTCATTTTTGTAAGCTGTTAATGGTGGTAATCCAAATTCTTTCACACGATAGTCCTCAAGGACAAAATCATCAAATTCCACCAGCACCACATGACCATCATCATCGGGCTCGCGCTGTATATAACCTGCTCTTGGGGTGAATCGATAGAGCGCCATCACATCACCCTTGCGAGCAACATAGTTCTTCTTCTGATTCTCATTCTTACGCTTATTATAGCCATCCCAATAATTCTCAGCCAATAGGCTGGCATCTATATTAAACGAAAGTGACCAATCGACAATATGTTCAAACTGTTCCTCCAATGTGCTGCCTGGTGCTATCGTGTCTGGGATATTTGTCATCGATGGTGCTAACCCTTCAAATTCTTGCTCGCTTTGCACAAGTTGGTCATTCAGCTCGGGAGGATTGTGGACCACACGGAAATAATCGCCTTCAGCCGGTACAAATTTCTGTTCGATAGCTTCATTGCAGCCAACCAACTTATCGAAACGTTTGAACTGATATAGTTCAATACTTCCCACCTCTGATGCCTCTGATGCGATAATGGAACGGAGAGTTTTTTTTCTCTGCTTCTTTCGTTCTCGTAGCTTAGATTTATTTTTTTCTTTCGGCATTGATCTCTATAGATATAGATATAGTAATCGCTATTCTAGAACAATATCAACCTTCGATAGTATCTATTTCTCTTTTTCAAAATAGAGCTTATAATAATTTAATGCTGCATCAGGATCATATCCTTTAGAGATTCTATCCTCAGCTCCATTTACATATAACTCAAAATTATCATCGAGTTTTATTGTTGATATAGTACTCTTTTTCTTATTTAATGCTCGTTTGTCAATAAGTATGGATTCAACATCTATTTCGTCTGCATTCTCTGAAGACTCAACAAAACTCATAAACTTAGACTCTAACGAATGATTTTTAAAAACTGCAGTTGCATAATCTTTAAGTGTCATGCTATCAGATTCATTTTTTAGCAAGACTTCTTTTGCTCTGCTACCAATCATTGCCTTCTCTAATCGAGGAAGAGTTTCATCTTTACTAATGACCGTCTTTACAAATTCTTTACACACATCAACTAAATTTAATGTCTGATGGCGACTACTATTGCATGACTTGACTCTAAGAAATGTATCTTTCCAATACTTTCCATCACCATTCCTACTTACTTTATCAACTATAGACACTACATATCCTTTCTCTGGTGACACATTATATATAAATGCGCCCTTTTCTATCTTTGACAAACTTATACCTGTTTTCTTTTGAGCCTCAAAGCCGTTTTCTCCCCAATTCAACTGCAAAACCTCTTGATATGATTCCGACTTGATAATAGCTAGCGCATCTACCTTTGACTCGTAATAATCTACATCTGACATATAGATAACACACATCTCTCCCATTTTTACCTTTGGATGGACCGAGCTTTCATAGAGATGCTTGCCTATATGATTTGACTGAGACTTGAAATCTTTGGGGTTATTGAAAATGCCCTTGATAAAAGAATATACTGGATTAGAATCCAAATCATACTCTCCATCGAAATAATAGAAATCGTCCGTTTTGAAAGACTTACAAAACAATTTATTTAGTACATCGCCAAGGCTTGTACTATCAATTTCCTTGGTAGAAAAGCCTACACCCTCACCACGCGATTTATTACCAACCCTATGGGCTATCATGTGTTCAATTTTCATTTTCTTGTTTCCTCCTTTTCTTTTCTATAACGTCATAAGGAACCAATGCTTGGTCGCCCTCAAACTCTTTCTTCGTAACAAAATAGTCCAAATGATTTTCACCCGTCCAATAAGTTGAAGGCGCATGTTCTATCAAGATAATCTGAAATCCCTCATCATCCGATGTCATATCCGACATAAACTGGTTGATTACAGAGAATGTGTCAAGTAGCTTTGCCTTATCTGTAGCTTTATCAGAAGAATCATAATATGGAATACTGGGTTGATCTATAAATAAGAAAGTACCAATCTGCGTGCAGGGATTCTTCTTTAAATACTTATGTAGTCCTAGAAAAAAACTAATATGAAGCATCATATAGTTTGACTGACTTCCTACATTATTATAATTCAATACAGACTTTCCATCGCTCAACTGAAGTCGTTCTAACTTTCGTTCATATCTGGTCTTGCATCCTTCAAAATTTTCCAATTGTGTAAATTGATCGAATACACTCTGAATCTCGGGGTCCAGTTTCCCTTTTACCTCTGTATTTCTCCTTAGTCTGATTTCATCAACTATTGCCTGGGCTATCTGCTTTTGTTGGGCTATTCGTGTATAATCCATCTCCCGTGGCTTTGAGGCAGGTATGTTTTCGTACAGTTCCCAAAGTATCGGAATAATTGTATATGCCTTTCCTATTGCCATATATTTTACAGACTCTTCTATCGGCTTAATCTGTAATTTTGAATGTTGACTTACAGACTCTTCTAATTCTTTTATTTCTTTCTTTAACCTCTCAATCTGTTCAGAACTTACGAAATCTTCCTTACTTGGAGCTTTGGACTTTTCATCCAACGACTTCAAGGATTTTTTCAATTCATCAAGCAACATACTACTCCACATCGTTACCCCAAGTTCTTTTAAGTGATCTCTAAGATAATCAACAGGCTTTAAGCTATCTTTTAGATTCTCAATTTCGTCAAAGTAAGCTTTGTATTCATAAGCTGCATTGTTAATATTGTTCAGCAAAATACGCTTTCTATGAAGTTTCTGCTTAAGTTCTGATACCACTTTATCGTCTTCCCGCTTTTCTGAGTCTGTAACTGGAGTAAGTTCATCCACCACTCGCTGTAGATAGTTTATCTTGTCTACATCAGCTGCTTCGGACTCAAGATAACTTGTATCCAACCCAGCTTTCTTGAAGATATTGATGACGCTATTCATTGTACCATCAAACTTTCCACGAGCTTTATCATAACTGCCTCGTTGACGCTTATTAGAGTTCTGCTCATGTGAAAGACTTTCTATCAGATTGCTTTGTTCTTTCTCTTTAACGCCATCAACGCCCAGTAGCACATCGAACAGATAGTCTCGTTTAGCCTTATCATCTGTATAGGTATCCTCGAAAAATTTATAATTCAAGAATTCATACTGAGTAGATATTATATTCTCTGTAAGTGCATTGAACATCAAAAAAGGTCTAAATGAAACGACAAATGGCTCTTCATTCTGTTCTCCCCATGGGTATATATATTCCTTCTTCGTAAGCCCAAACTTCCTGTCTATTTCTTTCCTCGCTTCTGCCACTTGCCTGTTTGGGTTATTCCTACCAGGATAATAGTCTTCCGCAAATGGCTTATAATCCATATATACAGAGTCTGCACCTACATTATCCTCCGGTTTTTTTCTGCTTATTGAATAATGAGTATCGCCTAATTGGAATTCTATGCCATAATATGCCGTGTACTGATTAATAATAGGTTCCACAATGTTGGGTTTATCTGACATCAAGCAATAGTCTATGATTGCAAAGATATTGCTCTTGCCTCTTGAGGAGTTACCACGAATAACATTTACCTTGTTATCATCAAAGAGTATAACAGTCTTATCTTCCTCTGAAAACCATAGGAAAACCTTCTTAATATAGAATTTCATAACTCAACCTTTAGGGCTTTATATAATTCTGACAATTGTTTCCTGTCAATAATACACAACAACTTTTCTGATGCTTTGCATATATCTTTTAGTAGTTGGCTATCGCTCTTTGCTACCATATCATCAAAAAGATGTATATTCTTATCTATTATTTCACCTTCAGATATAGAAACTGCATCTACATCAAGTAGTATTGATAGACTCTGATAGACCAAGGGAAGTAAAGACAAATAACGATCATTGAAATTTGCCAATGCGATCTTGTTCATCGTTATGATATTTGAGACCGTTACCACTTTGTTCTTGTCATTCAGTATTTCTACTATTTTATCATCAAATAAAAACGGCAGCAACAGTGACAATTCTGCCATACTAATTGTTCTTCCCATAGCTAGCGCAGTATGTATAACTCCTATAGCCAATGAGACATTATTGCGAAGATAATAAGAGGATTTCATTTCTTATCTATGTATTTCTTGAACCAGTCAAAATGCCATACAACCTTTAGCATATTAGACATACGAAGATACCAGCCGTTTGAAAAGTCCTTATCGGTTTTATATCCATAAACTGGAATACTCTCCATCATCGCAGAATTAAGCACTTTCTGTCCCGCATCAATTTTCTCTTCCTCTGTTATAGTTTCTCCACGCTTATCTTTTGTTTTTATTTTTGAAGTGTGCAAATTGAATATTCTTTTCCACTCTCCAAAAGCAGCCTTATCAATTTTTACCTCAAGTCTGCTTGTCATCAACTGTGTTCTCTGAAAACTCAGGAATGCACTCATGAAGCGACAAAAACGCTGAATATAATCAACAAAATCATAATCGTCTTTATCTATTGGAGTACTAATAACGTCTACGCTCTGCAACTGTTTTATCATTTGCATATTTTCATAATCCTCTGCGGGTGCGTATTCCTCTGCCTCAAAACCCTCCAAAGTCAGATTCTCATCAGTAACAAGTTGAAACAGATGTTTATATTTTCGTTTAAAATCATTTCCTGTAAAAACGAATTTATTATTACAATCAAGTTTATAAGACCATAGTTCACCAATCAATCTCTTAACAATTTGGTCTGCTTTTGTCGGAGCCTGATAGATGTCAAGGAAATGTTGATACATATCCTGAACAAAGTCTCCCAAATACTTTATTTCAACCTCATGAAGGAACTCGTTCAGAGTCTGGCGACCTAGTCTTTTTAAATTATTAATTGCATCACAATAAGATGGTCCTTTCTTAAGTTTATCATCTAATGCCGACAATATTTCATCTATCTCAACTGTTCCAAGCTTTAATTTTTCTATAAGAGAATACAAGAAATTCTCTAGTTTCTTATTGGTAATAATGACAAATCTTCCTTGTGTAAAATATATATTCTTCTCTTCTTCCGTTTCGATGAGATTATAAATACTTACCCAGTTATCTATCGTCTTCCAGAAATCACCATCAGCGTCAGTCATCTTCTTTGTAGGATCAGAACTATGCTTTACCTGATAATACTCCTTGATAGTCTTATCTTTATTTTTCCTGTATATAACAAAATCATCATCACTCTCATACTCCATCCTATCTTCAAGCGCCAAATCAAGAAGATAAAACATACATCCCGCAAATTGGTGGTCAAATCCTATTTGCTGAAAGTATGCTGAGTGATTCTCAATGAATTTCTCTTTGGTAAGAGCCTCCGCCATATCAGGTTTTCCGTAAGCGTCCAAAAGTTGTTTTTCCCTTTTAGGGGGGGGGCATCCTTCGATGCCCACCAGCTATGATTAAATTTTAATGATTATTGATTATCGGCTGCACTCGAAAATCCAAGTAAACTTGTTATTTTGCTCATTGGCACGATAATTGTGTTTATTCCGATAGTCATCGGAAGCAGGTTCTTGCATCCCTGCGGTAGCAAGCGAACAAGTATCTCGAGCGTGCCACAAGAAGCGTCCAAATCTAGAAAATCTTAAAGATACTTCTTGAATCTTTTGCGGACTGCATCAGAGTTCTTTAGGCAATCTTTAAGGGCAGTAAACACTTCATCTTTCAACTTGCCTTTGAACTTTATATCTGTTTCGCCAGCTAATTTCCGTTCCTCAAATGCTATCGTGCTGAAAGATTTGATGGTCTGACCATAAACAAATGTGTTCTTATCAAAGAAGAATCCATTGCCTGTTACAAATTCATTGGCCTGAAAGATAAAGGCATTGACCATTCGTTCTGAAATCTCTAAACAGCCAGAAGAAACTTCGACATCTGAAGGGATATGATCCTTTGAAGTCGGAAGTGATG
>Ga0256407_10005731_pt1 | contig 19664 bp, 10 predicted proteins | sample RumenRJG_04DNA_FD_193489 | JGI IMG/M metagenome (GOLD analysis project Ga0256407, IMG submission 193489) | Bovine rumen microbial communities from Lethbridge, Alberta, Canada - RJG_04 | ecosystem: Host-associated > Mammals > Digestive system > Stomach > Rumen | place: Canada: Alberta... | reverse complement strand
GTAACCAACAAAGTTTTAAGACCTATTCTCGCGGGAGCAAGTGCAGCTTCGCACCCTGCATTACCGCCGCCTATAACAATAACATCATACTTGTTCATATATTTTTCCTACCGCAAAAAAAATACTTGCTTATAATTTATAAGCAAGTATTATATAAAATATTAAATAGTTTGAAAAACAAAAATATTAACTGAAACTATGCACTTGCCAACAAATCTTTCATATAGGTATTAACATTTTCGTCAATAAAGGCATCGTCAATTTGTAACTGATCTTCAACGATTTCAGGCAATACAGGTTCGATTTCCTGTGTATTGTATGCCGCCAATAAAGAAGTTATTACCAACCTTGCTTCATATACGGTATCTCCTCTGTCAGGCATATATCCCGATGCATCGTTTGCCAACAAAGGAAACCCTTGTTGAAATACTGTCATTCCCTGATAAATTCTGCCTCTTTCTTTAAGCTCCGTAATAATCTTATTTATAAGATTCTCTTTGGAATTTTTACCTTCATAGAAAGTATATTCATCTTCGTTCATAGAGAACATATCCTGTATATTTTGTACATCTTTATATAAATAAACCTGTGCCAATGCTCTGTAAAACAATGCCTGTCTTGTATCTGCGGCTTCTTGTGTATCTCTGTAAACTGCTCTGTCTATACCGAACTGTAACACTTTACCGAACTGACCTTCTTTATATTTTCTTATAACATTTGCTTCGTATATACCGAACAAGAAACTGTCGCTTATTTCTATTCTTGTTTGTCTTGATTCCACGAAATAGTCAAAAACATACGGAAAATGTTTTCTTACATAATTGCCTGCGGAAACTTTTTTATTTTCGCCTCTTAAAATTTTTGCTATTTCTTCTTCCTGTTGAGCGGTTAAATTTACTTTTTGACTTAAACCGTACTCGTAAGCAATTCTTCTTCTTTCTTTCATACCCTTAGCTTCTTTAAACAATCTTATTAAGTTGGATACCGCCTGTATAACATTGGAATTTTCGTTATTTTTCAATCTTTGAGCATAAAGCATATTTACCGGAAGAATCAATGTTCCTATAGAATCGTCAAGAACAACTTTTTGTAAAATATTTTCCAATCTGGTATCTATTATTTGATCTGCAAATTTTTGTTCACCGAGTTCCACCAACGGTTTTAAAACATCGGGAATACTTTCGGGGTCTTTATCCAGCAATCTTTCTCTTTGAGCCGATAAAGCGAACACTTTTTGTTCGTATTCCTGCTGATTTTTGTATATTGATATTTCATAATTTACATCCTGCATTGAAGACAAATCGTGTTTTGCAAGAAGAAGTTCTTCCTTGCTTGATACCGTTCTTGTAATTTTCAACTCTTCAAACTTATCGGAATATGCTTCCCATGCTTTATCCGACACCTGTATTGATATGCTTAATTTCGGAAGAGCCTCTCTTATTTCCTTTAAATCTTCTATCGTTTTCTTTATATCTTCAACGGAACAATCCGCCAAATCGAGTTTTATTCCGTCCAAACTCATATCTTTACAATCTTCATATATACTTCTTGTAAAAGATTTAAAGAATTCGTCTATAAATCTGAATGTGTATTCCAAAACTATTTTCTTATTTGCTTCATGTAAGCTTTGAGACAATTTCGTTAAATTTTCTTTTACCGTCGTTTCTCTGTTCAGTACATGTACTCCCAAATCGTTATCTCTGATAACAACCGTAACAAAATCTATATCGGAACCTTTAAGAATTTCTATAAACTCGTTTTCTTCCATTTCATTGTTAAATATATGTTCATCGGAAGCTATTTTCACACCCACATACGAAGATTTTTCCCCTCTGTAGTTACCGAAGAACGATTTTCTTTTTAATTGTTTTATTACCGTTACGGCTTCCGATATTTCCTGCATATCTCCGGCAACATGAGGATATTTCAATTGGTCGTTACCTATTCTTGCAACAATATCGGATACATCAACAATATCATCATATCCCAAACTTTGTATTTGCTCGTTTATTTGTGCATTTGAGTTCAATACTACCGGTAAGAAACTGTCGGTTAACAAAGCATTTACTCTTGCCGATGTTATTTGCGGTACTCCGTTAAAAGATATTATATTGTTCTTGTATTCATGAATATAATCTTTAATATACCGTAAAACACTGTCTTGCCAAAGCATATTCTCGTTTTCCACACCTACAAGATAAACTACGGAATCATCAATTTTTAAAGTATACACCGGTATTTTTTTACCGTCCTGTTCCAAAATAACAGGTTGCCCGTATTCTTTTTCATCTAAAACATTTATATTTACGGGAATTGCCGCTATTGAATCAAAACCCAACTTGGATTTTGCCAATAAAAACTCTTTTATTTCGTTAATATCTATTGTATCTCTTACCGCATCTTCAATTGAAATCCAGTTTCCTTTGGTAAATTTCGGAATTATCGGTTTGAAGAATCTGTTCATATTTAAATAAAGAGCTATAAATACTTTCTTTAAATTTTCATACACATAAGAAACTTTACCTGTTTTTATTGAAGGATTTTTTAACAACTGTGCTTCCATATCCAAACTTTCCATTTCTTGTCCTTCGTAAACATAAACGGTATTTGATTTCCATGTAAATCCTGCCTGAGTTAACATTCCGTCAAAACTTTCTTTACCGAAATTGTATGTTGCCATCAAAGTTTTTAAGTATGCCTGTTCGTTATGACCTCTGTTACCTTCCGGATACATAACTATACTTAAACCGCCCAATTTCAACACTTCTATTTTTTCTATATCTCTCGCATTTTGTGTTTGATACCAAACATTATAAGAATTCATTTCTTTACTGTTTCCGTAAGTAATATCAACAAACTCATTTGCAATGTTCGGGTTATTCAAATATGCGGCTAATTCTGTTATCAGGTAACCCGGCATAAACACTATGGAATCTTTACCGTCCGTACTGTATTGTCTTGCTTTATCCATAAACTGTTTAAACGGCTCAAAAGCGGAAACTCTTTGTTCCGGTGTTCCGCCGATATTTGAATTTTGCGGAATATAATAAGTATATTTAACGGATTCAACCGGCCATACAAAAACGAAAGTTTTATCTTCAAAACTCGGTAAAAATTTTTGTAATGTTCTTTTTAACCAGTTACGGTCTTTGTAAGGATATCTTTTAAATGTTCCGTCTTCATTCATATAAAAATGTTTATTGTCTCTTGTAACGGAAGAGCTTGACGGATCAAACAAATATAAAGGAGCACTTGTACTTATAAATGTTGCACTTTTTGTTTCAGTTGTCCAAATGTCCGTCATTTGTTCAAAAGGTTTTGACTTATTTTCTTCTATTAAAGAGAAATCCAAACAAACATCTTTACCGGACAAACCGTTTTCCTTTAAAAAGTCGATAAATCTTTCCTTATAAATAGTTCCGTCATAAGATGAAAATCTGGATACATCAACATAAATCACTTTACTGCCTTTATAAAGAACCTGTGATCTTTTTTCTCTTTCTTCATCTTTGCCCCAAGCGGAATAAGAATCTTTATAGAAAACTATAACCGGTGACGAATTTTGTTTTTCCCAATTTGCTTCGTTGGGCAAAAAGAGCTTTCCTTTTTCAAGAACAGAAACAAGTTCGGCTCTTTTCTTTGCGAAAGAAGAAAAATCCGTTCTTAAAACTTTATAAACTTTTACAATTCCGTCTTCGGCAACAACATCATATTCCCCGTCATCTTCTATTGTTATATCAAGTTCACCTATTTCACTCATATCTATGTTTCTTAATGTTACGGATGTATTTGCTCCGACTTTTACGGCAAGTTTGTTATCTTTACCTACAAAAACATTATCAAGTTTTATTTTACCGTCAAAACTTACTTGTGCATTTTCTTCAATAACGGTATCTGTATATTCAACGGTACTGCCATTTGTAACCGTTATTTTTCCGCCTTTATCCGTAAGAGATTTTTTAGGTTGTGCGGGTGTTTCTTTAGAACCGCCTTCCAAGTCTTCTATTCCGATAATAGATAACAACGGGAAAGTAAAAAACAAAGATAAAAATCTTGAAATCTTTTTCAATACTTTGTTCATTTCGCTTTTCTTTTCCGGTTGCTGTTGTTTGAGTTCAGTCAAATTTTCCGCCTCTTGTTCTATTTCGGCTATATTTCTTTTATCGTAAATTTCGCCGGCAACATTTTGCGAAGCATAAAAAATTCTTTCCTGATCTTCGCTTAAAACCGTTATTATAAAAGATTTGTCGTTTACTGTTTCAATATTTGTTACTTTGGCATCCATATTTATGCCTTTACTTTTTAAAATATCCATAAAATGCTGTTGTATAACATCCGCAACAGCCGCTACGGCTTTAGGATTTTTCAAGTTTGCCGAAAGTTCCTGCAATACGGAATAATCCAAAAATGTTCCCACTATAACTTTTACGGGATCTTCCCAAGTACCGTTCATTACGGAACTTCTTATAAATTTTTGGTATGTGTTAGCCAATATTGAATACTGTTTTAAATAATCTTTATAAAATTTATCTTCGCTGTTTGCGGTATTTGCGGCATAAACATTAGGCATTATAACGGCATAATTTATATTTAATTTTGCCATTAATTCCTTCAATCCGCTGCTGTGATATCCGCCGGTTACCATAATGTCTATAGGTTGTTTTGTAGTTTGCAATATTTCCTGAAATGATTTTCTTTCTTCGTTTCTAACAACATAATCGTTAACAAAATCTTTTTTTGAAATTTTCTTTTTCAAAATGCTTTCCAAAAACAACAAGTTTCTTTTTTCGTTATTAGAATAGAACTTTGATGCAACTTTATACCAGTGTTTTATTTCGGTAATATCGACATTTGAAACATAATTTTCAAGTAAAACACAGTATTTATCGAAATTGTTTTTTACATACTCGTATTCGAAAGAAGGTAAACTGTTGGTAAACAATAACAATAAATTGTTGGTATAAGACAATAAAAATATCAATTGTTTTTGTACAACGGTTTTTGAAAAATCTTCATACAAATTGTCCGTCAACAACTTTTCTTCCTGTAAAAGAGCCGTAACATCTATGGTATCTTTTTGTTTTAAGCAACCGGCAAACTTCATAAACTCGCCGTATTTGTTTTCAAGATTCTTCATTACTATAAAATTCAACAACTCGTTATAATATTCGTTAGGATAATTTGCAGACATTTTTTGAAGTTTCGAATATTGTTCGTAAGTAACGAACTTTTTTATTTCTTTGTTTATTTGCTCAAGTTCACTTTTCAATTTCTTTATATTTAAAGACGAAAACTCTTTTTCCAAACTCAAGAATTTATTTATAAACATATAATCTTGCTGTAAAACGGAAGATTTTTTCAACAAATCGAGCAAGTAAGAATAATATTCGCCTTGAGATATGTTTTTGTTGTTATAATCTGTTACCAAATCCTGAAGGAAGTTAAGTTTGTAGTTATATATTTTTTTGCTTACGGCTTTAAGCAATATTTCTATATTTTTCATTTTTACTTCGGAAGGAATTCTGTTTTCATACATTTTGTTTAAAAGATTAAAATTCTCTTTATATATCTTTTGTTCTTCCAAACCTTTAAATGCCAAATTTTTCTTTTTGTTAAAGAATCCGAAATATTCCGCACCGGTAATTTTTCCTTCGGATAAAAGTTTGTTTGCAATATCTTTCTTTAATTTTTCATCTTTTATCGAATTAAGCCAACCGAAATCCAAGTTACCCATTGCACCTTCGAAATATACATTTTGAACATTGTAGTTGTTAACCAAAAATTCCAAAACGGAAACGATATTTTTTTGAGTTTGTTCATCGGCATGCAAATCCTGAATATTAATTACCGTCTTATTTCCCAAAACATACATATCCTGAACTATTTTACCGATATCGGCAGGCAACAAAGAATAGTTTGCAACTGAAAAATTATTAACTGCGGAAGGAACATTTACGGGAACAACGGCACCGTAAATATCCGTCGCGACCAAATTAAAAAAACATAAAGAAACGACTATGCTTATTATTTTTTTCATTGTTATATATCCTTTCTTAATAATATTATATATATATTATACTACAGCTAATAGTTTAGTATCTTTTTATGCAACATTCAAGCCGATAATGTAAAATTTATGTAAATTTTTTAGACGGCTTTGTTGCATATACCCATTTGCTTAAAAAATTTGTATAATATTTAAGATTGTTTATTTATTAAAATGAATTTAATTGAGGTATAAAACAATGATGATGGTTTCAACCACAAACAATAAAAAAGGGCTTCCTGCAGGTTTATGGGTTAAATGTAAAAAGTGCGAACAGATAATCTTCAAAAAAGATTTCGTGGAAAATTTCATGGTATGCCCGAAATGCGGTTTCTATGTAAGGTTAAATTCCAAAGAAAGAATAGAATTGTTAACGGACAAAAATTCATTTAAAGAAATAAACTCGGAACTTTCCCCTGTAGATATTTTGGGATTTCCGGGATATAAAGATAAAAAAGATTCTTATGCAATAAAAGATGCCATAAGAACAGGTGAAGCAAAAATTAACGGATATCCCGTTGCCATAGGTGTTATGGACTTTGAATTCATGGGCGGAAGTATGGGCTCGGTAGTAGGTGAAAAAGTTGTAAGATTAATAGAAAAAGCCATAGACAAAAAAATGCCTGTAATTATAGTTGCATCTTCCGGCGGTGCCAGAATGCAGGAAGGTATATTATCTTTAATGCAAATGGCAAAAACATCCGCAGCATTATCTAAACTTTCAAAAAAAGCATTGCCGTTCATATCCGTTTTGGCAGACCCTACAACGGGCGGAGTAGCAGCTTCTTTTGCAATGTTGGGCGATGTTATAATAGCAGAACCGAATGCTTTAATAGGATTTGCCGGACCGAGAGTTATAGAACAAACCATAAGACAACAGTTGCCTAAAGGGTTTCAAATGTCTGAATTTCTTTTAAAGCATGGTATGGTAGATATGGTTGTTGAAAGAAAAGATTTGAAAGATACAATAACAAAAGTTTTAAAGTTCTTTGTTTCAAAATAAAATGCCTTTTTTGAAAAAAACAAACGAATATAAAGAAATGGATTTGAACTTGGACAGAATAAAAAATTTTCTTGTTCAGGCAAAAATCGGTTACGATAAACTTAAATATATTCATATTGCCGGAACCAACGGAAAAGGCACAACGGCAAAACTGTTATCGGACATTTTTACAAATGCAGGTTATAAAACGGGGCTGTATACTTCCCCTCATCTTGTAAAAATAAACGAAAGAATAAAAGTAAATTCAAAAGATATTTCCGATACGGATTTTAAAAGAATAGAAAAAAAATATTCTTGCTTGCTTAAAAAAAACAAGTTAACATATTTTGAATATATAACGGCAATTGCTTTTGTATATTTTTGTGAACAAAAAGTTGATATATGTATTTTGGAAACCGGACTTGGCGGCAGATTTGATGCAACAAATATAGTAAAACCGTTAGTAAGTATTATAACGACCGTTGCATTGGACCACACTGAAATTTTGGGAAATACAATATCGAAAATTGCTTTTGAAAAAGCCGGTATAATAAAACAAAATGTTCCCGTGGTTTGCGGAAATATGCCGAAAACCGCACTGAACAAAATTTTAAAAGTTGCAAAAGAAAAAAGTTCCAAAGCATATATTTTTAATAAAGATTTCGGTTGCAGAAGTTTAAAATATAATTGGAAAAATTTCACACAAAATGTTCTTTACAACGGTATAAAAATAAAATCCGAATTTGTTTACTCTTTGTTGGGACAATCTCAGGTTTATAATTTGGCAACTGTTCTGTGTGTTTGCGAAATACTTAAAAACACTTTTAAGAACATAAAACTTTCTTTAATAAAAAAAGTTGTTAAGTCCGTTAAATTCGAAGCAAGATTTGATATAAGAAAATTTAAATTTAACGACAAAAATATAACCATAATAATAGACGGTGCACACAATATACAGGCAACGGACAATTTTATAAAACTTTATAAACAAAGTCCTTACGGTAAAAGCAAGTGCAATTTAATTTTTGCGATTATGCAGGAAAAGAAATACGAAGATGTTGTAAAAAGAATATCTTCAATAGCAAAAAAAGTTTATTTGATAAAACCGAACAACCAAAGAGCCGTTAAAGAAGATATTTTATTTAAATTGTTCGGCAAGTTTGTAAAGAAAGAAAATATTGTAAAGTGTAAAATAAAAGATTGTTTTAAAAACATACAAGACGGTGAAACGGTATTTTGTACCGGCTCGTTTTTTTTGGCGGGCGACATTATAAAATTCATAGAGGGAAAAGAAAATGTCTAATTTTTACATAGGTGTTGATATGGGCGGAACACTCATAAAAATAGCGGTTGTTGACGATAAAGCCAACATAATTGAAGATGCCGTTGTAAAAACGGATGTAACGGCTTCACCTAAAGAAATAATAAAAAATATAACGGATGTTTTTAAAAAATTCAAATCTTATAATAAAGTAAAAACCATCGGTATAGGTATTGCAGGAGATATAGATTTTAAAAACGGTATTGTAAGATTTTCCCCCAACTTGCCTAAATGGAACAAAGTTCCGTTAAAAAAAGAGATAGAAAAATTAACAAAAAAGACGGTTTTCGTGGATAACGATGCAAATACTGCCGCTATAGGTGCATATTGGCTTGATGTTAAAGCAAAAGCAGACAATATGGTTTGTGTAACATTGGGTACCGGTGTAGGCGGCGGAATAATAATAAACAAGAAACTTTTCAGAGGTAACAGCGGAACTGCCGGTGAAATAGGACATATAACCATTGTTCCCGATGGAAACAAATGTAACTGCGGAAATACAGGTTGTGCCGAAACATATATAGGTGTAAGGCACGTTGTAAGAGATGCCGTAAACTTGTTAAAAGAAAAGAAATCAAAATATATAATGAAACTTGCAAACAACGACATAAAACAAATAACACCGAAACTTTTGTCCGAAGCGGCACAAAAAGGTGATATTGTTGCAAAACAGGTATGGGTTAATGCAGGACAAAAGCTCGGAATATTGCTTTCCGACATTATAAACTTCATTAATCCCGACTATATAGTTTTGTGCGGCGGAATAAGCAATGCCGGGAAATTAATAATCGAACCGGCAAAACAACAAATAAAAATTAGAGCATTTAAAACAGCATCAAAGTTATGCAAAATAGTTATTTCAAAATATACAAGCAAACTCGGTGTCGTTGGTGCGGCTATGCTTGTAAAAAACTGATAAATGCTAAACTTCAAAACAAAATCATTAATATTTTTTATATTTTCTTTGTTGGCTTTATATTCACAAGTTATATATTCTTATGAAGTGGATATAAAAGCGGATTCTTTAACATATCAACAAGACAGCGGAATAATTAATGCTTCCGGAAATGTAAAATTGGACTGGCTCGGTAAAATTTTACAAGCAGACAATATCCAAATGAGAATTCAAGACAAAGAGCTCGAAGCCGAAGGACATGTTGTTATAAGCGAACAAAACAACACTATTTATTCCGACAAAATTTCTTACGATATAGATAACGAAAGCGGAACAATGGAAGACACTTTGGCTTGTTCCTCTTCAATATATCTCAGAGCCGAAAAAATGGTAAAAGAGTCTTCAACGACTTACAGAATAGAAAATGTTGTTATATCCAACTGCGACTTGGACTCACCTCACTCTTATGCTTATGCAAAAGAAGGTATATTTATCGTAGACAAAAAAGTTACCATTTATAAAGCAACTTATTATGTAGGCGGTGTTCCTATATTTTATTTCCCGAAATACACAAGAAATTTGGGCGGTTCGGACAGTAAATTCAGCTATGAAATAGAACCGGGATACAGTAACCAAGGCGGACCTTCCGCTAAAGTAAAATTGAAATATAAGTTCAACAAATATTTCGATACAAGTTTGTTGTATGACTATTTAGGTAAAATCGGTAACGGTGTCGGTCTTGAAGCAAACTATTATAAAAGAGACAAAATTAAAGCAACTATTTTCGGGTACGGTGCAAAGTACGATATCGAAGATTCTCAAAGATGGATGGTAAAACCGTCTTATTGGCAACAGATAAACGATTATTGGAAAATTCAGGTACACGGAGAGTTCGTTAGCGATTCTTATTTCAACAACAAATATCAACTTGCCGATTGGGACAGAGTATTAAACAAAAGAAGATCTTATGCATCCGTTACAAGACAAACAACAAAATCCAATTTAAGATTGGTAAGCGAATTGTACCAAATATATAATCCCTTAACGGACGAAATTCAAACAGGTTCTTATTTAAAACTTCCCGAAGTTCATTATACTCTTTATCCGGTAAAAACTTTGGGATTATACAGCAACTTAACGGCAAATGTGGAAAACAGATACGATTACGAATATATATATAAAGATAAAACTTACGATTATCACTATGTAAATGCAAATGTAGATTATAATTTAACCAACGACTATAAAATAAATAAAAATATTACAATAAAACCTACCGTTGGTATCAGAGAAGATTATTACAGCAACAGAAATCCGGAAGACGAAGCATACAAGTTCATTACAAGATATTACGGCTCTTTAAACACAAGATACAGACTGGCTTGGTGGATGGATTGGAACTTTGCATATAACATAAAATTAAGGTCAAAAGAAAACAGTTTGGGGCTTGATTCTTTTGAAACGGAAATAACAAAACAAGACGGAACAATCGTAAAATATAAAGATAACGGTATAGAAACTCACAATATCATGTATCAAAACTATATGTATTTTTCTTCAAACGTAATAGTAAGAAACACTACGGGATATGATTTAAGAAGTTTAGAAAACAGAGAACTTGGTTTTATAGACTGGTATCCGTTTATTACGGAAATAACTTATACCCCCACATCAAAATTCACATTATATTTAAAACAACAACAAGATTTAAACCCGTTTGAATTTAATTCAGTTCAACTCGATACGACAATAGGTCAACTTGAACATTTTTATATCAATTTCGGCACATATTACTATTCAACAACGTCCGACATAATAAAATTTGTTGCAGGTATAGGTTTTTGGTTAAATGCTAAATGGAGATTCGATTATGTTATAAGAAACAACTATTCCATCGAAGATCACGGATTTTACGGACACGACCAGGAATTCCGTCTTTACAGAGATTTGCATTGTTTCAACTTAGGTGCAACATACAGACTGAGAGAAGACTACTATGAATTATATTTCAAGTTTGAAATGAAAGCAAATGTTCCCACATACAAAAAGAAAGACGGCACTAAAGAAATAGACCAGGAATTTTATCCTTGGAGATAATTAAAATAACTGTTATACTATATTTTGTACAAAATAGTTTTAATTAAAATATTTATGTTGTACAACGGGAGCTTATATGAAAAAAAACATTTTTTTCGTGTCGTTTTTGTTGTTGGTACTGTTGTCCGCAGGGCTGTATTTTATAACGGAATATATATATCTTACAATTCTTAAAGACAATAAAAATTCTTTAAAAGACAATTCTCTTTCCATTATAGAACAGATTTCCCCCGAAATAAAAGCTGCATTTTTAAAGTCGGACGATATCGCCTTACTTTACAATATAGAAAAAATTTCAAAATTGCAGAACATATCCGAAGCATTTATCATAAACAAAAACATGGAAATATTAATACATAACGATTCAAACAAATGGAACAAAAAATTTGAAGATTCTGTTTATATAAATGCCGTTGAAGCTCAAAAAAAATTGATTCAACAAGTATCGGATTTTCAATATATGTATTCGTTACCGATAAACGAAAATTCGGTATTATGTGTAAATATTTCGTTAGACAAACTCTCCGGCACTTACAAAACATTTAAAATAAAAATGTACTTAATATTTGCCGCACTTACTCTTTTAATAGTATTTATCGTACACAAACTTATGAAATTCTTCTTTTTAAGGCCGTACAACAAAACAAAACAGTTATTGGCACTTAACGAAACAAAAAAGAAAACTATATATTGGGAACTTATAACTATGGCAAGAAAAGATATCGTTCCGGACAGTTCTCAAATTACGGATGACCAACTTGATAAGGAAAACATAAAAGATTTGTTTAATTTCGCTTTAAACGGCGATTTTTTGCAAAAAAACGATATTACGGCTATATTTGATGCTTCAACAAAAATTCTTTATTGTAAAGACAAAGACAAAGTTTTATTTGAAGATCAAAAACTTAACACTCATATAGTAAATGCAACAACAAATGTAGAACTTATAAAAACCGTTTCCCAAGCGGTAGAAAAAGCAAATCAAGCACAAGAAACGGAACTTACGACATCAAATTTGAATATTAAAATCATTCCGGTAATAAATGATAAGAATATGTTTATCGGGACTGTTGTTGCGGCGAACTTTGTGGGAATTTAACTGCGAAATTATAACGACCTTAATATTTTGGCTATAATTTCGCAACTAACTCAATCGAGTACCGCTTTCGCGAAATGTACACTTCATTCGTTAGTTGCTTCATTCTAACACAAAATCTTAAGGTCTTGAACGACTTAACAGCAACGGCAAAAAAAGGTACTGCGGTCGGCAAATGCTTCATTATAAGTAAAAACTTTAAAACTCTTGAACTGCCAAGAACGGCAACGACAAAAATCTTAAAATCCTTTGAGAGCTAACAACGGCAACAGCAACGACTAAACGGCAATGTATAATGAACTTTTTTTTATTTTTGTCTTTGTCGTTATGTCGTTAGAGAATAAATAGTTTGAAACGAACTGAAGTATTTTAAAATTGCGGTGTACATTAGCGAAGCGGTACATAAGATTTTAAAATACAAAAGTGTAGTTCAAAATATTTATTCGTTATGAATAATTTTATTTTGAAAGTACACTTCATTCGTCAGTTGCTTCATTATAACTCAAAATCTTAAGGTCTATAACGGCAACGACAAACGACAATTAGTAATTAGTGATTAGCAATTAGTAATTTAGGTGTCCTGCGGACGAATATTTGATAGATTCTGAATCAAGTTCAGAATGACAACAAGACGACAATTAGTAATTATTAATTAGTAATTATATTTTTAGGCTTTTTTGTCTTTGTCGTTATGTCGTTGGTTACTCTTGAAAACTTTTCAAGTTTTGAATTATAACAAAGTATTTAACGACTGCAGTGTACATAAATGGAAGCGAAGCGGATGGTACATAAAGGAGTTAAATGCAAAGTTATAATTCAAAAATAAAAGTTGCTTAGCCAAATATAAAAAGACAAACGGCAGACCTTAAGATTTTGTGTTATAATGAAGAAACTCAGAACCGATGTGTACTCTTTGCGGTACTCAAGGGTCTGAGTTTTGAAATTATAGCCAAAATATTAAGGTCGTTATAAAAAAAAAGAGAGGTGATTATAAATAATCACCCCTCTTTCTTTAAAATGTGTTTAGAAGAACACTGCCACTCTTACACCCGTCTTGTTAGACAAATAGTTTTTGCTTTCCATATTTGATAATCTGTTTCTGTTTTGATACCAAACACCGATAGACAAAATGTCTTTTACTTTAAAATCTACACTAGGTGTAAATGTGAAATAATTATCATCTCTGTCCATTCCTTCAACACTTATAGGATATTCCATATTTTCATATCCGAAAGCAAGACCGAATGTCCATTTTCTGAATAAAAGTTGTTTAAATGCCAAATTAACATTTGTAGATATATAATATCTGTTGTTGGCAAAGAAAGTTTCTTCCATTTTTCTTTGTCCCAATAAAGATATTGTTGTAGAATAGAAAGGTTTGTATGTAACATCTGCCAAGAAACCTATTAAGTTTCCGTTTTCCAAACTGTCTTCATATTTCTTATTATAATGTCTGTCATCATAAGAAACTTGTGCCGTTCCTTTAATCTTAGCTGTAATTTCTCCGGTTGCACCTAAGAAATAAGAATTTCCGTTTGAATTATTGAAAGTATTTTTAGAATAGTCAATATTTGAATATTGATAACCTAAATATACTGATTTTTTAGGATTGAAATTATAAAATAATTTTGCTCCCAAATTTACTCTGTTTCTGTTCAAATATTCATATCTTTCTTTTAAATAATCATCAAGAATATCTTGAGCATAAACACCGAAACCTAATTTCTTTTCTTTATTTGATGTATAACCTAAATAAACATCGTTATTTATTCTTTCCGCTCTTTCATTAAAAGAGTTGTTTGCCGGGTCTGATGTATAAGTAAAAGATTCTCTGAAATCAAAAAATCTGTTATTTAACTTTAAATCCAAACCTGCATCCATATAACTGTTGTTATAAAAATCTTCGGTATAAGCATTGTATCCTACATGAGCATTTGCATCCACATTTATTGAAGTAGAAGGAATTTTAGACAAGAAATTCGCATATAATTTAGTTGATGACAAGAAAGAACCTTCAGTATTTTTATCTGAATAGTAAATGTTATCATCATAAATCAAATCTTCTACTATTTTAAAATTAAATGTCTTTGCATATAAAGACGGAACAACCAAACCGAAAACAAACAACAAAACAAAAATCTTTTTCATTTTTCTTACCTTTCTATATTCTCCCAAAACTATAATAATACTGCAACTGCAACACTTTATTTATTTATTTTAACCTGCAAAAATCCGTTTAAAAACTAAAACCTATCTTGGAGCAGAAGGACTCAAAACATCTTTTTCTGCTTGTATATAGTTTGAAGTTTTTAAATTTTGAGCTTCACCGATACCCAAAGCAGGTTCAACATAAACATCAACAACACCTATAGAACCTTTCTTTAAGAAAGCTGTATTTCCTTTTTTATCGGTAACATTAATATTTCCTTTTAATACTTCAACATCTCCGTTTTCAACATCTATTTTCATTGCTGAACTTGAAGAAGCTGTGAAAACATTTTTGTTTATGGTCAAACCTTTTATTTCATCACCTGAAACATAAAACATAGGTTTTCCGTCTTCAATCAAACATTTCAAAGAAACTTTTTCACCTTTTTTAATTGATGCTTTAACTCCGTAAAAAACAACATCCATATCCTTTTCAGCTTTAATATTTAATGTACTTCCGTCAGGATATGCTTTACTTCCCTGATCAGTAACAACAACTACTGATGCACTTGCTAAACTGATATTTAACATTAAAAACAATGCAACAGCCCAAATTTTTTTCATATTTTCCTCCGTACAACTATTTTTTCAATATACATTACCTGATATTTAACATAATATTTAATGTTTTGTCAACTGTTTATCAACTATAAAATCAATTATATCTGAATATCAAAACCCTGTAAGGTTCCAAATTATTCTTCTTGTTTTTTATAATTTTATCCAATTGAGTTTCTTTTTCAAATATAACATCAAATTGTTTATCATAAAAAACTTTCGGTATCGTCTGATATTTCGATGTAGGGTTTATCAAAACGGTATACTTTGCATCATCATATTCAAAAGATTTCATTCTTATAAAACTTTCATTACCTGTTATTGAATAAGTATCCCCGGTACAAAAATCGCATTTATTTTTTCTTTTATCACATGTGGGGTTACATATCGGCTGTCCTTTTTCAAATACTTTTGTCATAAATAAAAGTTCCTGCACAATTTCCTTAATATTTTCCCAATCCTGCGGTCTTGACTGCGGTAAAGGCTTTCTTTTTGAATTGTATTGAAAATAAAACAATCCTGTTGCACCGTTAAATATTGCATCGTAAGACATAAACCTTATTTCTTCCTTTGTCGGAAATCTCAAATCATATTTTTCTCTAACGGAATCTTTAAGATTTCTTTCTTCCGTCCAATCAAACAACTGTACCACAGCCCACAAATCCGCTAAAGTTCCTTTTGTTAAATCCAACCCGTGCCTTGCATAAGAAATTTGTTGTCCCAAAGATTCCAACGGCAAATGAGGAACAGGATACCAATCCACCATAACAATGTCCGCAATATCATAATACGATTCTTTCGGGTTACCTTCCCCCAAAACAAAAGCCGTTTTCATTCCCGGAAACTTCGTTCTTGTTTTTTCATCGGCAAACTGTAATTTTTGCCTTGATATTTTCCATAAGTCCGGCTCATCACATAAATACCATACAACAGGATACTGTTGTAACTTCTTTTTATATTGACTCTCAAACACCCTGTCAGGATATGCAAGCATTATCATATTTTGTTTTTTTGCTTCTTTTGCAAGTTCAAAAATTATTTTCGGATCTTTATTATATGTTTGAAAAGTATTAAAACCTGCTTCCTTTATAATTTGAACATCTTCCGGATGACCTATAGAATAAACACCTATAGTAAAATCCGCAAAAATTTCACTTACACAACAAAAACAAAACATAATAAAAAATAAAACAACCGTTTTTTTCATATTTAATCTCTGTAATACAAATCTCTCGTATATATTTTATCTTTTACATCGTTTAATTCTTCGTTATATCTGTTTGCAATTATAATATCGGCCGTTTTTTTAAATTCGTTAATATCTTTTATTACACGACTGTTAAAAAAAGATTCTTCTTTCATCATCGGTTCATAAATTACAACTTCTATACCTTTTGCTTTTATTCTTTTCATTATTCCCTGAATGGAGCTTTGTCTGAAATTATCCGAACCGGCTTTCATTGTTAACCTGTAAACTCCTACTGTTTTCGGAGCTTTCGCTATTATTTGGTCTGCAATAAAATCTTTTCTTGTGGTATTGGATGCAACTATTGCGGAAATCATATTTTGCGGAACATCCTTATAGTTGGCAAGCAACTGTTTGGTGTCTTTAGGCAAACAATATCCGCCGTACCCGAACGACGGATTATTATAGAAATTACCGATTCTCGGATCTAATCCTATTCCTTCTATTATTGCTTTCGTATCAAGACCTTTAATTGATGCATAAGTATCCAATTCGTTAAAGAAACTTACTCTTAAAGCCAGATACGTATTGGCAAAAAGTTTTACGGATTCCGCTTCCGTATTATTCATAATTTTTGTTTCAATATCTTTTTTTATTGCCGCCTGTTTTAATAAATCGGCAAACTCTTTTGCTTTTTCGGTAAGCTCTTTACTTTTCAAATCTGTTCCCACTATTATTCTGCTCGGATACAAATTATCGTATAAAGCTTTACCTTCTCTTAAAAATTCCGGACTGAACAATATTTTATCGTAAGAAAACTTTTCCTTTACGGTTTTACAAAAACCTACCGGAATTGTGGATTTTATTACTATAACGGCTTCAGGGTTTATTTCAATAACCTTTTCAATAACAGCCTCTACGGAAGATGTGTCAAAATAGTTTTTCTTTTCATCATAATTCGTAGGTGTTGCAACAACAACAAACTCCGCATTTTTGTATGCCGTTTCAACATCGGTTGTTGCCGTTAAATTTAACTTTCTATTTAACAAAAAATCTTCAATTTCTTTATCGCAAATAGGAGATTTTTTATTATTTATCATCTCAACTTTCTCTTTTACTATATCAATTGCACAAACTTCGTTTTGTTGAGATAACAAAACCGCCATTGAAAGCCCTACATATCCTGTACCTGCAACGGCTATTTTCATTTTCTTTTTCCTTTTTTATTAAGAATTTACAAATTTATTAAATTATATATTATTATGACAACATTTTAAACCAAAAAGTTACAACCGGCAACACTATTTCAATATTCTCTTTACATTTTCAAAAACCAGGTCGGGAGTAATATCTTTCATACATTTCGGTTCTTTGCAATAATAATTATTTACATGAACGGCAACATTACACGGAGAACAATCTCTGTAAGAGCACATAGGTATCGCATTATAATTTACCGGCATTGTTCTTTCCGCTAAAGATTGTCCGTGAAAAGATATTGTAGGAACATTATATGTTGCCGCAATATGAATTGCAAAAGTATCAACGGAAATTAAAAGATTCATATTTTTAATTATTTCTTTTAATTCAAGCAAAGTTGTTTTATTACAAAGGTTTCTTATATCAACATCCGGTAATTTATTTTTTATTACATCCGCCGTTTCTTTTTGTTCGTTAGATTTCCCCACAACAAAAAAAGCAGCATCATATTGTGAACTTATCATTTCAATTAATTTTATAAAATAATCCGCAGGCCAATATTTCCAATACGAAGAACCTTTTGTACATAACATTATCTTATATTTTTTATCGGTTGATATTAAATTTTGTATCTTAGGATAAAGGTATGAAGTATCTTTTAATTTCGGCAGAGATAAATTATAACTCGGGAACACTTTTCTTGCAATAAACTGATATCTCATCATACAATGAAATTGTTCCATGTTTTTCGGCATGCAAATAACATTCGAATAATCCACAGCATCCGGATTTTTCAAATCATAACCGAAACACTTTATATCCGGGCCGTAAATATTTTTTATTTTAAACACGGATTTTGCAATTTTAGGCACAATCGGTGTATCATCAAAAAAAACTACGGAATCGGCTCTATACAACAAAAAGAAATTAGATACCGTAAAAAGCCACTTATAAAAATATCTTTTTAATTTTCGTTTTGTTTTAAATCTTCCGGGATTTAATTTAACTATTTTATAAAAATCTTTTTTATCTGCTAAACAAGCCGTTATTTTCCTTGTAAACAATATTATTCTTATATCTTTATCAAAAGATTTTATTACAGGAATAACGGATGTTCCCCAAACAAAATCCCCTATACCGATATTTAAAAATATTGCAACTTTTTTTGATTTCTTATCTTTATTTTTTTGTTCGCTGAGTACTACACCGGTTATCCAAAAAAACATACCGGAACAAAACGGGTTTATCAATAAAGCATCAAAACAATCGGAAATTAATACGGCAGTCCAGGCAAAAACCAACATCAACACATAAGAAGATTTTGTTTCTTTATACTTTTTTATTAACCTGCAAAAAAGAGAATAAAAAATAAATATAAATAAAAGAAAACCAATTATTCCGAAATCCACCAAAGTATTTAAATAAATATTATGAAAATGTTCAATCTTGTTTATCGGACCATTCATACTTAACATATCGTATAACGGTTTTGCCGCAACCGCGGGAGTATGCCCGAAAATCGGTTTTTCTTTAATAAGAGATATACTCATCTTATACATTTCTATTCTGTTAACTATTGAGTTTTTTCTGATAAAATCAGAAACTGTTATTTCATCACTTTTAATAAAACTGCTGACAGTTATACCGACAAAAAAAGCAATAACAACCAAAAGCAACAACTGCTTTTTTGTAAATTTCTTAATATATATATTTGTAAAAAGCAACAATATAAAAGAACATAAAGTTGCTATATAACATTCTCTTGTTTTTGATAATATCAATGCAACACCAAATATCGAAAACAAAATCAAATATTTATATTTCTTTTTTTCTTCAAACAAAAACAATGTTACAAACATCATTATTACAAACTCACATCGTCCGGCAAAACCGGTAGCCCAATCAAAAACACACAACCTGTTCAATTCAACAAAAGTATGATTACCTATTCTGTGAGAAATAAAACCTAAATAAGATATAAAACCTAATATAACGGTAAAAGCAAAAAACAATGCATATACATCTATAATTTTTTCTTTATGCTGTTCATTATTTAATGAATATCCCAACAGAAA
>Ga0256407_10005730_pt1 | contig 19668 bp, 20 predicted proteins | sample RumenRJG_04DNA_FD_193489 | JGI IMG/M metagenome (GOLD analysis project Ga0256407, IMG submission 193489) | Bovine rumen microbial communities from Lethbridge, Alberta, Canada - RJG_04 | ecosystem: Host-associated > Mammals > Digestive system > Stomach > Rumen | place: Canada: Alberta... | reverse complement strand
AAACAAGCCGCAGACACCGCCTATGACATAGTTCCATACCACGGGCAGTCCGAAGTCAAGGCCGTCGAAGGCCACGAAGCCGAGACCTGCCAGTGTGGCGACAATCCATGACACGGCATGGACGATGTTCTCGTTCTCAATCTTGAAGGCACCGTGGATGGCTGCCGTGATGGTCTGCGTAGCCACGATGATTGAAGGGATGGCCACGGCCATCTGATTCAACACGTCAATTACTGTTACTTCCATAATGATTTTGTTTTTTTGAGTTATACATATCCGTAAAATTTTTACGGCAATTATCCTATTAGCGTTCTCGCCTTTTTGCTGTATTGTCTCGGCACCTGCATGTATGCCGTCGTCTTTCCTAGCCCGAGCTGTGCGGCCTTGTTCCTAATGCTTCTCTCGCTGTGTCTTGTAAGTACGATGAGCAGGTCCATGGTCATCTCCGGGTAGTAATCCCTGAGAGCCGCCAGTTGTCGCTGTGTCCACGGCTGTGGGGCATTCTTGCGCCTGAGGCCAAGTTTCCTGGCGCGTGCCTTGACAGCATAGTATGTCGTGCCTATTTTCTCAGCCAGCTCATTGATATCGCCGTTGTTGTAGTGGCGACGCAACAGGTTGTCGCGTTCTTTCGTCCATGTAACCATATATAATAGTTTCTTATCCGTAAGATAGCATCATGCCTTTTTAAGAACAAGGGCATGGATGAATAATATTTGCCGAAAAATTTGGCGGTTCCAGAAATTCTCCGTATCTTTGCACCGCTTAAATGATTGTGCGGTACTAATGATGCCGCCACGGAATGGTGGCATTTGTTGTATCTGTACGGATGAAAGGAACCCTATCAGGGCAGTAACCGCGTCGGAAAGCCAAAAGGCTCCGGTGGCTTGCACAATCAGCCATAGCAACGCGTAGTGCTGTCCTGTTTTTGCTAAAAGGAATTGTGAATATGGGAAGAAAAATTTATACGGAAGAAATCCTGCGAGAACTAACGTTGCAATATACTGTTCTTACATATTTTCGTAAAGAACACCCAAGCGCCTACACCGCGATACGTCGGCTCGGGCTGCTCGATAAACTTTGTGGGCACATGAAACGAATGCAGCAGAAGCCCTTTACGGAAGAAGAGCTTGCCGAGATTGCAGCGAAATATAATATGGTAAAGGACTTTAGACAAAATGATAGGCCTGCATACAGAGAAGTCCATAGGCGAGGGTTGTTTGAAAAGTTGTGTAGGCACATGCAGCGTCTGCAAAAAGACCCGTACACAAATGAGGAACTGGCAGAGATAGCGGCAAAGTACGATGACGTAAACAGCTTAAAGAAGAACGAAAGGTCTGCATACGCTGAAATGCAAAGGCGTGGCCTGTTAGGCAAACTATGCGGTCGCATGAAACGAAGAATAAGGACACTAACCAACGAAGACCTTGAAGAGATAGCCTTAAAATACGAAACAAGGACGGAATTTATGACAGGCGACGGCAGTGCCTACAACACTGCACGCAATCGTGGACTGCTGAACAATATATGCCGCCACATGAAAAGGAAGACTGCTCGAAGCGATGCCTACACCAAAGAGAACTGCCACATCGTAGCTCTCAAATATAATACGAGAGCCGACTTTCAGCGAGGTAACGGTGCTGTATATAGAGTGGCAAAGCAACGTGGGTGGCTCGACGATATTTGTGGTCACATGCGCGTGACAGGTAGTGGAAAAAAGCGTAAGGTATATGTATATACTTTCGATGACGGCTATGCCTACGTAGGGCTGACCGATAATATCTGTCGAAGGAATCGAGAACACTTAGGACAGTTTCGGAAGAAGAAGTCGGCTGTACTGGTACATATTCAAGAGACGGGTGCCAAGTTTGAGTTTAAGGAGCTGACCGACTGGCTCGATGCAACCGATGCAGGACAGGTGGAGGATGATTATATCAAGAAGTATGCTGCCGAAGGATGGAAGATGTTGAACCGCAGAAGAGGTGGAGGTATGGGCAGCAAGACTGGTATATTCTCGCCTAATACAATTCGTAACGTAGTTGCGGCGTATGAGTTTACCGACGACTTTAAGCAGTGCGAATCGGGTATATATGAATATCTCTGCAACAACCATCTGTATAGCGAATATTGTTCGGGGCTGAAACATAAGCGAAAAGAACCGAACTACTGGACACTGGAAAAATCCTTAGAGGTTATTCCTGAATGCGAAACACGAACCGTCTTTCAAAAGAGATACTATCAGGCATACAGGGCCGTTAAGGAAGCTGGGTTGCTTGACAACTATTATCCTGAAGAAACAAGAACTGCTTATAAATGGCCTATAGACAAATGTATCAAGATTGCCCGTACCTGCAACTCAAGACATGAACTACACAAGAAATACGTAGGAGCATATAATGCCTTACGAAAGGCTGGGCTTCTCGAAAAACTTATCCCATTGCAGAAGCATTATGAAAAATATAATGATGATGAGAAGATGAAGATTATTGCCAGCTGCAAGACGAAGCGACAACTCCATGACAACTATCGCTCAGTGTATGACTGGTTACGTCTAGCTGGCCGTCTTGACGAGTTTTTCCCGAATCACCGATAATTTACTTCGGGATCCCTGCGAGGTTCTTGTATCTGCCTCTCAGACCGCCGCCGATCTTCTTGTTGTTCTCTGCGCCTACTTTTATGCCAATGACCAGGTCGTCAAACGCATCTGTTATGTCAGTACGCTGGAGGACGTTTCCGGCAATACCCTCTTCAGAGGCATACTTCTCGAGGTGCTTATCCTTTTTAAAACTCCCACTTATGACTGCGCAGTTATTTAAGGCCGCTATAAGGTTCTCTGCCCTGTTAGCCTCTTTACAAATGTAGATGGCTGGACTCTGGGTAAAGGCAAACATATCATTGATTGCCTGATAACGACGCTCTGACTTCCAGATAGGGAACTCTGCTGCACAGACCGAGAATCCGTAGGACTCCAGTTCACGAACGACAACCTTGTCGAAGCGTGAGTCTTCACTGTCCTCTATTGCATAGGCTGTTGCACCACCCTGCTTGATAGTTGGTGTGTAATAGAAGATAACCTGAGCACCGCCAGATCTGCCGCGATTGCGACGAAGATATGGAGCGTAATATTCGGCAAACTGTTTCACCAGTCCCATCAGTCGCACGGGGGCTTGCACCCAAAACTCTTTCAAGACCATAACAGACGGCTTGCCTTGGTAGATTCTTGTCTGTGCGACCAGTAAGAAATTGGTCCTTGCTCCGGCGTCTATACTGATGCACAATGGACTATCATAATCGACGTCAAGATCTAAAGCACACGTGCGGCCGTCACGCTCTAAATCGTCGAAGCGCAGTGTCTCGTAGGATACGTCTGTTGGCCAGTGCTGTGCATCAAGAGAGCGTTTGTTATTGATAACCTGGGTGTAACGGCTGTTGATGACATCCTCACAGTCTGCACTCTCGTAAGTATTGACATCAGAGAAGTTGCAATAGAACCCATCGGCTGCCTGGCCGCGTGGCTGACATAAGATAGTCAACCTATACTGCAGGTCCGTCAGTGATCGTTTCTGGAGTCTGAGGAAGTCCTCGCCGAGAAGTGCGCAGTTCTCGGCACTCGAATACTCGAAGAACGCATTACTCTTAATGCGTGCCTGATGTAACTTGTGCAAAAAGACTTGGTTCTGGGCGAGCTCAACAGCAAGCTGCGGATTCGTTTTTTCAAGATAACGAAGATCACTGAGCATGCTGATTATATCATTGTTTACGTTCGTGCTCTCCTCTTGCAGCGCAGCTGCATCCTGTTCCCATTCGCACTGGGCATTGGTCATGCCACGGTCGGAAATCCAGAACTGTGAAAGCCAGAACGGGTTATAGTCTCCTGTTCCATACCCCCACTCTTTTCGCTCTACCTTGCGTGCCGATGCTGGCATGAAGTCGCCGCGCAGTGTAGGCATCAGTTCCTCCTTGACACGACGCCATGGGAAATACTTTACCTCATCACCCTTCAGTGTGGCAAGGTTCAGGCCATTACCACTACCTCGTACTGCCATCGACAACATAATTTCACAATAGCCAGTTGCGAAGTGTATTATATTCTCCCATACCCTCGGTTTTGCCAGTGGCATAGGCCATCGTAGCTTGGCAGGAGCCTGCCCACGGAAGTAGAAAACGCCCTCCTCAAACCCCAGCGCGTTAAGCACTTTCAGTACGTTTGGCATGGTGCGTGTGTATATCTGCTTGGCACTGGCACCGACGAAACCACCCATCTGCCTAGGTAAGCCAAGGAAACACTTGCCGAGCCATACGCCTAAGAGTGATGTCTTACCGAAACCACGAGCAGCACAGATGAACGTCGTGCGGGCCTGCCAGTTGTATATCTCCAGCTGAGCCCGATGCAGGTAGATCTTATGTCTACCGCTTCCTAGCAAGTCAACATATCCTCCTTGATCGGATTGTGACTCGTCGACATTAGGGAGCATTTTGCTTTCAAACTGCTCGCTTGACTGATTTGGATTGGTCCCAAGTCTACTCATTATCGTTTTCATTTTCGTCGACAATATCAGCACTCATCTCTTCTGCGTTACGTTTGGCCATCATTGTGTTTACACGTTCTTCAATGGCCAGACGTTTACTGTCTTGATGAGCCTGATACTTGTTGATAATAGCAAGCGTCTGCTCGTCTGTGATAGCTTTTTTGTTGGGGTCAACGTCAGTCACCTGTGTTGTTACCACAGGCGGCAGAAACATCACCTTTGCCATATCTGCCTTCTCGTTTTCAGGTTCATCTAATCTATCTAATCGCATAGCGATCTTAGCCCCATCAGCGATGGCAAAGGCGTTGTCTGTCTCCATACCCATCTTCATTAGGTGGTTGGCAGATGCACGGACTCGCTCCTCCATCACCTTACGGTCTGTAGGCGCCACCTGCTTGACGACGAAGTCAAAGAGCATCTGGTCTTTCTGTGCGGCGTGCCACTCACTGTGTCGGTCTGCACATTTACCCTTTAAGAGCTGTTTAAAGAGATCGAAAGTTGATATAAAAGGATTCTGCTTCCATATCCAGTAGACATGGCTCACGCGCGCCAGCCGTCGCTTCTGGTCAGAACGGCAGTCGCAGTCGTCGATGGGTACGCCGCTCTGAAAGTGCAGCAGCGCTGCCGTCATCAGCTGTTGTGGTATCTGTGATAGTTGTGACATAGCTTCTTCGTTTTAATCTTCCAATTCTTCTGCTTCTTCCCATCCGTCATCTGGGATATAGTCCTCGCGCTCCTTCAGGAACATCACGCGCGTGCCGCCCAGCAAGTGCCATCGGAAGCCTTCCTCCAGCAGCTGTTTTTCTGCGGCTGGCCACGGGTCACCTGCCTCGATGGTGGCACGTAGTCCCATGGCGTCGCGCAGCTGGCGCTGGTCGAATACCTCGCACTCCTCAGTGAATGTCGGCATACTCAGCCATCGCGCGACGAACTCCTCGACGGCATTCGTCGCATTATCCTTCAGCGCCTCGATGTCCGTGCAGTGAATCTCACTGCCTTCGTCACGTCCTTTTCCCATAGCCTACATCTTAATGATTGTACTCTTGCTGCGCGGCACCTCCAGGACCTTGGTGATGTAGCTCTTGTCGTCCTTCATCAGGCGTGTTGCCGTGTCCTCGTTGCTTACCGTCATGTAGGGTATCTTGTTCCCCCATTGGTCGTCTTTGAATAGATGATACATATCCTACTCCTCCTCTTCGTTAATATACAGATCTTCATCAACACACAGATTCAGCGGCTCCTCGCGCTCAATCTGCAACAGTACGGCATACCATCCGTCCTCCAGAGGCCCGATGGTGGTTATGCCCTGAATGGCGTTGTCCAGATTGATACGGGCGAAGTCGCCATCACGCGTTCCTTCGTCCTCTTCCTCCTCGCGCTTCTTCCTCAGCCATGCCAGGAAGTTGTCCTTATGTTTCAGTGCCTCCTTTACAGCCAGCCATGCAGCGTCACCGTCACGCACTGCCTTTGCTCTCACAAAGAAGTAGATGGGGTAGTTCATCGACGGGCGCTCGATGCTTCCGCTACCTTCTGCCACACCTTCCATCGCCACGCATGGCGACATGGCAGGAGTCCACTTCTTCGCCATCTCAATCATGTTCTCCATCGAATCGGTGAAGAAAAACTTGCGGCTCTTAGGGCTGTCCAGTATCGGCTTGTACAGCTTGCACCACTTCCTGACAATACTCTCAAAAGTTATCATGCTATCTCTTTTTTGTTTTCGTTTGCGTTAATAACCGCCAGTATCATACGGTGCCGTTGGCCTACCCCCGGGTCGACTTTGCGGTAACTACTATGAATATCTCAAAACCACAGGGACAAAAGTCCATGCAACCAAGATGTCAACACTTCAATTTCTCCATGTCAATGCCGTAGTGTTTGATAGCCTCCAGTATCTTTTCATCCTTGAAGGCAGCATCGCCCTCCAGTGTCAGATACTCACGGAAGTTCTCATACCATTGCTTCACACGCTCCTCACGCCCAGCACCGTTACCCCTGCGGGTATCGACGAGCCACTTGCGGAGGTCGCGGCGACGTGCTCTCTGTTCGCTGGTAAGCTCGGCAGGTTCTGTATCTGCCGCTTCTCCAGCAGGGAGAACCCTGACATTGCCAAGGTCGTCGACCACTATCCCACCCGACTTCACGAGCTTCTCCCATTCAGCATCCAGCTCGTCGAAGATCTTGCGCAGCGTATTGTCACACTTCGTCGCCTTCTTTGCCCATGCCTCACGGTCTGCAGCACTGGACGTCTTGTCGTTCATCAGCAGATCCAGCTTCTGGCGTGCATCATCCAGCTCACGGTACAGACCCTGCACCAGTGCGGCATGCTCCTGCGTCTTCTGCGGTAGCAAGTGTACATACTGGTCAATATGCTTTGGACGAGCAGGAACGAGGTCTACCTGTGCTTCTCCCTGGTTATCCCCGCCAGTGATATTGCCATCACCGGCATCGGCCTGAAAGGGAGCGGCAGGCTCTATTCCAGCATTGACACTCATGGCATCGCTGACATTGGTGGTGTTCGTCTCTGCTGCTGGCTCTTCGGCGACGGCCTGCGTTTCCATAGCGGTTCCCTCCGCAGGCTCCTCTTTCGCCTCGTTGCCAACAGCGCTCAGCGTCATTATCATCTGCCTGATTGCACGCTTCGCACTCTTCGCATACAGCATGTCAGGCAGCCATGTGTCTGCAGTAGGTACCAGTGCAGACAGTAGATGTGCTCCATCCTCGAATGCATGGCATTCCTGGTCGTTCCATGCTGTGCTTACCTGCAGGACATTCTGCATGCGGGCCTCGAACACGTCGATCTTCTCTGTCAGCATCTCGGCATTGCCACTGAGCCACTGCCCTACCCTGCTCTCATAAGCCTCGCGCTCCTGCGCTGTCATGTTGTCGTACCGCTTCAGGTACTCATTGCCTTGAATCTTCCTTACCATAATCTCTATATTTTGTATTCGTTAATTCGCTTGATTGCCGTCCCGTAGTACATCTTGTCTATCTCGAAGCCGATATAGTGACGGCCTTCTATGACAGCCGCAACTGCTGTAGTGCCAGAGCCCATGAAAGAGTCCAGAATTACCCCCCCACTTCGCTGCTGTTGATAATGAGCTGGCATATAATGTTCAGGGGCTTGATGGTGGGGTGACCGTACTTCTTCTTGTCGGCGGCGTTCACCTGCTGTACCCAGTATTTGTGCTTGGTCTCGTAGGTGCCGTAAACCCTCGCACCCTTTCCTCGCATGAAGACAATATACTCTGTGTCGCTCAGATACTTGTTCGAGCATGTCGGCACGGGGTTGGGCTTGTGCCATGTCAGAACGTCGAAGTTTAGCTTGCGCTTAACTGCATAGTCCAGCAGCTGTGGTAACTGGTCCTTAGAGCAGAATACATACATGTTCGGAATCTTGCACAGTCGGCATGCCTCGTCAAGCCAGTCAATGGTAAATCCCTGTGACATAGGAAAGAGCTCTGCATGATATGCCCTACCCTTGCTGCCGTCCTCGCTCCTGGAGCCAAACGCTCCCCCACCCTTCGTACTCTTGAAGTCATACGGCGGGTCGGCAATCACCAGGTCGACACATCCGTCAGACATCCTCTTCATGCCCTCCAGACAGTCCTGATTATATATGATGTCAAGCTCCATTTTTGCGATTTGTTGTCTTTTTGCATTAATATACATAGGGGTGTTTTATACGTCAAGGGCGAAGAAATAACCCACTCGCAGTATTGTAATAGTGCAATATTGCAATAGTTTAATATTTTTTAACCGCAATATTGCAATAACATAAAAAAATAATTCCTATCTTTGCAGCAGCTACAACACTTTATATTCATATTATTATGGCAAAACAACGTAAGACACAGTTGCGTGCCGTCATTGGCATCGGCAACTACAAGGGAGGCGTAGGCAAGACCACGACCACCCTGAACCTCGCCATGGCCTTGCACTTGCAAGGCTACCGCGTGATGATTATCGACATGGACCGACAAGGCAACTTGTCCAGCTGCACCGACTGGGATCCTGATTTGGAGCTGCAGCACTACCCTACCATCTATCATGTTTTGTGCGAGGATGCTCCCATCCCCGTCTATCGCAGCGAATCCGGACTCTACTACTGCCCGTCCACCTCTATTATGAATAAGGTAGACCAACAGTTGCCTACCATGCGCAATCCTGCCATGAAGCTGACCCGTGCCCTACAGAAGGCTCCAGACGACCATACGGGCGAAGGGCTCACCGACTTCATGACCGACTTCGACTACATTCTCATTGACTCGCCCGTCGGTCCACAGGTATTGATTGACAATATCCTGATTGCCGTCAATGCCGTGCTCATCCCCATCAATCTTGAAGGCTTCGCCATGAAGGGATTACAGAACTATCTCGCCTATATCCAGGAGATACGTGAGACGGAGAATGACGAGCTCCAGAACCTCGGATTCCTCGTTACCCGCCGAAAGGCATACATCAAGGGACAACAGGAGGCCGAACTGCAACTGAAGGAACGCTATGGCAAGGAAGTCCTTCCAGTGGCCATCTCAGAGCGTGAGGCCGTCAGCAAGTCGCAGCGTGAGTTTACAACGGTATATTCCATGCGAAACGCAGATGTCCCGCGTGAAGAGTTCACGATGCTTGCCAACGAGATAGTCAAACGCACTAAGACTCTATTGCAATAGTGCAATATGTCCGTAGTGCTATATCGTTATACTGTTATATTGTAATAATGCTATTTGTCCGTATCGCAATAGCGTAATAAGTCGGTACTCTATATAACTTTATTGCATGATTGCAGTATTGCAATAATGTGATAGAACGCTATGCATGTGAGAAATGCAACATTGCAATAGTTGTGTAATACTATACCGCAGTATTGCAATAACGCTATAATACAATAAGCTAATAATTCAATAACCCAATAAAACAATACAACTATGAGTGCATTCAGTAAGAACAAGCAAGAAAATCCTGCGCAGATCCTCGACGAGTCGCCAGAGGAAATACTGCGTCGCAAACGTGCCATCGAGAGTAGGGTAGGGGGTAGTTCTTCCTTTTCCCGGGAAACGGTGGAGCTGACAGGCATGGCGGCAGAGAAGGCCGTAGGCGCCCTGTGCTACCTGCCTAAGTCCATCCATCGCCTCGCCACCCGCTTTGCCGAGGACAAGGACCTCACCGCCAAGCGGTTCTTCTTCGAGACAATCGTCAACAGTCTTCATCAGCAGGGTATTATCACAGACGAGCAGCATGACGAAGCTCTTCGCCTGCCGAACGAGTACGGATGGAAAGGACGTAAACAATAACGCTGTACCACAATACTGCAATATTGCATTAATTCAATAAATCAATAACGCAATAAATCATGATAGCAGTAAAAGACTTACACATGCAGCAGACTGTAAAGGCGGCTGTTCACCACATAGAGAATGGTCGTTACTTCGCAGAGCTGGCTAGTAGTTTCAATCAGATCTGCAAAGATTGGCACGCTGACGAGTTCAATCCTGACGAGCTGTCGTTGGATGTGAGCGAAATAGCCAGACATATCAACGACGAGCCTTGGATTAAAGATATTGCTGCCATGCCTGCACATGAGCGTACCTGGCAGATGAATGTCCGTGTGGTAGAGGAGTTCATCGCCAAGTACTGGGTACTTTCCAAAGAGGAAATAACCACACAGATGGTAGCCGACGTACTACGTGTTGCCGATCCGCTCAGCCGTAGACATATCCTGGCACAGCGTGTGGTCATCGAGTGCATCCGCTACCTGAAGACCGAAGATCAACTTAGACGACTAGACTTTCTAATGGATGCTCTTGCTAACAATCCGAGATTGGAGATGTAGCATTCTCTCCTTTAATATACCGCTGATATACTGCCAGACTGTCACACTCTGATTGTCTGGCGGTTTTTTGCGCGCTCGAAAAAACAAGTCGGTCGAAAAATACCAACTCATGTTGAATTTATCGGCTATGGCAAACAAAAATATTAAAAATATGAAACATTATTTGATTATTTAAATAATTATTTGTATCTTTGCACCATGAAAAGTGCAAGAGTGTTGAAGTTGTTGCATATATCGCGGGCTACGCTCGTAAAATATGTGAAGAATAAAGAGATTCGTGTGGTTGAACTGCCAAACGGATTCTATGATTACAACGACGAAGATGTGTACCGAAAGGCTGGACTTGCAGACGAGAGGCATAACGTGATTTACGCACGGGTTTCAACACCGAAGCAAAAGACGGACTTGCAGAACCAGGCAAAGACTCTGACGGAGTATTGCAACAAGAACGGAGTAAAAATTTCCAAGTCCTATCAGGACATAGCAAGCGGAATGAACTTCGACCGCAAACAATTCAAACTCCTGCTGGACGATGTTCTGAGTTTTAAAGTGTCACACATCTACGTGACCTACAAAGACAGGCTGTCGAGAATATCATTCGACATGTTTGAGCGCCTGTTCTCTGAGTTCGGTTGCAAAATCGTGGTAATCAATGACAGTGAGGATAAGTCCGACGAGACGGAAATCTTTGAGGAGATAATATCCATGTTGCATTGCTTTGCGATGAAGATGTACAGTCGCCGCCGCAAGCGCAAACTTGAACTGATTAAAGAAGACTTGAAGAATGAGATTAGTCTATAAGTTCTACATACCGCTCGCAGAGCCGCTGGATGTTCTTTTCAGGACAGCCAACAACCTCTATAATCAGGCTCTGTACCTGTTCCGCCAGCGTCTTGATGCCGACGGCACATGGACGTGGTACAACGACATGGATAAGCTGATGAGGGAAGTAACCAACCTAGAGGGGACTTGCAACTACAAGCTATTGAAGTCGCAGTGCTCGCAGCAGATACTGCGTGTGCTCGACAAGAGCATGAAGGCATACTGCAAGTCTGTGAAGGACTGGAAGAAGCACCCTGAGAAATACAGGGCCATGCCTCAGATGCCTCACTACCGCAAGCGCGGCGGCATGTTCGACCTGTTCTACACCAACCAGTCGGCATCCATCAAGGATGGCAAGATTCGCTTGGCAAAGGACTTGTACGTCAGCATACCGCAATGGGAGAAGTACGGCGAGAGTATCACCAAGTTCAATCAGGTGCGGTTTATTCCGAACAGGCAGAACGTCAAGGTGGAGATTGTCTATGAAAAGGAAGTAAGTCAGGCAGACGTTGACAAGAGCAAGTGCGCTGCCATCGACCTCGGACTGGACAACCTCGCCACGATGGTGACTGCCGAAGGCTGCATCATCTTCAATGGCCGTTATCTCAAATCATACAACAACTATTTCAACAAGACTCTTGCACGCCTGCAGTCCATCAAGGACAGGCAGGGCATGAAGCGAAGTACAAAAAGGATCAATCGTATGTACGACAAGCGAGACCGCTACTTTGAGGACGTGTTCCACAAGGTCAGCCGCCAGATTGTTGACATACTTGTAGAAAAGAAGATTGGCACGCTGGCTGTAGGCTACAATGCCGGATGGAAACAGGAATCCGACATGGGCAAAAAGAACAACCAAAAGTTTGTTCAGATGCCTTTTGCGAGGCTGGCGGGCTATCTTCGCTACAAGTGCGAGATGGTTGGTATTGACTTCGTTGAGCATGAGGAAAGCTACACATCCAAGTGTGACGCGCTGGCATTTGAAGAGATAGGCAAGCATGAGAAATACGCTGGCAGACGAATCAGGCGAGGTCTGTTCCGCTCGTCAACGGGCAAGCTCATCAATGCCGATCAGAACGGCGCACTCAACATCATGCGAAAAGTAGTCGGCGATTCTTACGTCCGTGAGATAGTCGATAGTGGGCACTCGTTATGTCCTGTACGATACCGCACTCCGTTCAACAGAGTGCAGGAAGTATGCAAAAAGTTTAATGGAGTTTAATAACTTAAACACTTTTAATAACGTGATAGAATGGTCGAAAAATACCAACTTGCAGAAAAAGCGGATATTGTTTGCCCAGCAGTACTAATTAGAAGTTGTAAATTTGTCCATGTTTGATACGATTTTTCGACCAGATGAAATTCTGGAAATCCTCTGCCTGAGTGCTTTTATGACTGGAGTAGAGTAGGGCATGGCATGGCGGTCGGAAAATACCAACATAGCTTTTTTATTTAGTCGAAAAAAAAACAAGTTATATTATAAATAATTTTTTTGCAGAATTAGAACGAAATTTATAAATAGTTTATATTATTTATGTGTTGCGTAAGTGTTTATAATACAAATAGATAGAATGCGTATTAGTCGGATAATACCAACTAAAAGCCGAATAATCCAAAGTCGCTGGTCGGACATTCCAAACTTATGGTCGGAGATACCCAACATCGTGGTCGGAAAAATACAAGTCCTGTCGGAGAATCCCAACATCGGTCGAGAAATCCCAACATGTGGTCGAAGAAACACAACATTAAGATTATTTATCATAATTTCTTCCCTGATTATTTGGAAGTTATGAAAATAATCCGTATCTTTGCCCTCGCTACAAACATTATGAACCCTCTCTGATGACGTGGACGGACAGTCCCCAGCGCACATAATATAGAGAAAATATATAGGCGGCAGCCTGTTTCACCCACTGTCAGCAGAGGTCGAAGGTTTGTAGCAGAACTCATGAGGGCTGCCGCCTTTTCTGTTCTGCTACGCCTCGATTTTAAAAACTCTATGACAATGGCAAAAAAGAAACAAACCCAAAGCGTGCCGAAAGTACAATCCTCCGATGGAAAGAATCTACCGGCCTACATCTGGCAATCGTACAACATTTCTGCTATGCAGGCCGATCTCTCGAAGCAGCAGATACGCATCCTCGCAGGCATGATGAAGAGCATTCAGGACGGCATACAGCGAATGTTCGAGCGTGGCCCGAACAAAAACAACCAGTTGCTACTCTTTCCGGACATGGCAGAAAACTACATCAATGTCGATTTCAAGTTCAGCGACATAGCAGTACGACCAGACGCATACCGTGACGTACAGGTAATTGCCGACAAGTTCATGACGACGATATTCCGCTACGAAGACAAAGACCTGGGTGAGGTGACTCTTGAACACTTTGTGCATAAGGTGACGTACCCGAAGCGCGGCAGCAAGCGTGACAAGATACGCTTTGTATTCACGAAGGACCAGGCAGAGGCAGCGTTCAACTTTGCACGCTACAGCCGCTATATGTTATCCGTTGCTCTGGAGGCTGACAGTAAGCATACCATCCGCATCTATTGGCTCATCTGTTCGGCACGTGGTTTCGACCGTGACGGCACTGGGATCTTCCACTGGTATGTCACATACCAGGAACTGCGCCGCATCCTAGGCTGTGACGAGAAGGATAGTAAGGGTCATTGGGTACGCAAGCGCCAGAAGCTCTACAAACACTTCAAGGCCGATGTGCTCCGCGTGGCAGAGAACGAGCTGAAGACATTGGCCGACAATGGTAATTGCGACTGCTGGTTCGAGTTCATCGAGCTTCCAGAGGATTTTACGGGCGAGCCACAGCGCTTCGATTTTTTGGTACATACCGTCCCAACAGGAAAGGCTATTGAATACGCATCTTCCGAGGAGGTAAGCGAAACGGTATATCAGAATGCCGTCGCCATAAAAGAAGAACAATCCGACGACAACACTATACCCTTTGAAACATGGTAAATATGGAAAAGCAAGAACTTTGGAAACAATGCCTGCAGCTTATCAGCGAGAAGGTGAGCGACCGCGTCTTTAACACGTGGTTCAGGGACATTACCCTTGTCAGCTACGACGATGAGAAGAATGCCGTAGTATTGGAAGTGCCTAGCAACTATGTCTATGAGTATATCGAGGAGCTGCACGTGCTGCTAATGAGCACCACACTCAGCACGGTATTCAAGCCAGGCATAAAGCTCGGATACAGGTTGCGCAAGCAGCCTGCAGCAACATCTGCCATAGAGTATCCTGCTACTAGTCAGATACCACAGTTCAGCATTGCTGATGCCAAGGAACGCCTACATAATGGTCTGAAGCATTATCTTGGCGACAAGGCGCAGTGGCTTCCGTGCTATGAGAAGGTGGCAGAATGGCTGTCGGACAACAAGGGTAGGGGACTGCTCTGCGTCGGCACCAGCGGACTGGGCAAGACGGTCATCTGTGAGAAGGTCATACCCGTCATCCTCGGCCGTAAGATAGCAACGGTCAACGCCGGCGACCTGCACAGCCGTATTGACGAACTTCTGAAGGAACGTATCGTCATCGTCGATGACCTCGGCAAGGAGCCTGCCAAGCTCTACGGACAGCCTGACACATCATTCTATAAGCTGTGTGATGCAGCGGAGCGTAATGGCATCCTGCTTATCATCACCACCAATCTCGCGACGACACCTGTCAGCGAGGCCAACCGTGCCATGTTCCCTCTGTCCATACAGGAACGCTACGGCAACGATGTTCTCTCACGTCTGCGGGCAATCACCACCGTCGTAGGATTCTCAGGAGAAGACATGAGAAAATGAAGGAAGGAGCGCTCAATCGGCGCTCCTTCTTCTGTTGCTGTCTTGTGCAGCTGTGGCATTCTGGAGATACATCTTTCTGGTATGTTCCTCACTCTTCTTCCATCCGTTCTTCCTGGCGATGTGCCGCACGCTGTTAATATTGATACAGAAATGCTCCGCACACTCCTTGTCGGTGTGAGTAGGAAAGTATTCGGCCAACTCCGTTATGAGCTGTGAAGGAAAGTGCTGACGACGCAACCCAAGGCGATGGGCCAGATCGTGGATATACATAACAGAAATGCCCAGCTCTTCAGACAGCTGCTGCAGTGCCTCGTCGTCGCCTTCAGGAAAGACTTCTGTGATGCGCTGGTTGCGCCAGGCTTTCTGCTCCGGTGTATAGAATGGATGATTGGACTTCCCGCTTCCGCGAACCTTCCGCATGAAATCCTCACTCTTCACGAGGTTCAGCCTGCGTGCCCATCGACGCACGGTCTTTACGTCTACACCGAAGTGCTTCGCTATATCCTCGTTCCTCGTGTTCGCGAAGTGGGACTTCATATATCTGGCGATGTTCTTACGATCCTCGCGTTTGATGTTGTGTATCTGGTCAGCGCCTTTCTTCCATGACGTATGCATGTATGCTGACGACTTGCCGATACCGAGACGCGTGGCACGCCGTGAGATGGTGTAGTAGTTCAGACCCATCTCCTGGGCCATCTTCTCGGTAGGACGGTCAGGAAACTGTTTCTTGATATCCTCGTCATGCTGGTGCAGCCATTTCTTGTAAGGGATAAATTCCTGTTTCATTCCGTTAATCTTTAATTCTTCCATAATTGTCTTATTTAAATTCTTTGATCTCCATTCCAACTTCCCGACACCTCTGTTCGTAACGCTCGTTGCGCTTGGTGTCGGCGGTGTAGAATATGACATAACGGGTGGCAGGGTCTTCGCCTCGGTCTTTGATAATCATATAACCGTATCTCTCTGCATGACTGCGTAGGCCGCGTTGACGGGTATTGTAGTATTTCGGAGCATAGACGGGCGGTGGCAACTGACTGAGCACTTCCTTCAACCGGATGACGGCTGGATGGTCTGTCTTTACCTTCAACAGCGTGCCAAGAATGTTGCACAGCCGATGGTCATCGAGCCTTACGTTTGGTCTGCGGTTGTGCTCCCTGACGAAAGATATCATCTGTTCGGCATATCGCTCGGTGTCTTCGTCACTCCATACGATGACGGCAGGGTACTTTGCCCTTATCTCGTCAGCAAGTGCCTTGTCGGTGCGAGAGATATTACCCCATGCACGATACACTTCCGGGCTGCTGGTCTGCTTGCTGGGTCGTCGGCCCGTCTGCTCACAGTGCTCAATAACGATGCGCCGTTCATCATCCTGGCTCATACGCACCTTTTTGTACTTCTCACGCACTTCGATGTATCGCGGATTGGCCTTAATGGTCTTGCGGTGTATAGATCTTTTATATAAGTCTACCTCATAGGGGTCTTTAGAGTGCCTTGAAGGTATTTTCTTGTTCGTCTCACAGAACCGGACGTATTCCTCCAGCAGTTCGTCGGCATCTTCTACTTCGCGTTTCACGCTATCAGCCAGGCGCATCAGTTCCTTCACGTCCTCTCGCTCGTTGTATGGCGAAACGCGCAGACTGTTCATATAGACACACAGTTGCAGTTCTTCGGAATAGTAGTTATTAGGTTGCCGCTGCTTTTTGTTGATAAATGCCGTCAGCAACTTCACGCGGCGCTTGATTTCCTTCTCGCGTAAGGTCTTCCTGCCGTATTCCTGTGATATAGCCTTGATACGCTCGTCGTCAGGGAAGTTGTTTCTCAGCCATTGCCAACTATTAGCAGCCTGCCGTTCCTCGTCGGTGATGCTCTCGCGGAGTTCTTTCTTTAAAGGAAGTGTAGGCAGACGGTCGTAACGCTGACAGAACCCGATAACGATGGCGTATTGCTCGTCAAACGTGAGCTTGTCCCTGTCGCGGTAGTATTCGTATAGGCTGCGGAAGTCGTCATCCTTCAGCAGTTCCTCGCGATACTTTTCAAAGTAACGACTAAGGCTACGTTCCTCTTTCGACGGCGAGTAGGATTTTATATACCGCTTCGGCCAGCGGTCGTTCTCTTCGGCAGAAGTGCGGATGCGTTGCTTGAGTTCGTCGAGTGTCAGTCCCTTGAGGAATCGTTTCATCAGCGCCTGCACCTGTGGATGGTTACGGGCATACTTAATCAGGAACGCCCAATGCTTGTATTCTGGCTCACTGGCTTTCGGCAGACGCCCGTGCTGATCAACAAAATCGTTGATAATCTGCAGACGTTCTTCTAAGGCATAGGTGTCCTGTACCAACTTTTCTATCAGGTCGCGTACCCCCAGCGTGTAGTCCTTCACCTCGAACTTGCGTGGTTCGCGTCCTTCGCGCTCTGCTTGCGGTATCTCTATTGCATCAAACTCTTCGAGCAAGCCCTTGATGGCCGTTGTGGTGGTGATGTTGTCCACCATGTCGAGCACCAGTGGTTTTTGCGTATTGGCAGCGGTCAGACAGCGCCCCATCTGCTGCATGTAGATGATACGGCTGCTGGTGGTGCGTAGCATCAGCACGGCGTTGACGTTGGGCACATGGATTCCCTCGTTAAGCATGTCAACCGAGAACATCAACTTCACGCCCTTGCCGTCGGTATCGTCCTCGAAACGGTCCATCTGCTCACGCTGGTCGCGGTCTGTCAATTTGCTGTGCATGATGCAGCTACTGGCCACCGTGAAGCCTGCCTCGCGGAACCATCCTAACACCTCCTGGTGCATCTGCTCCAAGGCTTCGATATGGGCACAGAAGATGATGACCCGTCGGGCATCCTTATCCAAGTGTTTCTTCAAGATGGCTGGCATACCATAAGACAGCTCCCAACGCAGTTTCGCGTTGCTCAGTCGGAAGATGCGCTTGCGCTTCTCCACTTCGCTGAGACTGCGGCTGCGAAGGATGCGCTTTTCTGCCTCACTGCTGGTCTTGTCCCAGCGGAACAGACCGCTGACATAGCGAGGGATAGGCAGGATGTTCTGGTTCCATGCCTCTGCAATGGTGATATAGCTGGCAATGTTTCCGTGAAAAAGTTCGTCGGCCATATTGCGCTCGTTGTCGAGATAGCGGATATGCGTGGCTGTAGTGCCGAACACCTTGGCCGCCGTGTTCAACTCCAGCAGGCGCTCAACGGCAGCACCCCACTCTGGAGCACCTGTGCGGTGAAACTCATCCAGGCAAATCAGATCATAGTCGGTATGCGGGTTCTCCGTCAGGTTCAGCTTCTGGTAGGGCATGTACTCCACACCGCGCTTGCGCCACTTCAGCACGTCATGCACTTGGTCAAGCACAAATATGTTCGGGCCCAATATCAGCACCCGCTTGAAGCTCTCGCTGACGGCGGCAATCAGGTACGACTTTCCCGTACCCGTCGGATGCACCACGCAGGTACGGTCGCTCGTCTCAAATGCCTTCATCACCTTCTGGTAGGCTGTCTTGTTGTGATTATATAGTATTGTTCTCATAGTTTCCCGCTCCAGTTTTCTTTTCCGAACTCACCGTTGTCAAGCAGGCACATACCATCCTTTAGTGGGAGCAGGGCGAGGGTTATCTCGCTGTCGTCGTAGAACTGCGCGAAGATGGGGATGCCGAGGATATGGGCCATGCGGAGTTCCATCTTCACGCCGTCGCTTCGGTAGATGCGGGGCTTGGTCTGTGGGTCGTGGTAAGAGCCGATGACATACATGCCATGGAGGCGTCCGGCCATCGCCTCGTCGTTCATCCGCTGCAGGCACGCCACGATGTATGTGCCGCGTGTCGGCCCGTGCTCCAGAAACGCATTGGCTATCGGGCCGTTCCATTTGCTCAGATTGCCCGGCAGCGACCACTGCTGCCGCCATTCCTCGTCCACTTCCCGTGCGATGTCCACGGGGTTGATCACTCCGAACCCCATCTGGCGAAGCTTTGTCTCCGCGTCCATGAAGTACTGTTGCCAGCCCTCACGAGGCTGGCCGGTCGTCAGGTCCGTAATCGGACCGCTGATGTAGATTGTCTTCATTTTGTTTTGTTTATTCAGATTCGTTTGATGTTACTTTTGTACGAGTAACTTTTGTGTTGCGGATATAGTCCTTCACGAGACTGCGTATCACTTCAACCGTCCACCCCTCTTTGTACAGGGCGGCGATTTGCGTCCTTAATAACGGGTCTTGTATCATAATTCGCCATCTAATTCCTTGATTACCTTTTCTCTGTTCTTTTTCACATACTCCTCGCCGAGCTCAAAGTCCGGGTCATTCTCGTATATCAGGTCGAACGGCTCGAAGTAGCGGTCGTACTCCACGTGGCGGGTGTATTCGTCGATGGTGTTGCAGCAGGTGTGGTGCTTCTCGATGAAGTCGAGCAGTTCCTGTCCCTTCTGCTCTGCCGACATGACGGAGTACCACCCCATGCCCGTGTTCATCTTTGCCAATACCATTGCGCCGCCGCATCCCCTGCAGCGCAAGTACATTCTATTGTCTGCCATAGTCAGTCCTCCCTATCGCTAATCTTATACTTTGTTCTGATATGGTGTATCTTGTTGAGTAGGAAGCGGAGCTGGTGCGGAGTCTTGACGACAAGACCGCCCTCGTCAACGTTGCCGTCCTGGAGCTCTATCACCACGTCGAACCACACCTGCTTGTGG